>Ga0255340_1000634_pt1 | contig 55100 bp, 47 predicted proteins | sample wastewater_treat_7_FD_192417 | JGI IMG/M metagenome (GOLD analysis project Ga0255340, IMG submission 192417) | Wastewater microbial communities from Lulu Island WWTP, Vancouver, Canada - plant10 | ecosystem: Engineered > WWTP > Wastewater > Unclassified | place: Canada: Vancouver, British...
GATGTGGTAGCGAACACCCGGAAGGTCTTTAACACGACCGCCGCGAACCAGCACGATGCTGTGTTCCTGGAGGTTGTGGCCCTCTCCCGGGATGTATGCATTGACCTCTTTCTGATTGGTAAGCCTTACACGGGCCACCTTACGCATAGCCGAATTAGGCTTCTTGGGAGTTGTTGTGTAAACACGTACACATACTCCGCGTTTCTGAGGACAAGCATCCAATGCACGAGATTTGCTTTTCTCTACAATAACCTTACGTCCTTTGCGGACTAGTTGTTGAATTGTTGGCATAAATGTTTGTAAATCTTTTATTTAAAGTTTGTAACTCCGCATTTTTGCGGGTTGCAAAGATAGAATAAATAATCTGATTTACAAACAAGTTGTCAACAAAATTGCATTTTACTGCACTTTGAAGGCTTTTTTGCTAAAAACCGGTCGACCGGAAGAAGTGATCCCTTCCGCAACAATAGAGAATGTGCCGCTGTAGTCGGGTGTGTTGCAGATGACAGTGATAGTAGAGTCAGTAGTGCCGGCTGCTCCCGCAGTGAGCAGGGGATGCCAATACAAAGTCTGTCTGTAATCGGGATAGTCGGCATTTTCAGCCGCGTTGCGACAGGTGTAAGCCATAGGAATGGCCGCTCCTTGAAACTCTATAACACGAACTTCAGGACCCAAGGTCAGTGAAGGTATGGTGCCTTTGTATGTCTTCATGTTGACGATACCATCAAACTGTCTGTTTCCGATGAAATAGGCATAGGGGTAAATATCTATTGATTCGACCAACATAGGGTCGTATTTGTAGATCATTTCGTGGTCAAAAATCGGCACTCCATCAACCATCATCAAGGAAGCATCTTCTGCAAACTCTCCCGCGCGGAATACATTCTCTATTTTGACCTGTATATCCCTTGTGCCGTCGGATTTTTTACGGGCACGTATCTGGGAAACGTATTCGACAATGACCTCCTCCATCAGGGGGAATCTGGTGTAATCATCGAGAATATAAGTGATGCGTTCTGCACCAAGTAGTGTATTTTCCCGCTTTGGAAGCAATTCGCACAGAGTATCCGAATCAAACCGTCTGCCAATCTGCATGGCGGCGCCTCTGAATTCAAGACGATCCCTGAGCGATTGGCTAATCAATAGCGGAGACGGGGCCTTGAGTTGCGGTTCGGCAAACGGTTGTCTGATGGAAGCAACATTGCCAACCAGTTCCACATCTCCATAGATATTGCCGGTAAAAAAACGAACAGTACCATCATCGGCGCTCTCCGCGATGTATACATCCGAATAGTTGCCGATAGCCGATATGTAGGCGGTTTTCTCGTTACTTTGTGCAATAATGATCTCACCTTCATACTCCGGAGTGCGATTGTGATCAAAAATCACTTTGTCCACATCCGGGAGCATCTCCAAAAACTCTTCAGGACCCGTCATCTTGCCTACCAGAATGCCGTCTTCGTTGAATATCGAAAGGGAGAAGGTTATCTTCTCACCTGTGTTGTTGACTATGCAGACGGGAATCCGATCTAAACGCCCCGCTTCAGGAGCAACGCTGATCTGCACATCCGCACACGGTGTCGTGAAAGGGGCAATTGCTACTGCGGCCAGATAATCACTCTCTTCCACCACCTTCACTTCCCCGCTCCTTGCAGTGGATAATACATTGAAAATGGAGATTTCCCTACTGAATGCGGCATCAAAATCGTATCCTAGTTCGTTGAAATTAGCCGAAGTATAGGCGATGAGGCGGTAATTGCCGGTGGGAAGAGTATTGGGCAGGTCAATATAACCGGCTCCACGCCCCTCCATAAGTGCAATTTTGGCTGTCTGGGCTATTCCGGAAGCAGAGTGAAGTTCCATATAGGCTATACTGCTCAATTCCGATGGAGTCCTGGTGGCGGCATCCATACAGAGTGCCGAGCACCAGATCCTCTCTCCGGCCACGTAAATGTTCCTGTCAGTGGAAAACCATATCCTCTCTACTCGCTGGGCATAAATGGGAGCGGATATCAGCAGCAGAAATGCCGCTATTAATGCAATTATTGTGAGGTATCTTCTCATCTTTTAATTGTGATTGTTGGGCCAATAGTCGGGTTTCTCTTTTGTACCTCCCTTCACTCTACAGTCTACACAACGTCTTTCGGACCAGCTGGTCATGTCTGTCATCTTATCTAGAAATACTACGTCATAGCCTCCGTAGTAATACCTTCTCATCTTGGATTGCTCGGCGAGGTTTATTTCTATAAAAGCCGAGCAGTTCTCGCGTTTGTTTTGCAGTGGAAAATCATCTACCGATACAAATATTCTGCGGCTGGATACCTTCGAAGCGGAGATATATCCCATTACAACTTGGGTAGAGTCTCCCACGCAGTGAATATTGCCCCTTAGTTCGCTTGGCTGGGGGGAGAAAAGACCTCCGGTCTGATCCGTATTACGTAACATTACCTGCCAGTAGACATAGGCCTCTGCCGAAATAGAGCTCTGAATTACCTCTATTAAATATAAGTAATCAAGTTTGTCACTCATGAAAGGAAGTTCGTAGATTTGATGATCCACTAAACGATTCTCCGTAAGTGCCTCCGTATTGGCAATCATTATATTGGAAACTACATCTTTGTCCCAGCAATAATGTGTGTTGACACCGAGACATGGCTCGACGGTATTGCGACTCGGGTTAAATTGGTGTGATGCATGAAATTGAGATGTGTACTCCCAATCCTCATTGCAATTCCATTTATAATATGGATTGGTGTCCGAATTGGCAGTGCTCACATGAAATGTGATTTTATTTTCAAGTTCGTCAACCCTGAATGAGACATCCTCGATTTCCGGAGTTATGAGCACCTCCAACCAATCGGTTACATACTCTATGTCACTGCTATGACCAAGAGGTTTGACATGGAGACGATAAGAATCATTGGGATCAAGATTGCGGGTATCGATGATATGGGCACCATCCCGATAATTTCCGGCACGGGTTATCTCCCCCTTGTCATTTTCAACCCACACATCGGCCATGATATCTACGGGGCTACCGGTGGCGGTCAGGCGTTGAGTGTTTCGAACAAATATATAGGATTCGGCTCCAATGCGGATGTCGCCCTCTATAACAAACAATTTAATATCAACCTCCTCTATATCCGGTATGAATGGATATATGCAGCTTCCGGTCAGGAACGCCGTAAAAGCGAGAATTAGTATGCAAAGTCGTTCTTTCATCAGAATTTGAGGTTGAGGTTGAGGTATGGTATGGTATCGGCATCGCAAAGACACAGAGCATATTGCCGCTCACGCTTCCACTGCTGTTGCGAGTGTAAAATACGGAGTAGGGATTCTTGCGACCTGTTACATTGTAGACTCCGAAGGTCACGGAGAGATGCGAAAGCTGGCGGAGATAGTGACTGGGCTCAATATTTATCGCCAGATCGAGGCGGAAATAATCCGGTATTCGATAACCGTTGCGCTCGCTATAGTAGAGACGATAGCCGCCACCATAAATATATTTGGCCACCGGAATGGTTACTGGACGACCTGTCGAGTAGTCGAGGTTGACAGATATGCTATATCTGTGGGTAAATTTGTAGTTGCCCACCAGTTTGAGGTCGTGCGGTTTGTCGTGCGGAGCATTATACCACTCTCCATTGTTGATAGTTTGCAGGCCCCTGTCCTCCATTTCCCGGAGCAGCGATCTGGAATAGGTGTATGATACCCAACCGTTGAGTTTGCCGCCCGGCTTTTTGATCATTAATTCAACCCCGTAAGCTTTTCCCATAGTGGAGATCAACTCCTGTGCAAGGTTTTCGTTCATCACTAAGATAGCCCCGCTCTTATAGTCCTGATAGTCGCGCATCATCTTGTAATAGCCCTCAACAGAGAGATCCACTCGGTGATCAAAAACCGTCCAGTAGAGTCCTGCCGCGGCCTGCCAGCCTCTCTGCGGTCCGATGTCTGCATCTGCAAGCTTCCATGTGTCGGTGGGAGAGATGGCTACCGTATTGGATATCTTGTGGATATACTGAGCCATGCTGTTGAATCCCGCTTTGAAGGAGAGATTGGGGAGGAACGAATATTTTCCGGAGAGGCGTAATTCGGGTGTCCCGTAATATTTACGGGAGTTGAAACTTAAAAAGCCGGAAAGCCTCAATCCGAAATCAAACGAAAGACGATCTGTCGGCTGATAGGTATCGTTGAAAAAAAGTGCTGTCTCCAAGGCTCGTTCAGTTACTAAACGACGCGGTTCTATGCCTGATGAATCTCCGTAAGGAAGTCTGTTGCCGGGCTCCACATTGTACATGGTGGTATTGAGGCTGTAAGAGAATGTATGCTTCGCTGCGACAAGCGACTGGAATTTGAGTCTGAGATAACCCTGTCTTATGTTGCTGGAAAGTGAAAAGGAGCTCCATTCGTTGTGGGTATCCTCTACCTTGTAGCCATAACTGTCATATCCCGTAGAAAGGGTGAGCGAATGGCCGTCACTGAAGTGATTTCTCCATTTCACGGAAAAATTGGCATTGTGATATCTATATGTGGTATCTGCAGTAAAACTGAATTTGTCTCTCGAATAATATCCGGAAAAATGGAGGGAATTTCTTTGATTGAATCTGTGACTGACCTGTGCGTTGAGGTCATTAAATGAGGCCGTTCCGTTGGAATATTCGCTATTTTTTGGAAGGACTTTCAGCATCCAGTCGGAGTAGGTGGTTCTACCGCTGAAAATAAATGTAGTTTTCTCCTTTTTAAACGGTCCCTCGATATGGAATCTGCTGGTAAGGACTCCAAGACCGAGTGAGCCTGCCACCTTCTTGCTGTTGCCTTCACGACCGCTGATATCAAGAACAGAAGATATCCTCCCGCCATATTCGGCAGGAATGGAACTCTTGAAGAGTTCGACGTCACTTACAATGTCAGTATTGAAGGCTGAGAAGATGCCAAACAGGTGATTGGGGTTGTAAATTGTGCCATCGTTAAAAAGGATGAGATTCTGGTCATTTGCTCCACCGCGCACATTGAATCCGCCGGAGGCCTCGCCTACTGATTTAACACCGGGAAGTGTCATTATCACTTTTATGACATCTGCCTCACCGAAAACTACGGGCACTTTTTTGATATTCTCGACACGGACTCTCTCCACACCCAAACGGCTGCTGCGATGGTTTGCCATTCCTTCGGAGGTGATAACCGCACCCTTAAGGGCGAAAACCTTTTCCTTCATCGTCACATCCAAAGTACCCCTATCGTGAAGCAGGACATTTAAATCCAGATCTTCAAGAGAATAGCCGGTAAAACGGAGCATGTGCTCTCCTACGGGCAGCAATATCCTATAAAAACCTGATGCGTCGCTCTGTGTATATGCTCCAGTACTCGCCTCAAGTATTGAAATACCGACTAAAGGTTCTCCGGTGGCTACGTCGGTAATGTGACCGTTAAGATAGACCTTCCCCGTGACTCCGCTATTGGACTCCCCAATCTCATATACCTTATTGGCAAATGTAAACTTATAGCCCGACTGGTCAAGATAGATGGAAGTATCGCGCTGTACCTGCTCACCGCTACTAAAATAACCCACAGGAAGTTCGGTTGCAAATCCTACTGTTCTAAGAATATAGATGCCGCCGTCAAAACGTGTTACGGCATAGCCCTTATTCTTGAGCTCCGAAAGTATGCTTTCAAGTATCTTTTCACGCGGAGCATCAACGGTATAATTGGCCTGGTCCAGACCATCGGAGATAAAATAGGTCTTTGGATGGATACTCCTCACAAAACTGACCAATGAATCAATACCGACATGGCTCAAACGAACATTCGCTCGCTGGGCATATAGGGGACTTCCCGAGAAAAAAAACACCGATGAGCAATAAAATAAAGAGTATCTCCAATTTATTTGAGCGTACTTTCAGCATAGCCTAATACTTTTATACAATACTCTTCAAAATTCCTTCTGGGAGAAACATTGGCCTTCCTTATGAATGTCTTTATCTCCTTTTTACGGTCAGGGAAGAGATTTAGAATATCTTTTTCGCGTCTGACGAGAGTCAGGGTATCATCTTTAAGACAATATAATGTGGAGTTGTATTTGAAATAATAAAATACATTCTCTTTGAAATTGGGATCATAGTAGCCAATAGACTCTCCGTTGCGCAGATGAATGTCGCGATTAAGCTTTTTGGTAATCTGGCGCAAAAGAGTGATGGGTCCATCGTGCATTACCTCGAAAATGCCCCCATCCCGACAAATGAATCTCTTTTCTCCAATATTGAACGAAGTCAGATAGGAAGTATTGAGTGCTACGGTAATTGCACTGACAGGATGTTTGACCTGCACCTGCTGAAGATTTGCATCAATGTTGAGCAGGAGACCCTCATATCGTTTACTGTTGTAGACCACATCTCCAACAAGAAACTGCGGTGACTCCCAATAAAAAGTCCCATTAAACTGAAAAGCGTAGTGAATTGCCTTGCGTCCCCTGTATATCATAAGCGCATCACCCGCTTCCTGCGCATAATCATTGTAAATCGTGGATTGAGCCAGCGCTCCGGAGAAAGGAGATAGCAGAATGTAGAGCAGTAAAAATAGCCTAAACTTCTTCATAAAAAATCTCTGCAAGCATACAACGTGCAGAACCTCCGCCGTTGGCTTCAATGATACTTATATCGGGAGAAGCAATGTCACAATGCGACTCGATAAGGCGCAATTGCTCCAGGCGAAGTGATTTTTTGGCAGCGGCCGACATGACTAAAAGCGGTCTGCGTTCACCATCTGGCTGTACCTCAAGCATATTACCGGCAAAACTGCCCATCTGCTCCAGCGAAATATCCACGATATCCCTCTTTCCCAGCGAACAAACAAGTTCATCTCTGACCGAGGCATCTCTAATGCTCTCCAAACAGACAACCGCCAAACCGGTTCCCACACACATCATTACATTGGTATGATAAATGGCTTTTCCGGTCGCATCCGTAGCATCGAAAAGGAAATAATCCCATCCGAACAGTTGGCAAAACTCTTTAAGTACATCCTCGTCAGTACGGGGCGAACGACAGGCATATACTATTCCCGCTTCTCGGTCAATGACCATACTGCCGGTCCCTTCGAGAAACTTACCTTTCGACTCAAAAGGCGTCAGATCATATATATTGCGTATGTCAAAAGTGCCGATAAGATGATCCATCACAGTCTGCTTACGCTCCAAACGGCGATTTGGCGCACACATCGGATAGAGTACCATAGTGCCGTCGGAATGGGTGGAAAACCAGTTGTTTGGAAAAATTGAGTCGGGTGTATGGGGCTCCGGAGTATCCTCCATCACATCCACCACCACTCCGTGCGAACGAAGCAGAGCGACAAAGGAGTCAAACTCCCGCAACGCAGCCTCCTGGGCTCCCGCTTCGAAGCCACGGCGCTGGAATGCATTATTGGTTGCGGTTTGGACATTGAACCCAAATGAACAGGGACGTACCATGAGTACGCGGCTTGCCGTTTGTTTGAAAGGAATCCCTTGCATAAAACTAACTATTCAAGCTCCCTAAATGCTTTTTTAATGATCTCTATCGCCTCGCGAAGTTCCTCTTCGGTAATAACTAGGGGAGGAGCAAAACGAATAATATGTTTATGTGTCGGTTTGGCAATAAGACCGTACTCGGCCATTTTTAGACAGATATCCCACGCCTCTTTGCCTTTGACCGGAGTTGTCACCACAGCATTGAGTAGGCCTTTTCCGCGAACCTGTTTAATGAAGGGAGATTTGAAATCATTAAGTTCTTTCCTGAAAATTTTACCGAGATATTCAGCCTTTTCAGTGAGTTTTTCATCTCTTACAACTTCAAGAGCTGCAATACCTACCTTTGCTGCAAGAGGAAATCCGCCATAAGTGGAACCGTGTTGGCCCGGCTTGATAGTTAGCATTATATCATCATCAGCCAGCACTGCCGAAACTGGCATAACACCACCGGAAAGGGATTTACCGAGAATAATGATGTCAGGGCGAACATTTTCGTGTTCACAGCAGATCAGCCTGCCTGTGCGGGCAATACCGGTCTGCACCTCGTCAGCAACGAAAAGCACGTTATGGCGCTTACAGGCATCGTAACATTTCTTCAGATAACCATCATCTGGTACAAATACTCCTGCCTCTCCCTGGATAGGCTCTACAAGGAAACCGGCTACATGCTCTCCATGCTTTTCGAGAACTGCTTCAAGAGCTGCTGCATCGTTATATGGTATCTTTATAAAACCCGGGGTTAAAGGGCCATATTTCGCATATGACTCAGGGTCGGTAGACATCGATATTACAGTTATTGTACGGCCGTGAAAGTTACCCTCACAAACCACGATCATGGCCTTATCTTCAGGTATTCCCTTTTTGACAATACCCCATCTGCGGGCAAGTTTGAGAGCGGTCTCAACGGCTTCTGCTCCGGTATTCATAGCAAGGAGTTTATCGTAACCGAAGAATTTTGTTGCAAACTCCTCGAAAGGACCAAGACAATCATTGTAGAAAGCTCTTGATGTAAGACAAAGTGTCTGTGCCTGGTCGCAGAGTGCATTTACGATTTTGGGATGGCAGTGACCTTGATTGACTGCCGAGTAAGCCGACAGAAAATCGAAATATCTTTTTCCGTCAACGTCCCATACGAATGCGCCTTCTCCTCTTGAAAGAACCACCGGCAGCGGATGATAGTTGTGGGCACCGAATTTTTCTTCCTGATCTATGAATTTCTGAGCATTTTTTGTAATAACCATAATATTTGAACTATTTTGTTTGATATAATTTGTTTAGAACTGACAAAGTTACAAAAAATATCAAATTTCCTAATTCATATACGCAGTTAATCATTACATACTTCCATCGCTCCATAAATATCTACTGAAAAAGATAGATCTTGTCGCCACGGCGGAGTTTTTCGGTAACGGGAATAGAGCAGAGATCGCCTTTGACGGCACTGCCGACATTCCTCATGTCGACCCTTATCTCCGGGACTTCATACTCGATGACACCGGTAGTCGGCCCCGTAATCAGCAGCGAATCTCCGACTGAAAAAGCGCCGGTTGCGACCATCACCTCAGCCACACCTATATTTGAAAAATAATTGGTTACCTTGCCGATGTATGTCTTGGTACGAGTGGCCTTATTGCCATACACGTCACTCCACTCGCCCAGCCTTGCACCCTGATAATATCCATCCCAGAAACCCCTGTTGAATACGTTTGTCAGACGCTTCTTAAGCGATGCAGCCAATTCCGGAGTATATTTGCCGGCAATTACGGCATCCGCAGCATCTCTGTAAGCTCCGGTAACAGTCTTGACGTATTCCGACGAACGGGCACGTCCCTCTATCTTAAACACGGTAACTCCCGACGCTATCATTCTGTCCATGAACTCAATCGTACAGAGGTCTTTGGGCGACATTATATATTTGTTATCAATCTCCAACTCATATCCCGTCTCAAGGTCGGTCACACGATAACCGCGGCGACACAACTGATAGCATGATCCGCGGTTGGCAGAAGCGGCATATTCGTGGAGAGAAAGATAACATTTGCCGGAAACGGCCATACAGAGAGCACCGTGGCAAAACATCTCAATTCTCACCTTACGACCGGAGGGGCCCTTGATATTCTCTAGGTCGATAGCCTCCTTTATCTTTGCAACCTGCTCCAAATTTAACTCCCTCGCCAGAACTATAACATCAGCAAACTCAGCATAGAAACGCAAAGACTCAACATTGGAAATATTGAGCTGGGTGGATATATGCACCTCCATTCCGAGAGAACGTGCATAATCGATTGCGGCCATATCCGATGCAATGACTGCGGTAACACCGGCTTTTTTAGCCATCTCCAGAGTCTCCCTCATCGACTCCAGATCCTCATCGTAAAGCACGATATTGAGAGTCAAATAGGACTTGACATCGTGTTCACTACAGATGTCACAGACTTTTTCGAGATCTTCGGGAGCAAAATTGTTAGCCGAGTGAGAGCGCATATTGAGCTTGCCGATGCCGAAATAGATTGAGTCCGCTCCGCCTTGGATGGCTGCCATGAGGCACTCAAAATTACCTGCTGGAGCCATTATCTCTATATTCTCTCTATTTTTCACGATGAATGAGTTGTTGTGCAAACTGATGGAGTTGTCCGGTCTGTACTTCATTCAAACCTATGCCGGAAATTGCCTCAAATGCTCTATTGTTATATTCCAGAATAGCATTGCGCGCATCATCCCTGATACCGAGGTCAATATATAATTGTTTCATTGCTGCAACCTTTTCGTCACGCATCTCCTCTCCCATTTCTAAAATCGAGGCAAGGCGCTCTTTATCGGCTCCTTCCGCCCTCCGGATGCACTCAACCTGAAGCCAGGTCTTTTTATTATTGACAATATCGTCACCGATTTTTTTGCCGAAAATCTGCCGATCGCCAAAAGTATCAAGATAGTCGTCCGCAATCTGAAATGCCAGGCCGAGCTGGTATCCAAACTTATAGAGGGCGTTGCGCATCTCGCTGGAAGCACCCGCAATCAGGGCTCCCATCTCTGCCGAACAGGCGAGAAGGACTCCGGTTTTGAGGCCTATCATAGAGATATAATCGGACATTGTGATGAAGGGTTTATCTTCGAAATCCATATCAAACTGTTGTCCCTCGCACACTTTTATCGTGGTTTCGGTAAAGAGTCGCATCGCCTCCGGCATTACTTCACTGTTGCAGAACGAAATATATTTGTATGCCAGGATCAGCATTACATCACCTGAAAGGATGGCATTGTTGATGCCCCATTTTTTAAAAACCGTAGGCTGATTGCGGCGGGTGTCGGAATTGTCCATTATATCATCGTGAACAAGAGAAAACTCGTGAAATATCTCGAGAGCGATAGCTGGGTAGATAATGTTGTTGCCGACATTGTCATTGAAAAGATTGAATACGGTCAGGCATAAACGCGGCCTTATGCGCTTGCCTCCGACAGATATCATGTACTCTATAGGCCGGTAGAGCGACTCCGGCTCTCCCTTGAGATCAAGATTTAAAATGCTTCTGGCTATAATATTCTCTATGTCCTCTTGTGAAAGCATAAATAATCGTTTTGGGATTACAAATATAAGGGATTTTGGACAAATTACTATCTTTGCGCCAATGGAAAAATCATCTGTTGCCACCGTAGTCAAACACACGGGGAGCCACTACCTGCTCTCCTGTCTGCCCGAATGGGATCCTTTTCCCGCGGTCATCCGCGGAAAAATCCGCCTCATGGGTTCCACTGCTACCAATCCGATAGCCGTGGGGGACAAAGTGAAATATACTCCCGGTGATGACAATACGCTTGCCACCATAGAAGAAGTACTCCCCCGTACAAATTACATGATCCGTCGTTCGGTAAACCTCTCCCGTCAAGCACATATCATTGCGGCTAATCTCAATCGCGTCTTCTTGATAGTGACTATGGAATTTCCGGAGGTTAAACTTGCCTTTGTGGACAGATTTCTGCTCACCTGCGAAGCCTATAGGATCAAAGTAATATTAGTCATCAACAAAATAGACATCTACGACGACTATGCACTGGAACGGATGGAGGAGTTCAAGCATATTTACTCCGGAGCCGGATATGAAATAATGGAGGTTTCCGCCCTAACAGGCAAGGGAATTGACCCAATCAGGGAGCTCTGTAGAGGAAATGACGGAAATAATGTCTCCCTCTTTTCGGGTGTTTCCGGAGTGGGCAAATCCTCACTTATTCGTGCTATTGATCCCTCCCTGGACCCCAAAATCAGAGAAATATCACTATCTCACCTACAGGGGAGGCACACCACCACTTTCTACGAAATGTACCCCCTTAGCAGCGGCGGTTTCATCATAGACACTCCCGGTATTCGCGGCTTCGGATTGGTGGACATCGAACCACATGAATTGAGTACTTACTTCCCCGAAATGCTTAGAGTTATGGACAACTGCAAATTCATGCCCTGTACTCATACTCACGAGCCGGACTGTGCAGTAAAGGCAGCTCTTAAAGAGGGAACCATTTCATTCGAGAGATACAATTCCTACCTCGGAATGCTCGAAGAAGAGACCAAGTATCGATGAATAACTCTACCATCAATCGCAACATTTTGCGTCTGGCCCTGCCCAGCATCATGGCTAATATAACCGTACCTCTGGTGGGTATAGTAGACCTTGCAATAGCAGGACGTCTGGGCGATGCTGCGAGCATCGGAGGTATTGCCATCGGTTCGATGCTCTTTGACCTGCTCTACTGGAATATGGGTTTTTTGAGGGTTGGGACCGGAGGCATCACAGCGCAAGCATGTGGCAGGAGTGATTTTAAGGAGGCGATGGATACTTTCACTCGGGGTATTGTCACTGCTCTCGCAGTGGCTTTGTTGATCTGGATCATTCAGTGGGTGTATATCGAAGCAGCTTTTGCCCTGGTGGTTTGTTCGCCTGAGGTGGAGAGTATTGCACGGGAGTACTTTTTCATCAGGGTGTGGGCAGCTCCGGCTACATTGTCATTGATGGTATTCAAAGGGTGGTTTATTGGAATGCAAAACACTGTGTTGCCGATGGCCGTTGATATCACAGTCAACGTTCTTAATGTAGTAATCAGTTATATATTGGCCGTCCACACTCCTATGGGAGTTGCGGGTGTCGCCGCCGGAACGGTGGTGGCGCAATACGGTGGCCTTTTGCTGGCTATTATTCTGATGCATTCCAATTTCAGGAAGTATTTCCATCTTATATCGGTGCGGGCGAGCATCAAGTTGAACCAGATGAAACGGTTTTTCTCAATCAACGGCAACCTCTTCATCCGTTCGCTCTGCATGCTGGTAATTTATATCGGATTTACCTCAATTGCGGCAAAATATGGCGACACATTGCTGGCTGTGAGTTCGGTTATGATGAAACTCCTGTTGCTCTACTCCTACTTTGTTGATGGATTCGCCTATGCCGGCGAAGCGCTTGTTGGACGCTTTATCGGAGAGAGGAACAGTGATTCGTTGATCAGTACGGTACGCTGGATTTTTATCTGGTGTTTCGGCATAAGTATCGCTTCTACTCTGATATATGCCGGGCTCGGGAAGCCGATGTTCCGGCTTATGACCGACAATCCTGCGGTTGTGGAGGCCTCAACCCCGTTTTTATTCTGGCTCTTGCTAATGCCTGTAGTGAGTTGCATCGCATTTACCTGGGACGGGATTTTTATCGGAGCTACAGCTACTCACCACCTGCGCAATAGTATGATCTGGTCTGCTGCGCTATTTGTTGTCACCTACATCGTTTTCGAGCCTCTGTTAGGCATACAGTCGCTCTATCTCGCCTATTTTGTCCATCTGCTGGTGCGCAGTCTCTATCTCACTATCGTGCGAAAAGGTGCTTTGACGGTAAAGTGATATTATTTGTTATATTTGCATTATTATGAAAATAGCATTTCTCTCCACTTTTTACCCTTACAGGGGAGGCATCGCCCAGTTCAATGCCAATCTTTATGAAGAACTTGCAAAGGATCATCAGGTTAAGGCTTTTACCTTCAGCAGACAATACCCTTCGCTTCTTTTCCCCGGTAAAACACAATATGTAACGGAGCGGGACAATGCAAAAGCGATAGAGAGCATTGCCGTACTGGACTCCATCAATCCCTTCTCATATTTCAGTACTGCAAAAAAAATAGCAAATCTGGAACCTGATGTAGTCGTGATGAGATACTGGGTCTCATATCTTGCCCCGGCATTGGGAACGGTGGCAAGATTACTCAGAAAAAAGGGCATCAAAGTGATCGCAATTCTTGATAACGTTATCCCGCACGAAAGAAAATTCTTTGACAAACCATTTGCAAAATGGTTCATAAAACAGTGCGACGGATGTATTGCAATGAGCAGCTCCGTACTTGGCGATATGCTTGGTCTAACTCCGGAAAAGCCTTATATCCTTCAGCCTCATCCTCCCTACGACCACTTTGGAGCAAAAATGGAAAAAGATAAAGCTTGCGAAAGACTTGGGATCAAGCCGGACAAAAAAAATCTGCTTTTTTTTGGACTTATCCGCGATTACAAAGGGCTTGATTTGCTGATCGAAGCAATGGGGCGCCTCGATGATGGTTATCGTCTGATCATTGCCGGCGAGAGTTATGGCAGTTTTGACAAATATCAGGAACAGATAGAAAATCTGATTGTCGAAAATCCCTCTTTAGCCGAACGTATAGTAATCTTCAACAGATATATAGACGACGATGAAGTACCGGCATTCTTTTCTGCATCCGATCTTTGCGTTCTCCCCTACAAAAGCGCTACACAGAGTGGCATCACCGCAGTATCGCTTCATTTCGAGATACCGGTGGTAGCTACTCGGACAGGTGGTCTCGAAGAGAGTATAGAAGAGCCCGGCATCGGCATATTGGCTGATGAAATCTCAGCCGAAGGTGTTGTACGTGCCATAGAGTCCTACTTCAATCATCCCGAGAAATCCATCTTTGTGGATAATATTCGTAAAGTCAAAGAGATAGTGTCCTGGACATCGTTTGCAAAAGCGTTGACAGAGTTCTGCAAGAGCCTCTAAGCGGTGGTACAAATTATCTCCCGAAAGATATAAAGGGTATATAAATTCAGGGGGCTGCACCAGAATTGGAAATGGTGCAGCCCCCCCTCACTTAACCTAAGAAAAACTAACGAATAGTCATATCTTTGACTAAAATAGTTTTAAAAGGTTTAATTAACCAATAAAATTATACTCTACGTAAAAATCATCCTACTGAAAAGATTCCCGCAAGGCCCAGCACGACAAGTGCTATGAGCGCAATCATCCAAACGATGAAAATGATCAGGCCGGGCCTCCATCTGGGGGAATTGAAGCCGAAAATTAACTGGATACCGCCGTACATCATCCCGACGAAGGGCAAAAATACTACAAGCACCATGACAATCTTGAGCAGTAATATAGGCACACTTAACGAAAATATCGGAGCATACTCGGAAAGCCAATCCAACCCCATATTAAGTATAGTACTGTTGAAGAAAGTGATGCCGAACAGAGTTACAGCACCTACCATCAGACCCGAAACACCTATGAAGAGCAAAATCATGCCGATAATAACACCGAGTACTCTACCTATAGTTTTCCAGAAATCAGAGTTGCCTATCTCCTTCGCCTTGCGGCCTACATAGTCAGCTCCCTTGGCAATATTCTTCTCCAGGTCGCCGAGCGTGCCATCTTCACCCCTCATCTGACAACGCTGCTGCACAGTTTTGGCAGGGGGGATTACTATCCACATTATTATATATACGATGGGTATGAATGCTCCGCCAAATGCAGGGAGCGTAAAGGCTCCGGCCGAGGAAAAGACAAACCAAAGCACCAGCCATATAACTCTAACCAGCGCCGTTTCAATATTGAAATAGGTCGCCAGACCACTGCTGACGCCACCCAGAATCCTTGAGGAGGGGTCACGGAAAAGCTTTTTCTTGGCATTGTAGTGGAGATTACTGCTACCGGAGCCATCAGAATCCGCATCTTCTATAACTTCCGGACGACCGAGAATAGAGATCACTTCTTCTATCATCTCTGAACTCACGATGCCTCCGGGACCGCATTTTTCAAGTAGCAGCTCTGCCATTCTCTCCTCTATACCCTCCATCACTTCGCTGCCGCCTTGCCTATTTGAATAATAGCCATGGAGCTCGTCAAGGTACTCTGATACCTTGCGATATGCATCCTCATAGAGGGTAAATGCATATCTGCCGATGCTTACTTTTTCTACCTTTTTCATTTTCTGATTGTTTCAATTGTGGATACTATTTCCTGCCAGGCGAGATCCATCTCAGATATTAACGAGCGTCCCTTGTCAGTAATCATATAATATTTGCGCGGAGGTCCCTGGGTGGATTCTTCCCAGCGATAGTTGAGCAGCCCCTGATTCTTTTGGCGTATAAGGAGCGGGTAGAGGGTCCCCTCCACCACAATCATGTTGGCCTGCTTAAGTTCCTCGATGATTGAGGAGGCGTAGGCCTCTTTTTTATTGAGGATAAGGAGGATGCAATATTCCAGCAATCCCTTCCTCATCTGTGATTTAATGTTGTCAACAATGTGTTCCATAACCGTTATTTTCTGTTTTGTGACTGCGATGCCTTTCTGATGTTCTCCGCTGTGACAGGCCAACCTCTCATCTCGCATTTTTGTGCGGCCGTCACGGCTTTGGGAGCAACGATCCAGAGGATGATATATACCCATATGCCGGCGCTGCCGAGAAGGGTGAGCACCACAAAGAGAATACGCACAAGTACGACGTCAATATTTAGATACTGGGCGAGACCGCTGCAGACACCGCCAATAGCGCGATTGTCAGGATCACGGTAAAATTTGCGGGGACCTTTGCTCTCCGCCGATGCGGAAGCAGAGGATGATGTCTCTTCTCCTTTTTCAAAAGGGGAGCTGCCGTCGGGCATACCGAGACGCGAGATAATCTCCTCAACCATCTGGAGAGTGACTACTTCACTTCTGGAACCGATTTTAGCCTCAAAGAGATCTGCTATCCTCATTTCGAGGTCATCCATCACTTCATTTTCCTGAAAACCCATATTGATTTTGGATTTGAATGATGAGAGGTAAGATTCCATTCTGCTGTGAGCATCCTCTTCCAGGACAAAAGTTCTGCCTCCGATGCCTACATTAACTACTTTTTTCATAGTTGCTTTTACTGTTTGATTTAATAATATTGTGGGTTATGCAAGTAATATTGCGATGCAAATATATATATTTTTTTAAATACCTTGCATTACAAAGTATTATTTTTTAAAAAAAAGTGACAAAATCGTCACTTTTTCTTTTAGACGTACCTTTCCTACTAATTATCATCACCATCCGGAGTAGTCGGAACTTCTACAGGAACTGCAACTTCAGGGTTAACAATTGGAGTACCTTCAGTTGTCACCTGCTGTTCAATGGCATCTCTGAGCTTTGAACCTGAAGAATTCCTGGTAGGAATGAGGAATGTGGCAACTACGCAAAGAACCAGAATTGAAACTGCCAGACCCCAAGTGATCTTCTCAAGAAAGTCAGCTGTCTGACGTACGCCGAATGCTTGGTTGCCTGTTGCAAAATTGGCTGCAAGTCCGCCGCCTTTGGAGTTCTGAATCAAAACAACGAGGGTCAGTAGAATACTCAATACCACTATAATAATAGAGACTGTAACGTATGCTGCTTGCATGATTTTTTATTTTAATATTTTAACATTTTCTATAAGGGACGCAAAGTAAGCACTTTTTTCCGGATATAACAAAATTAGTTTCTCATAAATTGAAAGTGCTTGATTATAAAACTCCTGCTCCACATAGATTCTTGCAAGAGTTTCTGTGCAGAACTGGTCGGAATCATCTTCAGTAGAATCTCTCTTTTCAAAATCAAAATCGGGCAGTGAACTGAGTGTTGAAGAGATCGGGTTGATCTTAAAAGTCTCCTTAAATGCCTCTCCGCTAAGCTCCAGTTCCTTGAAATCATCCTGACTGAAATAGTCTCCTCCTACAACATAGTATTTCAGCCGATGTTCGGCTTGAAAAGGTTTTCCTATGATAAGATCCTCATTAAAACGCTCTTTGACGGACTCCTTTACCGACTTTAGAAAATAGGCACGGCTAAGAAGGTGTATTCCTGCCGCGGCAACAGCTCTTTGAAGTGCTTCATCACCGGCGTTACCTTTGCGAAGGAAAAGTTCCTTGCGCGCGACCACGAACCATGGGTAGAATTCCAGCAGTTCTTCCAGTTCGAATATGGAGAGCTTTTTAAGTTCCATCTATAAAAATGTGTTACCAGTTGGCAACGGTAGCATTAAATATATCTTCCACAATTTTTTCAATTATCGTGTCGCAAAGCGTGGCTTCGACTTCGTCAAGAGAACGTTCCGAATCATAATCTTCATACCCCGCAAAATTCTTCTCAAAATTTTCCTCCGGATGCTTCTCATTTACAAACTTAACTTTCACGGTGACCGTGAGGCGGTTTTTAGCAGCCACCTCATCAGCGGTAATTGCTGTTGGGGAGACATCGTAGCCCTCAATGATGGCCAGCACAAATAGATCTCCGGCGTCCTCCACTTGTTCGAGACTGGTAAGTTTGCGATATTTGTCCGAAAGTACCTCATGCAGAGAGTTCGCAAGAGAAGGATTGATCTTGAGAGCCTTATTCTGGACCGGTTCTATACATATTGTTTTGACATCCGGCTGAATGGATGTTCCGCTGAAAGAGTAAATCCAGCAACCTGTAGCCAGACAGGTTGTCGCCAAAAATGCGATCAGAGGAAGCAATATATTGGATATTCTTTTCATTTTGTCTCTTATTCCAGATTGAATTCTTTGATCTTCCTATAGATGGTGCGTGCCGAGATACCAAGTTCCGCAGCAGCTTTCTCACGGTTGTTGCCGTTGCGCTCAAGCGCTTCTGCAATTGCCTTACAGGTGATTTGATCCAGAGTGAGTGGATTCTCCTCATGAGATTCTGAAACATTCTCCAACTCCTCAACCTCAATTACGGAACCCGCATCCCGCACCTCGAACCCCGTACCCCGTACCTCGCACCCCGTACCTCGCACCTCGGTTCCCTCAGTAAGCATATGGGTGTGGTCAATAGTCGCAGACGGTGGCATTTGTGCAGTAGGAGCACCACCCTTGACAATGCGGGTAAGTTCATCAACATCAATTCTCAACTGTTGGTACTGAGCATAGAGTTGGATTAGGAATTCCCTGTATGGATCGGAGCAACCATCCGAAAAACCGGTAGACAGAACCGGCATTTGAGAGGAATGATCTTGCGGAAGGTAGGCAGAAAGCATTTCTGCGGTAATCAAACGATCCGTCTCCATAATCGATATACGCTCGGTAACACTTTTTAGCTGGCGGATGTTGCCGGGCCACTGGTAGTTCTCAAGAAGTCTCATCGCTTCATCGTCGAGACGCACCGGCTGCATTGTGTATTTGTCTGCAAAGTCGCTTGCAAACTTACGGAAGAGCATACGGATGTCCTCCTTGCGCTCCCTGAGCGGAGGCATCACTATTGGTACGGTATTGAGACGATAGTAAAGGTCGCGCCTGAATTTGCCGGCTGCAACCGCACGGTCGAGGTGGATATTGGTGGCTGCAATCACTCTCACATCGGTTTTCTGTACCTTGGAAGACCCCACTCTTATAAACTCGCCGTTCTGAAGGACTCTGAGCAGGCGCACCTGGGTACCGACCGGAAGTTCTGCAACCTCATCAAGGAAGATTGTTCCGCCGTCCGCCTCTTCAAAATAACCTTTACGGCTCTCTACAGCTCCGGTAAAAGCACCCTTTTCATGGCCGAAAAGCTCGGAATCTATCGTTCCTTCGGGAATTGCTCCGCAGTTGACTGCTATATAGCGTTTATGCTTGCGGGGAGAGTGGTCGTGGATAATCCTCGGAATATACTCCTTTCCAACACCGCTTTCGCCTGTCACTATCACGGAGAGGTCGGTCGAAGCGACGTTGACCGCTGCTTTAATGGCTCTGTCAAGCCCGGGATCTTTGCCTATAATCTGATATTTATCTTTAATTTGCCTTAAATCCATAGTTGCAAAGTTATAAATTTTTATCTGAAAAAAATTATCATTATATTTGTATGATAAAACATAATTATTTACCAAGAATTATTTCAACAAAAACAATTTCAATATTTATGAGAAAAAACATCATCAATCTTATGCTCATAGCTTTCGTATCCGTAGCTATGGCCTCCTGCGGCAATCCTTCCAAGATGATTGAAGCCGCCGACCAGATCAAAATTAACTGCAATCCTGAGGTTCTCGAAGTGATTGCGGGTAACATCGACGCTGTTGTTGACGTTACATTCCCTGCTGAATACTTCCATCCGAAGGCAATTCTTGAGGTGATTCCAGTATTGGTTTACAGTGGTGGACAGGTTGAGGGCAAGCCTTTCGTATATCAGGGCGAGAAGATTACCGATAACTACAAACTTGTGACCGAGGATGGTGCGACCATCAGCGAACGAATTCATTTCGAATATGTTCCCGGTATGGAGAAATCACAGCTTGTAGCTCGTGCAAAAGTTCTCTACAAAGGCAAAGAATTCCCCTTCCCCGCTGACATCAAGATTGCTGACGGTGCCAACACTACCTATATGTTAGTTGAGACTGATGGCGCATACGAGATGATGAAGGACAACTATATGGAAGTAATTCCCGAGACTGAAGAGGCTCAGATTCTCTATCTTGTAAATAGTGCAACCGTACGCCCCTCACAGCTCAAAAGTGAAGATATCAAGAATTTTGAGCAAGCTCTGAAGGATCTTGCACAGGATGAACGCCGAGAGGTTAAGGGCACCAAAATTGTTGCTTATGCTTCTCCCGAAGGTGCTGTTGATTTCAACAATAAACTCTCAGCAAATCGTGAAAAGAGTGCAGAAAAAGCATTCAACCAGTTTACTAAGAAGCTTGAGACAGGCGCAGTAAGCACCAAGAGTCTCGGTGAGGACTGGGAAGGCTTCCAGGAGCTTGTAAGGAACTCCAACATTGAGGACAAAGAGCTCATCCTCCGCGTTCTATCAATGTACAGTGACTCCAACGTACGCGAAAGAGAGATCAGGAATATGTCCGAGGTATATCAAACACTTGCACAGACCATTCTTCCCGAACTTCGTCGCGCAAGATTCATCACTGACATCGAGTATGCCAACTATACTGCTGACGAGCTCAAGGAGCTTGTAGAAACCAATATTGACGTTCTTGACGAGGAGGCTCTCCTACGTGCCGCTACTCTTGTGAAAGACAACAATGCTAAACTTAATATCTACGCTAAGGCTATCAATAAGTTCGACAGCGACCGCGCAAAATACAATGCAGCTTGCGTTAACCTCAACCTTATGAAGAACAGCGCAGCCAAGACTCTTCTCGAGAAGATGGACAACAAGAACTGCTATTACAAGAACGCAATGGGTGTTATCGCTATGCGTGAAGGTAAAAATGCAGAGGCACTGAAATGGTTTGCAGATTGTCATCGTCCCGAGGCAAAGATCAACGCTGCGGTTATTGACATTCTTGAAGGCAGATACAAAGATGCTCTTACCAAACTCAATGGTACAGGTGACCACAATGAGCCCCTTGCTCATATCCTCAACGGACAGCCTGAAAAGGCAGTCGTAACTTGCAAATGCCCTCATGCATCTTACCTAAAGGCTGTTATTGCAGCACGTAAGGGTGATGCTGAGACCTGCAAGAAAGAGCTTGAGAATGCGGCTAAGAGGGAAGACTACGCCAAGAGGATGCTCACAGATATAGAATTTGCAAAGATTCTCAGATAATTAAAGCAACTTCCAAACTGAAAATGGGTGGTTACGGCCACCCGTTTTCAGTTTCAGTTCTGAGTATTAAAGTTCCGGATTGAGATTCATTAATCCGGAGCTTTTTTATATACTCCATACTACCAACTCGAAACCAATTAATTATCCGCAGCATACTGACGATAAATAACTAATTATCCTCAATATATTGCGGATAATTAAAGTTTTATCACTATCTTTGTGGTGGATTTCTAAAAATCAATATTATGAACGATACGCTTATACGTTTAAACCGACACTGGAATGTAGGCAAATATAATGGCTTACACGACCGTGAGTTATTGTCCGAACTGATAAAAAAAATGGTTCTTCCACATATTCATGTGCTAACTGGAATACGTCGCAGCGGAAAGTCATCACTGTTTCAGTTGATTATAAACCATCTGATAGATGAAGGTGTTAACCCGCGCGAAATATTGACGCTCAACATGGACGAACCGATCTTTACACCTGTTTGGAGTAATCCTGCAGGAATATACGGTATGATAGAGCAAGCAGAGGTCCTTACGGGCACAAAAGCAACCTATTTATTTTTGGATGAAGTACAACAGGTAACCAATTGGGAGCTGTTTGTAAAGGGAGCTTACGATACTAAGCGCTTCAAAAAAATATATGTTACCGGCTCAACGTCCGATTTGTTACAACGACAGTTTGCCACATTGCTATCAGGTCGGTATGTTTCCGATGTAGTTCGTCCGCTCTCGCTAAAAGAAATATTTTCCATAAATGGAATTACCGACTTACTTATAGCAAACACACGTAAGAGCGAAGTACTGAGCCTGCTCAACAAATATCTCATTTTTGGCGGATTTCCGGAAATAGCCATCGGTGAACTTCCCGATGATTTAAAGATCGAACTGCTGCAAAGCTATTACGATTCAATTGTACTGAAAGATTGTATAGCTTATAACGGTGTGCGCGACACAAGAGCATTTTATAGTACTATGCATTACCTGCTTACCAACACAGCAACTCGCCACCGATATAGTACTCTAAGTAAGGCGCTCGGCAACAGCGAAAACACTATAAAAAAATATATTGAATACGCTGAACAAGCTTATGTGTTAAATGAAATAAGCAACTTTTCTTTTTCCGCGAAAGAAAATACGCGTCCGGAACGGAAAGTATATAGTGCTGACAACGGACTGATTTCTGCCGTTGGGGTCAGCTTTTCACCAAATTCGGGAAAATTGCTCGAAAATGCCGTATATAACCAACTCATACATGCTAAATACGAAGATATTGCTTTCGTTCGCACATCGGAAGAGTGCGATTATATCGCTCGCCGAGATGGAATATGGCACGCATTTCAGGTTTGTTACGATTTAGAGAGTAAAAACCGTGAACGCGAATTATACGGCTTTGAAGTAATCGACCCAAAGCTAAAAGTGGCTTCAAAAACCATTATCACCTATAATCAAACAGATCGAATTGATGATGTAGAGGTTATTCCTCTCTATGAATGGATATTCAAAGTAAAGACTATTAGCTATTAGCTGTTAACTGTTAGTTGTTGGCCGTTGGATTATAAAATGCTAATGGCTCATGGCCAAAGGCCAATAGTTATTATTTTTACTTTAGTTCTTAATTATCAATTCCACGCGCAACTACACACTAGATACTACCAACTCGAAACTACCCAAATATCATTATAACCAAAATAGTTACCGGTGCAACAAAGCGAATGATAAAGAATGTCATTTCTGTGAACCATTTTGGAAGCTTGAGAGTACCACTATTGGTGAGTTCGTCCATCACATTGGCTTTGCCGAGTCTCCAGCCCACAAAAATTACAACGAGCAGACCGCATGTAGTCAGGAAAAAGTCGGAAGAAAGGGTGTCAAAGAGATCAAAGAAAGTCTTTCCAAATATCTTGACGCCTGAAAGCACCCCCATAGAGAGAGAAGCGAGACATCCAGTTAAAAGGAAAATTGAGGAACCGATGATCACTGCTGTGGTGCGCTTCATCTTGAACTCCTCCTTGAGATAGGCCACAACCACCTCAAGCAAAGAAATGGAAGAGGTCAGGGCCGCAATGAGAAGTATAAAGAAGAAAACAATTGCCAACACACCTCCAAGCGGCATCTGTGCAAAAATTCTGGGTAATGTTATAAATACCAGACCGGGGCCCTCTCCAGGGCTTATTCCAAAAGCAAATACCGCCGGCATGATTGCGCAACCTGCAATTATGGCAAAAGTGGTGTCTGCTACTGCCGTAAGTGCGGATGTCTTTACTATATTTTCGCTTTTGCTGACATAGGATGCATAGGTCATTATCGTTCCGCAGCCTATGGAAAGCGAGAAAAATGCCTGCCCCAATGCAGAAAGCAGGGTATTAAAAGTCACTTTGGAAAAATCCGGCTTAAAAAGATAGTTGATACCCTCCTTTGCTCCTTCAAGGGTAACCGAACGTACGGCAATGATGATGATCATCACAAAAAGCATCGGCATCATAAGTTTGGTATATCTCTCTATACCTTTTTTGATTCCGGCAATCACCACAAGAGCTGTGAGAAGCAGGAACACCACATGCCAAATAAGGGGCTTTATCGGAGAGGAAACAAAATCACCGAACATCATGTCAAGATTGCCTCCGGCCTCACGGGTAAAATCAAAAGATATGGCTTTGACCAGATATTCTATCGACCATCCTCCAACAACACTGTAAAACGACAGGATACAGAGAGCCGAGAGTACCGAGAAAATGCCGACAATCCCCCATTTGGAACCGGGAGCAAGCACCTTGAAGGCTCCAAAAGCGTTCCTTTGGCTTCTGCGCCCGATAATGAATTCCGAATACATTATCGGAAGACAGAGGATAAAGACGAAAGCAACATAAATAAAAATGAAGGCGGCACCGCCATTTTCTCCCACCAAATAGGGGAACCTCCAGAGATTACCCAGTCCGACAGCAGAACCTGCCAGTGCTACTAGCACTCCGAATGAACTGGTAAACGAATCGCGTCCGGTAGCGCCTGACGACTGTGATTTATTTGCACTCATATATCAAAAATTCATAGTTTAAACCTGATTTTTCATCCGTAGCGATGCCGCTTCGGGTAGCGATATGCCATTTTTTCGGATCGAGATCCGGGAAAAAAACATCCGCTTCGGGAACGGTTGTATGCACTCTGGTTATATAAACTCTTGAGGCCCTCTCCAATGCTTGGCGATAAATACGGCCTCCGCCGATGATAAACACTTCATTCTGTCCGGCTTCCGCAGCAATGGCAAATGCAAGGTCGAGAGCACTCTCGAGGGAGCGGACAAAGTGCAGCCGCGAAGGAGATTTCTGTCGGTCATCCGCAAAAACAGAGCGGCTGATAACGATATTATCACGTCCGGGGAGAGGCTTACAGCCGAGGGATTCCCAGGTTTTGCGCCCCATTATGACGCATTTGCCAAAGGTAACACGCTTGAAATACTTAAGATCCTCGGAAATGTGCCAGGGCATGGCGTTGCCTTTACCGATGGCTCCATCCGTTGCAACGGCTGCAATAAGGGAGATGACGGGTACTCTGGTCATACGGCAATGGGGGCTTTTATGCCCGGGTGGGGATCATATCCTTCGAGAGTGAAATCCTCATACTCAAAGCTGAAGAGATCTTTCTTGTCGGGGTTGATATGCATATTGGGTAGTGGTCGCGGCTCACGGGAGAGCTGCAAAGCCACCTGCTCAAAATGGTTTTGGTAGATATGAGCATCGCCAAAGGTATGGATAAACTCTCCCGGGAGATAGCCGCATACCTGCGCCAGCATCATGGTCAGCAGCGCATAGGATGCTATATTGAATGGTACGCCAAGAAATACATCGGCACTGCGCTGGTATAGCTGACATGAGAGCTTTCCTCCGGCCACGTAGAACTGAAATAGCGCATGACAGGGCGGAAGAGCCATTTTTCCTACCTCTGCCACGTTCCAAGCGGAAACGATATGGCGGCGCGAATCTGGATTGTTCTTAAGAGATTCGACAAGTGAAGTCAATTGATCGATTGTCCCTCCTTCAGGAGCAGGCCAGCTACGCCATTGGTGGCCGTAGATAGGGCCCAAATTACCATTGGCATCTGCCCATTCGTCCCAGATGGTCACTCCATGTTCGTTGAGGTAGCGGATATTCGTATCTCCTGCAATAAACCACAGCAGCTCGTAGATTATGGACCTCAGATGAAGTTTTTTGGTAGTCAGCGCAGGAAAACCATGATTGAGGTCAAAGCGCATTTGGTAACCGAAAATGCTCCGTGTGCCGGTACCGGTGCGGTCGCTCTTGTCAGTGCCGTCCCGCATTATATGTTCGAGCAGGTCAAGATACTGTTTCATTGTGCAAATATATGCATTTTTCGCTGCAATCGCAGCAAAATAGGAAGGTGGTCGCTCACTCCTCCGTTGTATCGCGGTCCTATGAAGGTTCGCCTGGGCCTACGCCCTATAAACTCTCTATCTTTCTCGAACAAAAAAGCGGGAGCAAAGATGCGCATAAGAGCACCGTCATCCCAGCGAACAATCCTTTCGGAAAGGTTTCCGGAAAGGAAAAAATGATCTATAAGCTCCCAGACGCCTTTGTACTTGATGGAACCCAGTCCCTTTAAATATACATCGGCAGCCGGAGCACACAGCCTCATTTCCTGAGAAAAATCTGCCAGAATACGGGAATCAGGTGTATCATTGAAATCACCCATTACTATGATTTCCGCCTCCGGCGAAATGGTTCTTACCGAATCCACCGCCTCTCGCAAAGCATATGCGGCAGCCATTCTGCGCGAAGAAAGGTCTGAATCGTCGCTCAATTTCGATGGCCAGTGATTGATAAATAAATGGAGTGTATCCGGCGCTCCTTTTCCCTGCAACGGGACGCCGCATACATACAAAATGTCGCGCGTAACGGAACTGTCGGGAAGAATTACCTCTACCGCTCTCGACTCCAATACTCTAAACCTCTCCTTACGATAAAGCAGCGCCACATCTATACCGCGAATGTCAGGCGATTCGTAGTGTACTATACCCCAATCCAGACGCACCAAAGGTGTCTGCTCCGTAAGCTGGCGAAGCACCATCCTGTTTTCCACCTCGCACAATCCCACCAGATCAGGCCATCCTCCAAGTTCCTCTGCAGCAGAGACTATCACCTTGGCAATGGCATTGCGTTTACGCAAAAACCGCTTCCAAGACCAACTATATCGGCCTCCATGGATAAAATCCTCATCATTTGTTTTCTCATCATCAAAGGGGTCGAAATAATTCTCGACATTCCAAAACATCACTCTGATTTCTTCTTGCGCAGGCTCCTGAAACGGAGTTGCAAAAATGAGCAGAACGCCCAAAAATAATCCCAACATCACATACCTCCTCGTTTGGACGCTAAGATAAATAAATAATTGTTACTTTTGCAGATTATTCAATGTATATACCCTTTTTCTTGAATTTTATTAGAGTATTTTTGAATATATTGGATATTATTATAAAAATTGCTGTAGCTATTTAGATATGCCATTAAGATGTGGAATAGTAGGTTTGCCAAATGTCGGAAAGTCAACTCTTTTCAACTGCATCAGCTCCTCCAGAGCACAAGCAGCCAATTTCCCGTTTTGCACGATAGAGCCCAACATAGGTTTTACCACCGTACCTGACACGAGGCTTACGGTTCTCCAAAAGATGGTCAAACCTCGTCGTGTAATACCCGCCACGGTTGAAATAGTTGATATTGCGGGGCTTGTCAAGGGAGCCAGCAAAGGCGAAGGCCTTGGAAACCAGTTTCTGGCCAATATTCGAGAGACCGATGCGATTTTACATGTACTCCGCTGTTTTGACGACCCCAATGTGGCCCATGTGGACGGCAGCGTCAACCCTGTAAGAGACAAGGAAATTGTAGATATAGAACTCCAGATCAAGGATCTGGATATGGTCAACAACCGTATTGTCAAAGTAGAGAAACAAGCACAATCCGGCGGTGACAAGCAAGCTAAAAGGGTGCTTGAATTGCTAATGAGATACAAAGAGGTGCTTGAGATGGGACGTAACGCCCGTGAGGTAGCGATTGAGAATGCTGAAGATGCAAAGATTGCGAAGGAGTTCTGCCTTCTCACCGGCAAGCCCGTGATGTATGTCTGCAATGTGGATGAGGCCTCTGCTGCTTCCGGTAATGACTATGTGGAGATGTTACGCGAGTCCGTTAATGGCGAAAATGCGGAGATATTGGTTATTGCAGCCAAAATTGAATCCGAGATTGCAGAACTCGAAAGTTTTGAGGAGAGGGAGATGTTTCTGCGGGAAATCGGACTTGAGACTTCCGGTTTGGTGCGTCTGATAAAGTCGGCTTATTCGCTACTCAACCTGCAGAACTTTTTCACGGTAGGAGAGCCTGAGGTAAGGGCTTGGACCATCAAAAAGGGCGACAAAGCTCCGAAAGCCGCCGGAGTTATCCATACCGACTTCGAGAAAGGATTTATTCGTGCCGAGGTGATCAAATATGATGATTATGTTGCACTGGGATCGGAGGCTGCCTGCCGCGCTGCCGGGAAAATCAATAGTGAAGGCAAAGAGTATGTAGTACAAGATGGCGACATAATGCACTTTCTTTTCAATGTATAACGATAAAATCAATGATAAAATGAGAAAACAACTATTTCTATTGACTCTTGCGACATTTGTCGCAGTGATATTTACCGCTTCCTGCAAACAGGAGACGGCTGTTGAGCCTTCCTGGTATACCAACGAACCCTATTTCCTTGAAAAACACACCTTGTACGCCGAATTGCCGGTGGATACATCCAATATCGTATTGGTCGGTGACGACTTTATCGACAGGGGCATGTGGAGTGATTTCTTCGGATCGGTTAAAGTTATAGGCAGAGGTATCACATATGACGGCACAGAACATCTTCGCTATAGAATCGGCACTATTGCCAAAGCTAAGCCCAAAAAAATCTTTTTGAGTGCAGGCGCAAGGGACATAATGCATGGGGATAACAATTCTGCAATACTTGAACGCGTAGCTGAAATCTGCAAAATCATAAAAAAAGCATCCTCTGAGAGCGCCATTTATTATATCGGAGTCACTCCTCTGGAAGAGATGACGGCTGAACAGGTAGTACAGACTACAGAACTCAACAACTCTCTGGCTGAATTTGCCGACGACAATGGTTTTACCTTTATTGATATGGCAAATGTGCTTACAGATGAGAGCGGAGCCATCAATCCAGCCTACAGCTGGAACGGAATGCTACTTAATGGAGCCGGTTACGAAGCATATGCAAAGGCCATCGAACCTTTTGTGGGGCTGACCGCCCTAAATAAGGCACAGGAAGGCGAGGTAAAAGCCGAAAGATTTGACCACTACAATCACCGTCTTTCCATATTCCGCTCATTGCCTAACAGCGAGGAGTTGTCGGTAGTAATGCTCGGCAACAGCCTCATTAATAATGCTCCCTGGAAAGAATTATTCCCGTTCCTCAACATTCTAAATCGAGGTATCAGCGGAGACGTTGTAGAGGGTATTATCGACAGGATTGATGAAATAACTGATGAAAACGCCAATAAAATCTTCCTGATCATCTCTACCAACGATCTTCTCAACGACAATGAACTTCCTATTTCGGAACTTTGGGCTAAATACGAGTCACTCATCGTCAAACTAAAGGAAAAGATGCCCAAGGCTCTCATTTACGTGCAGAGCACTCTCCCTCTCAATCCCAAGACAAAATTCTACGAAGGCAACAACGAGAGAATATCTGAACTCAACAAGCTGCTCAGTGCCGCACAAGACAGATACGGATATATTTATCTTGATATCGCATCGCTTCTGAGCGACGCTAACGGGGACCTTGCCGATGAATATACCACGGATGGTATTCATCTTAGTGCCACAGGTTACTTTATATGGTCAAAAAAGCTTGCCGAAGGCCACAGAATACTCATTTTGGAACCCCAAAACAAATAAACCATATGTACAGAACACATACTTGCGGCGAACTGAGGCTTGAAAATGTCGGACAGACCGTAACACTGGCCGGATGGGTTCAAAAAAACCGCAAAATGGGCGGTATGAGTTTCATTGACCTCAGAGACCGCTACGGTATAACTCAGGTGGTAATTGACGAGTCGTCCTCCAGCGAACTTAACGAAAAGGTATCCGGTCTCGGTCGTGAATATGTGATTCAGGTGACAGGTAGAGTAGAGGAACGCCAGAGCAAGAATCTCCGTATTCCCACCGGAGAGATCGAGATAAAACTTTCCAGTCTCAACATCCTAAACGAGTCGGCAACACCTCCCTTTACCATTGAGGATGAGTCGGACGGAGGTGAAGAGATCAGGGCAAAATATCGCTATCTCGACCTGAGGCGTAATCCCCTGAAACGTGCCCTCACTCTCAGACATAAGCTCGCTCACGAGACACGCAACTTCCTCGACAGTCGCAACTTCATCGAAGTAGAGACCCCTTTTCTGATTAAATCCACCCCTGAAGGTGCACGCGACTTCGTAGTACCAAGCCGTATGCACCCCGGTGAATTTTATGCGCTTCCTCAGAGTCCTCAGCAGTACAAACAACTGTTGATGGTGGCCGGATATGACAGATATTTCCAGATTGTACGCTGCTTCAGAGATGAAGATCTTCGTGCCGATCGTCAGCCGGAATTCACACAGATTGACTGTGAAATGTCCTTTGTGGAGCGAGAAGACGTGCTCAACGCCTTCGAAGGCCTAATGAAACACCTATTCAAGAGCGTACTCGAAGTGGAGTTTAAAGAACGCTTTCCCCGCATGAGTTACACTGACGCCATGACATGCTACGGCTCCGACAAGCCCGACATTCGCTTTGCGATGAAGATTCGGGAAATTACCGAAGATGTCAAAGGCCACGACTTTGTCGTATTTGACTCAGCACCTTATGTTGGCGGAATCGTGGTGGAAGGTATCGCCTCCTATACACGCAAACAGATTGACGAACTCACAGAATGGGTAAAAAGACCTCAGGTGGGCGCCAAGGGACTCATCTATATCAGGGTGGCAGAAGATGGTATCAAATCCTCAATCGACAAGTTTTTCTCAGCAGAAGAACTGCAGAGCCTCGCCAAAGAGATGGGCGCAAAGGTAGGTGATATGATACTGATTATGTCGGGAGAGAGAAAGAAAACTCAGGTAGCTCTCGGCACTCTCCGCATTGAACTCGGCAATCGTCTCGGACTTCGCCGTCCAGATCGGTTTTCCCCTCTTTGGGTATACGATTTCCCCTTGCTCGAGTGGGATGAAGAGACGGAGCGCTTCTACGCAATGCACCACCCCTTCACCTCACCCAAGCCTGAGGATCTGGATAAGTTTTACAGCAACAGCAGGGAGGATCTGGAGCAGGTCGCAGCCAATGCTTATGACTTTGTTCTCAACGGTACCGAGCTCGGCGGAGGTTCCATCCGTATCTTTGATTCCAATATCCAAAAAAGGATGTTTGAAGTACTCGGAATGGATGAGGAGGAGTATCTCTACAAGTTCGGATTCATGATCGACGCATTCAAATACGGAGCTCCCCCTCACGGCGGTATCGCTTTCGGATTTGACCGTCTCTGCGCCCTTTTCGGCGGCCAGGAAACCATTAGGGATTTTATTGCATTCCCTAAAAACAATACAGGCAAGGATGTCATGTCCGATGCTCCTTCGATGATTGACGATACCCAAATGGCTGAACTTTTCCTCAAAAGCACAGTTAAGAATTAGTTCTGAGTTTTGAGTTTCGGGTTCCGATTATTTAGTGAGTAGTTGGGTGTGTTGAGTTTGGAGCAATTATGGAGTGGAAGCTATTATTGCACTTCTTCCTTTTCGCAATATAAAAATACGTGTTCTTTAATAAAGTCAAGGAAATCGTTGTATTGCTCCTTGGTAATCGTATCCGGAAAGCTCATAATAAGCAATTCCTGCGATTCCGCATCCAACCGATAAGCGAGGTCAAACCGATAGGGGGTAAGGACATATCCTGCATGTTCGTAAAAATGCAAACGACGTAAAGATTGTTCGTCAGTGAGCGGATCAATTTCCAAGATAACCTTATGTTCCGTATCGCGAAGGTGTTGCAACATCTGAAAGCCGTAACCATGATCGCGCAACTCGGGCGAAACGGCTAAATAATCCAAATAGCGGTATGTGCTCCACTCCCAATAAAATAGAAGACCAATCAATCGATCTCCTTCCCATGCCGAAATCGGGAAAAAATACGGGTCTTGACAAGCGCGCAAATGGTCTTTCTTTTTTCGCAGTTCGGCTATGGGAAAACTGGCCTCATACAGCTTCCAAACTTTATTCCATCGTTCGGTGTTTTCAATATCAACACGTAAGAATTCCATGAGTAAATTGTTTTGTGGGCACAAATATACGCAACAATTTAGCTGGATGTCACCAATTGCATAACCTTTCCAATCAATATTTTTTCGCAAATTCTTTCTCCTTGTTGTTCGTTATTTTCTACTAACTTTGCGCAATTATTACAACACCAAAAACCAAAAGCCAACAGCCAAACCCTATACTCAAAACTAACACCTCAGAACCCCGTAACCCACAACCCGTAACTCGTAACCCGCAACCCGTAACATGAACAACCCGTACAACATAAAAGGCCCATATAATCCCAATCCCCCTAAGAAGGAAAAAAAGAAAAGAACCATTCTCGACCTCGACCAAAAGCAGCTTGCTGATGTAGGAAAAATTATCGCCATAGCCTCGGGCAAAGGCGGCGTTGGCAAATCCACTGTCGCTGTAAATCTGGCTATCACTCTTGCCCGTATGGGTTACAAGGTGGGCCTTGCCGATGCCGATGTTTACGGCCCTTCTGTGCCAAAAATGACCGGTACCGAAGGACAAATGCCCGGAGTCGAGATATACGACCCACATGGCAACCTTATCGAAGATTATGGCCAATATATCGAAGATTGCACCGAAATTATCCTCCCGATAGAGAAATTCGGAGTGAAATGGATGTCGATAGGCTATTTTGCCCGACCGGAACAGGCGCTGATTTGGCGTGGCCCGATGGCTTGCAACGCCCTCAAACAGATGATTCTTCAGGTAAAGTGGGGCGAACTGGACTTTCTCCTTGTGGACCTTCCTCCGGGAACCGGAGATATCCACATTTCGCTGGTGCATGACATTCCTCTGGACGGAGCAATCATTGTCAGCACTCCGCAGGCCGTCGCCCTTACCGACGTGGAAAAAGGTGTGAATCTTTTCAGAAATGAAAATGTCAACAAGCATATCTACGGCATTATCGAGAATATGTCCTGGTTTACTCCCGCGGAACTGCCGCAAAACAGATATTACATCTTCGGAAAAGATGGCTGTAAAGCCATGGCGGAAAAATATAACCTGCCCCTGCTGGGACAGGTTCCTTTAGTGCAGAGTATCCGTGAGGGAGGCGACGAAGGCATACCCGCCGCTCTCCAAGACGGACCTTTCTTCGACGCTATGAAAGCAGCCGCTTTACAATTGTTGAAATAAGACGGCCGTCAGCCTGCCCTGCAAGGGCTTTTGTGGCCACTCCCATAACTTTGCCCATGTCGGCCGACGATTTTGCCCCGACCTGGGCAATTATCTTTTTGAGAGCCTCCTCGACCTCTTTTTCATTCAACTGTGTGGGAAGGTATTTCTCCATTATGGCAGCCTCAGCCAATTCTGCTTCGGCAAGCTCGGGACGTGACTGTTCTTTGTAAATGGCAGCACTCTCATTGCGTTGCTTTACAAGTTTTTGAATAATTTTGACAATGTCTGCATCGGTAAGTTCACCTGATGCCCCTGCCGCCGTTTTTGCCAGAAGAATGGCTGCCTTGATCCCCCTTATGGAGGCCAGGGCAGTCGCATCCTTGGCAAACATTGCAGCTTTAAGATCCTCCTGGATCTGCTTTTCCAAAGCCATTTTGTGTTGTTTTTAGATTTCTATTATTCGACTATATCCATTTCGTCGAGGAGGTAACCCGCTCCGCCATATTTATCTACAATAAATAGGACGTAGCGGATATCGACATTGATACAGCGCTGAAGTTCCGGCTCGAATATAATGTCGCCCGACATGGCTTCCCAGTTACCGTCAAAGGCCAATCCGAGGAGTTCTCCATTGGCATTGAGAACGGGACTGCCGGAGTTGCCGCCGGTGATATCACTGTTGGTAATAAAGCAGGCGGGCATTTCACCGTTGGGCATGGCATATCTGCCATAGTCTTTTGCCTTATAGAGCTCTTTGAGCTTTTCAGGCACGATAAATTCCCAATTGTCGGGGTCTTCCTTCTGCATTACACCTTCGAGCGTTGTGTAGTAGTTAAAGATCACGGCATCTTTAGGAGAATATGGAAGCACGCTGCCATAAGTAAGTCGCATTGTGGAGTTGGCATCGGGATAGATGGCCTCACCTTCACGCATCTCGAGAGTACCGGCGATATATTCCTTTTTGCCTTCGTCAAATATTTTTTGGGTAGAGGCAATCTTTGCGCGGAGAGGTGGAGTGACTGCGCTGAAAGAATTTCCAAGAACCACTGCAGGATCATCTTTTACGGGAGTCTCGGCTTCAATAGCCTCCATAACTTTCTTCTCGGATTTAAAAATGGAATTGTCAAATATATAATCCACATAAGCATCAATATCTCCGGCAAACGTATTCTCAATATCCTTATAGAATGAAGGGAGGTTTTCCTCCGAGAGGCGTTCTTTTGCAATTTTTATCATCGCTTTTGCAATCTTCCTGTCAGTTGGCAGGGAGTAGTCCTTGTAGAAAGAGGCGACACGGCGCTCAATCATATCGGTGTACTGCTCCTTCTCCTTATCGGTTGCGAATGGAGTGGTGTAAAGGGTGTTGACCATGGATGCTATTGACATTATCTCAATACGGCCAACACTCTCGGCGAGAGTTGTATAGATGGTGAGAGCCTCTGCCCTGTCTTTTACTGCATAATTGATCTTGTCAAGGGCATCGCCATATTTTTTGATACGGGATTTCTTTTTGCCTACCCATTCCATGAACTCTATCTCTTCCTGTGCGCGGCGTGACTCAACGTCAAGTTTGGCAAATGTCTCGTTCATGCCCATCCATTTTTTCCAGCCGTTTGAAGAGCCGCTGTATTTGCTTGCATACTGGATCTTAACCTTGGGGTCTGCGAGCATATCCTCCATCATCAACTCCTGGCGTTTGCCTCTTATGTAGATGCTGATAGCATTTGAGATGTCATGGGTTTCCACAAGTTCCGACTGGGTCATGAAACGGTTGGTGCGGCCCGGATAACCGATGATCATTGTGAAATCGTTGGGCTTAATGCCTTTGAGGGAGATCTTCAGATGCTGTTTCGGCCTATATGGCACATTGTCGGGAGAGTAGGGAGCGGGATTGTTATCTTTATCCGCATAGACCCTGAACATCGAAAAGTCGCAAGTGTGGCGTGGCCACATCCAGTTGTCCGTATCTGCTCCGAATTTACCGATTGATGAAGGGGGAGCTCCAACAAAACGAACGTCATTATAAACTTTTGAGACAATGAGATAGTATGCATTCCCACCATACATGGAGTAAATCCTGGCGCGGAGATATTTGTCGTTTCCGACAGCCTTACCTGTGAGATTTGCTTCAATTTGTTTCATTGCCTCCGTAGAATCTTGAGCGGTTTTTGCTTTTTTGAGCGCTTTCTCAATATCCTTTGTCACCTCGGTAATGCTCTCGAGAAATGTCACGGTCAGACCCTCTGCAGGGAGTTCCTGCGAACGGTCCATCGCCCAATAGCCGTTGGCAAGATAGTCATTCTCAACAGAGCTCAGACGCTGTATGGAACCGTAGCCACAGTGGTGATTGGTCACTAAAAGACCTTCTGAAGAGATGATTTCAGCAGTACAACCACCACCGAAGTGAACGATTGCGTCCTTGATGGAAGAGTTGTTGATGCTGTAGATCTCTTCTGCCGAAAGTTTGAGGCCCATCTGCTGCATTGTTTTGATATTCATTTTTTTCAGCAACGGGAGGAGCCACATTCCTTCATCGGCGCGCATCGGTGCTATGGTAAATAGTAGCGCGAGAAGGGATACGATTGTAATTTTCTTCATATTTAAAAAATTTGTCAAAAAAATGGTTTATTTTTAGAGTTTATCTTACAAATGTACAGAAATGGTTTCAAAAAGAAAAATATTGATTGTGCCGGATAAATTTAAAGGTTCCCTGACTGCATCACAAGTGGCAAATTCAATAGAAGAGGCAATAAAGATGCGGATGGTGCACATTTCTGATTTGGAGATAGAGAAAATCCCAATGGCGGATGGTGGTGACGGGTCGCTGGATGTAATGTACGACACACTTTCAAGGAATCCTTCATCCAAAGCGCATTTAGTGGAAGTTGATTGTTGCGATCCGCTCCGAAGGCCTCTCAGAGCACCTCTGCTCCTCTTTCGAAGCGACGGTGAGCAATGTGCTTTTATCGAGATGGCAAAGTGCAGCGGATTAACATTGCTGAAGGAGGAGGAACGGAATCCGCTCAAAACCGACACTTTCGGGCTTGGGTTGATGATTCGTGCAGCTGCCGAAGCCAGCGCAAGCAGGATTATCATCGGAATAGGCGGCAGCGCCACCAACGATATGGGCTACGGTATATGGGGTGAAGAGGGCAGCATTCCTCCGGAGGAAATCGTACGTATGTGCGACACTATCTCCTTTCAGGTGGCCTGTGATGTGGAAAATCCGCTGTTGGGGCCGAATGGGGCTACCATGGTCTATGCTCCGCAAAAGGGAGCAAATTGGATGACACTTCCGCTGCTGGAGCAACGTATGGAACTTTATGCGGAAAAAGCGCAATCCCTGCTGAAACCATTTGGGGGAGGGTTTGCCGCACGTGCTGCTCATATCGCCATTATTCCGGGAGGTGGAGCCGCCGGTGGACTCGGAGCCGCTTTCTACAGCTTTTTCAAAGCGGAACTTCTGCCCGGATGGCAACTTTTTTCACAAATGCTCTCGCTGGAAGAAAGAATTGCCTCTGCGGAGACAATTATTACAGGTGAAGGTCGTTTCGACTCCCAGAGTTTGAGCGGTAAACTCATAGACGGCATTGCGTCGCTCTGCCGCAAATACAACAAACGGCCGACAGTAGTGTGCGGCGAGAATCTGGTTAGTCCCGAACTGCTCAAAAAACACAAAATAGGCAATGTCTATCAACTTATGGATATCTGTCCCGACAGAAAGACCTGCATCTCCTCAGCAGAAATGCTGCTTAGAGGCGCTGACCGGACGCTTATTGAAGTCGGGTGTGATGAAGCGGGCCGAGGATGCCTTGCAGGGCCCGTATTCGCAGCTGCAGTGGTCCTGCCAAAAGGCTTCTCTCATCCGTTGCTAAATGATTCGAAGCAACTTAGCGCCCTTCAAAGAGAGGAACTGCGGAAGATTATTGAGCGTGAGGCCGTAGCCTGGAGCGTAGCAGCCATTGACGCACAGGAGATTGATCGCATCAACATCCTCAACGCCTCCATCAAGGGCATGCACGGAGCCCTCGACAACCTCAAAGACTCCAAAGGGGAAAAAGTGGCTCCTTCGTTGATATTCGTGGACGGCAACAGATTCAGTCCCTACGGGAAAATAACCCATCACTGCATAATCAAAGGCGACGGCAAGTTGAGCTGCATTGCAGCTGCCTCAATTCTGGCCAAAACTCACAGGGATGAATATATGCGTCACCTTGCAACCGAATATCCCCAGTACGGATGGGAAGAAAATATGGCCTATCCTACGACGAAACACAGGGAGGCGATTGCCCTTCATGGCCTTACTCCGCACCATCGCCGTTCATTCAATCTGACTGGTAATCAATTGAATTTGCATATTTAATGCAAAAATCATAAATTTGTGGGCTATTTTCGACAGAAAAATACTCTTGCATTAAACAAATAAATATATTCAAATCGATTTAACACAATGAAAACTTACTCCACAGACAAGATCAGAAATGTCGTTCTAATGGGTGGCACAAGGTCAGGTAAGACAACTTTTGCCGAAGCTATGCTTTTCGAGGGCAAAGTCATTGACCGTAGAGGTACAATTGAGACCAAGAACACCGTTTCTGACAACACCGAAGTCGAGCAGCTCTTTCAGCGCTCCATCTATTCCACTCCACTCTTTGCAGAGTTTATGGACCACAAGCTCAACATAATCGACGCACCCGGTGCTGACGATTTCATAGGCGGCGTGGTATCGGCAATGAAGGTGTGCGACTCCGGTATCATGCTTATAAATGCACAGCAGGGCGTTGAGGTTGGTACTGAGATTCACGGACGCTATGCAGAAGAGCGTAATTTCCCCTTAGTGCTTGCAGTCAATCAACTTGAAACCGAGAAAGCCAATTGGGAAAACACCATTGACAGTCTCCATCAGGCATTTGGCTCAAAAGCTGTCGTATTCCAGTATCCCGTGAATCCCGGACTTGGCTTCGATAGCTTTATAGACGTCCTCACAATGAAGATGTACAAGTACAAAGATGAAAATGGCACACGTGAGGAGCTTGATATTCCCGCAGACCAGAAGGGCAAGGCTGAGGAGATGCGTGCAGTCCTCATGGAGATGGCCGCAGAGAGTGACGAGTCCTTGATGGAGAAGTTTTTCGAAGATGGTGAACTTTCGGAAGAGGATATGAATAGAGGCCTCAACATAGGCTTTGTAAAGGGTGAGCTTTATCCTGTATTCTGTCTCTCTGCAAAGAAATGTATCGGAGTAAAGCGTATCATGCAATTTATGATAGATGTTGCCCCCGCTCCTTCAGAGAAAGTTAATGGTCCTATTTCGCTTTTTATTTACAAATCATCCGTAGAGCAGCACCTCGGCGAGGTATCATACTTCAAGGTAATGTCCGGTAAAATCGGAGAAGCCCAAGATTTGGTTAATCCCGTTACAGGCGGCAAAGAGAGAGTTTCAGCCCTTTACGCCGTAGCAGGCAAGAAAAAGGAGAAAGTGACCGAACTTTTGGCCGGAGATCTGGGCTGTACCGTAAAACTCAGGAGCGTAAAGACTAACCAGACACTCAATCAACCCGGTTATGATGAGATTGTAGAACCCACCGTATTTCCTCCCTCCAGATACCGCACAGCCATCAAAGCAAAGGACGAGAAGGATGAGGAGAAGTTGGGTGAAGCTCTCAACCGTGCAGCAGCAGAGGATCCCACAATGGTTGTGGAGTACTCCAAAGAACTCAAACAGACCATCCTCAATGGTCAGGGTGAGCAGCACATTAACATTCTTAAATGGCACCTCAACAACACAAACAAGATTGAGATTGATCTTTTCGCTCCGAAGATTCCCTATCGTGAAACCATCACAAAGGTTGCAAATGCCACATATCGTCATAAGAAACAATCAGGTGGTGCAGGTCAGTTCGGTGAGGTTACTCTACTTGTGGAGCCTATCGTAGAGGGAGTCGACACTACGGCAAAATTCAAAATTGAAGGCAAAGAGCAGGTGCTCAACGTTAGGGCCAAAGAAGAGTTTGTACTCGATTGGGGCGGAAAATGGGAGTTCTACAACTGCGTTGTGGGCGGTGCCATCGATACCAACTTTATGCCCGCCATCAAGAAGGGTATCATCCAGAGACTGGAGGAAGGTCCTCTTACAGGTTCGTATGCCCGTGACATCCGCGTATTCGTTTATGACGGTAAAATGCACCCTGTTGACTCCAAGGAGATCGCCTTTATCATAGCAGGCCGTAATGCTTTCAGAGAGGCCTTCAGAAATGCAGGTCCGAAGATTATGGAGCCTATATATTTAGTAGAGGTTATGGTGCCGGGCGACTGCATGGGTGATGTTATGAGCGACATACAAAACCGTCGCGGCATGATTGAGGGAATGAGTTCCAAGAAGGGATTCCAGATACTCCGCGCACGCGTTCCCCTGGCTGAGCTCTACAGGTATTCAACAACTTTGAGTTCGCTTACTTCAGGCCGTGCAACATTTACACAGGAGCTTATCGAATATCAGCAGGTGCCTGCCGACGTACAGGATAAACTCCTCAAGGAATACGAAGCTGAGGCCAAAGAAGAAGAGTAGTGATTATAGCCGACCATATCAAAAAATCCTTCGGGACGCTTGTCGTCCTGAAGGATATTTGTTTTAAGGCAGATGCTGCCGAAGTTGTCAGCATTGTCGGAGCCAGCGGTGCCGGCAAATCTACTCTTCTGCACATTATCGGCACACTTTCCAAACCCGACAGCGGACGGGTGATTATCGACGGGACAGACGTTCTTTCACTTTCGGACAAGGAACTCGCCCGTTTCCGCAACACCAGGATCGGATTTGTCTTTCAAGCACATCATCTTCTGCCGGAATTTACGGCTCTCGAGAATGTGATGATTCCCGCCCTGATTGCCGGCAAGAGCCGCAAAGAGGCTTCTTGGGATGCTTTTGAACTGCTTGGCCAGCTCGGTTTGGCCGAGAGAGTAAACCATAAACCCTCGGAGCTCAGCGGAGGCGAACAACAGCGAGTAGCCATAGCCCGCGCCCTTGTCAACCGTCCTGCAGTCCTCTTTGCCGATGAACCCTCCGGCAACCTCGACAGTAAGAACAAAGGCGAACTCCATCGTCTCTTTTTCGACTTGAGAGACAGATATGGCATAACCATCATCATCGTCACTCACGACAAGGAGCTTGCAGCCCTCTCGGACAGGACCCTCGAAATGAAAGACGGGGAGTTTGTCGGGTAGTCGGATGAGCATTTTCAGATTTAAAAGATTCAGCCTCTCTAACGAGAAGTCCGCAATGAAGGTCAATACCGACGGCGTACTACTCGGCGCCTGGGTGGGCTTGAAACATAGCCCCAATCCCTCTCAATCACCATTGAAAGTGCTGGATATCGGTACCGGTACCGGGGTTATCGCTCTTGTGATAACTCAGCGCTGCGAAGGAAATGCCCTTGTGACGGGTATAGACATTGACCCTGACTCGGCAAAAGAGGCAGAGGAGAACTTTGACAACTCCCCATGGAGCGAGGCTCTGACTGCCCGCAATATCTCATTTCAGGAGTTTGCGGCCGGAAGTGGATCGGAACGTTTCGATCTTGTGGTCTCAAATCCCCCCTATTTCATAGATGCGCAGAAAGCTCCTGCTCCAAGGCGCAGTACGGCACGCCACAACGACACATTGGAATATGAGGAGATCATCGACGGGGTAATCGGCATTCTTGCTCCGGAAGGAAGGCTTGCCCTGATACTTCCCGTGGAGGAGAGTCGTATTTTCGAGAGAAAAGCCGGCTTAAAAGGATTGGATCTCACCCGACTCTGTCTGGTGAGTTCTCTGCCCGACACACCGCCGAAAAGAGCTTTGATGGAGTTTTCTTTTAGAAATAATCCGTGTGGCAATGCAACCGCAGTTAAGAGTGAAGAGCTGATAATACAAACAAAAAGCGACTTTACCCAAGAGTATAAGTCGCTTACCTGTGAGTTTTATCTCAACTTTTAATGCTTTTCCACGTCGAAAGCAGATCCGGAATTGTCGGGGCTTTTCTGACCGGGATTTTTGTCTCTGAATCCCCGGATCATCTTTATGCGAAACTTTTCTTCCGCCACATAGAGTTTGGCCACTTTCTCCATAGGAAGCACCTTTTTGAATTCGGCGGCATATTTGACGAAAATCTCATCCTGCGCAGCTATGCTCGCAACATATTCGTCAATCCTTTTCTGCATTTCAGTCTCGGTGAGTTTTTCTGCGGACTTATTTTTCAGCGCCTGAAGTGCCTTCACACTTATGGAGTGCGCCTTTTTGCTCTCTTTGAGGAATTCGTTGTACACCGGCCAAAACTTCTGGGCCTCTTCCGGCGTGAGGTCTATTTCCGATGTGAAAAATGCAATTTTTTCATTATGCAACTTGTTGAATATCTCCTCGTGCTGAGATTTTTTAACCTGCTTCTGAGGCTTGTCTTGGGCGTATGCGCCAAAACAAAGTGCAACTGCAACAATAATCAAAATAAATTTTCTCATATCTTATCTATTTTTCATCGTAATACAACTGTGCCAATTCCATTGACGTATACTGTGATGCCAGCCAGCTGACCACTGTGTCTTCATCAAAAACCGGCTCTTCATCATCAAGATCATCATACTCGAGATCCTCTTCAACCGAGTCGATGAAATTAATTCTTATCAATCCGTTTTCAATCATTTTCGCATAATAGGATTCATCCGTATCCGAAGGTCTGTTAAGAGTGTCAGTCAATCTCAACACACCGTATCCCATACCGAAAATCACTCCGAATGTACAGGCCAGTAAGAGTGCCGGCTTGAGAATACCGAACCACCTCCTACCGAGTGAAGGAGTGACTGCTTCCCTTACTTCCTCTTCCCTATCAATGCCGACCAAAGAAAGAATCCTTTCATCAAGAGATTCCAAATAACCCTCGGGAGCCTTGAACGGATTGCGTTTCAATTGCGGATTGTCGTCTATATTTTGTTGATGATTCATATAACTTTTAGACATTAAATCGGATAAAAGGTTTAATACCCTTCTTTTTTGAGGTATTCTTGTACTTTGTTGAAAGCGTGATGATAAGAGGCTTTAAGGGCGCCAACCGAAATGCCCATTATTTCGGAGATATCCTCATACTTGATCTCATGGAAATAGCGCATCACAAAGACGCTCTTCTGCTTTGGCGGAAGTGTAGCTATGGCTTTCTGGAGAGAAAGTTGGAGTTCGTCTCCGTCAAAAAGCGGATCGGATTCTATAAATGAGGCAATATCCATACCGGGGTCACGCAACGTAAAGGTTGCGCGAAGTTTTTTCCTCTTTAGAAAGGTTATGCTCTCATTTGTGGCGATTCGATAAAGCCAGGTATAAAGCTTGGAATCCTCCCTAAATGCGGGGAGTGCGTTCCATACTTTTATAAATGTCTCCTGCAGCAGATCGTCGGCATCGTTGTGATCGGCCACCATTTGTCTGATATGCCAGTAGAGACGCTCACCGTACTTGCGTACTATAAATGTAAAAGCGCGCTCAGTTTGGCCCGATTTGTACAATCCTATGATATCACTATCTTCCATCAATGATGATTACGTGCCGACAATTTCCCTTTTTATGCGCCGGTAATCTCCTTTACCGCTGCAACGATATGTGCTGCGTCCAGCCCATAGGCTGACATCAATTGAGCCGGCTTGCCGCTCTGGCCGAAACGGTCGTCGATTGCAACAAATCTCATCGGTACGGGGTGTTCCCTTGCCAAAAGACCTGCAACAGCTTCTCCAAGTCCTCCCGCCATAAGATGCTCTTCTGCACACACGACTCTACCGGTCTTTGCTGCAGAATATAAGACTGCTTCTCGATCAAGAGGTTTAATGGTATGTATGTCGATGAGATCTACGCTTATGCCCTCTGTTTCGAGAATTTCAGCCGCCTGAATCGCCTCCCAGACAAGGTGTCCGGTGGCAATTACGGTAACGTCGGATCCTTCGTTGAGATGCAGCGCTTTTCCTATTTCGAACACCTGATCTTCAGGTGTGAAGTTGGGTACTCCGGGGCGTCCGAATCTCAGATAGACGGGGCCTTGCCAGGCTGCTGCAGCAATGGTAGCCGCTTTTGTCTGGTTGTAGTCGCAAGGATTGATCACCACCATGTTGGGGAGCATCCGCATAAGCCCGATGTCCTCGAGGATCTGGTGAGTGGCGCCATCTTCTCCGAGGGTGATGCCGGCGTGAGATGCGGCTATCTTGACATTGGTCTCAGAGTAGCAGACCGCCTGGCGTATCTGGTCATAGACTCTGCCTGCGGCAAAATTTGCGAATGTGCCCGCAAAGGGAATACAACCGCCGATAGCAAGTCCGGCGGCCATTCCTATCATATTTGCCTCGGCTATGCCGCATTGGAAAAACCTTTCCGGATGTGCTTTTGCAAAGGCGTCCATCTTTAGAGAACCCGTAAGGTCTGCGCAGAGCGCAACCACTTTGGGGTTTGTGGCACCGAGATGCGAAAGACCCGCTCCAAAACCCGAACGGGTATCTTTATTTCCTGTATTGATATATTTTTTCATACTGTCGGATGTTAATAGTCTCCCAAAGTCTCTTCAAGCTGGGCAAGTCCCCGTTCACATTGCTCTTTTGAAGGACTCTTGCCGTGCCATTCGCAGGTACCTGCCATAAAATCCACTCCGTGACCCATTTCGGTCTCGAAAAGAATCATTACCGGACGGCCGCCGCCCAAAAGAGAGTCAGCCCTATCGAATGCCTCAAAAATGGAGTTGAAGTCGTGCCCGTTTGCCACGATGCACTCCCATCCGAAGGCGTTCCACTTAAGAGTAAGATCACCCAGACTCTGCACATCTTCGGTGGTGCCGTCAATCTGCTGGTGATTCCAGTCAGTCATCGCAATGAGATTGTCAACCTTATGGTGGACTGCCGCTGCGGCTGCCTCCCAAATCTGACCCTCTTGAGATTCACCGTCTCCAATAAGAGCGAATACCCTGCTTTTATCGCCGGCAAGGCGCTTGCCAAGTGCCGCCCCAATGGCTACAGACAACCCTTGCCCCAAAGAACCGGAAGCCTGATGCACTCCCGGAAGGCCGGCCTCAATTGAGGGGTGTCCCTGGAGCCTGCTTCCATATACTCTGAATGTGCCCAGCTCTGAAATAAGGAAATAGCCCCTGCGAGCAAGCACGCTGTAAAAGAGAGGAGAGACGTGGCCGATGGAGAGGAAAAACATATCATGACCGTTTCCGGCCCTGTTCCAACTCTCCGGAGTCACATTCAACTCCTTGAAGTAGAGTGCCGTCAAAATGTCGGCACTGCTCATCGAACCTCCGGGGTGACCGGATCCTGCACCCGTGACCATCCTGAGGATATCCCTTCTTACCTGAGATGCGATTTTTTGATAAGTATGAATGTCGTTCATAGTGCGAAATGAAATTAAAAAACAAAGATAATCATTATCTTTGCGGTTTGGAAGAAGATAAGTATGAAACACATTAGGAATTTCTGCATCATTGCACATATAGATCACGGAAAGAGTACTCTGGCTGACAGACTGCTCGAATTCACAAATACCATCGACCGCCGTGATATGGCAACACAGGTGCTGGATTCCATGGATTTGGAGAAAGAAAAGGGGATCACCATCAAGAGTCACGCTATACAGATGGACTATGTGTACAAAGGTGAAAAATATACTCTCAATCTGATTGACACTCCCGGCCACGTTGATTTTTCATACGAAGTGTCACGTGCAATCGCCTCATGTGAAGGAGCCCTTTTGGTGGTCGATGCCACACAGGGTATTCAGGCACAAACCATCTCCAATCTTTATCTGGCCATTGAGCACGATCTTGAGATTATTCCTATTCTCAACAAAATAGATGTGGAGGCTGCCATGGTGGATTTGGTTCGAGATCAGGTGACTGACCTTCTTGGTTGTAAAGAAGAAGAAGTGCTGCTCGCTTCAGCACGCATGGGGTTGGGCATCGAAGCCATATTAGAAGCAATCATAGAGAAGATTCCCGCCCCGCAGGGCAATTCCGATGAGCCGCTCCAGGCCTTGATTTTCGACTCGGTATTCAACTCTTTCAGGGGCATCATAGCTTATTTTAAAGTGGCAAACGGTATTATACGCAAAGGCGACAAGGTTAAATTCGTCAATACCGGCAAGGAGTATGTTGCCGACGAAGTAGGCGTTCTCAAGATGAAATACCTCCCAAGAAACGAGATCGAATGTGGCTCGGTGGGATATATAATATCAGGCATCAAGACGGCTGCGGAGGTGAAGGTGGGAGATACCATTACACACGTTCTCAACCCCTGTAAGAAGGCCATTGCGGGCTTTGAGGATGTCAAGCCCATGCTCTATGCGGGTATGTTCCCCGTAAGTGCGGACGAATATGAAGATCTTCGTGCATCGTTGGAAAAATTTCAGCTCAACGATGCCTCACTCGTATTCGAGCCGGAGAGTTCTCTTGCGCTCGGATTTGGATTCCGTTGCGGATTTCTCGGAATGCTTCATATGGAAATAGTCCAGGAACGTCTCTTCCGCGAATTTGATATGGATGTGATTACCACCGTTCCCAACGTTTCTTACAAAGTATATACGACTCAGGGCGAATGTATCGAAGTACACAATCCTTCGGGACTTCCCCCCGCCACGCTCATTCATCATATAGAAGAGCCCTATATCCAGGCACAGATTATCTCCAAGACCGAATATTTCGGTCCGATAATGAAGCTCTGCCTGGATAAGAGAGGCACCCTCAAAAACCAGCATTATATTTCGGCTGACCGTATCGAACTCACCTACGATATGCCGCTTTCGGAGATTGTTTTCGACTTTTACGACAAACTCAAATCCATTTCCAAAGGATACGCCTCATTTGACTACCATCTGACGGGATTTAGCGAAGCCAAACTTGTAAAGCTCGACATACTTCTCAACGGTGAACCCGCCGACGCACTCTCCACCCTAATTCATCAGGACCATGCTTATGACTTCGGCAGGAAAATCTGTGAAAGACTCAAGGAATTGATTCCACGCCAGCAATTTGACATCGCCATTCAGGCGGCCATAGGTTCCAAGATCATAGCAAGGGAGACGGTACGCCAGTTGCGCAAAGATGTGACTGCCAAATGTTATGGAGGTGACATCTCCCGCAAACGCAAACTCCTCGAAAAGCAGAAGGCGGGCAAAAAGCGCATGCGTCAGATTGGCTCCGTTGAGGTGCCTCAGAGCGCCTTCATGGCCGTACTCAAACTCGATTAATCTATCAAATCAACTGTTGGTCGCCTCTACGGGGTGCAGTGAGGCGGCATAGTGGGCGGGTGCGACACCGGAGATCAGACCGATCACAAGAGCGATGGCTATCCCTTTGAATACGTTGGCCAACGATAGATATATCGGAAAAAGAGTATCGGGAATAAGAAGCGTGGCAAACCAAACCGGTGCGATACCGGCCAGCCCGCCGAGAGTTGACAATGTGGCCGCTTCAGCCAAAAACTGCATCGTAATCACCCTTTTGCGAGCCCCCAAAGCCTTTTTAATCCCTATTATTCGGGTACGTTCTTCCACGGAAACATACATTATATTGGCGATTCCGAATCCGCCTACAAGCAAGGAGAAAATGCCGACCACCCAACCGACCGTATTGACCATCCCGAATACCGATTGGAATTGTTCCGCAACAAATGAGAGTTCGTTGAGAGCAAAATCATCCTCTCGGGCCGGTCTTAACCGGCGGTACTGACGCATCAGCATCCGCAATTCGCTTTTCAGTTCCTCTTTGGAGATTCCGTTCGGACTTTTCTCTCCTACCTGATGCGGAGAGGCTATGATACGTGTTTTTACGACCGGAGAGGTAATGTCGGCAATTCGCAAGGCAAGTCGTATCGGTATCATTCTGACACAATCCACATCCATCATACTGACCAGATTATCTCCGGCAGAGGCAAATATGCCGATTACCCGCAACGGAGTACCTCCTGCCGTTATCATTCTGCCGACAGGGTCGGCCATATCGGGAAAAAGCTTTTGTGCCACATCGGAACCTATAATGGTAACGGCTGCCCCGCTTGCAAGTTTTCCGGAAGTGAAGCCGCGTCCATGGGGAATTTTCTCCTGCACCATCATTCTCCAATCGCCGTCAACGGCTACAAAAGCTCCTTCACTATAACTTTCACGACCGGCTGCACACTCCATCTCAAATGAGGCCGAAAATGCCATATTGCCTGCAGCAGCGCTGTTTTCCTGAAGGAAGAGATACTCCTGCCATCCTATCTGCGGACGGCTGTCGTATTGCCACAAATTATGTCGTCCATCTCGATCAAAGTCGGGCTCGAGAGGTATACGCTCAACCATAACCACATCGCTCCCGAACTTTCGGAAGCCTTCATTTACGCTCTTTTTAAGTGAATCCACGACGGTAAAGACCGCCACTATCGAAAAAATCCCTATGCTGACGCCCGCCAGTGAAAGGGTTGTCCTGAATTTATCCGCCAACAAATCTCTCATCACAAATCCTTCTTTAATGCTCGTTTTTAGAGTCCGATCTTCTTTTTGAGTCTCCGTATTGTATCGAATGCATCGAGCGGAGACATTTGGTTTATATCAATATTCCGAAGCTCCTCCTTGACCTCGAGCAACAGCGGGTCATCCAATTGGTAGAGGGTGAGCTGTATTCCTTTATCAGGGATGGAGCGGGCGGATTTTCCGGTTTTGCGGGAAAATGTGGCGGATCCGACATCAATTTCGTCACTGCCGGTGGCTTTTTTGCGGCTATCCGAAAGTTTATCGCAGGCGGCAGGAGAGGGTGGGGCACTACCGGATGCCGAGTACGGCGAGTCTGCAGATCCGGAGCCGAGTACGGCGGTAGAAGCAATGGAGGGGTATGAAGCATTGCCACCTTCAGCCTCCAGTTCGGCGAGACGTGCCTCCGCGCGTTTTACCACTTCATCCGGCATTCCGGCAAGACGGGCTACGTGAATACCGAAACTGTGGGCGACACCGCCCCTGCAAAGTTTACGCAGGAAGATGATCTTACCGTCACTCTCCCTTACGGAAATATGGTAGTTGAAGACTCGTTCGTGAAGCTCCTCCAGATCGTTGAGTTCGTGGTAATGGGTAGCGAAGAGCGTCTTGGCCCGTTGGATACCGCTGTGCAGATGTTCAACTATCGCCCAGGCAATCGACATTCCGTCATAAGTGCTCGTGCCTCGTCCTATCTCGTCGAGAAGCACCAGCGACCTTTGGGAAAGATTGTTGAGAATGGTGGCAGTTTCGAGCATTTCCACCATAAAAGTGGACTCTCCGCGCGCAATGTTGTCGGAGGCTCCGACTCTGGTGAATATTTTGTCCGTAATGCCTATTTTTGCGCGATTTGCGGGGACGAAAGACCCTATCTGGGCCAAGATACTATCAGTGCCGTTTGTCGCAGGAAAGCCGATTTTCCGGACATATTGGGACCGGTGAGAATAATGATCTGCTGCGAGTCATTGTTCAGATAGAGATCATTGGGCACATACTCCTCTCCGTGAGCCATGCGGGTCTCTATCACAGGGTGGCGGCCTCCGACAATGTCAATCTCCGGCGAATCGTCCACCTGCGGACGGCAGTAATTGTTATCCAACGCGAGACGTGCAAAACCCGTAAGCACATCCAGCCGTGCCACTACCGAAGCATTGCGCTGGATGACGGCAACTGAAGCCTGAATAGAGTTTAATAAAACACCATATATCTCCGTCTCGAGAGCGAGGATCTTCTCCTCTGCTCCGAGGATCTTCTCTTCGTATTGTTTGAGTTCGGGAGTGATATAACGCTCCGCACTTACAAGAGTCTGTTTGCGGATCCAATCCGAGGGTACGCGATCCTTATGCGTATTGCGCACTTCGAGAAAATATCCGAAGACATTGTTGTAACTGATACGTAGCGAAGGAATAGCAGTACGCTCCTTTTCCCGTTGCTGAATATCCAGCAATATCTCCTTGCTGTGGGAGAGCGCATCGTGCAATGAATCGAGCTCCTCCGACACTCCGCGCGCTATTACGTCCCCTTTGCCTATCTGCGCGGCAGTATCGGGCAAGATGCGGGTAGAAATGGCCTCGGAGAGCTCCCTGCAGGCATCCAATTGTTCGATACAGGAGGTGAATACCGGATCGGCACTATTCAGGAGCAGCTTCCTTATCTCCGCTATTGCATCCAGACCCCTTGAGAGTTGGAGGGCCTCACGCGGCAGAAGCTTGCCGGCAGAGGCCTTTGAGATGATCCTCTCCAGGTCGCCTATGTCACCGATGCGGCTCCTCACCTTCTCGAGCATCATTTCGTCAGCCTGGAAGGCGGAAATTGTATCATAGCGCAGAGTGATCTCGGAAATATCTTTTATTGGCATTGCAAGCCACTCCCTAAGTCTGCGTGCACCCATTGGCGAGTTGCATCTGTCGATGGTCTCCAGAAGCGAGACTCCTTCAGCTCCGGCAAGGGGAGTGAAGATCTCCAAATTGCGGAATGTAAACTTGTCTATCCAGACAAAATCTCCCTCATCTATACGCGAAATTGAGTTCACATGCCCCAGGGAATGGTGATGGGTAATTTCCATATAGAATAGAATTGCGCCCGCCGCTTTTATGCCCAGCGGCATGCTCTCTATTCCGAATCCTTTTAGTGAGCTTATTGAAAAATGGTTGCAGAGTTTTTTATGGCAAGATTCAAAGACAAAAGCCCACTCTTCGATCGGGGAGATATAGGCGATGTTGCCGAATCTTTTGCGGAAACCGTCGCAATAACTCCTCTCCACCAAAATCTCCTTGGGTGCGCTGCCCGAAAGAAGATTTTCTATATACTCAAGGGATCCCTGAGCCACCTTGAAAGTGCCTGTGGAGATATCGAGAAAGGCCGCCCCTGCATTCTTTCCCTCAAAAGAGAGTGCAGCCAGATAATTGTGCTCATTCTGCTTGAGAATCGTATCATTGTAGGCCACTCCGGGAGTGACAAGCTCGGTAACACCGCGTTTAACAAGTTTTTTGGTGAGTTTCGGATCCTCCAGCTGGTCGCAAACCGCGACTTTATAGCCTGCCTGCACAAGTTTTGGAAGATAACTCTCCAGGGCGTGATGAGGTACTCCCGCCAATTCGATATAACTGCCCTTGCCGCTGGCCCGCTTTGTCAAAACGATACCAAGAACTTTGCTCGCAGTAATGGCGTCCTCGCCGAAAGTCTCATAGAAATCACCTACCCTATAAAGGAGCACGGAGTCAGGATACTGTGCCTTGATCTCATAAAACTGCTTAAGCAGCGGAGTAGCCGGTTTCTTCTCTTTCATAGTCCACAAAAATACCAATTATCTCCGAAAAATTCTATCTTTAATTACGAGAAATCGTCACAAATGACATTTTATCGTAAAGTGTTTATCAAAAGCACTTACGATTTTCTGCCATAAATCGTATCTTTGTAAAAACTATCAGTCAAAACCTATAATTCTCTAAAATTATGAAGAAAATCACCTTATTTGCACTGTTTGCGCTTCTGCTCACGGCCTGTGGTCCCAAATCCTACCCCGAGTTTGAACAAGATCTCAACGCTTTCAGAGAAGAGATCGGCAACGTAGGTCTCGGAGTAGCCGTTGTCAAAGATAACAAGATCATCTACGACAATTATTTCGGTGTCAAGAACCTTGAAACCGGAGAAAAGGTAGACGCACAAACCATTTTCAGGATTGCATCCATCTCCAAATCCTTTACCTCCACAGCTCTTATGCAGCTCGTCGAACAGGGCAAAGTTACCCTTGGGACCGATGTCGGCGATCTGATGGGATTTCAGGTACGCAATCCTAAATATCCTGAGACAGTCATTACTCTCGAGAGGCTCCTTTCACACACTTCCAGCCTGAGCGACACCTTGGGTTATTTCACGCTTGACGTTATCAATCCCGCTACTAACCCCGACTTTGCCGGCTGTTACAACGATTATGAGCCGGGTAAAGGTTACCAATACTGCAATCTGAACTTCAATATGGCAGGCACCATTCTCGAGAAACTCTCGGGAGAGCGATTTGACCAATATATAGTAAACCACATACTCAATCCTCTTGGACTCTACGGCGGCTACGACAATGATGCACTCGACTCAACCCGCTTTGCCACGCTCTACTCTTACAATCCGGAGAATGACAGTCTGGAGGCACAACCCGGCGCATATAAATCGAGGGCGGAGGATATTGCCAATTACATAACAGGCTACACCACTCCGATATTTTCCCCTACCGGCGGAATGAAAATCTCCACCACCGACCTTGCAAAATATATGATGATGCATATGAATTACGGCCTCTACCCGGGAGCTCAGGAGCGCATCATCTCCGAGGAGAGTTCCAAAAATATGCAGACTCCTCGTTCGGATGACGAACATTACGGACTCGCTCTATGGCGCAATGCGGACTATATCCCTGAAGTGGAACTTGTAGGCCATACGGGTGGTGCATACGGACTCAGAAGTGCAATGTTTTTCCATCCCGAGGAGAAATACGGCTTTATCGTCATCAGCAGCGGAGCGAAGAGATCGGATGAAGAGTTGTTAAAGGGCATAATAAAGCTCATGTACGACCATTTCATTGCAAATGAGTAGACCCTCCACTCAAATAAGAAAACCTGTTGTAAGGCCTAAAAAGGGGCTTGGACAGCATTTTCTAACGGATCAGACTATTGCGCGTAACATCGTCGATGCCCTTGAGGGCACCGGCGACGGTGTTCTTGATGTAATCGAGATAGGTCCCGGAATGGGAGTGCTGACACAGTACCTTCTTACACGCAGCGACATACGCCTAAAATTAATAGAGATTGACGGCGAATCGGTAAGATACCTGCTTGAAAAGTGGCCGCAACTCAGCCCCGTCCTATACGAGGCCGACTTTCTGAAAGCCAACCTAACCAAACTCTTCGAGGGGAAGTTTTCAATCATCGGAAATTTTCCCTATAACATCTCCTCCCAGATATTTTTCAGGATTCTTGACTACAAAGAAGAGGTATCCGAAGTGATCTGCATGATACAGAAAGAGGTGGCTGAGCGGATCGCCGCCCCTCCGGGCTCTAAAACATACGGAATACTCTCGGTACTTCTCCGGGCATGGTACGACATAGAGTACCTATTTACCGTAGGAGAAGGGGCGTTTGTGCCTCCTCCAAAAGTCAAATCCGCCGTTATACGCCTTACCCGCAACGGCCGCACGACTCTCAACTGCGACGAAAAGCTCTTCAAAAACGTAGTGAAAACCGCATTCAACCAGCGCCGTAAAAGACTCAGCAACTCCCTCAAGCCTCTCATTGCTGGCTCGGCAAAGTCCGAGAAACAATCAGCGTCGGAATCCGTAATTCAAGTTGCCGATACACCACAGAAACAACTACCGTCCAATTCGATCCCATTCGCAGAGGCGCGCCCCGAACAGCTCTCGATCGAACAATTCATCACGCTCACGCAAGCATTGGAAAGTTAAACAAATCCATAGTCCTAAATGACACAAAAAAAGGCGACCATCGGGTCGCCTTTTTAAGCTTTAGTAATGCTACTCGCTAATGATCAGATTAGAAGCGGATGCCAAGCTTCAATTGAGGAAAAGCAAACGCTCTGATGTTGTGATTCATAGCATAGTATGCATCTTGTCCCTGCACCTGCAAGTGTAATAGCGAGTACTGATAGAGAACGGGAGCTACTTCGAAGCTCAGAATAAGTCCCTGAGCCAATGAGTAACTAATGCCTGCCGTCAGTCCACCGCCAAATCCCAATACCTGAGCACCTCTTAGCGCAGCACGGTGGAGCGCAATGTCTTCAAACTGCGTGCCGCTACCTGTGCTGGGCTGGTTCCAATTATCGTTATTCCCAAGAGGATCATCGATATCAGGAACCTGAGGACCATCGTTCGTGGTGCCACCAAAGTTGGTGTCATCATCTACGGTCTGTCCGGTATAAGGATAATATGCTTCAATACGGGCCAACTTGAACTGTCCCATCACTCCTAAATAAGGATTGATGCGCGGATTCTTCGTGTGGAAATAGAAGTTTGATCCGATTTGTGTCATCAAACTGTGTGTAACAGCTCCCAGAATAGCTTTATGTGCGTAAATATCACCAACGCCCACCCGTACATTAACCCTTGAGGGGTCAATGTGGTCAACGTTGAGGTTTGCATCGTCGGTGAATGCACCTTCGATGAAATCCTTTCTAGGCTGCATGTTGACATTGTAAGCTCCCATAAGGTTGAGATCCCATCTGTCTGCGACGAAATATCTGGCCTGGAGACCTACTATGTTAACAAGACTGTTTACGTTTAACGACCCAATGTTCAAGACGTAGGTAGATAAATCTGCCGAAATGTTGTCGTTACCAAGTCCAAGGAACTCTTGAAGACCAAGTCCTTGAACGGATAGACCCACTCCGATAGGGCCACCATCCGCATTTGGCAATAGATAATACAGACCTGACATATCATTGAAGAACTGTCCCTGTCCCAGAGTAAGATCTATTTGCCATTGTCCCTTTTGAGGAGCAAACATACACTCGCAACCCTCCTCGGGTTGTGCCATTGCTGGCACAACCATAAGGATAGTCAATAGTAATATGCTTAATTTCTTTAACATTGTTTCTGTTTTAAAATTAATCACTTAGGATTCAATCAGATTGTTTGATTAATTCAAAAGTTTTGCGAGAGTTTCTTTGTACTCGGCCTCAGCTAATTCGAGTTTCTTCTTAGCGATTTCAACCTCTTTCTCGAGCTGTTCTACTACGTTCTTCTGCTCTTTAATAGCCATCTCGAGAGGATCGTAACCTGCATTGTAAGCGGCAAGAACCTTCTTCCAGAAACCAAGTTCAGCCGTGCAATCCTCGAGATATTTCTCCCAAGCCCTTACGTACTGTCTCTGGAATCTGTTATAGTTGTCGAAGTACTCAAGCAGCGTAGCAGCACCTGCTGCATCGTAATTTCTCCTTATAGCATCTACGTCAACTTCGTACTCGTGAGTAACAGGATCTACCGTGAGGACATATTTCTCCCACTCATACTGGTAAATGCCGGTAGCAGCCCTGTATGCAGAATCAAGAACATTTATGAGAGTGTTGAGGTGACCGATTACGTGGTTAGCCGTGCGTGCTTCGATCATCCACTTCTTGAGGTTAGCAGGATAATCTTTGAGGGAAGCATTAGCCCACTCGAGCTGTTTTCCACCAAGATCATATTCACCGTTGTAAACCGCCAGACCTTCGTGATCGAGATATTTCTTCATACAAGAAGGTACCTGATAATTTACAGGTGTAGGGATTGTTTGAACAACCTTGCCGTCCTTCTTACCTGTAAGTGCGGTAAGGAGCTCTTCCTTCTTAGCCTTCAGGTCGCTCTGATACTGTGACCAAGCTGCGTTGTCAGTATTGTAGTTAGCGAGGTCAGTATTATACTTATCTTCCATTTCAGTCTTCTTGGCATCGAAGTCAGCCTCAACCTCATTTACATAAGCTACAATCTTAGCAAGAGTAGCGCTGTAAGTAGTCTTAGCCTTCTCCATCATAAGCTCCTGCTCAGCAAGAAGCATATCATAGAACTCAGAGCGTGCACCGGGTTTACCGAAGATAGCTGATTGATCATCTACTGAAGTCCAATCTGCAGTGTTAGGTAATGTTGCTTTGTTAGGGTCAACGAGAGAAAGAATAACCTTGAGGTCTTCATTCTGGTTGATAGTTGTACCGGTAAATCTTACAAGGTTGTAAGGCTGTTTGAAAGTATTCTCATTGTAGCAGCCGGCGTCATCTTTGTAAATTGCCGTTGCCATATCAACTGCGGCAGTACCCCAGAATCTGTTGTAAACCTTGAGGAAGTTCTTGGTACCTATACCCTTAAGATTGAGGTTATCTGCTTGAGGGTCATAGGGATTACCTGCATTTTCCATGAGACCGTTTGCACCATATACCTCCCAAATGAGATCCAGAGGACCGGTAACAAGAGTAAGACCATCGAAGAAGGCCTCTGCGGCACCCCATGTGTTAAATGAAGCTGCATTATTAGGGAAGATGGCAACGAATACTTTCAAAAGGGCATCATATTCAGACTCAATACCGGTACCCCAACCGGTCACAACGGCCCTGTTAAGGTGAGAACCATGGGTGTTGTAGTTCTTACCACCATAAATTGAAGAGAATCTATCGGGACCGTTTTGGGTCTTTTTCTGTATAAAGCCTGCATAGTCGAGATCACCGAGGAATACCATGCGATCCTGATCCATTGCATCCTTAAATTTGATGGAGTCACGGCCCTTGAAGGGATTGCCGATATATGCTTTTTTCGCGTTGTAGAAATCTT
>Ga0255340_1000645_pt1 | contig 54184 bp, 42 predicted proteins | sample wastewater_treat_7_FD_192417 | JGI IMG/M metagenome (GOLD analysis project Ga0255340, IMG submission 192417) | Wastewater microbial communities from Lulu Island WWTP, Vancouver, Canada - plant10 | ecosystem: Engineered > WWTP > Wastewater > Unclassified | place: Canada: Vancouver, British...
TAAACCATTCTTTTCAATCTCTTCTACTACTTGCAATTTAAAACAATCGCTGTACCGTACTACTGTTCTCTGTTGTTTTGTCATAATCTGTCCTGTTTTAGGTGTAAACCTATTTCAGGACATGACACTTTATTCTTTTGTCTTTGCTCTTTGTTCTTTTCATCGTTCATCGCTCTTCGTTCTTCACTCTTCGTTCATCGTTCTTAGTTCTTAGTTAATTAGTCTTTGTTCTTTGTTCTGATCAAACGATTCGACAGTCGACCGATTCTCCAATATTTTTTGTAATTTTGCGGCTCAAATTCAGTTTAGTAATTTTTTATGCAGTTCAACGAATATTCTCAATTCAATCTTTCTGATATCAATAAGGAAATTTTGGATTTTTGGAAAGAAAACGACATTTTTCATAAAAGTATTTCAACACGCGAAGGCAAACCTTCTTTTGTGTTTTACGAGGGACCGCCTTCAGCCAATGGTATGCCGGGCATTCACCACGTAATTTCGCGTTCTATCAAAGATATTTTTTGTCGCTACAAAACCATGCAGGGATTTCAGGTGAAAAGAAAAGCCGGTTGGGATACGCATGGTTTACCGGTTGAATTGGGCGTTGAAAAATCTTTGGGCATCACCAAAGAAGATATTGGCAAAAAGATTTCTGTGGAGGAATACAATGCTGCCTGTCGCCAGGATGTGATGAAATACACCAAAGAATGGGAAGACCTGACTGAAAAAATGGGTTATTGGGTGGACATGGATGATCCATACATCACTTATGATAATCGCTATATTGAAACCTTGTGGTGGTTGTTGAAACAATTATATGACCAGGGATTACTTTATAAAGGTTATACCATCCAGCCTTATTCTCCGGCTGCAGGTACCGGATTAAGTACACACGAACTGAATCAGCCGGGCTGCTACCGCGATGTAAAAGATACAAGTTGTGTAGCTCAATTTAAGGTGATTGATATAGATAATTTACCTTTTGTGCCCGCCAATAAGAACTGCTATTTCCTGGCATGGACAACTACTCCGTGGACTTTACCATCCAATACTGCTTTATGTGTTGGTCCGAATATCCGATACGTCTTAGTCAACACTTTCAATCCTTACACGGAAGAAGCTGTTTCATTGATACTAGCGAAGGATCTGTTGTCTGCACATTTCAACATGAAAGACGCAAAATTGCAACTAAGCGACTACGTAAAAGGTAAAAATTTACCTTTTGAGGTAGCAGGAGAATGTTCAGGTAAGGACTTGATCAACATTAAATACGAACAATTAATTCCCTGGACAAACCCGGGTGAAGGTGCTTTTAGAGTGATCAGCGGCGATTTTGTGACTACTGAAGATGGTACAGGTATCGTACATATTGCACCAACTTTCGGAGCAGATGACGACCGTGTTGCCAAGCAAAATGGTGTTCCACCCATGCTTTTGAAAGACAAAGATGGGAACCTCCAACCCATGGTAGATCGTACCGGTAAATTTTATCGCCTGGAAGATTTATCACCTGATTACATCAAAAACAGCGTAAATGTTGATTTATACAAGTCTTTTGCAGGGAAATATGTGAAGAATGAATATTTGAATGATGACGATGAGGCTTCATCAGAAGAAACCCTGGATGTTGAAATTTGTGTGATGCTCAAACAACAAGGTCTTGCCTTTAAAATAGAAAAGTACGTACACAATTATCCGCATTGCTGGCGTACCGATAAACCTGTATTGTATTATCCTTTAGATAGTTGGTTTATCAAAACAACTGCCCGTCGTGAAGAAATGATGGCATTGAACGATACCATCAATTGGAAACCACAATCCACCGGTACCGGTCGTTTTGGTAAATGGCTGGAAAACCTGCAAGACTGGAATCTAAGCCGCAGTCGCTATTGGGGTACCCCCCTGCCTATCTGGCGTACAGAAGATGGATTGGAAGAAATATGTATTGGGTCCATGGCAGAGTTGATGCAAGAAATTGAAAAATCTGTTCAGGCGGGGTTTATGACCGAAAATCCGTTCAAAAATTTCAAACCGGGCATTTACACCGCCGAGAACTATTCGGTTAAAAATATAGACTTGCACCGACCCTTTGTAGATCATATCATTTTGGTGTCTCCGTCCGGCAAGCCGATGATGCGAGAATTAGATTTGATAGATGTTTGGTTTGACTCGGGTGCCATGCCTTATGCTCAACTGCATTATCCTTTTGAAAATAAGGAACTCGTAGATTCCGGAGAGTTTTTTCCGGCTGATTTTATTTCCGAAGGTGTAGACCAAACACGCGGTTGGTTTTTTACTTTACACGCTATCAGCACGATGGTGAAAAATTCAGTTGCCTTCAAAAGCGTGATTTCTCATGGCTTGGTGTTGGATAAAAACGGTAATAAAATGTCGAAGCGATTGGGCAATGCTGCTGATCCGTTCTCAACTATTGAAGAATATGGTTCCGACCCCTTGCGTTGGTATATGATGACCAATGCATCTCCCTGGGATAATTTAAAATTCGATGTAGAAGGTATTGAAGAGGTAAGAAGAAAATTCTTCGGAACGCTCTACAACACCTATTCTTTCTTTGCTTTATATGCCAATGTAGATAAATTTACTTTTGCAGAAGAGGAAGTTTCCCTGGCAGACCGACCGGAAATTGATCGTTGGATTATTTCTTTATTGAATAGTTTGGTAAAAGATGTAACCGAATTTTATGATAATTACGAGCCGGCAAGGGCAGGCAGGGCTATCGCCGATTTCGTAGGGGAAAATTTGAGTAACTGGTATGTTCGCCTGAACCGCAAACGCTACTGGGGCGGTGAATACAATCAGGATAAGATTGCTGCTTATCAAACCTTATATACTTGTTTGGAAACGGTTGCAAAATTGATGGCGCCCATTGCTCCTTTCTACGCTGATCGGTTGTTCCTGGACTTAAACAAAGTCAGTGGCAAAGACAAATCCGAATCAGTGCATTTAGCCAAATTTCCGGTATTCAACGAGCAAGTTATCGACAGCAATCTGGAAGCCTGCATGCAGTTAGCCCAACAGATTTCATCCATGATCCTGGCTGCTCGTAAAAAAGCAGAGAAGAAAGTCCGCCAACCCCTTTCAAAAGCTGTTGTTCCGGCTCCCGATGACACGACTTACAACCAAATAGTTTATATCGCCGACTTAATCAAAGCTGAAGTCAACATCAAGAAACTGGAAGTGTTACCTGCCGATGCAGACATGGAAGGTTTGGTAAAGAGAGTCAAGCCCAACTTCAAAACCTTAGGAAAGAAGTATGGAAAGCTAATGAAAGATATTGCCGCCGCAGTAAATAATTTCGGAAAAACAGAGATCAGCACCATTGAAAAGTCCGGAAAATTCGACTTAGTCATTGGTGGTGAAAAAGTCGAAATATTGGCAGATGATGTGGAGATTTTCACGGAAGATATGCCCGGATGGCTGGTTACCAACGACGGCAAATTAACCGTTGCATTGGACATCACCGTTACAGATGATTTGTTGCGCGAAGGAATCGCCCGTGAATTAGTCAACCGCATCCAGAATTTACGCAAATCATCAGGTTTTGAGATTACGGACAAAATCAAGATTGAGATTGTTAAACATGAGGCAATTAATGGGGCTGTGGAGAATTTTGGTGAGTATATCGCTTCTCAAACCTTAGCATCTTCCATCCAATTGGTTGATTCTATTGATGATCCGGTTGAACTTGATCTTGAAGATTATATAGTCAGTATTAAAATTGAAAAAATCTGATTCTAAAACACCTTGTTGTTGTGCTTAGTTGAATATTTATTCCGAACCTCGAAAATCAAATATATAAATGGGACTTTTGGGATCATTCCTTTTGCTTCTTTTTTTTATTGCAATTTTTATTGTGATAGTCGCTCTTGGATTCTTGCGTTCGATTTTTAGATTTGGCAAGAAAAGTAATCCTTTTAAACGACACCGGGACTATACTCAAAGAGAACAAAACGTTCACCATACCAGTCCGTTACGTAAAAAATCAAAAAAGATCATCCAAAAAGATGAGGGAGAATATGTTGATTTTGAGGAAATTGAATAAATCTCTTTAGAGATATTCATTAATTAACAAAATTAAATATTTATCAATCCTACTTAAAAATTTAAAAACAACGAATATTCCTCTTTACAGTACAAATTCAACTTCTTTAAAATAAAATGTTAAACGTTGTTTCTCAGTATCTTCAAGTATCAATTTACCATCGCTTTCAATTTGAATAACACGTGCGTAAAAGGTAAAATTTGATGTTTTGAATGGGTGATATCCGGTATTTCTATAAAGATGTAACATATATTTTTGTCTGATATCGTCCGGCGTAAACTGACAAATTTTTAAAATACAAGACCTTACTTCTTGTAGCAGTTGCTTTATTTCAAATGTCCGTCCCATTATTTGCAGGAGCGAAATCGGATTGGGGGCATCAGAAGTGAATACGTCTTGATTGATGTTTAATCCAATGCCGCAAATAGAAGTTTGGATACTTCTTCCTTGTAAGGTATTTTCTATCAAGATACCGCCTATCTTTTGATTTTTCCAGTAAATATCATTAGGCCATTTGATACTAAAATGTTTTGAATTTTCGTCATCAGTTTGAGCACGCAAAACGTACAAAATACCTAAAGAAACCATCTGCGACACCAAAAAAAACTCAGAAGCATCTATTTGTTGAGGACGCAGCAATAGGGAAAATAATAAATTTTTATCTTTTGCCGACTCCCAGGTATTGCTACCTTGTCCCCTTCCGGCAGACTGGAAACCGGCATGTACAACAAAACCGTGCGGTAAAGCTTCAGACTGCAACATCTCCTTCATCAACACATTAGTTGAAGTAGTTTCGGCTATATAAAAATAATGTTCATTCATTGAGTCAAAACCTGCTAATAGGGGTCCACATCACAACTAATTCTAACACTTTTGAATTCCGGTTGAGCGTTCAATTTTGACAAAATATCCAACATGGTCGTTCGGGCAGCTTTTACTGATGCAGCCGTTTCAAACTTGAACAAGATCTGTCGGATATATTGATTTTGCACCCGCGCGATAACCGGAGCAGCCGGTCCCAACACCCTGCTTCCAAAAGCAGTACGCAAGGCGGCTGCCAATTCATTAGCTGCCCGGTCGATGACTTTAAAATCTCTGTGCTTGAGAGTAAGCTGTATCATCCGGTAGAAAGGCGGATATTGAAACGATGCCCTTTCCTGTATCTGCAAATCAAACATAGCCTGATAATCATGATGAACTACTTGCTGAATAACCGAATTGTCAGGTGAATAGGTTTGTATAACGACCAGGCCTTTTCTATGTTTTCTTCCGGCACGTCCGCTCACTTGTGCCATCAACTGAAAAGCCCTTTCATAAGATCTGAAATCAGGAAAACTTAGTAAGTTATCTGCATTCAGAATACCCACCAAACTCACTTTTTCAAAGTCAAGTCCTTTAGTAACCATCTGAGTACCAATTAAAATATCAACCTGCCGGCGTTCCATGGCCGAAATAATTCGCGCATAGCCCTTTTTAGACCGGGTTGTATCCAAATCCATACGCATCACACGCGCATCCGGGAAAAACTGCTTGATTTCTTCCTCGATTTTTTCGGTTCCAAAACCGCGTGTATGCAAACCGGGAGTTTTACAAGAAGGACAATCCTGCGGTAGACGTTCAACATATCCACAATAATGACAGTTTAAGGTATTGGCAGCAGCGTGCAAGGTCAGACTCACATCGCAATTTTTACACCTGGGGACGTACGCACAAGCTTTACATTCCACATAAGGCGCATATCCCCTTCGGTTTTGAAACAAAATAACTTGCTCCTGCTGCTGCAATGCCAAATTGATTTTCTCAAGCAGTACATCAGAAAAGTGACCTTCATGTTGCTTTTTTCGATATGCTTCTTTCATGTCAACCACCAATATTTCAGGCAGCTGCATCTCTTCATACCGCTCGCGCAACTCCACCAGTCCGTATTTGCCGACTTTAGCATTGTGATAACTTTCAATGGCAGGCGTAGCACTACCCAGTAATGTTTTGGCTCCGTGCAAAGACGCCAGTACAACAGCTGCGTTTCTTGCATGATAGCGAGGAGCGGGGTCATATTGTTTAAAACTCGGCTCATGTTCTTCATCCACGATGATCAACCCAAGCTCCCTGAACGGAAGAAAAATGGAAGACCTAACACCTAATATCACTTCGTAAGATTCGTTATGCAACACATTATTCCATATTTCAACCCTCTCGGCATCAGAAAATTTTGAGTGATAAACGCCCAATTTATTACCAAATACCCGTCTCAAACGGGTGGTCAGTTGTGCAGTCAGCGCAATTTCAGGTGCAAGATACAGCACTTGCTTTCCCTCTGCCAATACTTTTTCTATCAGATGGATATAGATTTCCGTTTTGCCGGAGGATGTAACACCATGCAACAAAACAACCTGCTTATCGTTGAATTGTTCCTCAATTTCACGCATGGCTTTTTGCTGAGAGACATTCAGCGGATAGGCATCTTCCCTTTCCAAATCTGATCCCTCTAAACGCCCAACTTTTTGTTGAAAAATTTCAAATATTCCTTTATCAACCAAGCCGTTGAGAACTGGAGGACTGAATCTGTTTTTAACTCCCAATAATTGTTTTTTCGAAACGGGACGAATGGATTTAGTCTCTGTGAATTCCGAAATCTCCAAGTAGCGAATGAGTAACTCCAACTGTTTAGGTGCTCTTGAAAGTTTATCCGTCCATTGCAGTAACAGGTTTTCATCCGACAAGGAGGTTGAAAGCCGGATATAAGCTTCGGTTTTTGGTTTGTATTGATCTAATTTGAAACCGGAAGGCACCGCAGCCTGATAAACCTCACCCGGATGAGCAATATAATATTCACTGATCCACTCCCAAAAGCGGTATTGAGGTACTCTCAAAATAGGCTCTTCATCCGGCAAACTCAAAATTGTCTTCGGTTTATAATGCTTCGGCTCGTTTTCATGTATTGAAACGATAATGCCCGTATAAATTCTTTTAGAACCAAAAGGCACAACAGCACGCATGCCTGTCCTCACAGTCTCCGTCCAATCAGTAGGAACAACATAAGTAAACTTACCGGGAATCGGCAAAGGCAATATGATATCGGCGTATAGCATAAAATTGACGAGCTACAAAATTAGATGTTTTTCATCAATATCTTGTATTTTTCGTACTTTTGTGTTCTAAAAATACCGGTAATCATGATCAATCCCCATCAAATTATTGAGAAATATTATGCTCCCTTTCCTGAACTACATCGGCTGTTGATTAAACACAGTGAACAAGTAAAAAATAAAGCGATAGAAATTACGATCAAGCATCCTGAATTGTGCGCAGATAAGAATTTCATTACTGAGGCCGCGATGCTACATGATATAGGAGTTTTTTTGTGTGACGCTCCCAAAATTTTCTGTTATGGTACACATCATTACATAGAACATGGATATTTAGGTGCTGACATTTTGCGCAAAGAAGGATTGGAAAAACATGCCAGGGTATGTGAGCGACATACGGGAACCGGTTTTACAAAAGAAAAAATTATAGAAAAAAACCTTCCGTTGCCCCACAGAGACATGAGACCGGTATCAATAGAAGAAGAGATCATCTGTTATGCAGACAAGTTTTTCTCTAAATCAAGACCTGATGTGATGAATGATTTGGAAAGAATCAGACAATCCATTGAGAAACACGACGAAAGCAATTTGCAGTACTTTGAAGAATGGCATGCAAGGTTCTCATAAACTGCGACGAATTTCATCACAGCAACCTGTACGACAAACCGAAAGTGAGTAATTCTTTGAATTGTATTTTGGCTTTTTCTCCCGCAGCCAGGAATACGGTGTTGTCGTATCGGGGATTCAGAGATAGTCGGATTGACAAGAATCTGTTAAACTTAAAATCTCCAACAATTTCCCAATCTACCTCTATTTTTTCATAATTGGTATAGAAATATAATTTGGAATTAATATCCAGTTCACGTGTTGGGCTGTAGGAAAGTTGCGCCCTAAAGGAACTTCCTATCTGACTTAAAATCTTTTTACCTGTTAAAATACCAAAAGATCTTTGATTGATTTCAGTGGTGTCATTCGCATAAACAAATTTATAACTTAAAGGAGAAAACATCATTGAAAAAACCTTTTTGTATTTGTAGTCTAACCCGATATCTGCATTAAACCTTACCGGCGTTAAAAATTTAACTTTCTTCTTGGTAGAATTAACTGCATTATAGCTATTAAAAAGATGGGTCGAAAAGTGAACCGAAGTACTATAGTACCAATTACCACCAGCTTTAATACCCAATTTACTATTGGCTCTTACAATATCATCGTTGGTATTTAAAATTCTGAGTGTATCCCCCTCTACTGAGTTAAATCCCATACGCCACTCGGCAAAATTATCCCATTGTATATTCTTTTTGTTATCATAATTAAATTTCCCATCTAAGATTCCCAAAATCGAAATATAATCGCTACCTCCCTGATGCCAGTTGGAAGAAATATAACTTTGAGAAAATTGTAACAGTGCATTCGATTTCATATTCCAATGTAAAGGCTGAACTTTCTCAATGTATATTCTTTGATGTTCAATAGCGGATTTCGTTCGGGTAGTTAATTTAAAATCCTCAATAGGATTAATATTAAGTTGAAAATTGATCAAGTCAGTAACATCCGGTAACTCATCTATATGAAAAGCAACCAAATAAGGGGCATTAACTGCCAGGCGTCTGGTTGTTATCTCTCTCAATTGTTGCAAGGCATCATGAGGGGCTTCATTTTTTAGCAAGGTTGCACCTTGAACCAAATCTTCACCCCACATTTTGGTGAAAGCATGCTGAACGGGAGGTTGTTCCAAATGAACGGGTTTTGTGGAAAACCCATGAAACAACAAATCTATGAACAAGGGATTGGTTTGCAAAAATCTTTTATTGATTGGAATAACGGTAGGTTCTATCTTTTTTTTCTCATATTCTTCCAAAATTTGTTGAATATCCATTGGCTCATATATTATTTCATCCTCAACGGGAAATAAAATACTTGATATATCAATCAGTGAATCGGGATAAGTCTCCGGAAGTTCAATACCGGGAGATGTCAAATCAAGAGAATTTGTGTCAAGAGAATCCGCATCAATTGCAATGGAGCTCCCTGTACTGAAGGCACGCTCAATCAAATCATCTATACTCGTACTAATAAAAATACTGTCGGCGGGATGGCTATTGATAGAGGGAAAAATGGAAATCCGGACAAAAAAGACACAAAAGATAAGAAGAAAATCTTTCCGTTTCATTTGTTTACTCAAAAACATCTATTCTTACTAACCTAATCAAACAAAGTGGGCGAGTCTTCCTCAAATCGTCGTAAAACTGCCCGAATTAAGGTTTCACGTATGAACTTGGATTTATTGGTAACGCGATATTGATTGATATACCTCATCAATGCTTTGTTCTCAAGTTCATTCAACATAAATTCATGTCGATGTATCCTACGAAGTCTTCGCCGATTCGAACTTTTTTTATGTTCTTTATTTGCCATGCAGTTGTATAAAGTCTTACAAAAGTAATATTAAATGTTCTAATTAAAAGGATTAATCATAAAAAATCTATACTTTTGTAGCATTGTAACAAAATTAAACTTTAACTATGGCGAAACACAACGAACTGGGTAAAGCGGGAGAGATCCGTGCACGTGAATTTTTGCTGGCGGAAGGGTACAAAATACGTTCCACAAATTATAAAGCGGGTAAATTGGAGATTGACATCATAGCGGAAAAAGACGACTGGCTGGTCATCGTTGAAGTAAGAACACGTTCCACGGACACTTTTTTAGCCCCTGAAGAATCTATTGGTTTACAGAAGATCAAAAACCTGGTAAATGCTGCAAGCAGCTACATCAAAAGATATAATTGGATGGGAGAAACACGTTTCGACGTTATTTCGGTAATGCCGAATGGAAACGATTTTAAAATCGAACATATTGAAAATGCTTTCTTGCCACCGGTTAATTAATAAAATGAAACGAGCATGCACTAATTTAATAAATTATAAACGTATGAAACTTTATAACAAACAATTAGCCGACAAACTACTTAAGATTAAAGTTATTAAGTTGCAACCCAACAATCCTTTCACTTGGGCTTCCGGATGGAAATCACCCATTTATTGCGACAATAGAAAAACACTTTCTTATCCTGAAATTAGAACTTACATCAAAATTCAAATAGCACGCATCATTCAGGAAAATTATCCTGATGTTGATGTGATAGCAGGAGTTGCAACCGGAGCCATTGCACAGGGAGCCCTGGTTGCCGACTTGTTGGGTTTACCCTTTATTTACATTCGTCCTACACCCAAAGATCACGGCTTGGAAAACATGATTGAAGGCGATTTAAAACCCAAACAAAAGGTGGTGGTGATAGAAGATTTAATTTCTACCGGCGGGAGTAGCTTAAAAGCTGTAGAGGCTATTCGTAATGATGGTTCCGAAGTATTGGGGGTAGTTGCCATCTTTTCCTACGACTTTCCTGTCGCTCTTGAAATGTTCAAAAAGGCAAAAGTAAAATTAACGGCTTTGTCGAATTATGATACTGTGCTCAGTGAGGCTTTAGCCATCAATTATATTTCGGAAAAAGACATTGAAACCTTGAAAGAGTGGAGATTAAGTCCCTCTACCTGGGGTAAGAAATCACTGTAATAGATCAAACTTGAGTTTTCCGAATCATACCAATTGATGACGACATACAAAAGCGACATAAAGGTAATTTCTGCGTCAGAAGAAAAAGTTTTCAATGTTATCAATGATTTGAATAATCTTCAAATTCTGAACGAGATGGAGTCGCCTGTAGAAAAATTTCAGATACTTGAACATGACCAAGATTCTTGTCTGTTAGCTGTTGATGATTTTGGTGAAGTAGGCATTCGTATTTCTGAAAGGCAGGCAAATAAATTGATTCGTTTTGACATCACCCAATTACCGGTGGATGCAAGCGGAGAGATTTTATTAAGTGAGTCCACAAGGAACGAAACCCAATTGCAAGTTGCAGTGCAGGTTGAACTTTCGTGGACTTTAAAAATGGTGCTTAACAAGCAATTAGAAAAAGGCATCAATACTTTCGCAGATTTATTTGAGGATTTGCTAAATAGATGGTTAATAAAAAACAGTTGAACATGGCGGCAAAAATTTGGAAAAAAACAACGGACGTAGATAAAAGAGTAGACCAATTTACGGTTGGAAAAGACAGAGAATTGGATATTTTCCTGGCAAGCTATGATGTGCTCGGGTCTATGGCACATATTCGCATGTTAGCATCCGTTGGTTTACTTGGGCAAGACGAATTGCAGCTACTGCTTAAGGAACTGAAAAGCATCTATCACGAAGTGGAAACAGGGAATTTTTCAATAGAAGAAAGTGCGGAAGACATTCATTCTCAAGTTGAACTATTGCTGACACGCAGATTGGGAGATATAGGCAAAAAGATTCACAGCGGACGTTCGCGCAATGACCAGGTGTTGTTGGACTTAAAACTTTATGCCCGTGAGGAGCTGATGGAGATAGTAAGATTGGTCAACCAACTGATTGAGACTTTAATCGAACAAAGCAATCAGTACAAGCATGTTCTTCTGCCCGGGTATACACATTTGCAGATTGCTATGCCCTCTTCGTTTGGCTTATGGTTTGGTGCGTATGCCGAAAGTCTTGCCGACGATTTACAGTTGTTGTTGTCTGCCTGGAAAATCACCAATCGCAACCCGCTTGGTTCGGCAGCCGGATATGGCTCTTCATTTCCCCTAAACCGTCAAATGACCACCGAATTATTAGGTTTCGACAGCATGAATTACAATGTGGTGTATGCACAGATGGGACGTGGTAAGATGGAACGTATCGTTGTCAATGCTTTAGCTTCGGTTGCTGCCACGTTGTCAAAATTGGCTTATGATGCCTGTTTGTACAATTCCCAAAACTTCGGATTTATCCGCCTGCCTGACGAATTTACTACCGGGTCGAGTATCATGCCGCACAAAAAGAATCCTGATGTATTTGAGCTTACGCGTGCCAAATGCAATAAGATTCAATCTATACCTCAGCAAATTACCCTGATTGCCAACAATCTTCCTTCAGGGTATTTCAGAGACTTGCAGATTATCAAAGAGTTGTTTATTCCGACTTTTTCCGAACTAAAGGATTGTCTGCAAATGACTGAACTGATGATGTCTAAAATCCAAGTCAACGAAAACATTTTAGACGATCCTAAGTATGATGCCATGTTCAGTGTGGAAACGGTCAACAAGCTAACTTTGGGTGGAATGCCTTTTCGTGATGCTTACAAACAAGTCGGACTTGCCATTGAAGCCGGCACCTTTACCACGGACAAGGAAATTCAGCACACCCATGCAGGCAGCATCGGTAATTTGTGCAATGATGAAATTTTAGCCTACAAAAATGAATTGATCAAACAATTTAATTTTGAAAAGGTGGAGCAGGCTTTAGAGGAATTATTGTCCAGACACAAAAAAGGGCCGTCTCGTTCTGAGACAGCCCCCATCATATAAAGGTATTTGTAAGTTTAATAAGAAGCCCGACTTGATGCCTGATAATTAATTTTCAGTGCATATGCCCGGCGCAAAGCTTGTTTGATGTCTGAGATGATACCCATTCTGGTGTCCTTATCTGCATTGATAGAGACCGTCATAACATTTTGGTCCTCCTCTTTCATGGCAGAACGCTCGTTTGTAATATAGGTTTCAATCTCACTTACATCAGCAAATTGATCATTAAGTTGAATACGGGATGTGGTTCCATATTGATCCCTATACTCCCTCAACGGCGACCCTACATAAATGTACCGAACCAAGGACTTATTTTCAAGCTTTTGAAGTTCTGTCGCACTGGGCGGCGCAATCCTTACCTTATAAGTCACCTCCTTCATGGTAGTAACAGCCATAAAGAAAAACAGCAACATAAAAATAATGTCGGGCAAGGACGAGGTGCTCAATGCCGGCATTCCCCTTTTCTCTTTTTCTCTAAATTTTGACATTATCTGACTCCTCCATAATTTTTAGGTTCTGCCTCCGATATATTTTGAGGAAAAACTGTTCGAATATCTTTCTGCTGCTGCTCTTCTAATTCATCATACAACTTGCCAAATTTAGCTTGTGCCAACTCATTACGCAACTCATTATAGGCAGCAATAAGTTCATTTTGAACATCAATATAAGCTTGGTATTGCGTATCAACGTCATTTTGAACTGAAATCACATGGTCTCGGGTAAATTCCATGGGGCCCAGCGTTTCAAATTCCCTCAAAACTTTTTCGGGTAAATGGCTTTCATTCCTTTCGTTCAATATAAACTCCTTTGCTTTTTCTTTCAAATCGCGGATATCCCATCCTTCTTCCCCCTGAACCAACAACTGATTCAAGCTATTGATTTTCACCACAAAAAGATTCCGTTTCTTAATATCAACATCTTGTGGTTGATGATCAGGCGGCAGTGGTTCAGGAAGACGCCTTTGCAACCCCATACTGGTGTTCATAGACGTTGTAACAAGAAAGAAAATTAACAGGAGGAACGATATGTCAGCCATCGAACTCGCATTAATATCTTCTACTTTTCTTGAAATTTTAGACATTCTTTTATGATATTTATTTTTTCTACTTAAGTGCAGTATAAATTTTAGAACCGATAATCGATAAAATTACCAGAACAAGCAAGATATATGTTGTATAGATAAACATATCGGTTACCTGTGCCCAAATGCCCTCATTCTGAGTTCCCTCATATCCTATAATATCTATTCTTTCACCACTTCCCATAAAGAAAGAAATGATAAAGATTCCGGCAAAAAGAAGCACAGGAATTATAGCCCTAAGTGCAGACTTAGGATTACTGACAGACGCCTTTATAAACTTATACACAGCGGCGGCAAGGGCCACTACTATTGCTGCGGCAAACAATACATATGTCCACAAGAAAACCGCATCTGTTAAAAGCGGAACATGCATTGCCTCCCCGGCGGTACTATCTATGGTACCCGTTCCCAATCCCAATGTTCCAAAAAATGCAATCAACAACAGGAAAGAAACAACTACCAAAGATATTCCAAATATTTTGACTATTTTCAACATAATTCATCTTATTTAGAACGTTTAACCACAATATCCATCAATGAAATTGAAGCATCTTCCATATCATTGGTAAGCCCTTCAATGAGTGTCAATATATAGTTGTAAAATACTTGCAGGATCATGGCCACTATCAAACCAAATACTGTCGTAAGAAGAGCAACCTTGATACCTCCTGCAACAATAGTTGCTGAAATATCACCTACCTGTTGGATTTTATCAAAAGCCTGGATCATCCCGATAACCGTACCCAAGAACCCTAAAGAAGGAGAAAGCGCGATAAACAAGGAAATCCATGTTAAGTTCTTTTCCAACAAACCCAGCTGAACACCGCCATAAGAAGCTATTGATTTCTCAACCACCTCAATGCCTTCATTGTAACGGGAAAGACCTTGATAGAAGATGGACGCTACCGGCCCACGTGTATTGCGGCATACTTCCATAGCTGCTTCAATACCACCTGTTTCCCAACCTTCGTCAACGTTTTTCAACAGTTTTTCTGTGTTGGTTGCAGATAAACTTAAATAAATGATTCTCTCGATGCTTAAAGCCAAACCTAAAATCAAAGCAAATGCGATGGGAGCCATCCACAAAGCATCTCCTTCAATAAATTTCTGTTTCAATGCCTTATGCATTCCCATCTCTTCCACAACCTCCGGAGCGGTTGCTTCGACAACTTCAGTAACTGTTGTATCCGTTGCTTCTGCCTGAATACTTTCTTCCTGAGCAATCACTTGTAGTGTTATACCAAAAGTGAAAAGTGTCACCATTGAAAAAATTGCAAATACCTTTTTCATTTTACTTTCTGTTTTGAATTTGTGTTTTATTTGTGATTATTTTAGTGATTATATATCTCTATTTGTGTTTGTTTCATCTTTGTCGGCGCGGAGAGGAAGAGATTCGAACTCTCGATACGTTTCCGTATATACGCTTTCCAGGCGCACCTCTTCAACCACTCGAGCACCTCTCCTATTTAGCGGCGCAAGTTAGCAAAAATTTGTGACATACAAATAAAAAAAAGAAAAATTATAACCCAAATGATGTTTTTTGTGAAAAACTCACACAGAATTTATTCGAAAAATCTAAAAATCAAACAAACCAAAAGCATTATCTGTCGTTCGTTTCACCACTTCATCATAAGAGATTGAATACAAATCGGCTAAAAACTCTGCCGTATGTTTTAAATATGCACTTTCATTTCTTTTGCCCCTGAACGGAACCGGAGTCAGATAGGGAGCGTCCGTTTCCAACACAATGTGTTTGATGTCTATCTGGCGCAACACCTCACTTAATCCTGAGTTTTTAAAAGTCACTATGCCGTTAATTCCCAACAGGAATCCACCAAATGACAGAATTTCACGTGCGTCTTCCAGACTACCTCCGAAACTGTGAAACACACCTTTCAAACCACTGTTTTTATAGGGCGACAAGGCTTCCATAATTTCGCGATGCGATTTTCTAACGTGAATAATAACCGGTTTATTGTATTCCAACGACCACTCGATCTGCTGCCTGAAAGCTTGAATTTGCTCTGTTTTATAAGTGGCATCCCAGTATAGATCAATACCAATTTCTCCTATGGCTATATAATTTCTGCTTTGTAATCCGGCATGCACAACCGACAGTTCATCCTTGTAGTCAGCTTTTACACTTGTAGGATGTAAACCGATGGAAGCATGACAAAAATCCGGATAGGCCGCTTCCAGGTCATGCATGGCTTGTATGGTACTACTATCTATATTAGGAAGAATGATTTTCCGGACACCGGCATCTTTAGCCCGTTGAACGACTTCCCTGCGGTCGGGATCAAAATCTTCAAGGTATATGTGCGCATGCGTATCTATCATTTGTCACTCTCTGTTGCCGGATCCTTATTCCCACTCAATGGTTGCCGGAGGCTTCGAACTGATGTCGTAGACAACCCTGTTGACTCCTTCCACCTGTTGGATAATATCGTTGGAGATTTTCGCCAAAAAATCATAGGGAAGCTGTACCCAATCTGCTGTCATGGCATCAATAGAAGCAACGGCCCGCAGTGCAATGGCATTTTCGTAAGTTCTTTTACCTTCTTTCACGCCCACCGATTGTACGGGGAGCAGAATAGCACCGGCTTGCCACACTTTATGGTACAAATTCCACTCTCGCAATCCATTGATAAAGATATGGTCTGCCTCCTGAAGCAACTTTACTTTTTCCGGCGTGATATCGCCAAGAATACGAACTGCCAATCCCGGACCCGGAAATGGATGACGCTTGATCAGGTGACTCATCATACCCAATTCTTTCCCCACTTTACGAACCTCATCTTTAAAAAGCAAACGCAGGGGTTCGCAAAGTTTCATATTCATCTTTTCAGGCAATCCGCCTACGTTATGATGTGATTTTACACCTTTGCCGGTCACGGAAAGGGATTCAATAATGTCAGGATAAATAGTGCCTTGTGCCAACCACTTCACCCCATCAATTTTATGTGCCTCTTGCTCAAATATATCGATGAATGCTGCACCTATAATCTTGCGTTTTTGTTCCGGGTCGCTTACACCTTTCAGCAATTTGTAAAAATACGCTTTTGCATCTACCCCGATCACATTCAAACCAAGATGCTTGTAATCTTCCAATACTTGCTCAAATTCATTTTTACGAAGTAGCCCGTGATCAACAAAAATACAGCTTAAATTTGGACCGATAGCTTTATGCAGAAGTACGGCAGTCACAGAAGAATCGACACCGCCCGACAAGCCTAATACAACCTTATCGTCTCCCAATTGTGTTCCAAGATTCTCAATGGTAGATTGTATAAATGAAGCAGGAGTCCAATTACGCTTGCAACCGCAGATATTTAAAAAATTATCCAAAAGAGATGTACCTCCACGTGTATGTATATCTTCCGGGAGGAACAATACACCCCAGACTTTCTCACCTTTTATTTTGAAAGCAGCCAATTCATCATCTACCGTTGTAGCAATCGACTGTATATTTTCAGGCAATTGCGTGATGTTTTCTCCTTTTGCCATCCAAACCTGCAAATCGGATTGTAAACCTTTCAACAATTTATCTGTTGAATCCGTCGTTGCCAAATTTGTTTGAGCATATGTTCTGAAAGCATCATAGTGTATCTTAGCGCCTTCATCAGCGGCCAGCAATTGAGCGCCGTATCCTATGCCCAATAAAGGGAATTGACCTTTAATTGAGGATAAATCAAATTCAAACACCGACTGATCAGCTATTGCCGGCGCCACATCCGAAAGAATGATACCCTTCACACCTCTCATTTCTTTGGGAAGTTTGTTGAAGGGTACGATTTCACAATATTCTTTCAGTTCCCGCAGTCTTCTTCCGATAAGTTGCGTGGTAGGAGAACCAAAATCCAAAATAAGTATTTTTTCCTGCATATTATTCTGTTTCTTTGTTGCTTTCTTGTTCCTTGTCGTTTTCTCGTTCTTTTTCTAATTGTTCAATTCTTAACTGCTCTTTTTCTGATCGCTCGATTTCCAATTGTTCCATAGACATCCGGCTGTCCATTTCTTCTTGTGTCTTGACCCTTAGTCCGGGATTTTCCTGAATCATTTGCCGCAAGTAGGATTCAGGATAACCGGGACGTATCACTTCCAATGGAATTTTCTTTTCGTTCTGTGCAAATTTACCGTTATTTTCTTTTTTAATCACCCCGTCTAAATATTTGATCAACAGAAACTCATCCAACTTCTTCCAGGATGCAATCACATTTGCAGCCTGGGTATGACTGAAGTTTGTCAAAAACCTGCGGGCATCTTCTACCGGCATACCGATTACAGCCTTATCAATGTTAGGTATCAGGGTATGAAAACTTGTTTCCCAATATTCCTGCACCTTTTTGATGTCAGGCATGACCATAGAATATCTTGGATAGGCAAAATTTGAAACGCGGTTAAAAACCCAAAATGCCGATGTTGACGAATATTCCAGCAGACTGCCATTGTCTTCATCAAAACATTCCGGAACGCTGTTGATGCCACTGTACATGGGCACATATACGGAAGAAGCAGCATCATCCACACTGAACCATAAAATGCCTCCTACATGGGGCGGCAACCAATTACGCATTTGGGCAACAAAGGAAAAACCTGTTTGTTGGGTAGCAATAGGTCGTTCGTGATAATATTCTACCCCGTCAACCTTAAAACTGAGCGGACTCACCCTTAATTTTGAACCATAAATACCTGCTCCGAACCCTTTGGTAATATCTAATTCAGTACCTTCATACTGGTCGCGCATAAAAGCCTGCATATCTTGTACGCTTATTTTTTTTACAGGTTTAATCCATAAGGGCATGCGATCTAAGGTTTCACCCTTGATATACGTGATGTATTTATCCATTTCAGGGTTGTTTCTGCGGAAGAAACTCCATACCCTTGCTTCACAGGCTCTCAGTGCGCCGTAATCAAGCGGAGCATAGCTGTCGGAAAAACTAAAATCTTTATTTCTGCCTCTAAAGTAGCCCTTTTCCCGCGCAAATGCGATGACATCCACTGAATACAAACAATTGGTCCTGTCATCAAGGGAAAATGTAGTGATACGCGCCTGATTGGCATGCGCCGTGATGCAATCATCCGGAATGCGTTGAGCTACCCAAACCGCTCCTTTATTTTTAGGTCCCTTTCCAATCATCTCCATCACCCACACCTCGTTGGGGTCAGCTATGGAAAAAGACTCTCCGGTACTGTAATATCCGTATTCTTCTACCAAAGAAGTCATGACGCGAATGGCTTCCCGGGCTGAACGGGCACGCTGCAAGGTGATATACATTAAATTACCGTAGTCGAGAATGCCGGTGCTGTCCCGCAGTTCTTCCCTTCCTCCGAACGTACTCTCAGCAATGGAAACCTGATGTTCATTCATGTTGCCGATCACGGCATAAGTATTTTCAACTTGCTTGATCTTCCCAAGATATTCCCCCGTATCCCATTCATAGATATCCAACATGGACCCCGGAGGATAAGTTCGGGCGGGGTAGTGGTATAATGCGCCGTATAACATGTAGGAATCTGCCGCATAGGTGATCATAGTCGAACCGTCAGTAGTGGCCGATTTACCTGCCAGCAAATTGGTACAGGCAAAAACCCGGAAAAAAGAAAATAAAATGACGGAAAAAGTAACGAAAAATCTCATACGGATTAGTGACGTTATGGACTATTTGACAAACGGCGAACAAAGGTACTATAAAGTTTTATTTTTGGAAAATTATTATTTGGGAAAGAAATTTACACCACCCACACCATTCTTTTTCTAATATAAATACCTAACTTTGCAAACTATTCAATATAAAAAATCAAATGTTTAAAAATAAAAGTCTGGCTATTTTCAGTTTTCTCTTATCCTTTGCCATTCAACTTCAATTGTATGGTCAGGATAGTAAACTTAGTAGTTCAGACTCGTTGATGCACAGAGAAATATCAGAGATAACCGTCACAGGATTATTAAATGACAAACTCAATCTTACCTATTTGGTGGTTGAGGGAAAAAAAGCTTTAGATGACGGGGATATAACACCGGGTGATTTATTGGACGGTCTGCCCGGTATTTCTGTTGAGAGAGATGGACCATGGGCTACTACAGTTAATATTCGTGGATTTGGCGAATCCAAATTACTTTTTTTAGCAGATGGAGATCGCATGTTGACAGCAACGGATGTTGCGGGTGTACTATCTACCGTCAACATAAGCAATCTTGAAAAGATAGAAGTTATCAAAGGAGCAGGCTCAGTGATTTATGGAACCGGTGCCATGGGCGGAATTGTCAATTTTGTAAGTAAACGTCCGAAATATTCTGACAAGCTTAGCAGTTCCGGTTGTTTATCATCAGGTTTTCACACTGTTAACAAACTTTGGGAAAACAACCTGAATGTAAATCTCGCCAATCAGAACTGGTATCTGGCTTTGGACGGCAGTTACCGAAGAGCGCAAAACACCATGACTCCGGTAGGAGTTCAAACAAACAGCCAGTTCAACGATGCTTCATGGGGTGTGCGAGGCGGCATGCGCAATGGCGACAATCAAGAAATTTTAGTCAATTACAACCATTTTGAAGCCTGGGATGTAGGATTGCCCGGAGGCAGTGCATTTCCGCCTAATGCCGTGGTCCGTTACCTTGAATTTAAACGTAACCAGTTAAACGGCGAATATATATTCAAGGATTTGACCGATGTAATCAAGTCTCTGAATGTCAAAATTTATTCACAAAACATCAAAAGGGAAGTAGAGAATATCGTTGCTGCAAAAAATGTAGCTATCTTCCCTGGCAGCTTAAATGTGACCACCGGTGCTAAAGCCACGGCTGACCTGTATTTCAACGATTATGAAACCATGACGGTCGGCATAGACGGATGGCATAGAGACCAGCAAACATCGCGATTGAAAATTGCACATCCGACTTCTGATACGATTTATATCAAAGAATTACCTACACCCAAGGCACAAGTGTTGGATGTCGGTATTTTTGCACAGCATAAATGGGTGATTGACCCGAAGTATTGGACGATGAGCACGGGGGTGAGATTGGATTTCTTACGGACCACCAATGATACGGCTTTCACCGAAACAGCCAAGTACAAATATGTGAATGGGGAGAAAGTCTCCTTACCCTTTAATAAGAACCCAAGATTTCTCGCGGATTCAAAAAATGAGTTTGCCTATGCTGCTCACATAGATTTCAGTTATAAACCGCGTGAAAGTCACCAATTTATTCTTTCATTGGCAAATGCTTATCGGGTAGCTTCTTTGGAAGAAAGATTTAAATATATAGACCAAAGTGGTACGCCCATGATTGGTAATCCCGATCTAAAGCCGGAGAAGGGATTGTTTTCCAACCTGAGTTACAAACTTACGAAGAATAAATTCAGCCTGAACACCAACATCTTCGCAAACTATGTTTTCGACTTAATCGGTGTGGTAGAAAATGATTCTTACCAGGGTGTTGACGGCTCTGTCTTTAAAGCTTTGGTTAACACCAATGTGGATCGTGCCATGTATTTGGGTAGTGAATTGGACTTTAGGTGGTTGATCATTCCCGTTGTAACCTTGGAGGGTAATGTAGCCTATGTGCATGGAGCTGACGCCATCACAAAAAAAGAACTCCCTTTGATGCCCCCTCTGCAGGGGATATTACGAATCAATTATTCATTACCCTCCATTTTCACACTTTATGCTGAAACGGAATATGACTTTGATTTTTCCAATGAAGATTCTTCAGATGATCAAAACTTTATAATACTGAATGCAGGTTTTCACACAAACGCCTTTTCTTTGGGAAAACTTATTCAATTGCAGTTCGTCGGAGGCGCACAAAATATCTTCAATACAGCCTATAAGGAACAAATGACAGCAGCAAGGGGTATCAATCGGTTAGAACCCGGCAGGAATTTCTTCGTGAAGGCGAAGTTGATGTGGTGATGCGGGTTCCGGGGTGCGGGGTGCGGGTTCCGGGGTCTCGGGTTAAAGAGTTGATAATCAATAATTAAATTAATAAATAATTCGTATGAAACGAACATGAACTAGTTTAATCAATTATTTCGCCCATGCGAATGTTTTGAGCAGTGAGTGCAGAACCGAACTTGTTAGGTTTATGCCGAGTCGCGAGAAACAACTAAATTTTTTAAATGATTAAATTAGTTCATCGAGAGTTCCATACGACAACTAAAAAATAATATTTAAACGTATGAAATCCATCAAATTATTCATCATGTCTTTATTTTTTTCCATCGGTTTATTTGCACAACATACGCCTGATGTCCCCATTGATCCTAAGGTGCGTTATGGCAAACTGGACAACGGATTGACCTATTACATCCGTCACAACGAGAAACCAAAAGAAAGGGCTGAATTTTATATTGCCCAAAATGTAGGTGCTATTTTAGAGAATGATGATCAGAACGGATTGGCGCATTTTCTCGAACACATGGCATTTAATGGTACAAAAAATTTCCCCGATAAATTGATCATTGAGTATTTTGAAACCGTAGGTGTTAAATTTGGTGCTAACATCAATGCTTATACTTCATTGGATGAGACCGTTTATAATCTTTCAAATGTGCCGACCATCCGTGAGGGTATTGTGGACAGTGCCTTGTTGGTGCTGCACGATTGGTCGGGTTTTATTTCTCTGCTGGGAGAAGAGATTGATGCCGAGCGCGGTGTTATCCGTGAGGAATGGCGTACGGGCGCCGGTCCGGAAAGGCGGATGTGGAAAGCTGCCAACTATCTGAAATACCCCGACTCGCAATATGCCAAACGCGATGTGATTGGTGATACGGCTGTTATCAATAATTTTGACCATGAAGTTTTGCGTGCCTTTTATCGCAAATGGTATCGTCCAGACCTGCAAGCCATAGCCGTTGTTGGAGACATAGATGTTGACCGGATAGAGGAAAAGATTAAAACCATGTTTGCGGATATTCCTGCCAAAGAAAATGCAGGTGAACGTCCGATTTATCCCATCCATAATAATGTAGAACCCATCATTTCTATAGTGAAGGACAAAGAAGCGCGTGTGACTCGTATAGAGTTGGAATACAAGCATGATGTGATGCCGGATAAAGTAAAGAAATCCATTGCCGGATATATGTTTGACATCATGAGTAATATCATATCAACCGTGATGAGTTATCGTTTTGATGAAATCACCCAACAGGCGGATGCACCCTTTGTGGATGGTGGAGCTTTTTACGGCAATTTGGTCAAATCGAAAGATGCTTTCAATTTAATTGCTATTCCGAAAGAAGGTCGGGAAGCAGAAGGTTTAAAAGCCTTGCTGCTTGAAGCAGAGAAAATCAGACGTTTTGGGTTGACCAACTCGGAAATTGAACGCGCCAAGATTGATTTGCTTACATCTTTAGAGAATGCTTACAACGACAGGGATAATCAATCTAACCGCGATTTGGTTCGAGAATATGTACGCCATTTTTTAGACGGGGAAGTTATTCCCGGTATTGAGTGGGAATTTGAAAATGCTAAAATGTTAGCGCCTTTTTTCACAACAGAAACGGTGAACGAAGTCCTTATGAAATTTATTACAGATGAGAACCTGATTATTTCTTTTATGGCACCTGATAAACCAACGGTTTTGATTCCTTCGGAAGAAGAAATTCTGCAAATTTTAGCGGATGCAAAAGCGACTGAACTCACTGCCAAAGAAGAAGAAGATTTAAACAAGTCGCTTATTGAAAAAGCCCCTAAAGCCGGTAAAATTAAGAAAGTTTCTTATGATGAAGTCCTCGAAACCACACAATGGAAACTGTCTAATGGTGTGAAAGTGATATTCAAGAAAACTGATTTTAAAAATGATGAAATATTGATGAACGCTTTCAGTGAAGGTGGTTTATCTAAAGTAAAAAACACGGACGATTTGGTTTCAGGAAACTTGGCGGCATCTGTGGTTGCCAATAATGGTTTGGGTGAGTTTTCTACAGTGGAATTGAACAAGGTGCTAACGGGCAAAATTGCATCTGCCAGTCCTAATATTGGCAACTATTATGAAGGATTCTCCGGAAGGTCATCCGTAACTGATTTTGAAACTATGTTGCAGTTGGTGTATTTATATTATACTGCACCCCGCAAAGACGACAATGCCTATGGAGCTTTGATTAATATGTACAAGGCAGCTTTAGCCAATAAAGAAAACGATCCGCGTCAGGCTTTTTCCGACTCTGTAAGTCTGATGATTGACAATCATCATCCTAGAAGTATCGTATTTAATTTGCAAACGCTTGAACAGCTTGACCAGGATAAGGCATTGGCGATTTTTAAAGACAGGTTTGCGCTTCCGGCAGATTTTACCTTTATTTTTACAGGAAACATAGATGTGGAAAATGAAACGGTTAAACAAGCAGTATTGACCTATTTGGGCGGACTGAAATCCAAAAAGAAAAAGGAAAATTTTGTTGATAACAACATACGGACACCTCAAGGTGTGGCTAACAATTATTTTACCCGCTCAATGGAAATCAACAAGGCTTCCAATTTCATCGTCTATTCCGGCGCTATGCCATTCAATATGCAAAACAATGTAACAATGACAGCTATTGGCAGTATCCTAAATATTCGTTATCTTGAGAGCATTCGCGAAAAAGAAGGTGGTTCTTATGGAGTGGGCGTACGTGGTTCGTTAGGAAACACACCCATTGAAGAAGCCGTGTTGATGATGCAGTTTGATACTGATCCCGAAAAGCAAGCTCATTTGATGGGCATCATCCATAAAGAGGTTTATGAGATTGTAGCCAATGGACCTAGACAAGATGATTTGCAGAAGGTCAAAGAAAATATGCTGAAGAAGTACAAGGAAGATTTAAGAGAAAACCAGTGGTGGTCAAGTGCTCTTACAGGATATTATCGGGATGATTTGAATTATATAACTGACTATACCGATGCTGTAAACAATCTTACGGAAGACCTTATTCAGTTGAGGTTAAAAGAATTGGTTGATCAGGGGAATGTAATGGAAGTGGTGATGATGCCCGGAGAATAAACCATCTCTTATATCACTGTAAATAAAAATAAAACAACAAAAATTTGGTTTGTACCTGAATGTTTTTGTTATTTTGCGCCGTGATTTTGAGAAAAACAACTTAAATGCTAATTAATATATGTCTAAAAACCTTGTTATTGTAGAGTCTCCCGCAAAAGCCAAAACTATTGAAAAATTTCTCGGATCCGATTTTAAAGTCATGTCAAGTTTCGGACATATCCGTGACTTGGCAGAAAAAGGTATCGGTATTGATTTCGAGAATCAATATCAACCTATTTACATAGTATCATCTGACAAGAAAAAGGTTGTTGCTGAATTAAAAAAGGCGGTCAAAGAAGTTGATACTGTGTGGTTGGCATCTGATGAAGACCGCGAAGGAGAAGCCATTGCCTGGCATCTTTTTGAAGAACTGAAATTGAAAAAAGATAATACCAAGAGAATAGTTTTTCACGAGATTACGAAAGATGCCATATTGAAAGCTATTGAGAATCCCCGTGACATCAATGCTGATTTGGTAGATGCCCAACAAGCCCGCAGGGTGCTTGACCGCATTGTCGGTTTCGAATTGTCACCGGTTTTGTGGAAAAAAGTAAAACCTGCATTGTCTGCCGGTCGCGTGCAATCAGTGGCTGTTCGCTTGATCGTGGAACGGGAACGGGAAATCAATCAATTTAAGGCAAAATCATACTTTCGGGTGCAAGCCGTTTTCCAAACTACCGATATTCATGGTAAACCCTGTTTGCTAAAAGCCGAACTGCAACATCACTTTGATAAAAAAGAAGAAGCATTCGACTTTTTGGAACGAAGCAAAGATGCTACTTTCAGCATACGCGACATCGTGACCAAACCGGCTAAGAAATCTCCGGCGCCGCCGTTCACCACTTCTACCTTGCAGCAAGAAGCTTCTCGTAAATTAGGATTTTCGGTTTCACAAACCATGCGTGTTGCCCAAGCTTTATATGAAGCCGGAAAAATCACCTACATGAGAACCGACTCCGTCAATCTGTCTTCTTTGGCAATCAACACATCCAAGGCTGAAATCATCACGATGGCAGGTGAGAAGTACGTAAAAATCCGAAAGTTTACGACTAAGACAAAAGGTGCACAAGAAGCACATGAAGCCATTCGTCCTACCTTTATGAATACACATACAATTGACGGCACGGCGCAAGAGAAAAGGTTATACGAATTGATCTGGAAGCGTACCATTGCATCACAAATGGCTGATGCCGAATTGGAAAGGACGACAATATATATTGACAGTTCACAATCCGATTATCAATATATCGCAACAGGCGAAGTGATTAATTTTGACGGTTTCTTGAAGGTATATTTGGAGTCAAACGAAGATGAAGATGAAGAGACCACGGATATATTGCCTGCCGTATCCAAAAATCAATCACTCAATTTAGATGAGTTGGTTGCACAACAACGTTTCACACAAAAGCCGGCGCGGTACAGTGAAGCATCTTTGGTACGTAAATTAGAAGAATTGGGCATAGGTCGTCCATCAACTTATGCTCCAACCATCACCACAATCCAAAGCAGAAATTATGTGGAAAAAGGGAATCGGCCCGGCGAGAAAAGAGTATATGTATTGCTGCAACTGAAAGATGGAAAAATAACAGACCAAACAAAAACGGAAACTACCGGAGCCGAAAAAGCCAGGTTGTTTCCTACGGATATCGGCATGGTTGTCAATGATTTTCTGGTAGAACATTTTCCTAGCATCTTAAATTACAATTTTACGGCACAGATAGAAAAGGAATTTGACAGCATTGCTGCCGGAGAAGCTGACTGGGTAGAATCTATTGACAGTTTTTATAAAGAATTTCATCCTGTTGTGGAAAATACCTTACAACATTCCGAACGTCAATCCGGGGAAAGAATTTTGGGAACAGACCCCAAAACCGGGCGTCAGGTGTCCGTCAAAGTGGGACGTTTTGGTCCGGTTGCACAAATAGGTACTTCCGAGGAAGAAGAAAAGCCGGTTTTTGCACCACTTCGAAAAGAGCAATCCATTGAAACAATCAGCCTGGAAGAAACACTTGAGTTGTTTAAATTGCCACGCAAAATAGGTGAATTTGAAGGTAAAGAAATGATTGTTGCCGTGGGACGTTTCGGACCCTATGTGCGGCATGACGGTAACTTTTATTCTTTGCAGAAAGAAGACGACCCGATGAGTATTACTGCGGAAAGAGGTATAGAACTTATCACTTTGAAACGCGAAGCCGATAAAAACAAACTGATTGCTGTATTGGGTGATAAGGAAGAATATAAGGTATTGAACGGAAGATACGGACCATATTTTACTTTTGAAAAGAATAATTATAAAATACCTAAAAGCATAGACCCCAAAACATTGACGGCAGAACAGTGCAAAGAATTGGTTGAAAAACAAAGTAAAACGAAAACAAGAACAAAAAGGACAAAGAGTAAATAGCGGGAGTTTTAGTAACTTTGCAAAAGATAATCTCCGGCAACATAATTTACACAACAACTTGAAAATAAATTATAATGAAAAAGATACTACCTGCCATAGCCTTATTTGTAGGTGTGCTGATTGTTCAATCTCAGTCGGATTTCGCCTTAAAGAGTGACGTGCCTTCGCATGTATATGCTTTGCCCAAGACAGGGCTTTGCTTTGAGATTGAAGTTGAGACTATCACAGAGAAACCCGGTATCTTTTATCTTTATTCACAGAGGTACCTTGCTACCAATGAGGTTATCATGGAAGAAAAGATTAGTTCTTCAATCACAGATATCAAGGTGAACATATTGACTGCACCGGACATGAATCGCCGATATGTCATAGAATACTCCCCGAAATCGCCCGTTGCTTTCGGAATGGCAGTTAACGAGCAAGGTATTTTGTGCGGAGTCAATGTTCCTGCTGTTCCCACCGGGAAGAAATGTGAAATGAAGGCGAACACCCTGACAAAGAAAGAAAAACAACTGTCATATCAGGATTTACTGCCACTTACTCAAGAACATATGATGGCCGGTTCTGCTGCTAAAATGGCGGAAGGTGCTGCGAAACAGATTTATACCATTCGAGAAAGTCGTTTAAACCTGCTGATGGGTGAGGTAGATCACATGCCGGAAGGAGAAGCTTTGAAAATCATCCTGCAGGAATTGGATGCAAAAGAGAAGAAGTTGAGTGAACTTTTTATTGGCTCGGTAAAAAGGGAAATCAGCAAATATACCATAACCTTATTTCCGGAAGAAGCTTTATCAGAAGAGGTTTTTTTCAGATTATCAGCTAAGCGCGGTGTTATTTCAAAAGAAGACCTAAGCGGCGAACCTTACTATATAAGTATCATTCCTGAAACAATCAACAAAGAGATAGAAAAAACGAAATCCAAATCCAAAAAAACAGAAGAAACCGGACTCTACACTATTTTGCCGGCTGCAACAACCATTACCATCAGTGATGGTGTAAACACCCTTTTCCAACGTGATGTAGCCATGCCTCAGTTTGGCGAACTTATTCCACTACCAAAATCGCTGATATTTACACCTGACATCAAAATCAGTATTGATCCGCAAAGCGGCAGGTTGCTGAAGATTGAAAAGTAAGTTCGGAAAGGGGGCAAACTACACATTAAACCTAAAATATATCACATCCCCATCCTGCACCAAATATTCTTTGCCTTCTACGCTCATTTTACCGGCTTCCTTGCAGGCTGCCTCGGAGCCAAGTGCAGCAAAGTCTTCGTATTTGATGACTTCTGCACGGATAAAGCCCTTTTCAAAGTCGGAATGAATGATGCCGGCGCATTGTGGAGCTTTCCGACCCCTTCGGAAAGTCCACGCTCTGACTTCCTGCGGACCGGTAGTAAAGAAGGTTTGCAGGTCTAATAATCGGTAGGCCGATTTTATCAAGCGAGAAACACCGGATTCTTTCAAGCCGATTTCTTCCAAAAACATCTGACGTTCCTCATAACTATCCAATTCGGCGATCTCAGCCTCGGTAGCGGCTGCTACAACCAATATTTCCGCATCTTCATCTTTTACAGCTTCTCTGACTGCATCCACATAGGCATTGCCATTCACAGCCGAAGCTTCATCTACATTGCAAATATACATCACCGGTTTATTGGTCAGCAAAAACAGATCTTTCACATAGGGCTTTTCTACCCTGTCCAACTGCAGACTACGGGCAGATTTCCCCTGCTCCAAAACTTCTTTATACCGCAATAAAATGTCATAGGTTATCTTGGCATTTTTATCACCACCGGTTATTGCATGGTTGCGTATCTTATCAATGCGGTTTTCTATGGTTTCCAAATCTTTGATCTGAAGTTCGGTGTCAATGATTTCTTTATCCCTGACCGGATTTATGCTACCGTCCACATGCGCAATATTTTCATCATCAAAACAGCGCAAAATATGTAAAATGGCATCCGTCTGACGAATATTAGCCAGGAATTTATTGCCTAAACCCTCACCCTTGCTTGCTCCCTTGACCAAACCGGCAATATCTACAATTTCAACGGTTGTAGGAACCATGCGTTGCGGCTTTACCAATTCGGTCAATTTATTCAGACGTTCATCCGGCACCGTGATCACACCCAGATTGGGTTCAATGGTGCAAAAAGGAAAATTGGCTGCCTGCGCTTTTGCATTCGATAAGCAATTGAAAAGGGTCGATTTTCCCACGTTCGGAAGTCCGACTATACCGCATTGTAAAGACATCTGTATCGAATTTAAAAAATGAATAAAATTTCGGGGGACAAAGGTAGTATAAAAAAATGAGTTTGCGGGTTCCGGGTTCCGGGGTGCGGGTTCCGGGGTACGGGGTACGGGGTCGCGGGGCTGATTTCTCGCTAATTTTCGCAAATTTTGATTTTTAAAATCCTACCAAAATGAGCAGGTATAGTAAGCTTAATCTGATTACCAGCGGATAAGGTTGTGGACAGCCTATACTGTTTATCCATTAAGTCTTGTATGGCTACTTTTGATGAAGATGCCAAAGCCAAGTATTCAAAAGCATCTTGAGGAATATTGATTGAAATATCAGTTGCTGAGTCTGCAAAATTAACTACAATCAACAACAGGTCTTTATCATATTGACGAATATATGCAAATTGCCTGTTGGTATCATAATTCGGACTATTGAAATTTGCATACTGCAAATCATACATTTTACCTTTTGCAATAGCCGGTTCTGTCAAAGACAGATTTAAAAGCTTTTTGTATAAAGCTCTTAATTCTCTCTGCTCATCAGATAATAACTTACCATCAAACTTTCCTTTATTCGACCAGTCTTGCAGACTCTGCACTCCCCAATAATCAAAGATGGTTGTACGGCCATCCAACCCACTAAAACCCTCTGCATCCATGCCTCTCTCGCCCAACTCTTGTCCTGCATACAGCATAAAAGGCGCTTTGGTCAGCGTAGCCGAAACAATCAGTGCCGGGATGATGGTCCATGCATTTCCTGCAAAAAAATCCGATGCGATGCGCTGCTCATCATGGTTTTCCAAAAAGTGCAGCATGTGGGTTTCAATACCTGACAATGCCTGCCAGGCCTGTGTAATTTGAGATGCTGCATGCTGATGACAAACAATATTGCGCAGCAAATCATACATTCCCACCTTGTCATAGAGATAATCAAAACCTCCGGTAAAAATGTAATTACGATATTCATGCGGATTATATACTTCAGCAATAAAAATAATGGCCGGATACTGTTTTTTCACGCAGGCAATTGCCCATTGCCAAAATTCAACCGGCACCATCTCTGCCATATCACACCTGAACCCATCTGTTTTTTTTTCAGCCCAAAACAACAGAATATCCAACATTTTATGCCAGGTATCGGGTACGGGGTCGAAGTATTGTTGTTTACCATTTAAGTAATCAACCCCGTAGTTGAGCTTCACTGTTTCATACCAGTCATTGATGCCCGGAGATGCCGTAAACCGGTCATTACCCGTTACTTTGGCGGGATATTCTTCATAATCCCGAATGTCAAATGAAGGCTTGAATTTTTGATGCGGTAAATAGTAAAAATTGTTGTTTTGCGCAAAACTTTTATCTTTTGCGTCCCCTTCTCCTAAGTCCTGTACACCTTTGGGACAAGCATCAGAGCAATATTCTCTTGCCACATGATTGGGTACAAAGTCAATGATCACCTTCATACCTGCTTTGTGCGTTCGTGCAACCAATGCTTCAAACTCCCCCATCCTATCGGCTACATCCACAGCCAAATCCGGATCTACATCGTAATAGTCCTTGATGGCATAGGGGGACCCCGCCTTTCCTTTTACCACCGCAGGATGATCTTTGCGAATGCCATAAGCTGAATAGTCAGTTTGTGTGGCATGTTCAATGATACCCGTGTACCATATATGCGTGACGCCTAAGGCTTTTATTTCCTTTAAAACCTTGGGTGTAAAATCATTGAACTTCCCGCAGCCGTTCTCCTCAATACTGCCATGAGGTTTGTTGGTAGTGTTATTATTTCCGAATAAACGAGGGAGTACCTGGTAAATGATGAACTTGGACATGAAAGTGGTTGGTGATTGGTGATTGGTGAAAAGAATATTACAGATTTTCTTTACCTCTCAAGAGATTGATATCGCCTTTTAACTTATACTCAATACCATCGGCACCTTTGGCACGAATGACATAAAAATAAGCACCTTCAGAAGCTGGCCTGCCTTTAACAGTACCATCCCAGCCTTTTTGAGGATCATTCCAATGGTAAACCTCTTGTCCCCAACGGTTAAAGACCCAACAATCAAATTCAATGATGGATTTGTAGGCAACCCTGAATTCATCATTGATTCCATCCCCATTGGGTGTAAAGACATTGGGAGCATAGACAGCGGACTCAGAGACTTTCACAACAATAGAATCTGTATCAGTACAATAGTTATTGCTCGCTGTCAGTTTCACTGTAAATGTTCCGGCTTCCTTGAAAGAATAATTATGCGAAGTTCCGGTCCTGACAATAAATGGTTCTTCTCCGCCTGTATTAATTTCCCATCTAAAAAAATTAGCTACCGGTTCGTTAGACAAGGAGGTAAAATTAATATCCAACGGAGCAGAGCCTGAGAGAACGGTAATTTCATCCGGGCGATCTCCTTCATTTTTCTCTTCACGTACTTCTGTTTCTGTTTTGATATGAGCTGACACACGGATGGCCTGATATAAACTACTTTGCATTTCATATAGTTCTAAACCCAGGTCCTGGGCAAACTGGTCACCTTTCAGTGTGAAATACGTATCTTTAAAGGGTGGCTCACTGATCTCTACGGTATTATCCGTTATGAGCACCGGTATTTCCACTGATAAATTACGCCATTCACCATCTTCAAACTCCAAACTTTCATACTGTAAATTGAACTCCCTGTCGATAGAATATTGTTGTTGATTAGGTGCTTTGTAAAACATAGCAGGAATTTGTCCTTCTATACTTAAACTCAGTTGGTTACAACCGGTCGAGGCAGGATCAGGAAATTTCAAGGCAGTCAATACAGGTTCATACAATTTATAATCTATCACCCATATGCTCATTTCTTTATTGTAAACTTGTCCATTTAAAGTACCCTCTATCTTGAGTAAATAACCCGTATGGTCATCAGGATTAATAAAGTTTTGATTGCTTATTTCAAGATTATCGGGATAGCGATACCATTTGACTGTCAGCGTGCTGGCCGGCAGAATTACAGATATTTCAGTTGCAGCATCAATATCATACATCATAACCAGGTAGTCAACCCCAATATACTGATCATATATTTTCCCTTTTCCGGAGGAAACTCTGATCTGTTGGGCTGAAACAGTTATCATGACCGACAAAAAAATCAGTATAAAAAAGATTTTCTTCCTCAAAATATAGCCGTGACGCTGTTTGTTAAAAATCATATTAAATCAAATTGGATAGCTTATGTTTGATGAACGAGTGCAAAAGTAAGTTTTTCAATTTAATAACAAAAAATTGTTTGATTTATTACCCACTTACTACTTTAGTACCATTATTTTTGTAAATTTGCGTTTCAATACCATCATACAAACCGAAAGATTATAGGAAATGCAGAAACAATTGGTACATTACGCGCAAAAAGCTCATCATCCTGCTTGCTTATTATTTATCGTCATTTTTTTCTTTTTTCAATTTTACTCATTGTCTGCGCAGGTTCCGTCCTACCCCATCAAAATGGTCAATGGAGTTGAGTGCATCGTGTATAAAGTAAAACCGGCTGAGGGTTTTTACAGAATTAGTAAAAACTTCAATACTACGGAAGATATCATTCGGGCTTATAATCCCCATGCAGCCGATGGCTTGAAAGCCGGTATGGAAATTTATATTCCGATTTACAAGGATAAACCAAAAGAAAATAACTACATAGAGCATGTGGTTGAAAAGCAACAAACTTTATACAGAATTTCCAAAATATACGATATTACCCAGAAAGAGCTGCTTGCGGCGAATCCACAAATAACCGGCAGAGCAATTCAGACGGGTGAAGTGTTGAGAATTCCCACAAAGAAAGGAGGCAAGATTGAAGAAGTAGCTGAAGGAACAAGGGAAATAAAGGGGGATACAGAAACTTCAGAAAAAGAAATTCAACAACAAGTTGATGAAATTTTCAGCGGACAAGATTTAAAGGTTGACCGATTGGCGACAAGAAAACCGCAAAAAGTAAAAATTGCTTTTTTGCTGCCCTTCTTGCTGGATCAAAATCAAAATGCGGTTGACAGACGTTTCGTAGAGTTTTATGCCGGAGCATTGGCAGCAATACACCAGGGTAAACAAGAGGGGATATCATTTGACATCTACACTTTTGATACTGACAAGTCCGACATCAAAATAATGGAAATATTGAAAGACAGCTTGCCATGGGACGTTGATTTAATCGTAGGACCTGCCTACTCCAACCAAATATCTATTGTAAGTGACTACGCCCGCAACAACAAAATCAAAACCCTGATCCCTTTTTCGTCTAAGATATACGACATCGAATCAAATCCCTATATTTACCAGTTCAATCCGGGACAAGAAATTGAATTGCAAAAGATACTTGAAATCCTCCGTACTGAAGGAGCTTTGAATCACATAGTATTTGCTGAACTGCCTCAGGTAAGTGCCAATGATGATGGGTCGACGCTAACCAATATGCTCAAACATCATTTAAATGCATCTGAAACTCCTTACAAAACCATTCAGCTTCACCCCGATTCATTAGAATATCTCTGGAACGGATTGGATCCCTGGAAAGAAAACATCATTTTCTTCAACACGACCAGAATCAATAGTCTAAACGTGTATCTGCGTGAGTTCAATCGCTTATCGGCTTTTGTGAATATGAAGATTTATGAACCGTATTCCTGGAGAAATTCCAGATTAGAAAAACCGCATTCCTTTTACCTCTCCGCTTTTAAGAATGAGTTTCCTGATGAACAATTTGATCATTACACCAATTGTTTTGCGGATTTATTCGACTGGTCACCTTCAGGAGGATTGCCCCGTTACGATTTGCTAGGCTACGATTTATTGCATTACTTCATCAAATATATTCTTCCCAAAAATGAAGCACAAGTCGATTACTATCCCTTCTCGGAAGGAATACAATCAGACATGCAATATGAAAAAGTTTCACCTCGTGGAGGTTATCTGAATCGTTTGTTAATTCATTATGAATAATGAAAAACTTACATTGGCCAAAATAGCTGTTTTGAGTCTTTTTTCTGTTTTGTTTTTACCTTTTGCCACAGGGCAAAATAACAATTTCCGGAAAGAGACTTATGTGGGTCTATCGGGTGGAGCGACTGGTTCCATGGTCTATTTCAAACCCATGGTTGAGCAAAGTTATCTCCTGGCACATCAAGGCGGATTCGTATTCAGGTACATTTCTGAAAAACATTTAGGTATTCAGGCTGAATTAAATTATATACAAAGAGGCTGGAGGGAAAACGGTGGAACTTTCAGCAAAAGATTGGATTATATTGAATTACCTTTTCTTACGCATATTTATTTCGGAAAAAACGCACGCTTTTTTCTAAACTTGGGACCGGAAATCGGATATCTTATCAATGAGACCATATTGCAAAACAGCAATCCAAGCTCCACGGCCGAACAACATATACGTGCCGTTCAAAATAAATTTAAATACGGTCTTACTGCAGGATTAGGATTTTCAGTCCACATCAAAAGACAGGTGCTGCAGCTTGAAACAAGAGGAAATTTCAGCGCAAGTGATATTTACTCCAACGACAGGAGAGATTACTTCGACAATTCAAACCTTATAACCGCCTCAGTAACCCTAAGTTGGCTTGTTCGTGTTAACAAATAAAATTCTAATTATGAAACAAAAAATCATTGAAACCATCATCGATATTTATCGTTTTACGGAATTGAGTCCTGAAATACAAGTACTGATAACCAAGGCAAAAGAACAGACCAAAAACTCTTATGCACCTTATTCTAAATTTCATGTTGGAGCTGCCGTATTGCTTGAAAACGGTGCTTTATTTTTAGGTAGCAATCAAGAAAATGCCGCATTTCCTGCCGGCATTTGTGCTGAAAGGGTTGCACTCTCGTATGCCAATTCAGAATACCCGAATGAACCCGTAAAGGCTATTGCTATTGCGGCTTATGTACAGCAAGAATTTTCCGCACAACCTATTTCTCCTTGCGGCATTTGTCGCCAAACACTGTTAGAAGCGGAAAGACGATTTAAATCTCCCATCAACATATACCTGTTCGGCACAGAATACATTTACCACATATCAAGTGCGGAGAAATTGCTGCCGATAGCATTCAATTTGGATGAAAACGAAGCTTAATTATTCTTTTTAGAAATCCTCCGGATCAAACCCCTTCACATCGCTTGGCATCTTCCAATCACCCCTTGGGGACAAACTGACTGAACTGATTTTAGGTCCGTCGGGCATGCAGGAACGTTTGAATTGCTGCGAGAAAAACCTTTTGAGAAAGAGTTTCAGCCATTTTGTAATTTCCTTGAAAGAGTAGGTTTCTTTAAAGGCCTGTTGTGCTAAAAATCTGATCTTTTCAGGCGTAAAACCATAACGAACAAAATAATAGAGGAAGAAATCATGCAGTTCGTAGGGGCCGACTGCATCTTCTGTTTTCTGAGATGTTGTACCATCATGAGCAGGAGGCAGTAATTCAGGACTGATTGGCAAATCAATGATGTCTTGTAAAACGGACTGCACCTTAGCGTCAAACTGATTCGACATCCAAGCCAACAAATGCCTGATTAAAGTTTTGGGAACACCGCTGTTAATGGCATACATAGACATATGGTCACCATTGTAGGTTGACCAGCCCAAAGCCGACTCAGACAAGTCTCCTGTACCTATCACCAGCCCGTTCAACTTGTTAGCCATATCCATCAGTATTTGTGTACGCTCCCGAGCCTGAGCATTTTCAAAAGTGATATCGTACGTATCTTTATCATGCCCGATATCTTTAAAGTGCTGCAAACAAGCTTCTTTAATGGGTATTTCATACACTGTAATTTCCAGAGATGTTGTTAGTTTATTTGCATTATCCTGACTGCGACCCGTTGTACCAAAACCCGGCATGCTTACACCGATGATTCGTTTTCGGTCATAGCCAAGTTTTTCTGCTGTCTTTAAACATACCAACAGGGCTAAGGTGGAATCTAACCCTCCCGATACTCCAAGCACCAAAGTTTCAGCTTGCGTATGTTTCCAACGTTGCGCCAAAGCCTGGACCTGAATGGAAAGAATTTCCTCAAAGTAGCTGTTTTTATTGGATTCTGGTGGGATGAACGGATGTCGTTTGATGGTCCTCCGCAAACTGTCAAATTTGTAATTTGACGATTTGCATGGGATAATTTGATAATTTGCACCAGATTTTGCCTGGAAAAAATTGGGGTCTTTGAGTTTTTCCGACCGCAACTTCTCAATGTCAATCTCCGTGATAAGCAATTGAGACTCCATGGAAAATCTTGTTACATTGGATGCTATGATTCTTCCATTTTCAGCAATCAGGCCGCTGCCTCCAAAAACTATGTCTGTAGTAGATTCTCCAAACCCGGAAGAAGCATAAATATAAGCAGATTTACATTTTGCAGAATGCACTTCAACGAGTTTGCAACGATAAGGATGCTTGCCAACCAATTCATTACTTGCCGATAAATTAAATATCATATCAGCACCATGCATGCAATGTTGCGTAGAGGGAGGAATAGGTACACATAAATCCTTGCAGATTTCAACACCAAAAAGGGAATCCTGATAATTAAACAACAAGTTGGTTCCAAATAACACTTCTTCCCCATTAAAATTCAGGGTTTTAATTTCATCAGACATACCGGAAGTAAACCACCTGTATTCAGAAAATTCATTGTTATTAGGTAGATAGGATTTGGGTACAATACCCAACACCTTACCGGATTGAATCACAGCGGCTACATTATACAAACGACTCTGCACCCGCAGAGGCATCCCTATAACAGCTATGATATTCAGCGAATAGGTTTTAAGCAATAAATCACGCAGGACATTTTCCGCATCCGCCAACAATTGTTGCTGGAAGAACAAATCAGCACAGGTATAGCCCGTTAAGGAAAGTTCAGGAAAAGAAATAATTTCAACCTTCTCTTTTTCTGCCTGTTCCATTAATAGTGAAATCTGCAAACTGTTGAAGGAACAATCTGCAATTTTCACTATAGGAACCGCTGCAGCAACACGAACAAAGCCGTAATTCATCACAATCGCATTAAGTTTTTCCATAAAGTTTTATTTAAATTGTTTATTGGACTTTTATGCTTGCACAAAGATATTAATTTTTTATAAGAACAGTGTAAGACTGTTTCAAAACGAGGCAGCTCTTTTTTATCTCGAGACTTCGTGATTTTATTATGTTTCTTCATTTTTTGGCTTGAACCAAAAAACGAAGCAAAAAAGTTCAAGACTGCGCCTGCTTCACTCGAAAAATTAGCGCTCGAACAACTAAATCGTCCAAACTCGCTCGTTCCTCGCTCAAACATGGACGATTTTTAACGTTGTTCTCACTTATTTTTCGGTTCACCAGCCGAGGTCAGTCACGATTAAAAGCCTTGGTATCTTTTGAAGATAAGTATGTTGCCCTTTCTGGGCGTAGCATATTTGAGAACATCGGATTTCGCCCCGAAGGGGCAACATACATTAGCCCAACGGCAACGCCTTGGGTCCATATGTATGAGGAAAGAAAATGCGCCCTGTAAGGGCAACATATATCAGCATTAACAAAACTGAAACTATGCACATAGCTTTTCCAAAAATATGATTTATCAGGCTTTATTTTGTATTTTTGCGTTTCGATTTAAGGATTTATCTGATAAAGAGCTTTGAGAATGGAATATCATTTACATACGTTACCAAATGGCTTAAGGTTAATTTATAAACCTGACAATATGCCGGTAACTTATTGTGGTATGGTAATCAATGCAGGTTCACGTGACGAACGGGAAAACCAGCAAGGATTGGCTCATTTTGTTGAACATTTGCTTTTCAAGGGGACCAGCAAGAGGCGCTCCGGGCATATCATCAACAGACTTGAAAGCGTTGGAGGAGAGCTGAATGCTTTCACTGCAAAGGAGGAGACGGTAATTTATGCCGCTATCTTGAACGAACACGTGGAAAAAGCCGTGGAACTGATTGGGGACGTTGTATTTCATTCCACTTTTCCGCAAAAGGAGATAGACAAAGAAAAAACGGTTATTTTGGATGAAATTCAATCCTATAACGACAGTCCTTCCGAATTGATTTATGATGATTTTGAGGATATCGTTTTTGATTATCCCATCGGACATAATATTTTAGGCAAACCCGAATTACTGGAAAAATATCAATCGGAAGACATCAGGCAATTTGTACAAAAGTTCTATCTCCCGCAGGAAATGGTCTTTTTTGTCTTAGGAAATGTCAAAGAAACCAAGCTGATAAAATGGGCAGAGAAATACTTTATGGATGCCGCAAATCGTAAAAACGGTTACGTCAGATCGTCTCCATCTCCGTATATTCCCAAACACAAGTCTTTAAACAAGGACACCCATCAGTTGCACCACATGCTTGGCAATAGGGTTTACGATATTCACCATCCCAACAGAATAGGATTGTATCTGCTGAATAATATTGTGGGCGGTCCCTGCATGAGCAGTCTGTTGAATCTTTCTTTGCGGGAAAAACATGGCTTGGCTTATAACGTCGATTCTGTATATCAGCCTTTGACGGATACCGGGATATGGTCCGTTTACTTTGGTTGTGATGAAGAAAACTTCAAGAAATGCGAGAAACTAGTGAAGCAAGTACTTCGGAAGTTCAGAAATGAAAAAATTTCCGAGTATCAGCTGAAAAAATATAAAGTCCAGATCATCGGACAGTTGGCAATCATGATGGAACAAAAGGAAAATCAGGCTATCAATTTAGGTAAGAGTTTATTACGCTACGGAAAAGTGGATAGTTTGGATAAAATCAATGACTCCGTTCAATCGATCACTGCCGAAAAACTGCAAGAGATTGCTTGTGAGGTGTTTGATGAAGATAATTTATCCTCTCTAACCTATTATTAGCACATGAATGTAGAAGATTACATATTGATGCATGGTGATGCAGAGCCGGATTATTTATCAGCCATCAATCGTAAAACTTACCAAAAAATTCTCAATCCGAGGATGTTGTCAGGTCATTTGCAAGGACGGGTATTGGCCATGTTCAGCAAAATGATCCAGCCGGATGTTATCCTTGAAATAGGAACTTTCACCGGCTATTCTGCCCTGTGTTTGGCAGAAGGACTTTCGGCAAAAGGTAAATTACACACCATTGAATGTGATGATGAACTGGAAGATTTTATCCGTAAAAACTTTGAAGAATCCCCATATAATGAACAAATTGAACTCCATATAGGGGATGCAAAAAATATAATTTACAATTTGCGTGATACTTTTGATCTTATTTTTATCGATGCTGATAAAAGAGAATATCAAACTTATTATGATGCTGTGTTCCCCAAATTGCGGCCAGGTGGATTTATGTTGATTGACAACACCTTATGGAATGATAAAGTGTTGGATGAAGATGGCAGGCGGGATAAACAAACAGCAGCCATTTTGGCATTTAACGAAAATATAGCCCGGGACACACGTATCGAAAAGTTGATATTACCTTTGCGGGACGGCTTAACTTTGATTCGCAAAAAATAATTATGATTTTATGGAATATACTTTTGAAATTGAAATGAAAGTTCGCGATTACGAATGTGACTTACAAGGGATCGTGAACAATTCGGTGTACCAAAACTACCTGGAACATGCCCGTCATGAATTTCTGACAGCGCACCAAATCAGCTTTGCGGAATTACACGACAGAGGCCTGGATGCGGTAGTGGCACGCGTTGACATAGCATACAAAACTCCTTTGCGCCCCGGTGATGCATTTACTGTCAGACTCAATGTACGTAAGGAAGGTTATAAATATGTTTTTCATCAAAAAATCTTCAGAAAAGAAGACGAGAAACTATGCATCAAGGCGAGGATTGATACGGTTGTGCTTGACAACGGAAAACTCATTCCGTCTATTCCTGAATTTGACGCTCTGATATCAACATAAATACAAAGTATTACGTATATTTGTTGTTTTAAAACTGAAACGTAAAACGTACAACATGGATAATACAAACGAATTCCTGACCGTTGAAGAAAATATTGTCAAGATGCTCAAGACAGTATATGATCCTGAGATACCTGTTAATATCTATGATCTGGGATTGATATACAAAATTGACTTGCAAGAAAACGGTCATTTGGAAATTGATATGACTTTGACCTCTCCAAACTGTCCTGCCGTTGATTTTATCGTAGAAGATGTACATATGAAAGTAAGCAGCGTAGAAGGCGTAAAAAGCGTGAACATTAAAATTGTATTCGATCCAATTTGGGATAAGAGCATGATGTCGGAAGAAGCACAATTAGAACTTGGATTTTTATGATATATTTTCTTGCTGATGCCCATCTAGGTTCAAGGTTGAACAAAGACCCCCTCTCTCATGAATTAAAATTGGTGAGATGGCTTGATATGGTTAAAAAAGATGCAACATGCATTTACCTGTTGGGCGACATCTTTGATTTTTGGTTTGAATACAGAACGGTGGTTCCCAAGGGATTTGTACGATTATTAGGCAAATTGGCAGAAATCACGGATGCAGGTATTGAAGTACACTTTTTTATCGGCAATCATGATTTGTGGACTTTTGGTTATTTGGAGCAAGAAGTCGGATTGCGAGTACATCGTGAACCACTCATTGTTGAACACCATGGCAAGTGGTTCTTTATGACACATGGGGATAACTTTGTAGATTCAGGTAAAAGCTTTAGAATTTTAAGGTCAATTTTCCATTCAAAAATTGCCCAACAACTTTTTTCACTGGTACCTCCTTATTTAGGACAACATTTCGGTTATAATTGGTCAAAACGCAATCGTAACCAACTGTACAATGACCGTAAAAACTGTTTTTCCAAACCGGAAATTCAAGAAGAACTTCCATATCTCAGCTTTGCTGAAAATTATCAATCCAATCCACCCATTGACTTTTTTGTATTTGGACACAGGCATATGGCTGTAAACAGGACATTGTCCAATGGCGCTAATCTAACCATCCTTGGAGATTTTATTAAGATTTTTTCTTATGGGGTATTTGATGGAGAGAGGATGGAGTTGAGGCGTTTTGAGAACGAATAACTAAGAACGAAGAACGATGAACGATGAACTAAAAACTGAACTCGCGACCCCGGAACCCGGAACACGTTAACTTCTTTAACTTCCAAACTACTAACTACCAGCTACTAACTACTAACTACTAACTACTAACTACTTTCCTTTCATGTTCTATTCCATACTCAAAAAAGAAATATCATCATTTTTCAGTTCCGTGACCGGATATTTGGTTATTGGGGTTTTCTTGTTGGCTACGGGGTTGATGTTGTGGGTTATTCCCGGCACATACAACATCATTGACAGCGGATATGCACAGTTGGATGGTTTGTTTGAGTTGGCTCCCTGGTTGTTTTTGTTTTTGTGCCCTGCCATCACCATGAAGGCGATTGCTGAGGAGAAAATGGAGCAGACCTGGGATTTGATGATCAGTAAACCGGTAGGAGTCACCAAAATTGTATTGGCTAAGTATGTTGCATCGTGGTTGTTGGTTTTGATGGCATTATTACCGACTTTGATTTCTTTAATTTCGGTTTATTATATTGCAGAGCCGGTTGGTAATGTGGATTTAGGGGCATTTTGGGGCTCTTTCATGGGCTTGTTGCTGTTGGCAGCGGTTTACCTGGCCATTGGTATTTTTGCTTCTTCTTTATCTAAAAGTCAAGTTTTAGCATTTATTATAGCTTTCGGCATGTCATTTTTCCTATATTATGGATTCGATTTAACTGCCATGTTTTTCTATTCGGGGGCAAACATACACGCCGTTGAAAGCCTGGGACTGCATTTTCATTATAAATCCATCAGCAGGGGTGTGCTAGACAGTACCGACTTGCTTTACTTCCTGGTTGTATGCACGCTATTTTTGTATCTTACCATTCGAAAATTGAAAATTAAATAAATATTATGTCAGAAAAAAGACCGCTGATTTTGATTACCAATGATGATGGCGATGATGCCAAGGGTATTCGTGTTTTAACCAAATTGATGATGCAGTTAGGCGATGTGGTTGTGGTATCTCCTGACGGACCCCGCTCGGGACAATCAAATGCGTTGACAGTTTATAAGCCTATTCGCTACAAAAAACTTGAGGAGAAAGAGGGATTGGCGCGTTACTCATCGAACGGGACACCCACAGATTGCGTAAAACTTGCCTTCAATGTGGTGTTGGACAGAAAACCTGATTTATTGGTCTCCGGTATCAATCACGGTTCTAATGCTGCTATCAATGTTATTTACTCCGGTACGATGGGCGCGGTTTTAGAGGGCTGTGAATGCTCAGTTCCTTCTATTGGATTCTCACTCTGTAATTTTCATCCCGATGCCGATTTTTCAGAATTTGAACCCTATATAATAAAAATCGCCAGGCAAGTTTTGGAAAATGGTTTACCGGAAGGCGTGTGTTTAAATGTCAATGCCCCTGAATCAAACATTAAAGGTATCAAAGTAGCCCGCCAATGTAAGGGACATTGGTTGCAGGAGTTTTCACCTGCCGTGGACCCACGTGGCAAAAGTTATTATTGGTTGACCGGGTATTTTGTAAACCATGAACCGGATAGTAAAGATACGGACGAATGGGCATTGAAGAACGGATACATATCAGTGGTACCTACCAAAATTGATTTAACGGCACATGAATATTTATCCGAGTTTAAAGAACGATTTGATGTAAGTTGATTACTGTCTGTAAAACTCCAAAGCTTCCGGTAAAAACTTTTTGATATTGGCTATCCGTTTGGCACTTGTCGGGTGGGTACTCAAAAATTCAGGAACGGCAGCCGACTCTCCTGCCATCATACGTTCCCAAAAGCCAACCGCTGCATTAGGATCATATCCTGCCATCGCCATAAAGATCAAACCCAACCTGTCGGCTTCCGATTCGTGGTTACGAGAATAAGGCAAGATAACACCATATTGTGCACCCAAACCGTAAAGTAATTGAACGCTTTGGCGCGTTGCCGCCGATTTCTGTGTGAACAGGATGTCTGTAACAGCCGACCCGTATGATAGCAACATTTGCTGGCTGATGCGTTCTTTACTGTGCTTGGCAACTGCGTGAGCGACTTCATGTCCCATCACAACGGCAATACCGGTTTCGTTTTCACAAACAGGCAAAATACCTTCAAAAAAGACCACTTTACCACCGGGCATGCAAAATGCATTCACGGTTTTATCCTGTACCAAATTAAACTCCCAGGCATAATTAGTAATCTCACCGGTCAAGCCATTGTTTTTCATATAGCTTTCAACAGCATTGGCTATATTTTCACCTACTTTTTTCACCAGGGCAGTCTGCTGTAAATCAGTAGAAAGCGGTACGGAATCAATAAATTCCTTATAGCTGACAAGACTCATATTCAAGAGCTCTGCATCCGACACCAAAGCAACCTGCTTCCTTCCTGTAATCATGACACGAGAGCATGAAAACAAGAGTAGTACTGTTATAACGAATAGAAAAGTTTTTTTCATACAAGTAAAATTAAAAACACGTTCAATATCAGCAACTTAACACACTTACCGAATAATTGTCACAGGAGTTGCAAATATATCAATTTTTTAATAATTCTGTCTATCTTCAAAAGAATAATAAAGAATCCACGTGATTACGCTTAGTACGTGCTATAGAGCATTTTTTGGGTTAAACTGTCACTGGGCTGATTTGTATTTGACCACCAATTGGTTGTCTTCCATAATGCGTGTGAACAACAAAGGTTAAAAAGCTCGAACAGCACGAACATATAATGACTCGCTCTTACTAATGAAGAAAGTAGCTGCATTGGAAAAATTGAAGTACCAGGCGCTTCCACTATCGTACTCAGTGCTACTCCAATAGTAGGTCAGAGTCAAACTGTTGCCTCCATGTGCCACTGCAGTAGAATCAACAATTGCTTTATTTTGATACATTAAAAACAACTCTTCTTTTGAAGGCAAATACCAATCTGCGTATGTTTTACCTTCTTCTGTTATCTGCGACTCATTACATAAACGAGCTGCATAAGTATTGCCATCACCATATCCTTCGTTAACAATAATTATAGCAGTATTCATAAACCCTGCCTTGGGACCATTTGCTCTTGCCATTGTTCTTGTACTAGTTTCGACAGACCATCTTATACCGGTACTCTGATCTGATTTAGCACATACGAGTCCGTGCTGTCCCGTTGCATCAACCCAGAAAATAATACCGCCATGGGCAAAGTCGCCCACCTTGTAAGCTTTTGTGTGTTTTGCATATAGAGCATAAGGAACACTAAGCAATTGCGTTGTTCCGCTAATGGTATAATTCGTTCCACCGCTTGGGTCAATTTCTGTTTTAATGAAATAGAGGTTGCTTCCCCAATCAATAGTTGTAAAATCGCCGGTTACAACCGTTCCGCCACCAATTTCAATGCTTACTAATCCATTGACATTGGTCGTAGGTATTTGAGTTTCAACATAAACTGCCGTACCACTTGCCGAACCTTGCAGAATGCTTATTTGCATTCCAATTTGCGAGTTTTTAACCAATTCATCACTACTATTGTGAATTACTGCTTGATAACTCATTTTTTCAGGTGCCTGAGCAGCAACTTGCTGTGGCAAAAACATACTTGCAGTCATTAATGCTGCTGCAAAAATTGTAAATATTTTTTTCATAATTATTGAGTTTTAATAATTTTAAAAGATTGAACTTTTTTGTTTTCTTGGTTTACAACATTTAGAAAGTATGTAGCTATTGACAAACTACTCATATTGATTAGTGTTTGCTGTGCCACAATTTGTCCTGCACTTAACTCTTTACCTTGTATGTCAAATAACTGATACGACAACTTGTCGTTGTTATAGCCGTTTATTTGCAAAGTTAAACTTTCCGTTGTCGGATTTGGAAATAGAGTGAGCGAAACGTTCAATGTTGTTTCATTAATGCCTGTAGTAAAAATTTCGTAGGCATGTTGCACGCCTTGGTCAACAGTTCCTCCACTTCCTTTATTGGAAGTGTAAACTACTTGCCCAACGCTGTACGAAACAGTTCCACCGCCTCCGGTAGCTTTACCACCCGTGGCGTTTACACTTATTTGTGCCTGTAATCCTGTCAATCCAAGACCTAATAAGAGTACGGCACTTAATGTTAATCGTTTGTGCTGCATTTTGTTTTCATTTTTTTGGTTATTACTCTGTTAATTTAATTACATATAACGGTTGAAACTAAGCGGCACACCCGATAGGGTTGTGCTTAGTGCGTGCGTGGTTTCTACCATTGCAAAAGCTGATGTGGGGCAGAACACTTCAAATAACCATTTAAACCCCAATATTTTATACATGATATTAGTGCTCGTTTTTATTTATTCAACATATCTAAAATTTTATCTTTCACATTATCGGGTCTTAAATGTGAACCTTTTTCTATTATTGTTCCATTCTGGTTTATCAAAAAGTAATGGGGTATTCCCACAATTTCAAAAACTGCTCTTAAATCAGTGCTTTGTTCTTTTGTTAGAAAATAGTGTTGCCCACCTATTTGGAATTCTGCTAAGCTAGCTTTCCATAATTCTTCTTCTGAATCGATACATAGAAAAACAAAAGCAACATCCTTATCTTCAAGGTCATCCATTATTTTTTTTGAATGTGGCATTTCTGCTCTGCATGGACCACACCATGTAGCCCAACAATCTAAATAAATTACCTTTCCTTTATTACTTGTCAAAACCAAATCAAAAAGTTGTTTGGCTGTTGTATTTTCAAGCTTGTTTAAATAGGCATTTGTTGCCATTACAGGGTTTTCAATTCGATTTTTTACCTCTGAGTATAATTCAAATAAAGGCTCTCTTAAAAATGGTTCGACAATATAATCATCTACAATATTTTTATATTTTTCATATAGTCTTATGTCTGATTTATCTAATTTTTGTTGAAAAAACTCGGTAAGAACCATCTGTCTCAATAAGGTGTCAGGTGTATATTTTACGATACCAAGAATCGTAATGGAATCTATAATTTCAGTAGGTCCGGCAATACGTCCTTCGGGTGTTTTGTATTGTTTGTTTTGTTCTTCATCCCAAATTTTGCTCCTTGAATAATTGTAATGAAATCTATTAACAAAACCGGATAATGCATACCCGCTTATGAGCATATCTTTTTCTATTGGCAGACGAGTTAAAAGTGCATCGTAGTAATCATCCGGAACAGACCATTCTCCCCTTTTTAAATTATTTGCTTTTAAATGATCCATAGGGTACCACGATAATGCTTCGTAATAGTCTTGTTCGATGTATGTTTTTGCCCATATTTTAACCTTTGAGTCAGGTTTAACTTCAACAAGGAAATTGTTATACAAATCATCTATGCACTTTTGAAGCGTATCCAGATACATTAAATATTGATCAACATCATATTTTTGTTTTGCTTGTTCTTTAGCATTCCAATCATAATATAAAGGGTTAGAGAAATACATGGATTGAAATTTTGCTGCATCTTGATTGACCTTAGCTCCGTCGCCGCTAAATTTTACTGTTTCGAGTATTTCGGGGCGTTTGTCAAGTTTACCATCAAATTCTAAATAAATACTATCGCCGGGCTGAACTAAAACAAGAAAATTCATCTTATACGTTACCCACACATCAGTAGGAGTATAGATCTCAAAAGAGGTATGAAAATATCCCGTAGAATCAGCTTGGGCAGAAACAAAAATTTGATTCAAACCGGGTCTGTTTACATATAATTTCAAGTCACGGTTTTCAGGGTCAATATTATCTACTTTTCCTGCAACAATAACTTTTTTGGGGATACTAAAATCATTGCTCTTATCAGTACATGATAATAATAATCCGAATGCTAATAGAACTAAAAGTTTTCTCATAATAATTATATTTTAATAATGTAGAGTGTAAGTTTCCTAAAATGAGTACTGACAACAAAGGCTAAAAACCGGCGGGCATTTCGAAGCACTTCATTGCAACATGGAATAAAATCATTAGTTGCAATACCTTTCAAATGATAGTATCTGCGGACTTGATTTTAGCCTTTGTTAGCGGTTTGTTGTCTCATTTCTAATCCGTACACTCCTTGTATTTTTAAATATTTGTTATTGTGTCAAGTTCGATGTTGTAGCATGAAGCATTGAATCGGGATGAACAACTGTGTTATAGAATTTTGATGTCTTGGTTGTTTTCTGTTAATGATGCATCATAAAATCGGGTGTAGAGTAATGGCGGAATACGGGAAACTTTCCTGTCAAGAAACAATGAACCTGATGCAAGGTTGAAGACCCCCCCTCCGCCATTACTTTTACACTAAGTTGTTAGCAAACCTCAATTCTTTATCAGCCTTATAATTGCCTTTTTACTTTCCGAATGAATGGTCAACAAATAAAAGCCCGGCTGAACATCCAAATTCAATTCAAGCTTTTGTATGTTTTTGTAAGTTGATTGTTTTAGCAATTTCCCGCTTACATCTGTTATGCTAATAGTAAATTCCGACAAGGTCTCACCCAAATTGATATGCAAGATGTCGTCAGTTGGGTTTGGATAGACAGCTATATCATTGCCAAAAGTATTTTCCAAAATTCCGGCAGATGTAATATCATAACAATCAGACGTATCCGTGCAATTATTTTGAGTAACTTCAACGGCATAGCTTCCATTTTGAGTTGCGGTAAAGGATTGATTAGTTTCACCTTCAATAGGTTCGAAGTTATTATTACAATCCAGCCATTGGTATGTTGCGTTTTCTGCAAGAGCAGTTAAAACATTATCTGCGCTTGTTACTCTTACATCTACTTCAGGATACATCGTAATGCTTATAACATCGGAATATCCTCTATCGCCCGCAAGTTTTGCTCGCAAATAATATTTACCGGCAGTTTGAGGTGTGTAGTTTATTACTGTTGTAGGAGCCATATCCAAATCAACCCATTCTGCAGCATCTTCCTCCTTTATTTGCCAAACGGCTACTACTCCGGTACTTTGCGTAAGTTCTACACGGAAGGTGCTTCCAAAACAATCGGCATTTTTATCTACTTCTAATTCTCCATTTTTAAATTGGTGAATAACAACTGTTTGTGCAAAGGAGTCAACACGACATGAGTTGGTCGTTTTCAGCTTTATGGTAAAGTCACCTGCTTGTGTAAACTTCACTTTTGGATGTTGGGAATTAACTGTTGTTCCATCCACAAACAGTGCTCCGCTTTCAGGCGTAACACTCCACTCCCAAGCCAATGCACCGACAGAAGTATCTGTAAAAGCAATGGTGTCTTGATTGTAATAAATCTTTTCACTGTCAAAACTAAAACTTGCAGGTTGAATTTTTGGTTTTAGTTCCAGTACAAGCTTTTCTTCACTTTCACCACAGAAATTGGCTGTTCGCATTTCCAAATTTCCCGGCGTAACTTCTGATGTAATTTCCAAATCAAGTATGTTTTGATTTGCATGTAAAATCACTCCGCTTCCTGTGTAATTCCAACGATATTCTGTAGCCGTAGGACGACGCTGTACCACATATCGAAGTACCTGCGGAACATTACAAAATACGGTATCACCTCGGATAATACCCGTTACATCGGGAATGGTTTTTACTAAGATATTGGCAACCTTTGTAAGTACGCCATTTACTTCCGCCACATATTCCCATTCTCCAAGTTTATCCGGAGTATGAGTATATGTAGCCGTTGTATTATTTATCGTAATCCATTCTGTAGGTACAGGTCGGCGCACTCGTATTCGCCAGCGGCTGATGGTTTTTCCCTCTGCATCCGGCACGGTAAGTACACCCGTACTTTCTCCCAAGCAAATCGTTTTGTCTTGTTCGGTAAAAATCTTTCCTTCAATGGCTCCGTCAATAAATTTTACATCAGGGGTTCTTTCATTTGCCTGTGTATTATGAAATCGGACATCTGACCTGTGATATTCTTTAAATGCCGACAAAAGTTCGGTTTTTAGCTTAAATGCAATTCCTTTCTCACGAAAAGGAGTTGCCCCTGCTAAGTAGAACTTAATACGCTGGTCATTAACTCGTGTAATCACTTTTTGCCATCCGGTAGTAAAAGTGCTATCCGTTTCAATATCCAAGATTTTTACATTACTGTCAGATACCGATATTTCACCTTCAATAGCAGAAATTGCGGGACGTCCAATCGGGATTGAATCTGTGAAACAATCCGTGTAGGTTATGGTTTCAACTTGTTCCAATGTGTCTGCGGAAAAGTACATCCGCATATCTGATACAATTATGTTGCTTATGGTTTTTGTTGCACCAACCGCATCGGTTACCGTGAGGTCGGTTGTTCCACCTTCATACCCTATCAGCCATCCATCTTGACGAATTTTAGCTACACGACCATCACTAACTGTCCACGTATATGGTAGATTACCATTCGAAGCAGTAAAAAGCAGCGAATCGCCGGCTACTAAACTTGCACTTGCAGGAGAAATGGTGAGTACGGGAAGTTTTTTGGGTGTAAATGACCCGTTATCAGTTACGGCTGCAATATCCTCGTTGAAAATTACGTTGGAAAAATTCAATCCTGTTCCGGAAGTTGCATTAGAAAGCACTTGAAAACGTAGTTTGACAAGCTCTGCTGAACTTGCTCCCAAAGGCTGTGCAGAAGCAAAAGCAAGATTTAGGTTTCCGCCCACAGTTTCGCCTGCCGATACGGAAGCATTTTCAAGCAATGTTTCTGCTTTATCTACTCCCAAAAATTGTAATACATTCGCATTGTAAGTCAATGTAAATTGCCCTGAAAGTATATTGAGAGAGCTAAAATCGGTTGTATTTATCGGAACTGTTATCTCCCAACCTTGCCATTGTTGCAGGTCGGTAGGAATAGATAAGCGTATTGCCGTTACATTGAAAACACCATCGGTTGTGTCCCGAACTCCGGCAGCATCTACAGCAAAAACCTTTGTACTCCCATGCGCCAGAGCTGTTACCAAACCGGTTTCCGATACGCTTGCCACAAGAGGATTGGTTACTCCCCACGTAACGGGGTTGGTAACATTCCCACTCACACTGCATTGTGAGGTTTGCCCAACAGCTAAAAAACTTGTATTGGGGGAAACCTTGATCGTAGGTTTATTGGCAATAACAACATTCCCATTTTGATAGGAAGCTGTGGGTGCGCCCTCGTTCAGTACACATTCGGCTACAACAAAATTCAGCGATGCGTTTCCGGCTGCCAATGCTTCAAACGTAAGCGTAATGAGCGTACCGTTTCCTTCTATTTTGCTTGTAGCAGCTCCCGACAATGTAACTTTACCTGCTTGCTGCGTGTTTGCTACATTTGAGAAGTTTTGCAATTTGACGTCGTATTGTACGTTTTTTACTTGAAGCAAATTAGAATTATAGCTTACAGCAAAAGTATAAGCAAGCACATTGTGCGGTGATAAATCCGTATCAACGGACAACTGCACATCTATCGTCTCTCCTACCGTCATTTGCAAGCCTGTGGGCAGGGAAAAAGCGGGAGTTTGCCCCAATCCCACAAGCGGCATAAAAGCAAGAAGACAAAATGCAATATAATATTTTATATGTTTCATTATTTTTCTTTTTGAAGTTTGGAAATAATACTTTTTTCAGAAGCATCACGAATTTTTTCATATGCTTTTACTCTCTATTTTTTCAAGAACTTCAATTTTTGCACTTTTCCGTTGTGTTCTATCTCTATAAAATACAATCCATTACTGAAAGAACTGATATTCAGTTTATTTTCAATTAAAGCAGTTGTTTGAACTTTTTGACCGGAAATATTAAATATGCTTACCGTCGCATCGTTTGAAACTCCTGATAGGTATATCACATCCGTCGCAGGATTGGGGAAGCAACGAATTTCAGCATCGTGATCTGCAGCATCAAAACCGGTTGGAGAACGGAATATTACTGTTCCTGCAGTAGCGGCAGAAGTTTCATCTTTTTCGTTTACACGGAACAACTCTGCCGAAATATTGGTTTGGAAATCGGCTTTTACATTTTCCGAAACACGGAAACGAACCATGTTCCAATTATCCCCTGCTTTCCCATCCGTAGAAGCGGCTGCGAGGTAAATTCGTCCATTTTCATTATCAATACGTGTAGCCTGCATAAAACCTGTATTGATAGCCGGAAGTATTTCCATTACTTGCAATAAAGTCGGGTTAAAAGCAAGTACCATATCCACTCCTACAGACGAAGGAATATCTTTCAGTGCCAAAGGAAGCAACAAGTCATTTTCGTACGTAATCTCACCGGAACCTACTGCAAGTGAAGGATCTATACGGCGAGGCGCTTTCAAACTTCCCGGCATATTGGAATTTATTCCGGCTACGTATTCTAATATCAATGTAGCGTCATAAGCAGTAATACTGCCATCCCCGCTTGCATCTGCCGCAAGGGTTTGAGCCGGATTTAACGTAATTGCCGAGATAGCTGCCTGCAAAACCAATGAAGCATCGTAAGCTTGAACTGTTCCGTTGGTACTTACATCGCCAATCAAAGGCTGATTTAATCCTGCTGTAAAAATCGGCGTTACGTTAACACCTTCACTAATTGCTTGACGTGTACCTGAAGGTCCTGTAGCTACAACAGGTCCTTCGGCACTTCCCCACCAACAATTCTGTGCTTGAATGGTAAAAGATTGATTTACATTGTTGACAGCACGTTGGCTCATTCCTACAAAGTCACAGTTATCAATTACCGGATTGGATGCACCTGTTGCCTGAACAGCATTTCTATTCGTGTAGAAAGTTACGTATTCTAAGGTTGGACTTGCTCCAGTGGTGGTAATAGCTTCATAAGCATTTTTCACAATCACATGCTTCAATTGACAATCGGCATCTATGGATGCATCGGCAAACTGGATACCATACCAATGTGAACCGTTTGCCACCGTGGCAGTACTATCGGCATTGGTGTCGCCACCATAGTAATCGTCGTAAATGGAAGTGAATACAATCGGTTTTTCGGGTGTACCAATAGCTTTGAGCCATCGATTGACAGTTATTTTCGTGTTATCCAGAAATTTACATTTTACTCCCGGATTTATTGTCAGCTCTGCATCTACTACATAATTTTCAAAAATATAAGGTGCATTCTCCATTTCACCAAATGGTAGCGGATTTACCGTAACATTTTGATTAAGTGTTTCATTCATCACTTTTATCCCTTTGTAAGAAGCTCCGCTAAAGGTGTTGCCTATCAAAGAAGCAGGGAAACATAGCAATGAAGTTTCAAGCGGGTAAGTGGTATTGTTGAACACGCTGTTTTCTATTACAGGTGCTGTTCCGATACCGGTCATTCGCACTCCCCGCGATAAATTATCAAAACGCACATTACGTAAAGTAGGTGAAGCTCCCGCTGTTATTACGCCATAGCCATTGCTTTTCAATATTAAGTGCTCCAATGTACCCGATGAACCGGTGTTAAAATTGATAAATGTGTGGTTGTATCTACCGTAATTTTGGGTTACAGTTCCATCTTGATTAAAATCAAGCGGAGAACCGTAGTTATCATCTCGTTGGTCTGTAATTACAACCGGTTTTTCGGCTGTTCCGGCAATATTAAGCGTTCCATTCACATCAAAACAGTTATACAAATAATTATCCTGATTTCTTTTAAAGCTCGCTCCGGCAGGTATGGTTAATGTAGTGCCGCTTCCTACTGTCAATGTTTGAGTTAACCAATAGGTAATATCAGTATTTCCGGCAAAAGTATAAAGTGGTAAGGTGCCTGAAGTATTAAAGGTTTCACCTATCAGCTCAATACCCATAATGCTTACGTTGGAAGCGGTATTGCCTTCGTGAAGTGAAGCTGTGCTGAAAGCGTGTTTTTCTACAGGTACTTGCAGATTATTAAATGCTGTGTGGCGGATAACGGCATTGGATGTTCCCTGTATGGAAACTCCTTTTCCGGAACATTGCTCAATTTTACTGTCTTCTACTGTAGCAGCAGAGTTAAGAAAGCAAATGCCATGATATGTATAAGCTATATCGGTAAATTTTATACTATTTTCGCCTGTGGTATTTCTAAAAGTAATCCCGAAATAATCATAATGCCAATTCCCTTTCCCGGGTGTCGTGGAATTTCCGTTGTTATTCGTATCGCCTCCCTTGCTGTCATCATGGATAGAAGTAAGTGTTATCCGCTCGGCAGCAGTTCCGTTTAGTTTAAGTGTACCATCCACATAAAATCCGGTTCCTTTGAATATTAATCCCGGGCTGACTTGCACATTGGCACTTGTATTTATATGTGTGTTAGACGAAATATACACTGCATTTTCAGGTGTATTACTTCCTATGATTCCGGCAGTTTTGGTTAGTGTAACATTGTAATCAATTCTACTGTCTTGCAAGTATATAGCCTGATTTGCATTGTTAACAAACTCAACATTGTTAAATGTCGGTTTAGCCGACCAAGTTTGAACTATGGGAGAATGATCACTATTTTCAATTCTTACGTTAGTGGCTAATCCGGTAGCTTCAGGTCCGTAATATGCCAATCCGTGTCCACAGGAAAAGAATGTACTGTTTTGAACATTTACGGCAGTACGCGAAAACGTAAGTACTCCCGAACGCCATGTGTTGTGCAATGTATTTGCATTCGTCAGCGGATCTAGTCCGGATGTATAAGTGTAAGTGCCTCCTAGTCCACCATATCCGCCATAGCGGAAATCAGCGTAGTTAATTTGGCTGAATTCGGTATTGCATCCGTTGTAGTATGCTATTCCGCCCCAACGGTTTATAGCCGGTTGAGAGGCATTACCATCGCTCTCCATGTCTGCCGGTACTCCAAAATTATCATCTCGCATTTCGGTAAATACAATTCGTTCGTCGGCTGTTCCTGCAATTTTCAGCCCTCCACGCACGTGAATGTGACATCCATCGCCCACTTTGACTACTA
>Ga0255340_1000649_pt1 | contig 54079 bp, 47 predicted proteins | sample wastewater_treat_7_FD_192417 | JGI IMG/M metagenome (GOLD analysis project Ga0255340, IMG submission 192417) | Wastewater microbial communities from Lulu Island WWTP, Vancouver, Canada - plant10 | ecosystem: Engineered > WWTP > Wastewater > Unclassified | place: Canada: Vancouver, British...
AGAACCTGGAAGCAGTGATTGACCGCCTGTGTTGTACTGTGAAGGAGTTGGCTGAAGATGTCCAACGTGTCACTTCCATCACTCATCGCAGATGGCTCATCGACGCATTAATGATTTAGTTTAGTATTATAACAGCTTTTTAGTTTCCGCAAGAATTATATAAATCACAGAAAGTTTGAAATAGTTGTGAAATAATGTTTTCGCCCAAACGCAGCGACCCGCCTTTATGATGAGACGGGCCGCTAATATCAACTGTTGTTGATGGTGGGGCATAGGAGCCTCTATACGAACACCGTCTATGATCATAGACGGTGTTCGTATTGGCCTCTGATGGTGGAGCATAAGAGATTCGAACTCTTGACCCCCACAATGCCATTGTGGTGCGCTACCAACTGCGCTAATGCCCCATTGCGGAATACAGAATACCATGAACTTTGATAATTGTAAAGCACTTTTCAACATTTGGGGTTTGGGCATTTTGGTATTTTGGTGTCCTACGCATATCCTACGCATATCTTACGCTATATCAGTCGTTTTTCTTGTTCAATCTGCAGGTATATGGTATGATTATATTGTTCTGAAGCGGCCGGCACACAGCCGGCTGCAAATCTGCAAGGAGACAAGAATGGCGCAAAACTACACATCACAGAATATCCAGGTGTTGGAGGAGTTGGATGCTGTCCGCCTCCGGCCCGGAATGTATATCGGCTCAACAGGTTCACGCGGGTTGCATCACTTGTTGTGGGAGATTGTTGACAATGCGGTTGACGAGGCTGCCAACAATTTTGCCACTGAAGTAGCTGTCACATTGCACAATGACGGCTCCGCCAGCGTATGGGACAATGGCCGGGGCGTCCCGGTGGACAAGCATCCCACCTTGAACATTTCCGGTATCGAGCTCATCTACACCAAACTGCATGCCGGAGGTAAGTTTGACCATGAAAACTACAGCTATTCAGGTGGCCTGCACGGAGTGGGGGCCTCGGTGGTCAACGCGCTCAGCCGCTGGATGGTGGTAGAAAGTTTTCGTGATTGGACGCACTGGCGCATCCGCTTTGAAACCACAGTGGATCCCAAAACAAAAAAGGTCAAACCCGGCCATCCGGCAAGTGAATTGGAGCGCGTCGGCAACACGCGTAAACGCGGGACACTGGTACGCTTTTTACCTGATGACGACATTTTTGAAGAAACCTCTTTCAATGGCGAACAGGTACAGCGGCGTCTGCGCGAGTTGGCCTACCTGAACCGCGGTATCACTGTCCGCTTCACAGACGAGCGCGCCGCATCGCCCCACAATCAAACCAAAGTCTTCCAGTATGAAGGCGGTATCGTTGATTATGTTTCCTTTCTCAACACTGACAAGACAGTTTTGCACGATGGCGTTATTCTGTTGGAGGGCACGCGCGACAACCTGATGATGCAAGCTGCCATTCAGTTTACCGATTCCTATACGGAATCCCTGTTTTCCTATGTCAACAACATCCCTACCGCTGAAGGCGGCACCCATGAAGTGGGCTTTCGCACCGCGCTGACACGCGCCTTTAATGATTATGCGCGCAAGATCGGCGCGCTGAAGGAAAAGGACAACAACCTGTCGGGCGAGGATTACCGCGAGGGCATGACTGCCGTGCTGGCTGTCAAGGTCGTCAACCCGCAATTTGAGGGACAGACCAAGGGGCGCCTTGGCAATACCGAGGTGCGTCCCATGGTGGAAGCGCTCACACTGCAAAAACTGGGCGAATACCTTGAAGACTTGCGCAACGCTGCCGTAGCGCAGAAAATAATTGAAAAATCCATCAAATCCGCCAAAGTGCGTGAAGCGGCGCGCAAGGCGCGGGATGTAGCGCGCACCAAAAGCGAGCTGGAGGCTGCTCCGCTGGTGGGCAAGCTGTCCAGCAGCACCGGGCGTAACCCCCGGGAAAATGAGTTGTTTATCGTGGAGGGCGATAGCGCCGGCGGCAGTGCCAAGCAAGGCCGGGATCGCCGCTTTCAGGCCATTCTGCCCCTGCGCGGCAAGCCGCTCAATGTTGAGAAGAAGCGCATTGACCAGGTGCTGGCCAACGAGGAATTCCGCTCCATCATCACGGCACTGGGGACCAACATCGACCGCGATTTCAACATCGACTCCCTGAAGTACCACAAGGTGATCATCCTCTCAGACGCCGACCAAGACGGCGCTCATATCAGGGCAATTCTGCTGACATTCTTCTACCGCTATATGCGTGAATTGATTACCGAGGGTCATGTGTATATCGGCATGCCGCCCTTATACCTGATCAAGTACGGCAACAAGGAAATCTATGCCTATGATGACAAAGAACTGACTGCCTTGCTGCCCAAGGGAAAGAATTATACCTTGCAGCGCTACAAAGGCCTGGGTGAGATGAATCCGGATCAGCTCTGGCACACGACCATGGATCCAGCCTCGCGAAAGCTGACCCAGGTGACCATTGAGGACGGTGCGGAATCCGAACGGCTGATCACTATCCTTATGGGTGACAAAGTGGAGCCCAGGCGCGAATACATCAGCCAACATGCCAATTTCAACAAGCCGGATACTTTCCTTAACCGGCAGCACTGAGGAGAACCATGGCCAAAAAACCATTTGAAGAGCAGTTGAACAAGGTGATCCAGTCCTCCCTGGAGGAGGTTCTGGCCCGCAGCATGATGCCTTATGCAGAGCATGTCATCCTGGAGCGCGCCCTGCCGCGCGTTGAGGACGGGCTAAAGCCGGTGCAGCGGCGCATCCTGTATACCATGCATGAATTGGGCCTTAGTCCTGACAAACCGCATCGCAAATGTGCGCGCATCGTGGGAGACTGTCTGGGCAAGTACCACCCCCATGGCGAAACCTCAGTCTATGACGCCCTGGTGCGCATGGCACAAGATTTTTCCCTTCGCAGCATGCTGGTGGACGGCCACGGAAATTTCGGTTCCATTGACGGCGACACCGCCGCAGCCATGCGATATACCGAGGCCCGCATGTCTCCCCTGGCGCTGGAAATGCTTCGCGATATCCAGAAGGATACCGTGCCCTGGCGCTTCAACTTCGATGATACCCTCAAGGAACCCGATCTGTTGCCAGCGCGCTTTCCCAATATGCTGGTCAATGGCGCCTCAGGCATCGCGGTCGGTCTGGCCACCAATATTCCCCCGCATAATTTGCGTGAAGCCATCGCCGCCGCCATATTGCTGATGGAAAAGCCGCAGACAACCCTGGAAGAAGTCATGACTGTGCTGCCTGCACCGGATTTTCCAACCGGGGGAATTTTGCTGGAGACTGAGGAGATAAAGGCTGCATATGCTACCGGTCGCGGCAGGTTAACCTTGCGTGCCAAGGTCGACATCGAACAAGGCAGGTCGGGGCGCCATCTGTTGTGTATCACGGAGGTACCCTATCAGGTCAACAAAGCCCAGATGCTGGAAAAAATCCTGCGTCTGTCCGAAGAGCGCAAAGTCGCCCTGGGCAGCATCTACGACATCCGTGATGAGTCCGACCGCAGCGGCCTTCGTGCCGTCATCGAGCTCAAAAAGGAAGCCGACCCGCAGGCAGTGCTGGCTTTCCTGTACAAATATTCTGATTTACAGGTCACTTTTGGCGTTAACCTGGTTGCCATTGCGGACGGCAAGCCTGTACAGATGGGCATTCTTGAAGCGCTTCACCACTACATCAATCATCAAAAAAACATCGTCACCAGACGCACGCGCTATGACCTGGAACAGGCCAGACAACGCCTGCATATTCTGGAAGGTTTGATCATCGCGGTAGATAACCTTGACGAAGTCATCGCTCTGATACGCGCCTCCAAAAATGGCAAGGAAGCCAAGGAGCGCCTGATTGCACGTTTCTCCTTCAGCGATGTTCAGGCCCAGGCGATTCTGGATTTGCGCCTGCAGCGCTTGACAGGGCTTGAGATCCTTACCCTGAGGGAAGAACACGCAGCAACGATCAAGCTCATTGCCCGTCTGGAAGCCATTCTGAAGCATGAAGACCGTCTGATTGCGGTTATCCGTGAAGAGCTTCAGGAAATCTCGGACAAGTATGGAGATGAGCGCCGCACGCAGATCATCGCCCAGGACCCGCAGGAAGAAGCTTTGATTCAGGCCAGCGCAGTACCGGTGCCTGAGGAAACCATTGTGGTCATTACCCGAGGCGGTCAGCTGCGCCGCATGTCCCAACGTGTGTATGAGAAGATGGAACTGCCTTCAAACACCGGAGAAGTCCTGCAGTATGTCTTTAATGCCATGACCGACCAGACCCTCCTGTTTTTCACGCAGATTGGCAACTGCTATCAAGTGCCGGTTGTTCAGTTGGAGGAATCCCTGCGCCCGCGCGACCGCGGCACGGTGCTGGCAGGAGTGCTGAATGGTTTGGAGGATGGAGAGGACTGCGTCAGCGTGCTGTTGATGACGTCGGATGGCGCTGACAGCCAGGAGGATATATTCTTCTTCACCAAAGCCGGCATGGTGAAGCGTACCTTGCTAAGTGAGTATTCAGTGCGCCGCAGCAAAGTGGCTGCAATCAGCCTGGCCAAAAATGACGAAGTTGTAAAGGTGTGCACCATCCGCCCTAGCGATGACCTCTACTGCCTTACAAGAAGCGGCGTGTTTATTCGTTTTGGCGAGGATGAGGTTTCTCCCACCGGACGCGTCACCCGCGGTGTCAAGGCAATGCGTGTCATGCCAAAGGATCAGGTGGCATACGCAGGAGGCATCCAGGACAGCGATCACCTCCTGCTTATCAGCGAGCGCGGCTATATCAAACGCGTGCCCTGCAGCATGATTGACAGCCAGCGCCGTGCCGGCAAGGGCGTCCATTCCTTCTACTTCAACAAAAACGGTTCCAACGGCACATATATCGCCGCTTCGTTTGTGACCGATTTACCGCGTTCCTTCAGCGTACAAACCGCTCAGGGTCAGTCTGTCCCGCTCAATACGGAGGACATCGCGCTGCAAAAGCTGTCAGACCGCGGAAAACCTTATGTAATGGCGGTCTTGGACGATGTTGTCAATGACATCATCCTCTAAGCCCGTTTCCTTGACACTGTGACCCAACACAGTTAGAATAATTTTCTAACATGAAGGATGAGGCGAAAAGCCAGATGGGCGATTTAAAGTTGATCCGTAAGCCATCCCAAGCGGTAATCTGGCTGGTTGTCAGTGCGCTGCTGGCACTGGGTTTGCGTACCTCTGCCCTGCCACAGGTAAGCTTTCTGGGCATTGGAATTATTATCTTTCCTCTCATCATGCTTTTCGCGTCCGCGCTGGGCGGTGCGCTGCCCGCCCTGGCAGGGCTGGGCATCCTGGGCAGTGTAGCATTCGAACTGTTCGGAGTTGACGGGTTGTGGCTGTTGCCCTATTTAGGTCCTTTCACACTGGCTTTCATCATCTGCCTTGAGAAAGAGATTCCCTTTTTTAAAGCATCCGGTATTCTGATCCTGACCTACGTGTTCAGCGTGTTGTTTGTATTCTTAATGTTACAGCATGCTGCCAATGGCGATTTGTACGGCGCAGCTGCCAGTGCAGCGCTTAAGGGACTTGAAGATATGCCTTTTCGCGATCCCTTTCTATTGGCGCTGTGGCGCAGTGGCTTTCTTCAGCATGGCCAGGACGTGAGTGAGCTTATTGTGAAGAGCGCGCCCGGCAACGGATGGGTCTTCCGCGCAGAGGTGCTTGAGCAATTTTATAAACAAATCGACGCTCGCATCCGATTTCTGTTGTCTGCTCTGCTGCCAGGTTTAATCACCAGCAATGCCATCGGCCTGAGTTTGCTGGGCAGCGGACTGGCGCTGAAGGCAGCCGCTCGTTATCAAACCGCCCCCACCCTTGGCATGCCGCCATTTTCAACCTGGTACCTGCCCAGGATTTTAGGCAAGCGTATGCTGGTACTGGCATTGGGCTATCTGTTAACTTTCCTGCACAACAGCCCTGTGGTACAGCTGGCCGGACAACTCATGTACAATGTTTTTGCTACACTGTACGCTATCCAAGGGCTGGCTTTCGTCAACTTCACGCTCAAAAAGCGTGGCACCAAGCGTTCTTTACGCTATCTTGTCATGGGCTTGATGTATTTCTTGCTCTCACCCGCTGCGATGATCCTTGGCGTGTTTGATCAATTTTCCGATCCGCGCAAGCTGCGTGTTTCCGCGCTTTCCTGACAGGGTCACAACTGCCAATCAAGGAGGTTTCCATGAAAGTTATCCTGCTGCAAGATATTCCCGGCACCGGGAAAAAAAACCAGATTGTCAATGTATCAGACGGCTATGCCCGCAACTTTCTTTTTCCCCGCAAATGGGCTATGGAGGCTACCCCCAATGCGGTGCGGGAAGTGGAGCGTCGCAACGAGTTGCAGCGCGCCAAGGAAGCTGCCCGCCTCCAGGAAGCGGAAGAATTGGCGGCTCAACTGCGTGATAAGGTTATCTGCCTGCAGGCCAAGGGCGGAGAGAAAGGCAGACTATATGGCAGCGTCACCAATCAGGAAGTTGCCGAGGCCCTCAAAGCGCAGCACGGGGTCGAGGTAGACAAGCGTAAAATTGAGCTGGCTGAACCCATCCGCAACGCCGGGGACAGCGTGGCAACCGTCAGCCTGTACGCCGGGGTAAAGGTTCACATGGTAGTACGTGTAACTGCCATCCACTCCTGATATCAACAACTGACCCAATATAACGGAGAAACAATGAGTACCCATCCCGCCGGCGATCCGATACGCGTGCTTCCCCAAAGCCTGGAGGCTGAACGGGCTGTATTGGGCGCTGCCATGCAGGATACGGGATCCCTGTTGATGATCATGGAAACCCTGCGTGCCGAGGACTTTTATTATCCCCAGCACCAGGTGATTTATCGCGCAATGGCGCAGCTATTCAGCCAGGCACGCTCGGTGGACCTGATCACGATGGATACCGAGTTATCCAAGGTAGGTTCCCTGGAAGGCATCGGTGGTGCCGAATACCTGGTGGCTTTGCTGCAGTCCATGCCCACAGCTGCTTTTGCCAAGCATTATGTGGACATTGTCCTTGAAAAGTCCATCCTGCGCAGGTTAATTTCCGCCGCGGGCGATATCAGCCGCGTGTGCTTTGAGCAACGTATGGATCTTCAGGAAACCTTGCTGTTCGCTGAAAAAGCCATCTTTGACATCGTCATGCAGCGTACGGGCAGCGATCAGTTGACCCCGATCAAGGAGGTTATGAAACGTACCTTAGCTCAAATCGAGGAGCTGGTACGCAACAAAGGCAAAATATCCGGTGTGCCCACCGGTTTTACCATGCTTGACAGTCTGCTTACTGGCCTGCATGGCGGCGAGCTTGTCATTGTGGGCGCCAGGCCCAGCATGGGGAAAACCAGTTTTGTCATGAATATTGCCGCCCACGCAGCGCGTTTTGGCAAGTCCATCGCAGTGTTCAGCCTGGAAATGCCCAAGGAGCAGCTGGCGCTGCGCATGCTGTGCGGAGATGCGCGGGTCAATATGCAAAATGTGCGCAGTGGCGCCGTAAGCAGCAAGGATTGGCTGCGCCTTTCCCAAGCTCTTGGACCCCTGTCTGAGACCAAAATGTACCTGGATGACAGCGCTTCCCTCACACCGGCGCAGTTGCGCAGCCGCTGCCGCCGGTTGATGACTGAAAAGGGCCTGGATTTGATTATCATTGACTATATGCAGTTGATGTCCTCCGACAGCAGGTCGGAAAGCCGTCAGCTGGAGGTCAGCGAAATTTCAAGAAAGCTCAAGGGCATCGCTCTGGAGCTTAAGGTGCCGGTCATGGCCTGTGCACAGTTATCCCGTGCCAATGTCAAGCGTACCGGCTCAGCCAGGCCAGTGCTCAGCGATTTGCGTGATTCAGGTTCGATTGAGCAGGACGCCGACGTTGTGCTTTTCTTGCACCGCTCACATTATTATGGTCAGGAAGACGCAGACCCGTCAGAGGCGGAGGTCATCATCGCCAAGCAGCGCAATGGCCCCCTGGCTACTGTAAAGCTCACCTGGATTGAAGAATTTACCCTGTTCGAGAACCGCTATATACAGTCAGGAGATTATGATGACGCAAACTAAACTTGACCGTTTGATCAAGGACGAACGCTTTGAAGGCTTTCTCATTGTGCGGTCTGCAAGCAAGCGCACCAACAAGAATGGCGACCCTTACCTGGACATCAACCTGGCGGACAACACCATGGAAATAAACGCCAAGGTATGGAACAGCGATGAAGCCGCTCCCGACGCCGGCACTGTGCTGAAGGTGCGGGCCCTGGTGACAGAATATAACGGCAGGCTGCAGCTACGCATAGAACGTATGCGCCCGAGCGCTGCAAACGACGCTGTCGATCTGTCCCAGCTGGTAGCCGCTGCGCCCCGCCCTGCGGATGAGATGTACTCGGAGCTGCTGGCGGTGATCGAAGGCATGCAGAACCAAGTGCTCAAGGACATTACAGGCGAACTGGTGCGGCGTGCAGCTGACAAGATTCTTTATTATCCCGCTGCCATGAGCATGCACCACGCCCAGCGCAGCGGTTTGCTGCATCACTTGACTGATATGCTGAAAGCCGCCAAAGCCATATGTGACTGTTATCCCTATCTGGATACTGATCTGGTAACGGCCGGGGTCATCGTGCATGACCTGGGCAAGCTCAATGAGATGAACGCCAATGAACTGGGCGCAGTAAGTGAGTATACCAGGGAAGGCTTGCTGCTGGGGCACATTGTAACCGGCGTGGCGGATGTGCGCGAAGCGGCGAAAGCGCTGGGCTACGGCGTGGATGATGAATATCCCCTGCTCTTGGCGCACATGATCCTGAGCCATCACGGCATCCCTGAGTATGGCAGCCCGAGGCCGCCCATGTTCCCTGAAGCCGAGGTTCTCAACTGGCTGGATGTTCTGGATTCCAGGCTCAATGAGATGCGTGAAGCACAGACACGCACCCGGCAGGGAGCTTTTTCTGAACGTGTTTTTGCCTTGGACCGCAGAGTCTATCACCCGGTTTACCTCAATGAAGAAGATATAAAAACACAATCAGACAAACCGCCTTTTGAGGAGGATGAATCCAATGATGAGCCGCAGCAGCAACAGAGCTTCAGCCGCCGCTATGAGGATGATGAGCGCGCATACAACCGTTTCTTATAGGCCGCATGCGAGTGCTTGACGCAACTGGCAAAAATTGTTACAATATTTTTACGAACCTTCCAAAAGCAACCTGAATTCGGAGGTTATGGTATGAAAAAATGGATGCTGGTTCTCCTGCTGGCACTGAGCGTGTTGACGTTATCCAGTTGCCGGCAGCAGGAGTCCCCCTCCCAGGATAGCGGTATGCAACCTCTTGGCCAGTTGCAGCAATCTCCCCTGGAACAGCCGCAGGAGTCCGTGGTGGAAGGCCTGTCGCCAGGTTATAATCCATCCGTCGAAGAGGGTGATTCTATCCCCCTTCCGGACGCACAGTTTGATGAATTGGGTGTTGCGATGCACGCGGGCGCCACGCCCATTCCCCTTGACCCGGTGGATATGCCGCCACCGACCAAGCGCCCGGAACTGACCTTCAATTTTGCAACCTACACTGCCTCAAAGCTGGGCATTTCATTTGAGTCGGTCGCCGGCTATATCGTAGATGACTCCCAGCCGGATGTCTATGTGCTTACCGAGCCGATTGAACAGCAAAAAGACAACTACTCCGTAGTCTTTACTTTCTCCCGCAACGCGGTGACCGCGGGTTATTCCATGTCCAACCTGCGCGCTGACCTGCGCAATTTTGCGTATGATCTGGGCAAGGTCAATTATCAGGAATGGCGGGTCTCCAACATCGCCGAGCGTACCTTGCTGGGCAAGCCCGGTGCATATGTGACCTTCCGCGGCGTGATGTATGACGGGACCATTGTTCGCGGCCGTGTTCACATGGCCCTGCTGGACAACAACCGTGTGCTGACCATTCAATATTCCGGCCCGGGCGAATACAACACCGACTATTCGGACAATGTGTTCAAGCGCATCCGCAGCACCCTGAAAGCACTGTAACAGATACATACATTCTCATAAGCATGGACGAAGTCCCAATTCGAGACTTCGTCCATGAAAACAGGCACCCCACTGCCTTGCTTTGGGGCGCCTGTTGTTGGGAAATACAGGTTAACGGTTGAGCAGCGTTTCCTCAGTGTCTTTGTCGAAGAAGTGCAGCCGGGTGGTATCCATGGCGACGGTAATGTTGTCGCCAATATGGGTTTTGGTACGCGGATCAACGCGTGCGATGACGTTGTCTTCCTTGCCGGAGGTGGACAGGTAGAGGTAGGTCTCAGAGCCCATGAGTTCGGTAACCTCGACATACACCTTGAAACCGGCCTCCGGGTGGGCAGCGACGAGCTCCGGATTGTCGGTAATGTTCTCGGGGCGGATACCCATGATAACTTCCTTGCCGATATGATCCTCGTCCTTGAAGCGGCGCAGCTTCTCTTCGGGAATAAGGATCTTGTTTTCCCCAAACAAAGCGTATACCTTTCCGTCTTGCTGCTTCTTCAGGGTGACGTCGAAGAAGTTCATCTGGGGGCTGCCGATGAAGCCGGCGACAAACTTATTGTTGGGATAATCATAGTTGTTCTGCGGAGTATCCACCTGCTGGATGAAGCCATCCTTCATGATGCAGATGCGGGACCCCATGGTCATGGCCTCGGTCTGGTCATGGGTAACGTAGATGAAGGTGGTCTGCAGCCGCTGGTGCAGCTTTGTAATCTCAGTACGCATGGCCACACGCAGCTTGGCATCCAGGTTGGACAAGGGCTCGTCCATCAGGAAGACCTTGGGTTCGCGAACAATGGCGCGCCCCAGGGCGACGCGCTGACGCTGACCACCGGAGAGGGCTTTGGGCTTACGATTGAGCAGGTACTCAATATCAAGGATGTGGGCTGCTTCCTCTACGCGCCTCTTGATCTCCTCCTTGGGGGTCTTGCGCAGCTTCAAACCAAAGGCCATGTTGTCGTACACTGTCATATGCGGATACAGCGCGTAGTTCTGGAAAACCATCGCGATATCACGATCCTTGGGGGCGACGTCATTGACCAGCTTGTCGCCAATGTAGAGCTCGCCATCTGAAATCTCTTCAAGGCCTGCGACCATGCGCAAGGTCGTGGACTTCCCGCAGCCTGAAGGCCCAACCAAGATCATAAATTCCTTGTCCTTTATTTCCAGGTTGAAGTCGGAGACTGCTGTCACGTTGCCAGGATAGACCTTGTAGATGCTTTTGAGCGTTACGCTTGCCATAGTATCCCTCCCGTTTAATAATTATCAGAAAAGCACTGATATCTTTTGTTTGCATTATACTGTGAAAGACACGAATTATCCACTGGATAAACTAACAAAACTATGCGCCGTGTTTTGTGTAATACATAAACAATAAGGAACGCTCACCGCCATTTTGACCATGATTTCCTTTCCTGGTACAATAATAAAAAGAAAGGAGCATGACATGAACGATCATATTACACAACTCGTCAGGTTGATTCGGGATGCCGGTCAAATAACGTTTTTTGGCGGTGCGGGAGTTTCAACTGAGAGCGGCATTCCGGATTTTCGCAGTGCCCAGGGACTGTACAGACAAAAACGGGTCATTCCGCCGGAGACCATCCTCAGCCACAGTTTTTTCATCAGGGATCCTGAATCATTTTATGCCTTTTACCGCGAGAACCTGCTCACGCCAAACGCCCGGCCCAACCAGGCCCACCTGGCGCTGGCCAGGCTGGAAGCGCTTGGCAAACTGCGCTGTGTAGTGACACAGAATATAGATAACCTGCATCAGGAAGCCGGTTCCTCCAGGGTATGCGAACTGCATGGCAGCACAAAAAGAAACTACTGCATGAAATGCGAGAAGCCTTATCCTCTCGACAAGCTGCCCGGGCCACCGGGCCTGCCCTATTGTGACTGCGGCGGATTGATCCGGCCGGATGTGGTGCTGTATGAGGAAGGACTGGACCAGGCAGTGATCAGCACGGCCATTGCCCATATCCAGAACAGCGATTTGCTGATTGTTGGCGGAACCTCGCTGAATGTTTATCCCGCAGCCGGTTTTGTTCGCTTATGCCCGGGTAAACTGGTCATTATCAACCGCGACCCGACGCCATATGACCATTACGCGGACCTGGTGATCCATGACTCGATCGGGCAGACCTTGTCAGACGCATTGCGCCTGCTTGAGCAGCCTTAACGATTCTGTGTACGAAAAACCATATCAGTACGTTTTGACGCTGCGTTTTCAAACACCTCCAGCAAGGCCAGGCCGAAACTGCCCAACGCATTGACCATGCTGACCGCGTAACGCAGGGTGATGGATACCCTGCCCATCTCCCCCAGACAGTCAGCCAACGCGTCCAGGTTGTTGCCAAAATATTCCGGCAGGCTGAGTTCTTGACGGAGATAGGCCCAGGCAGCTGCACGTGTATCCATCCGCCTTCCATCCAGTTCAATCCTGCGCATTCATTCCTCCCCGTACAGCAGCCTGAAGCTGCTATAATGATCATCCGTGTAGTAGATCAATCCGTCATTTGAATACACGATGCGTTTGGCGCCGCGTGAAGGCTTGTTCAGTGTATCAATATCGCATTCAAAATATACTCTGTCCCGTTTTTTAGGCAACAAACCCTCATAATTGCCAAAGCGGTCACCGCCAATGGTCTTTCCCGGCGCATAGGGTCGCAGGTCTCCGCCCGGCCAACCCAATGCGCGCGCTTCATCCTTGGTGATAAAGTTTTGCGGCAACTCACCATAGGTGTGAATATACAGGGCCACCTCTTCACGGGAGGTATAGGTGCCTTTGTGGTCAATCGCGGTCTGTGGGCCCTGGCGAAGAAACAAGAACAGGACCAGCGCGATCGCCAGCGTGGCAAGGATCATGGGAAGCGATCTTTTTTGCTGCATAATTTCCCTTCCGGTTGGTTTGTGGTAGATTATTGCACAGCGGGCAATACCCGCAGGTTCCAACAAGGAGACAGAAATGATCAAACACTTGGCCAGTCTGCTGATGCCTAAGCTTTTTGGCAAGGTACCCAAAGATATTCCCCTGCTACATCCCTTTTATGTAGCCGGGCAATTGACCACCGCACAGGAAGAGCTTTATCTTCCGGGACTGCCCGGAGCCTTTGAAGGCTTTGCAGTAGGCTATGCCTCTGATATCCACTATGGACCGCTGTTTCACCGGGACGAGGCTGAGCGCCTGTACGATGCGCTGCTGGCCCTGAAAACCGATTTGCTGGTGCTGGGCGGTGACTACGGTAACAAACTGGAGAAGGCCATCGCATTGTTTGAACTGTTCCCGCCCTTTCCCCGTGAACTTCCTGTGCTGGCGGCCATGGGTAACCATGACTACGGCAAGCGCGGAGAATCCATCCAACCGCTGCTGAATGCCATGCAATCTAAAAATGTGATACCGTTGATCAATCAAACCTGGCAGACAACCCGCGGAGCCGCGACACTGACGGTAAGCATGCCGGATGATATCCTCAGCGGAGCTCCTGATCTGAACGCTTTGAAAAAACAAACTGCCGGCGCAGACTTTGTATTGTTTGCGCCGCATTCGCCGGATCTGCTTCCGGAGGCTGAAAAAGCCGGCTTCCGGTTTGATCTGGCGCTGTGCGGGCATACTCACGGCGGCCAGATCACCTTGTTTGGCCGCAGCCTGCTCTCATCCAGCCGCTATGGTGACCGCTACCGCTCAGGCTGGTTTGAGCAGGGAGATGCGCTTGTTCTTGTCAGCGAAGGCGTAGGCACCTCCATCCTGCCCATGCGTGTGGGCACGCGCTCACAAATCCATCGCCTGATCCTGCGGAACAAACCGCAAGGATAGGCCGGGGTTAGCGTTCAGATCCAATCCGGCCAGCTTTCCGGACACAAGGTCATTATGGGCGGCCGCGCCGATCATCGCGGCATTGTCTCCCGTCAGGTTCATGGGGGGCACATACAGGCGGATGCCCTGCGCATCGCACAGCGCCTTCATTTGGCTTCGCAGCAGGCTGTTGGCTGATACGCCACCCGCCAGCGCCAGCGTCTTCCAGTTGCCGTCCCGGCAGGCCTTCATGGTCTTGTCACACAGGTGATCGACAACGGTCTGGCGAAAAACCGCCGCCAGGTCTTCAGTACGATACTTCTCCCCACGTTGATCCATGCCATGTACCATGTTGATAAAAGCGGTTTTTATCCCGGAAAAGCTGAAATCATATGGTCCGGAAACCTTGGGCTGGGTCAATTTGTAAGCATACGGATTGCCGGACTGTGCCAGCAAATCCAGGTTGGGGCCGCCAGGGTAAGGCAGGCCCAGTACGCGGGCGGCCTTGTCAAAGGCTTCCCCTGCCGCATCGTCCTGTGTGCAGCCCACCAAACGCAGACCTGCCGTGCGCACTTCAATCAGATGGCTATGGCCGCCGGACACCACCAGGCATAAAAAGGGAGGTTCCAACTCCGGGTAGGCCAGGTAGTTTGCCGCGATATGGCCAGCGATATGGTTCACGGCAATGAGCGGCTTGCCCAAACCAAAAGCCAGGCCTTTGGCATAATTGACGCCAACCAGCAGGGCGCCTACCAGGCCGGGCCCCTGGGTAACGGCCAGAGCGTCCAGATCAGCAAAGCGAAGCCCAGTGCTGTCCATCGCCCGACGAACAACCAAGTCCACCTTTTCTATATGCGAGCGGCTGGCAATCTCCGGAACCACGCCTCCATAGGGCATGTGCAGCTTGATCTGCGAATAGATTTCGCTGGATAAAATCGTCCTGCCACCGCGGATCACTGCAGCGGCTGTCTCATCGCAGGAGCTTTCTATCGCCAGGATCTGTAAATTTTGTAAATTTTTCTTGCTCAAGGCTTGCTCCAGATCAGGAAGGTAGTTGTTTTTTTCAAAGTAAAGCTGGCACTGGCGCGCATAGCGGTGGCAGCCACCAGCAAAGCACTGAGGATACTGAGGACCGGCTTGATGGCATAACGCGCATACTCCACAAAAAAACGCTGCGGCATCAGTTGAATCAGCAAGTCCTTTTGCGGATCCAACAGCCACAGGTCATTGCTGAACAGGAGCTTGTGCAGGATAATAAAAGCTTGGTCAAACCAGAAAACACCCAACAAAACCAGCAGAGCCAATATGCCAAATACTGCCAGGGAAGCTGCCTGGGTCGCGCCAGCCAGGGTCTTGACGCGTTCCGCCAGGCGCAGTGTGTTCGCAATGAGCGTGACGATAATGACCGCCAAGGAAGTATAAAACGCAATGGAAGCCAAGGTGGACGACAGGAAGAACAAGTCCCGGACATCCTTGAGGTGCAGCAGCTCGTGCGGCTGAAAGGCGGGCACTGATTGATTGTTGAGAGACAGATACACCTGTGCGCTTTCTCGTGTTCCGGACAGATAGCCGCTTAGACCGTCCGATATGGCTTCCCTCTCATCTGCGCTGAGCGCAAAGCCGGCTTTTGCCGGATGTGCCAGCAGCGCGCGCATTGCACGCGGCGTGACAGCCGGCATGAGAAACACCCGAACCATGAGAAAGAACAAACATAAAAACAAGATCAGCCCGGCCCTGCGCAATATGCAGGCGGAGAGAGCCTTGTATGTCTTCCTGATGGAAGCGGTCATGCCCGCGGTCATTGCATTTTCAGGTAGGCGGTGACAAAACCTTCCAGGTTACCGTTCATGACATCATCAATGTTGCCCGATTCAAAGCCGGTGCGGTGATCCTTGACCATGGTGTAAGGCTGAAACACATAGGACCGGATCTGGCTGCCCCACTCGATCTTTTTCATTTCACCCTTGATTTCAGCCATTTGTTCTTCCTTTTCACGCTCACGCAATTCCAGCAAACGTGATCGCAGCATCTTCATGCACATATCCCGGTTTTGTATCTGAGAGCGCTCGTTCTGGCTGGAGACCACAATTCCGGTGGGCAAGTGGGTCATGCGCACGGCGGAGTCGGTCTTGTTGACATGCTGGCCGCCTGCGCCGGTAGAACGAAAGGTATCCACGCGCACTTCCTCCATGTCGATTTCAAACTTCCCATCATCCTCCAAAACAGGGGAAACATCCAGGGAGGAAAAGGAGGTGTGGCGCCTCGCGTTGGAATCAAAGGGGCTGATGCGCACCAGGCGGTGCACTCCCTTTTCACCTCGCAGATACCCATAGGCATTTTCACCGTCCACCTCAAAAGTGACCGATTTGATGCCGGCTTCATCACCCTCAAGGTAGTCAATCAAGCTGACTTTGAAACCCATGCTCTCACAGTATCGGGTATACATGCGGTAAAGCATGCCTGTCCAGTCCTGGGCCTCGGTACCGCCCGCGCCCGCATGCAGGGACAGGATGGCGTCGGACTGGTCATAATCCCCGCGCATCAGGGTTTCAAGCCCCAGCACCTCCACCCTTGACTGGAGCTCCTTGAGCGAAGCTTCGACCTCGGCAGCCACACCTTCATCATTTTCCTCAAGGGCAAGGTCCAGCATGAGTTCCAGATCATCCCGCTGGTCAGCCAGGTCATTGTAGCGGTCTATTTTCTTCTCGATTTGGGAGATGCGCTTGTTGACATGAGTGGAACGTTCAAGGTCGTCCCAAAAGCCTGCCGCGGCCATTTCCTCCCTGAGCTCGGTCAACTCGCGCTGCATATGCTCAATATGCAACCCGTCCCTGATCTCCAGCAGAGTCGTTTGCAGCGCTCCTAAATCCTGTTTGATTTGGTCTGCACCGATGATCATTTAAGCTGTCCTTTACTGGTTGCCGCTTCTTCCGTGGCATACCTTGTATTTCTTGCCGCTGCCACAGGGGCAGGGGCTGTTTCGGCCCACCTTTTCTCCGGGTTTGAGGCGGATGGGCTGCTGCGCCTTGGGTGCCTGAGAACGATCAGCGCCGCTTTGAGAGGTGACTCTGGCAACCGCCTGGCGTTCCTGTGGCTTTTGAATGCGCAGCTGAAAGAGGGTGCGGATGGTATCTTCCTGAATCAGTCGTGACATTTCATCAAACATGTCATAACTTTCCATTTTGTACTCATTGACCGGGTTGCGCTGGGCATAGGCGCGCAAGCCGATGCCATCGCGCAGTTGGTCCATGGCATCAATGTGATCCATCCAGCGCCTGTCCACTGAACGCAGCAGGACGGCGCGCTCCACCTCGCGCATATCAATGCCCAGCGCAGCGATCTCCTCCTCGCGCACAGCGTAATAATCCCCAGACGCTTTTTTCAAGAAGCTGACCACTCCCGGCTTATCAAAGGACCGCAAGGCCTCCAGGTTGGCTTTGATGGTGCCGAGGGGCACAGACAAACGCTCTACCTCCTCACGCAGACCATCCAGGTTCCAATCAGCCGGATCACCCACACAAAAGCGGTTGACAGCGTCTTCCAGCAGCTTGTCGCCCATGGAAATGATCGATTGCTTCATGTTCTGTCCCTCAAGCACCTGACGGCGCTGGGAATAAATCAACTCACGCTGCTGGTTCATCACATCGTCATACTGCAAGACATTTTTGCGGATCTCAAAGTTGCGGCTCTCGATGCGTTTTTGGGCGTTTTCTATTTGTTTGGTCAGCATGCCCGCAGCCAATGGCTCGTCTTCCTCCATGCCCAGGCGGCCGATCAGGGCTTCAATCCGTTCGCCGCCGAACAGGCGCATCAAATCATCCTCTAAAGAGATAAAAAACTGGCTGGAGCCCGGGTCGCCCTGGCGGCCGGCACGCCCGCGCAGCTGGTTGTCGATGCGGCGGCTTTCATGGCGCTCCGTCCCCAGGATATGAAGCCCTCCGGCTGCCACCACCTTATCATGCTCCGCGTCAGTGGTCTTTTTATATTCCTCCCTCAGCGCCAGATAACGCTTGCGCGCCTGAAGCACCTCCGGGGAAACATGCTCATTCTTGCCAGTGGCTTCCTCAATAATTTCGTCAGGCACCTCCTCCTGACGAAGGGTGCGCCGGGCAAGGAAATCAGGATTTCCTCCCAGCAAAATATCGGTGCCTCGGCCAGCCATGTTGGTGGCGATCGTGACAGCGCCAAGGTGGCCGGCCTGCGCAACAATGGCGGCCTCACGCGCATGGTGCTTGGCATTGAGCACTTCATGGGGTATGCCTTGTCGGGAAATCAGCTCACTTAAATACTCGGATACCTCAACGGACACCGTACCCACCAGGATGGGTTGGCCGGTCTGGTGACGACGGACAATCTCAGCTACAACCGCTTTGTACTTGCCGCGCTTGCTGCGATAGACCATGTCATTGAGGTCCTCCCGGATCATGGGCATGTTGGTGGGTACCTGTACAACATCCAGGGCATAGATGCCCTGAAACTCGGCCTCTTCGGTTTTGGCGGTTCCGGTCATTCCTGAAAGCTTCTTGTACATGCGGAAGTAGTTCTGAAAGGTGATCGTTGCCAGGGTTTTGCTCTCACGCTCTACCTTGACGCGCTCCTTCGCCTCGATCGCCTGATGCAGGCCATCGGAATAGCGCCGCCCCACCATCAGTCGCCCGGTGAACTCATCAACGATGATTACCTCTCCGTTTTGCACCACATAATCAACATCCTTCCTGAACAGCGCATGCGCCTTTAGCGCCTGAAGAAGATGGTGGTTGAGCTCATTGTTTTCAGGGTCGTTGATGTTGTCAACCGAGAAGGCCTGCTCCGCCTTTCGGGCCCCCTCCTCGGTAAATAGGACTGCGCGGTCCTTCTCTTCAACCGTGTAATCCGTTTCAGGTTTGAGCCGGATGATAAAGCGGTCCGCGCGTTCATACAGGTCGGTTGATTTTTCTCCCTGCCCCGAAATAATCAGCGGGGTACGCGCCTCATCGATGAGGATGGAGTCCACCTCGTCCACTATGGCATAGGCATGGCCACGCTGCACCATGTCCTTTTCATACAGCACCATGTTGTCGCGCAGATAGTCAAAACCCATCTCGTTGTTTGTGCCGTATGTAATGTCACAGGCATAGGCGGCTCTGCGCTGTTCATTAGTCATATCATGAACGATAATGCCAACAGACAAGCCCAAAAACCGGAAGAGCTTGCCCATGTCCTCACCCTGGAATTTTGCCAGGTAATCATTCACGGTGACGATGTGAACGCCTTTCCCCGCCAGGGCGTTCAGGTAAGCAGGCATGCAGGCGGTCAGCGTTTTGCCCTCACCGGTCTTCATCTCAGCGATACGGCCCTGATGAAGCACGATACCGCCAATCAATTGCACCTTGAAAGGACGCAAGCCCAAGATGCGCCAGGCGGCCTCACGCACCAAGGCAAAGGCATCGTTGAGGATATCATCCAGGCTTTCGCCCTTATTAAGCCTGTTCTTGAGCAGCTGCGTTTGAGACTGCAGCTGCTCATCGCTCATGTTTTGATAGTAAGGCTCCAGTGCCTCAATGGCCTCAGCCTGCCGCCGCAGCGGCTTGAGCTGCGCCTCAGCACCAAATCCCAGGGCTTCCTTTAATCGTTCCAGCATGTGTTTCTCCTTTGGCATAAAGCCTCAATGATTATACCATGCGCGCTATGCCCGGGCAACTGCACGGATCTGGCGCTTGTCCGGCGCAGCTTGATGATATATCATTGTGTTATGAGCAAGCGCGTGACAGAAGCTGTCGTTCACACCATCCCGCCCTTCCTGCAGCCGGATAGCCGGATGCTGGTACTTGGCAGCTTTCCCTCGGTCAAATCACGTCAGGCCGGCTTCTATTACGGCCATCCGCAAAACAGGTTTTACCGGGTGCTCGCAGCGGTTTTCCAGGATGAAGTGCCTGATACCGTTCCACGCAAAATGGCTTTCCTGAAAGAGCACCGTGTAGCTGTATGGGATGTTGTATGGCGCTGTCAGATCAGCGGTTCTTCAGATGCAAGCATCATTAAGGCCGAGCCAAACAATGTAGCTTCTCTTGTCCGCGGAAGCGCGATTGAACGCGTTCTGATAAACGGCCAGCAGGCAGCCTCCCTGTATCATAGGTACGCGGCAATGATGCCCAATCTGCCCTGCTTTGTCCTGCCATCCACCAGCGCTGCCAACGCATCCTGCTCCCTGGAGCGGCTGGTGGATACATGGAAGCAGGCGCTGAAAACATATTAAGCGCTGCACGATCCATATAAAAGGCCCCCGCAGGGGCTTCTTGAGCGAGCAGAAAGTATCCTGCCGGATCAGCAGACTCACATTACATGATATATTTCCGCAAATCGGTTTTCTTGGCAGCCTTGACATGCTCCTGCACATATTGGGCAGTGATCTCCAGATCAATCCGCGGCATATCTTCCCCGCCGGCATGAAAGGAAATATCTTCCAGCAGCTCCTCAAACACCGCATGCAGCCGCCGGGCGCCGATATTTTCCCCCGCGTCATTGAGGTTGCATGCCGCCTGGGCGATTTCTTCCAGCGCCTCCTCTTGAAAACTCAGGTAAACCTTGTCTGCTGCCAGCAAGGCCTGGTATTGCAGTGTGAGCGCGTTGTCAGGCTGGGTCAGGATCTTCACAAAATCTTCCTTGCTGAGGCTTTTGAGGGTTACCTGAACAGGAAAACGGCCCTGCAGCTCAGGAATCAAATCGCTTACCTTGGCGACATGAAAGGCGCCTGCGGCAATAAACAGCATAAAGTCCGTGCGCACCGCGCCATGCTTGGTATTGACCACACTGCCCTCCACAATGGGCAGGATGTCCCGCTGGACACCCTCGCGGGAGACATCAGGGCCTGCGCCGCCAATGCTGCGGCCTGCAATCTTGTCAATCTCATCGATGAACACAATGCCGTCCTGCTCCGCGCGGCGGACAGCCTCTTCGCGGATGGCATCCATATCAATCAGCCGCTGGGCCTCTTCCTCCACCAGAATCTTCCTGGCTTCCTTGACCCGTACCCGGCGCAGCTTGGTCTTCTTGGGCATCATATTGCCCATCATGTCGCCGATGTTGATGGAAGCTCCGCCAACCTCCAGCTGCGGCATGCTGTCCTCTACCTCGATTTCTAGCTCCCTGTCCTCCAGTTCGCCGCGGCTCAGCTGTTCAAGCAAATCTGCTTTCCGCAGGGAAAGGCGGTTTCTTTCTTCCTCGGTCTGTTCAGGTTCCTTTTGACGTCCGCGAAGCAGGATGTCAATGGGGTTGGACGCACGGCTGATGGGCGGACTGGACAGCAGGGTCGCCAGCCTGTCTTCAGCCAGCACCTCTGCGTACGAGCGTACCTTGTCCTCATGCTCCTGCTTGACCATGCGCACGGCATTTTCTGTCAAATCGCGGATGATGCTTTCGACATCACGCCCCACATAACCCACCTCGGTAAACTTGGTAGCCTCCACCTTGACAAAGGGCGCATTGACCAGCTTGGCCAGCCGGCGGGCAATCTCAGTCTTTCCCACCCCGGTAGGTCCGATCATCAGGATGTTCTTTGGAAAAATCTCTTCGCGCAGCCCCTCATCCACCTGGCTGCGGCGGTAACGGTTGCGCAGCGCAATGGCTACCTGCCGTTTGGCCTCATCCTGACCGATGATGAAGCGGTCCAGCTCACGAACGATCTCACGCGGTGTCAACTGGCTCATTAAAACACCTCTTCTACGCTAATATTGTCGTTGGTATATACGCAAACGGAAGCCGCAATGCGCAAAGCCTTTTCAGCGATGTCGCGGGCGCTCAGCTGTGTGTTTTCCATCAATGCGCGGGCAGCGGACAAGGCATAATTCCCGCCTGATCCGATCGCACAGATGCCATCATCCGGTTCTATGACCTCTCCTGTGCCCGAAATCAACAGCATCTGATCCTTGTCGGCAGCGATTATCATGGCCTGAAGCTGACGCAGCGCTTTATCGCCGCGCCATTCACGCGCCAGGTTGACTGCGGCTCGTTCCAGGTTGCCGCCTGACTGGGTAAGCATCTCCTCAAAGCGTTCAGACAGTGTGAACGCATCTGCAACCGAGCCTGCAAAGCCGATAGTCACCTGATCGTTATAAATCTTGCGCACTTTGCGCGCGGTACGCTTGAATATGGCATTCTCACCCATGGTGACCTGGCCATCTCCCGCAATGGCGATGCGGTCAAAGCGCTTGACCGCGCAGATGGTGGTTCCCCGAAACTCCCGAAACTCCATATAATTCACTCCTTTTCAAATAAATCACGCCGGTCTAAAATAAAATGCTCCAAATCCTTCAGGGCGCGTTCCGCCAGTGCAGCGTAGCGCCTTTGCTTTCCGCTGGCGCGCTTCTCAAGAGGCGGCAGCAATCCAAAGTTGATGTTCATCGGTTGGAAATGACGGTTAGGTGCGGATACATACCGTCCCAGGGCGCCAATGGCGGTAGTCGGCGGCAATGCCGGCGCATCAACTCCTAAAAGAACAGCGGCCATTGCCAGCCCTGCGTTCAGCCCGGAAGCAGCGCTTTCAACGTACCCCTCCACACCGGTCATTTGTCCGGCAAAAAAGCACTGCGGCCGGCTGATCACCTGGTAGTTGCTGTCAAGAAAACCCGGGCTGTTGATAAATGTGTTGCGGTGCATTACGCCATAACGCATAAACTCAGCGTCTTGCAGGCCGGGAATCAGCCCGAAGACGCGCTGCTGTTCCCCGAATTTCAGCCTGGTCTGAAAGCCAACCAGGTTATACAGGCTGCCCGCGGCATCATCTTGGCGAAGCTGGACAACCGCAAAGGGCTCCTTGCCGGTGCGCGGGTCGGGCAAGCCTACCGGCTTCATGGGGCCAAAGGCTGCTGCCATACGCCCCCGCCGGGCGATGGACTCAATGGGCAGGCAGCCATCAAACACCCCTCTCTCTTCAAAGCCGTGCACATCCGCGCATTGCGCAGACAAAAGCGCATCAATAAAAGCGTTGTACTCGGCTTCGTTCATAGGGCAGTTAAGGTAGTCATCCCCCCGACCATAGCGGGAGGCGCGATACACCTTGCTATGATCGATGCTTTGCTCGGTCACGATGGGCGCAGCGGCGTCATAAAAATGCAAGCTGCCCGCCAAGCCGGCGATCTGCTCTGCCAGGCGGCCCTCAGTCAGCGGGCCGGTAGCGATAATACAAGGCGCGCCGGGCAAACAATCTACCAAGCGGCTTTCCACTTTAATGCAGGGGTGATGGACCACAGCCTGCGTAATCAAAGTTGAAAAACGCTCACGGTCAACCGCCAGCGCGCCGCCGGCGGGAACGCGCGTCTGATCCGCCGCCTGCATCAGCAGGGAACCAAGCAGCCGCAGCTCCTGCTTGAGCAATCCCGGCGCATTTTCCAGACGTTCACCGCGCAGGGAATTGCTGCATACCAATTCAGCAAAGGTGTCCGCCTGATGTGCCGGGGTTTTGTAGTGCGGCTTCATGTCCACCAGCAGCACATGGATACCGCGCCGGGCAAGCTGCCAGGCTGCCTCACAGCCGGCCAGACCAGCGCCAATAACGCTGACCGGCTCCTTAGGCATCGGCATCATCCGGCACTTCCGGGATTTCTTCGTGATGGCGGCAGGTTTCATTGGCGCACAGCAAGATCCGGTTGTTTTTGCGCACTTTGTAAACCATATAACTGCCGCATTTTCGGCATTTGTCTGCTGCCACCTTGTCCCAGGAGGTGAAATCACATTCGGGGTAGTGCTCACAACCATAAAACTTGCGCCCTTTGCGGGTGGTTTTTTCCAGCAGCCGTCCGCCGCATACCGGGCAGGGAGCCTCGATGTAGGTCAGAATCGGCTTGGTAAAACGGCACTCAGGAAAGCGCGGACAGGCCAGGAAACGGCCGTAGCGCCCCATCTTATAGACCAGCATGCTTCCGCACTGCTCACATGGGATATCGGACACCTCATCGGGAATCTCAACCTTTTCAACCTGTTCCTCGGCATTCTTTACCATTTGGCTGAAAGCGGGATAAAAGTCCCTGAGGATGTCTTTCCAGTCCTTTTCACCGTCGGCAATCTCATCAAGCTGCGCTTCCATGCCCGCAGTGAACTCCAAATCCACAATGGGCGCGAAATGCTCCATCATGATCACGTTGACCATGCGCCCCATCTCCGTTGGATACAAACGTTTTTTCTCACGAAAAATGTAACCGCGGCCAATCACTGTGCCGATCGTGGGCGCGTAGGTTGAGGGGCGCCCGATGCCATTTTCTTCAAGGGACTTGATCAGAGAGGCTTCAGTGTAACGGGCGGGCGACTGGGTAAAACGCTGCTCAGCCTGCACCTGGACGATGGCAACCGCATCTCCCTCCTTGAAGGCAGGCATATAATCCTGAACATCATTGCCGTTGTCGTCAGTTCCCTCCTCATACACCGCAGTAAAACCGGCAAAGGACTTGTGCTCGGCGTAATAGCGCAAGCTCACATCACCACAAACCAAATCAGCTGTAAAGGTTTGGTATTCAGCGTCCTTCATCTGGCTGGCTAAAAAACGGATATAAATCAGGCGATAAATCTGCAATTGTTCCCGGCTGAGAAAGGCTTTGATGCTCTCGGGCGTCCGGGTGACATCGGTGGGGCGGATGGCCTCGTGGGCATCCTGGGCACGGCTGGCCGTCTTGTATTCGCGCGGGGAGTCCGGCAGGTGATCCTTGCCATAGAGCCTGCTGATCTCCTCTCGCGCTGCGGACACTGCCTCAGCGCTGACGCGCACGGAATCGGTGCGGATATACGTAACCAGTCCCTGGCTGCCTTCCTTGCCCAGCTCGACCCCTTCATATAAGCCCTGGACCACCTGCATGGTCTTGGAAGAGGTATAATTAAGTTTACGGCTGGCTTCCTGTTGCAGGGTGGAGGTGGTAAAGGGAGGGGCGGGAGATTTTTTGCGCTGGCTGCGCTTGACCGAGCCAACCTTGAAAACACCGTTTTCAATCAGCGCCTTGGCCTCCATGGCGCTTCTCTCGTTGGTGATCTCAGCTTTCTTGCCTTTGAGCTTGTTCAGCTTCGCATGAAGTATATGCTTTTTAGCCTTGGCATCTTCCAGGGTGAACTGAGCCGCCAGCTCCCAATACTCCTCAGGGATAAAGGCGTCGATCTCATCCTCTCGATCTACCACCAGCCGCACGGCGACCGATTGCACCCGGCCCGCGGAAAGACCTTTTTTGATTTTTGCCCACAGCAAAGGACTGATCTTGTATCCAACAATGCGGTCCAAAGCGCGGCGCGCCTGCTGTGCGTTCACGCGGTTCATATCGATTTTGCGTGCAGACTTGATGGCCTCCTTGACCGCGTTCTTGGTAATCTCATGAAATTCCACGCGCAGCGGTTTGCTGTCATCCAGCTTCAGCGCCTGCGCAAGGTGCCAAGATATCGCCTCGCCCTCACGGTCAGGGTCTGTCGCCAGGTATACCTGACTGGCATTGCCCGCAAGCTTGCGCAGCTTGGCCAGGATTTCGCCCCTGCCATGAATCGTGATGTACTTCAAGGCATAATCATTGTCAGTATCGATGCCGAACTGTGATTTGGGCAAGTCGCGCACATGCCCCTGGGAAGCCTCTACCTTATAGTCTCGTCCCAGAAAGCGTGAAACTGTGCGCGCCTTGGCTGGTGATTCAACGATCACCAGCTTGAACTTCTTTGCCTGCAAAACTGCCTCCGTTGGTTGGTTTAATTGTGTGTCGCCTTAAAGGTCCGCCCGGGCAGGGTCTGGATCAGCCCGTGCATCTCCAGCGTGGTCAACAGGACGTTCAGCTCTTGGGTGGACAGGTCGAGCTGCGCCTGCAGCTCATTAAAATCCAGCGGCTCAACACACAGCGCATCATATAGTCTGCGCTGGTCATTTGTCAAATCAGGCAGCGGAAACTGCGTTTGCTCCGCCTGTTCCCTGACAGTCCAGCCCATGTCCTCCAGCAGGTCCCGGGCGCAGGTGACAAGGCCCGCGCCTTCCCTGAGCATTCGATGGGGTACCGCGCTGCCGGGCGCGTCCACCGGCCCGGGCAGAGCAAAGACTTCACGGCCCTGGCTTAAAGCATGGCCCACAGTGATGAGGGTTCCGCTTTTCTCACGCGCTTCCACCAGCAGGGTCGCCTGACAAAGACCGGATACCAAACGGTTTCTGAAAGGAAAATGAAACGCAAACGGGTCGGCATTGGGCGCAAACTCGCTGATGACGGCGCCGCCGGAGGCGATGATACGCGCTGCCAGCTCCTTGTTTTCCGTTGGATATATATTGTTGATACCGCTGCCGAGCACTGCCACGGTGTGCCCGCCCCCTTCCAGCGCGCCCAGGTGGGCGGCAGTATCGATTCCACGGGCCAGGCCGGATACCACCCTTATACCGTTTTCTGACAGTTCACGGGCGATTTTATGCGCCTGCTCACGCCCGTAGCGCGTCTCGCGGCGGGAGCCTACAATGGCGACAGCGCGTCCGAAATCACGGTTCAGCACCCCCTGATAAAACAGCAAATCAGGCGGGTCCGGGATGTCCCGGAGGATGTCCGGAAATGACTCATCCCCCGCGACACAAACTGAAGCCTCAATACGCTTCAGAGCGGCCGCTATTTTATCCAGCCCCATCAGGCGTATTTTCGCCAGCTCCTGATATGCCTTGTCGCCCGCCAGGGAACGCGCATGCGGATCAAAGCGATCAAACGCCTGTTCAGCGCCGCCGTAATGATCCAATATACGGTGTTTGGCCTTATACCCCAGGTTGGGGCTTGAAGCCAGCCATACCTGGCTTAGCAAGTTTCTTGAATTCTTGTCCAATGCCCTCTCCTGCCAGTCGATACGCCCCGCTGAGTCAATCAAGCCAACGCGTGTCCGTATTTTGCATCCACGATCAATCCTGCATTCATGGACTGTTCTGTTCACCCCAATACTTCCCGTCAATCATCCGAAACTGGATGGCCTCCGCCATGGCAGGCAGTTCGACCGTGGCCTCGCCCTGCAAATCCGCAATGGTCCTGGCCACCTTGATCAGCCGCGTATAGGCACGCATGCTCAGGGAATATCTCCGCACTGCGTTTTGCAACAGAGTGCGCGCGTCGGAAGTGAGCTGCGCTTTGTCCTCCATGTTCTTACCGGTCAGCTGCGCGTTGCAGCGCAGGCCGCTTCCCTGAAAACGCTTCAGCTGCATCTGCCGGGCCATGCGGACACGTGAACGCACCTGCGCGCTGCTTTCCTGCTCACCCTCCCGGACAATGTCTTCCACCGGAACAGCGTCAACCTCCACCTGCAAATCAATCCTGTCCAGCAAAGGGCCTGAGATGCGGTCAAGATAGCGCTTGATTTCATGGCTGCCGCAGCGGCAATGGCGCGTTTTGCTCCCATAATAGCCGCAAGGGCAGGGGTTCATGCTGGCCACCAGCATGATGCGTGACAGGTACTGCGTATGCGCTTTGACGCGGCTGACGGTGATGACCCCGTCCTCCAGCGGCTGGCGCAGCGCTTCAAGCACGCTGCGGGGGTACTCCGGCATCTCATCCAGAAACAGCACCCCGTTATGGGCCAGGGATACCTCCCCCGGGCGCGCGTTCAGACCGCCGCCAATCAATGAGGCCAGCGAGGCGGAATGGTGCGGCGTGCGGAAAGGACGCTGCGTGATCAATCCGGCGCCAGGCTTGAGCACGCCGGCTGCAGAGTGAATGCGCGTGGTCTCAAAGGCCTCCTCCTGGTTCATTTCAGGCAGCAGACCGGGCAGACAGCGCGCGAGCATGGTTTTCCCCGAACCCGGAACGCCTATCAGCAGCAGATTATGTCCGCCCGCGGCAGCGATTTCCAAGGCGCGCCGCGGCAGTTGCTGGCCGCGCACCTGGGATAAGTCGATATCAAACCGCGTCTGAGCCAGACACTCCTCATAAGATTTTTGCGCCTGGGCAGGAATGGGCAGCTTGCCGGACAGGTGCTGCGTCACTTCGTACAAACTGCCGGCAGGGTAGACCTCCATGCCGGACACAACCGCAACCTCCGCAGCGTTGTCCCGCGGCAATACGACTTTTCTGATGCCTCGCTCATGCGCGGAGATCACCATGGACAAGGCCCCGCTGACTGGCCGCAGACGGCCATCCAGGGCAAGTTCACCGATCAGCACACAGTCATCAAGGGGAGGGGCTTGCATCTGGCGGCTGGCCAGGATGATGGTGATGGCGATGGGCAAGTCAAAGGCAGTGCCTTCCTTGCGCAGGTCCGCCGGGGAGAGATTGACCACCGTGCGTCCTACAGGCATTGTAAAACCGCTGTTCTTAAGCGCCGCGCCCACCCGGTCCCTGCTCTCCTTGACAGCGGCGTCAGGCAAGCCAACGATGTTGAACTGGAAAAGGCTGGCAGAGGACACATAAGCTTCCACCGTCACCGGCTCGCCATGGATACCGATGAGGGCATAGCATTTGGTGCGGGCAAGCATCGGTCAGCCCCTCCTTAATAAAACAGCCAGTTGGGCAGCCAGCGCATGGCGTCCAGCCAGGCGGTGGACACCCGCACGCCGCTGATGTACGGGAAAAACGCGACAAACAACGCGCCGGCCAGCACGCTCAGCACGACCACGATCCAGACGCCTGCCCTCCTGCTGCGCGCCATGACGTAATCCACCATCAGTGTTATGCACAGAATGATAAAAGGTACCGCAGGAAAATAGTGATAAATATAAGTGCCGCGGGGAACCAGCGCCCAGGGCAGGTACTGCACCGCAAAAGAGATCAGCAGCATCACCGGTCGCCGATCCCTGTCCGGCATAACCAGTAAGCTGCCTCCCTGCCTGATAAGCGTGTGTTTTCTGGTGCGCAGATGCTCCCTGACAGCTGCGAAAAAGGTCATCACCAGCGCCAGCAGGCCGCCCCACCAGACCAGCGGGTTGCCAAAAGACCAGATGACGCTGGCTGTGCCGTTGCGGATGCCGCCGGAATAGAAGTACATGGGTTTTTTGATGATCGGCCAGCTGTACCAGGGCGAACTCCAGGGGTGATCCGCGCCGCGGCCTCTGACTGAATGATATTCAAACATCCCCAGGTTGCTCATTTTAACCTTTTCATAGCTTAAGCCGCCCGGAGTGGCAATATAGACAGGAATATAGGACAGGTAATAAATGGCGGCAGGGATCGTAACAAAAAACAGGAGGCACCACATACAGGTGAGCACAGGCTCCATCATCCACCGCTCCCCAAAGGCGCGTACGCTGGCCAAATCCTCCGGTGGAACGGCCAGCTCCTCATCCGGCGCGGCCTTGATCCTGCGGGCAATGAGCATATTGGAGATCAGGGAGCCAAAAAACAGGATGGCCAGCCCGCCGCCTGCGTAGATGCCGGGCCATTTGCTTGCAATCGCCAGGCCCATCATCAGGCCGGAGAAGAACAACGGCAGCATCTTCTTTAAAAAGCGCGTGCGGATCGGGTCTTGCATGATATAGCGGAACATGAAGAAATACGCGTAGATGATAAACAAGGTAACAAAACTGTCAATGGTGGCAATGCGCGTCTGGGTAAAGTGCATGAAATCAAAGGCCATCAGCAGCAAAGACAACAGTCCCATCCAGCGCCGCCCGGTCAGCTGCTTGCCCAGCAGGTACATGCCCGGCAGCATCAGCACTCCCGCCAAAGCGCCGGCAAAGCGCCAGCCAAAGGGCGTCATGCCAAAGATCATGATGGAAAAGGTCATCAGCAGCTTGCCCAGGGGCGGATGGCTGGTTTCATAAATTCTGCTGGGCTCCTCGCCCCACAGGGCATTGCGCTGTTCCAGCGCGGTACGGGCATGGTAGATCTCGTCAAAGTACATCGAGTTAAACCAGGTTGGCCGGCCGGAAAAGGTGTCCTGCTCGTCTATCAGGGCTTGCGCTCCGGGGGTGGCGGACAGGAAGGGCAGGTTCTCACCCGTTTCACTGTCCTGGGCAATGACTTCCATCAACGTCAGCTTGTTGTTGATCTCCGAAATCCGGATGTAGCGGCCATTGAGTTCGCGCGGATTGCTGTCATACTCGGTCTCTCCTCTTGCGTTTTGGTAAGGAAAGCTAAGGTAGCGCCAGGCGAACAGCCCGCCCTGTGCAATACGGAAAGGATAGCTCTGATAGGTTTCACCGTCCGGGCTGACCGACACCGTAAAATCACTGTCCGCCCAGTGGATGCCGGCAAAGAACAGCAGCCGGAACCGGCGCTGCTCCCCCAGGTCCAGCTCCACTTCCTCCGTGTCCGGCCTGGAGGACCAGGAGTTTTGCGGCGAAACGGTGGAGCCCAGGTTATTTAAGGCCACGACAGCATACAGCAATGTAAACAGCAGGATCATCAGCGCATCCCGGCGGTCAAAAATGACCCTGGGCCGCGGCTTTATCAGTACCTTCAGCGGCAGCGACAAACACGGCAGCGTTGGCTTGGATGGACTGACATCCCGGATCACGGCCTTTTCGCCATGCAGGGAATAGCCCAGGTATACACCAAAACTCAACAAGGGCAAGCTTAAAAAGGCCAGCGCATACTCCAGCCAGGCAGTCTGGCTGTGAATGCCAAAAGCAGGCGCGCTCAGGAAGACCGTCCCATCACCGTTGCGCAGGCACAAATCAAGCACCAGGCCGGTGTTCAGGAAGCACAGCAGGCTGACCCCCAGCATCAGGAACAGCACCCTGCGGTCGCGCTTGAGAATGTAAGCCAGGGTCAGCAGGACCACCGACAAGAAGAGGTAGCGCTCGTGCATCATTGTCCCCAGCAAGGACAGCCCCAGGAGCAAGAGGCCTCCAAAGAAAGCCAGGCTGCCTGCGTCCCGGGCACGGATATATTGCAGGGCGACCACAACAATCACAACGCCCATCATCAGGATGCCATAGGCGGCCAGGCTGAATGGTATTGCCAGCAGCAACACAGGCAGGGCGCTGACAATCAAGCTGGCAAGGACAAAGCACCGCGCGCCTTGTTCCTGACGTTTGCTGCGCGCTTGCCTGATGGCAAAAGCCAGGCCAGGGAGCAACACCGTCAAGCCGCCCAGCAGGCGCAGCATAAAGGGCGCTGCAGACTGAATATCTACCCAATTCAATCCAAACAGATAGTACAGATTGGTCGCGTTGACCGTGGCATGATGGTAGTGACCCATGGTCTGGCCATATAATTTGAACAGCCAGGACCAGTCGTTTTGCTCGTTCATGAAGGGCAGTACTACCGCTGATGCAAGCAACAGACCGGCCACAATCCCTATCAGGAGGTCTCGCAGCATTTTGCCAAGGTTATCCTTGTTCTTTTCCCACATAAATTGCATGATCAGAGCGAATAAACCCAGCGGCCCAACCATCAGGGCCTGGGGCTTCATTAGCACGGCGAGCACATACACCGGCAGGGCATAGCGCCAGCGCCTGCGCATGATGAACAGAACGCTGAGCATCAACAACAGGGAAGGAAGGCTGTCCACCTGTCCCCAGGCAGCACCAACCAGAATCGTTAAAGGGTTGAGCGCATACAGCAAGGACAGCAGCAATGCCGACTTGCTCCTGGCGCCGGACTTCCGGGCAACGCGATACAGGAGAAAAACAATGCACAGGTCAAAAAATACGGAAGGCAGCTTCACCATCAACTCGCTGGTGCCGCCATCGGACAGTTTGCCCAAAAGACCCAGCGGCCACAGCAGCAGCATGTAGCCGGGCGGATAATCCCGGTGGCCTTCCAGCAAATAAAACTGTCGCGGGCCGTATTGAGCCATATCGTTGGCCCAGGCCCGGAAAGCGCTCAGATCCACCGGGAAACCGGGCGCAAGAATCGCAACCGCAAGCCGAATAATCAGCGCATTGTATAATACAAGAAACAGCGCTCCATATTCACGTCGCCTGTTTGAATCCGCAAGCAACAGATTGTCCTGATTTCGCGCTGCTTTGGTCAGCATCAGCATGCCACAGGACGACAGCAGACCAATGATCAGCAACCAAGGCGCGAAGGGAGAACGCTCAGTCAGATCCGCCGGGCCGGGCTGCGCGGCAGGTTCCTGTTTTTCCCAGCTGTACACAACAGCCTGCTCCGGCACCTCCTCAACAGCCATTAAGGAGATCGAATCAAAGCAGGCTTCCCCCTCTGCTTCGCCCGAATAGCCGCCCAGCCGCGCGAAAACAGTGACTGACCGTTGTGCGGGGCCGGTCTGACCATAGATCTCTACTGTTTGCCAGACATCTGACTGATAAACCGATTCGGAAAACACATAGACTCCGGCAATGGACAGGTTGGCCCCGCGGCCGCCATGCGCGTTTGACAGGATCCGACCGGTCAAGCGGTATACTGTGTCCGGCCATACATTGACCGTTTGTGCAAACCTGGCATCATTGGGCACAAGGTTGATGACCCGCGCCGCAGCACCATCCTCCCCTGTCACAACCTCATATAGAGTAACATCGTTGTAACCCAAATAAGATTCTGTGTACCAACCTTCGGGCAGGCCATCATCCCCAAGCCTGTCAAAACCTCCATTGACCAACAACTCAGAATCGTAGATAGCTGCCTCCTCAACCGGTATGCCCGGCCACCGGATAAGAAGCGCTGCCGCCAGAAGCAGTATGCCAATTGCTATCTTTCTCTTTCTTGTCATACATACACCTTTTAATTTTCATGCAAGACATCCTCGTGAAAGCGGATGCCTGCCCTGGTAATCTCGAGATAAGCCAAACGCCAGGGGCTGGGGGTCTTGGCAAGATACTCGCCTGCCGCGCTGAGGAGCGATTGTTTCTTGCGCGGAGAAATGCTTATCAGCCCGCTGCCCAGTCTGCCATCCGGGCGATATTTGACTTCTATAAAATACAAGATACCCTGCCGGCTGGCAATCAGATCGACTTCGCCGCCCCGGGTACGCAGGCGTCTTTCCTTAATTGCATAGCCCTTTTCTATCAGATAGGCTTCGGCCAGGCGCTCGCCCTTCAGCCCCAGATCGTACTGACTCATCCGTTCAGTATGCGCGTCAGAAAGCTCATGCGGTGTACAGGAGAGGGGCCATAGGTTCGGATGGCTTGAATATGCTCGCGTGTGCCATAACCTTTGTGACGTGCGAAGCCATATTGGGGATACTTCTGATCCAGCTCCATCATCAGGCGGTCCCGGGTCACCTTGGCCAGGATAGACGCGGCAGCGATGCTGTAGCTGATAGCGTCTCCCGATACCAGGGCGCGCTCCTCGCCTGCGAGGCCGACATGTTCCACCGCGTCCACCAGGAATAAATCGGCTTTGGCATGCTGTCCCGCACGGCGCATGGCCAGCCGGGTGGCTTCCAGGATGTTCATGGCGTCAATCTCATCCTGATCCGCGCTACCAAGGCCAAAATAGATCGCGTGCTCTACGATCTGCTCATAAGCTGCCTCCCGCTGCTTTGGGGTGAGCTGCTTTGAATCCAGAATGTTTTTCAGGCACGGCTCGCGTGGCATCACTACGCAGCCTGCCATCACGCATCCGGCCAGCGGACCGCGGCCAGCCTCGTCTATACCGGCAAAGACCAGACCGGATTCCCACAAGGCCAGGTCATGCTGATACAGGCTTAAACAGCGCTCAGCCTTGCTCATGGGGTGACCCCTCCGGAATCTCCAGGGTTATGCGTCCAAGCTTGCCCGAACGGAACTCATCCAGCACACAGACTGCGCCACGCTCAACATCCATCTCCCCGCCGCGCAGCAAAAACCCGCGGTTTTTACAGATGTCTTCGAGCAGTTGAGGGCCGCGCAGGCTTGGATTCTTAAGGTTGTAACGGGAAATGATTTCATTTGGAGCGATGGTCATCAACTCATCAAGCAAGGACAGCGACAAGCGGTACACATCGACCACCTCATCGCGCACAGCGGCAATATATGTCAGCCGTCTGGCAGCCAGCGGATCGTCCAGCTTGGGCCATAGCATGCCCGGGGTATCCACCAACTGCAGTTGAGGAGAAGCCTGTATCCACTGCGGCGCGCGCGTAATGCCGGGACGATCCTGGACCTTGAAAGCGGCGCGGCCAGCCAGATAATTGATCAGCGTGCTCTTCCCAACGTTGGGAACACCAACCACCATGGCGCGCACACTGCGGGTGATGCCTCTTTTCTGGGAGCGCGCCAGGCGTTCAGCTGCCAGTTGTTCCACAGCAGAGAGGATGTTTTTCTTGCCTTTGGGCATCGTCACAGCCAGGCAATGGATGCCCTGATTGGAAAAATATGCCAGCCATTCCTTGGTTCCAGTTGGATTTGCCAGGTCGGATTTATTCAACAGCAGCAGGCGCGGACGATTCTGGAGCAGCAGATCCAGATCCAGATTGCGGCTGGATAAAGGGAGCCTGGCATCGCACAGTTCAATGGCAATATCAATACGCTTGAGCTGTTCTGTCAGCAGGCGCCTGGCCTTGGCCATATGCCCGGGATACCAGCCGATTGACTGTTGCATGAGCCACCCCTTTCCTGGTAAAAGTATCATGATTCACTACAGATTGCAAGGAAACCGGGGACCAGAGGTTGACATGAAATCCTTTGAAATGATAGGATGATCCATCGGCTTTGACGAAGGACAACCCCTGGAGGAATTTTCTCGCAGAGAGGGCCGCGCATGCTGGAAGCGGACCAGGAAAAGACAGGGCATTCACTTTTGAGCCGCCGGGCTGAACAGGATTGTAGGTCAGGCCGTTTCCCGCGTTAAGGGCATGAGCGTGCCAAGGCACGGAATTTGGGTGGTACCACGCGCACTGACGTCCCATGCATCGCATGGGATTTTTGTTGAGGAGGACATTGTGAAAGAAACCCTGTTAATCATGGAGCAGGAGGCAGTTCAAGCCATTGCGGCAGCCGCGGGCGCCAGTGAGCTGGAGCAGATCCGCCACCGGTATCTGGGCAGAAAAGGCGCGTTGACGCTGCTGCTTAAAACCTTGGGCGGTCTGGGACCGCAGGAGCGGCGCGACGCGGGTCAGGCAGCCAACCAGGTCAAAGAGCGCATCGTGCAAAGCCTCCAGGAACGGGAACAGGAAATGCTGGCCAAACAATCAGTTATAGAGGGCGAAATGGATCTGAGTTTGCCAGGCATTCAGCCGGATATCGGCGGACTGCACCCGATCACACAGATGTGCTATGACCTGAATGACGCCTTCCTGTCCCTGGGCTTTGAGGTGTTTGAGGAAGATGATATCACCAGTGAGCTGTACGCCTTTGACAATCTCAACTTCCCGCCTGAGCATCCCGCCCGGGACAGTATGGATACCTACTGGCTCAAAGGCTGCGAGGGCAAGACAGGGGCTCAGCGCCTGTGCCTCCGGCCGCATCTGACCGGCGCCAGCGTGCGTTATCTCCAGCGTTATGGCGCGCCGGCGCGGTTTGTCTATCCGGGGCGGGCCTTCCGCAATGAGACGACTGACGCCCGCCACGAGCGCGCATTTTACCAATATGAAGCGCTGATTGTTGATAAGGACTTCTCATTTGCCTCCGGCCTTCTGTTGATACGCACCATATTAAAGAAAGTCTTCGGCCAGGACGTGGCGGTGCGCATGCGCTCTGGCTTCTTTCCTTTTGTGGAACCGGGCTTTGAGATCGATATGCTGTGCCTGGTGTGCGGCGGCAGTGGATGCAAGGTATGCAAGCATGTGGGCTGGATTGAGGTGATGCCCGGGGGTACGCCGCATCCCAATGTGCTGCGCGCAGCGGGGCTTGACCCGGATATATACAGCGGCTTTTACATCAATATCGGCCTGGATCGCCTGGTCATGATGCGCTACGGAGTGGATGATGTCCGTTTATTCCGCAGCGCTGACCTGCGCTTCCTCAACCAGTTCCGATAAGGAGGACCAGAAATGAAAGTATCACTCAACTGGATTCGTGAGTACCTGGATCTGCCAGAGTCGCTGGATCTCAAAACCCTTTCACACGACCTGACCATGCGCACAGTGGAGGTGGAAGGAGCAATCAACCCTGCGGACCAGCTGAACAACATTGTGGTTGGCCTGATTAACGACATCCAGCCCCACCCGCAGGCTGACCTGCTGAAGGTGTGCCTGGTGGATGTCGGGACTGACGCGCCAAGCACTATCGTATGCGGCGGCAGCAACATCAAGGTTGGCATGCAGGTAGCCACTGCCCTGCCCGGCGCCATGGTACGCTGGCACGGCGAGGGCGATCCGGTCATGATCAAGAGCACCAAGCTGCGCGGCGTCAAAAGCGATGGGATGATTTGCGCAGCAAGCGAAATCGGCTTGGAAGAGCTGTTCCCGGCGAAGGACGATCACGAAATTCTGGATCTGAGCATCTTTCCGGCCAGCCCCGGCACACCCCTGGCGGCCGTCCTTGAACTGGATGATATTGTGCTTGAAATCGACAACAAATCCCTTACCAACCGTCCTGACCTGTGGTGCCATTATGGACTGGCGCGCGAGCTGGCTTCCATTTATGCCAAGGAACTCAAGCCGCTGCCTGCTTTTCAGCCGCCTGAGAATCCGGTGCGTTTTCCGGTGACGATTGACGATCCTGGCCGTTGCAGACGCTATGCCGCCTTGCAGTATGAAGGGCTTAGCAACGAGCAGTCGCCCCATTGGCTGCGCGTCAGGCTTTGGAAGGTCGGCATTCGTCCCATCAGCAGCCTGGTAGACGTCACCAATTACACAATGCTGGCCATCGGTCAGCCTACCCATGCCTTTGACAAGAATACAATCCGTGATGAAATTATCGTTCGTACAGCCAGAAGCGGAGAGCAGCTGACGCTCCTGGATGATAAAAAGCTGCAGCTTTGCACCGATGATTTGATGATCTGCGACCGCCATCAACCCATCGCCCTGGCCGGCGTCATGGGCAGCAAGGATGATTCCATTTTGCCGGAAACGAGCAGTATCCTGTTGGAGATCGCAAATTTTGAACCAAGAGGGGTGCGCCGCAGCGCAGCGCGCTATCAGGTGCGCACCGAATCCGCCATCCGCAACGAGAAGGGGCTGGACACACAGCGTGTGGACCAGGCCATGGCAGTGGCCGATCACCTGATTCACGCCCTGTATCCTGATGCCCGCATGAGCGCCTACATGGATGAGTACCCGGTCAAAACCCGATGCCCGGTGATTCAGGTCAGCCTGGACTGGCTCAGCATACGGCTGGGCCGGGCCATAAGCGCCAATCAGGCGCGGGAAGTGCTGGAACCGCTTGGCTTTGCAGTGGAAGAAAACGGGCAGAACCTGATGGTACGGGTGCCTTCATGGCGTGCGACAGGCGATGTCAGTCAAAAAGACGATGTGCTTGAAGAAATCGCGCGCATGATCGGCTATGAACACTTTGACTTCATACCGCCAACAGTTCGCCTGCATAAGGCGGTCAATCAGCCGGGAATCCAGCTGGAACGCAGAGTGCGTGAATACCTGGCTTTCAGCTGCGGCATGCGCGAGGTGTACACCTATCCCTGGATACATCGCCAGTTCCTTGATGCGGCAGGCGTGCAGGTGTCAGCATGCCTGGAATTGTCCTCGCCTCCATCACCGGATACCGGCACGCTGCGCTCCTCTCTGGTGCCTGCCATGCTGGAAGTGGTTGAAAAGAACCTGCGCTACTTTGATGATTTCCGTGTGTTTGAACTGGCCCAGGTTTACTCGGCAAAGGAAACCCGTAAAACGCAAGGCGGCGAGGAATTGCCTTTGCAGCAGCGCTTCCTGGCCGGTGCACTGGTGGGCAGGGACGCACGGTTGCTGTTTCGACAGGCCAAGGGTATTTTGGAAAGCCTGCCCCGCGCCGTGATGTCTCAGCCGCTGGCCTTCGCTCAGCGTGAGCAGCCCGCCTGGGCCGATTCCAAGGCCTGGCTCAATATTCTTTGCTGTGACGTCGTAATAGGCCACCTGGCGCTGCTGAGCAGCCCGTCAGCCAAGGCAGCGGATATCAAGCACGCGCAAGCAGTGCTGTTTGAACTGAACATGGAGGCCTTGCCTCCCCTAGCTTCACGCACAAACAGCTACCAGCCGCTGCCTCTCTTCCCCAGGGTGGCGCAGGATTTTTCCGTGCTGCTGGATGAGAAGGTCAGCTGGGCTGAAGTGCAAAGCGCGTTGGAGAAATCTGTGATCGACCTGACCTTTGTGGAGGAATACCGAGGCAAACAGATCCCGGAAGGTAAAAAATCCCTGACATTCACAGTGACTTTTGGCTCGGACAAGGGCACGCTTACCAGCCAGGAAATCGAGGAAAAGATGGGCAGCATCAATAAAAAGCTGCAAAAACTGGGTGGCGAACTGCGTATATAGTGCAAGCCTGCCCATGCATCAAGGAGAAGATCGCTGAAAACAGCAGTCTTCTCCTTGTACTGTCATTGATCTATGAATCGTTCACATCTCCACGATGGTGGATTCGGGCAGCTTTCCGATGATCTGGGTGACCAGCTTGCAAAAGGATTCGCGGATCGCCTCGCCGGCTGCCAGCACCTCTTCATGATGAATCTGTTTATCCAAAACTCCGGCAGCCATATTGGTCACCGTGCTGATGCCTAGCACGCGCATACCGCAATGCCTGGCCACAATTGTTTCCGGCACTGTGGACATCCCCACCAAATCAGCGCCCAGAATGCGTATCATGCGGATTTCTGCCGGGGTTTCGTAGCTGGGTCCATTCATCCAGCAGTACACGCCCTGCTTGGCCGACAAGCCCAGCTTCTGCGCCTCCTCCAAGGCCAGCGTGCGCAGTTCGCTGTCAAAAGTCTGGCTCATGTCCGGAAAACGAGGGCCAAAGCGATCCAGGTTGCGGCCGCGCAGCGGGTTGCGACCGCTGAGATTGATAAAATCTTCCAGAATGACCAAATCGCCAGGCCGGTAGTCAAGGTTGACCGCACCGGCGGCGTTCGTCACAATCAAGGTGTTGACGCCCAGCAGGCTCATGATTCTCACCGGCATGGTGACCTTGTCCATGCTATAGCCCTCATAGCTATGGAAACGTCCGGACATCAGCAAAACCCGGTGATCCCGGATGGTGCCTACGATGAAGCGCCCCGCGTGGCCGGGCACTGTGGACTCCGGAAAGCCCGGAATCTCGTCATAGGCAATGGAGATGGGGTCCAGCAGCTCTTCCTCAAAGCCGCCCAAACCCGATCCCAGAATGACCGCGGTATCCGCCGGGCCGCAGGAATGCTCGATCATGCTGGCTGCACGCTTGAGATCCTTGTAATCAATCATTGCAAATCCTCCACTTCGTCAAGAAAGGATACAGCGTTGAAGCGCTGCGGCAAACCAAAATACGCCGCGATTGTCGCTGCGATGTCCGCAAAACTGCCGCGGTCCTCCAGGTGGCGGTGCTTCTGGCTTAGGGTTTGCCAAGCCAGAAGAGGCGCGTATTCCCTGGTATGGTCAGTACCCTTGAATGTAGGATCACAGCCATGGTCCGCAGTAAGAATCAGCAGATCATCACCGGTCATTTTGTTTTGAATAGCAGGCAGCACGCTGTCAAAGGACAGCAGGGCAGCAGCGTAGTTTTCCGGATCGCGCCGATGGCCATAAAGCATGTCAAAATCCACAAGGTTCACAAAAAGCAGGCCGCTGAAATTCCGATCCATACAGCGCAATGTCGCTTCGAGACAAGCCTTGTTGCCCGCGGCGTGATCGGAAAGCGTCAACCCCCGGCCCGCAAAGATATCTTCAATCTTGCCAACGCCGATCACCTGATGCCCGGCTTCCTTCAGGGCGTCAAGCACGGTTTCTCCCTGCGGTTCAAGGGAATAATCCCGCCTCGCGGCGGTGCGTTTGAAATTGCCGCGCCTGTCACCGATAAAGGGACGCGCAATCACACGCCCTACCGCGTGCTCGCCCTGCAACTGGTTTCTGGCGATGCGGCAAAACTCATAGAGCTGCCCGGTGGGAACGACGGCCTCATTGGCAGCAATCTGGAAGACGGAATCCGCCGATGTATAGACAATGGGAAAACCTGTGCGCTGATGCTCCTCACCCAGCTCCTCAATGATGGCTGTGCCGCTGGCTGCGTAATTGCCCAGTGTCTTTCGTCCGATAGCGTGTTCAAATCGCCGGATGACCTGCTCGGGAAAACCATCAGGATAGACAGGAAAAGGCGCCTTGAGCGTGACTCCGGCGATTTCCCAGTGTCCGGTGGTCGTGTCCTTGCCAGGAGAAACCTCCTTGAGCCGCGCGCTGATCCCGGCTGCCTGCTCATCCAGGGGCAGGCAAGCCTGTGGAATGGCCCCCAGACCCAGCTTTTCCAGGTTGGGAAGGCGCAGCCCGGTTGCCCTGACTGTGTTTCCCAGGGTGTTGGCGCCTGAATCGTCATACTGTGCAGCATCAGGCAGTTCCCCCACGCCAACCGAATCCAGAACGATCAAAATGACTCGTTTCATATTCTGTCCTCCTGAGGAGATTATACACCATTTTCACTTCTGTTCGGCAAAAATCTGTTCACCATGTATAATGTCCTTGAGGTGAGCGCATGGACTTGATCGCGACAGCGGCTTTCGGGCTGGAGGGTGTGGTTAAGCAGGAACTGCAGGATTTGGGCTTTGACGCAAAGGCAGAGCAGGGAGGCGCCCGGTTTGAAAGCGACCTGACGGGAGCCTTTAAAGCCAACCTGTGGCTGGCCTGCGCGGATCGTGTGCTTTGGATATTAGGCGAACAGAAGGTCACCAGCTTTGAAGCCCTGTTTGATTTTGTGTCTTCCATCCCTTTTGAGGATATCCTGCCAAAGGATGCATCGTTTCCGGTCAACGGCAATTGTGTGCGCAGCCGGCTCATGAGCGTAAGCGACTGCCAGCGCATTGCTAAAAAAGCAATTGTGGAACGTCTGAAACGAACATGTAAGGTGAATTGGTTTCCGGAAACCGGTGCCCGCTATCCCTTCACCATCACGCTGCACAAAGACATCGCCCGCCTGACCCTGGACACGTCGGGCGAAGCGCTTCACAGGCGCGGATACCGTACCTGGGTGGGGGAAGCACCGCTGCGGGAGACGCTGGCGGCCGCGCTGATCCGTTTATCCCCCTGGACACCTGAACAGACGCTGGTGGATCCTTGCTGCGGCAGCGGCACCTTACTGATAGAAGCGGCCTTCATGGCAATGGACCGGGCAAGCGGGCTCAACCGCAGCTTCATCATGGAGGATTGGGCGCAAACCGACCTTGCGGCCTGTCAGCGGCTGCGTGAACAAGCAAAGCAGCTGTTCATGCCTGACGCGCAGTTTGAGATTTTTGGCAGCGATATCTCTTCTGAGGCGCTCAGCCTGTGCAGACGCCACCTGCGTCAAGCCAATTTGCAGAATAGAATTCGTATTGCCCAAAGCGATCTGAAGGATTTTCGCTTGGCGCGGGACAAGATCTGCTTCATCACCAATCCACCTTATGGCGAGCGGCTGGGAGACCGTCAGGAAGCTGCCAGGGTGGCCCGTGCGCTGGGCGACCTCAAGCGGGCCCATCCTGGCGCGGCCTTATGCGCCATCACAGCAGACCAGTCATTTGAAAAGCATGCGCGATGCCGCGCTGGCAGTCGCCGGCGGCTCTACAACGGGCGGCTGGAATGTGAATTTTTAGTGATGAAGGGAGATTGCTGAAGCCTTTCAGGGTGTTTGCGGCTGCTCGCTGAAATCCTCTTCTGCCGCCGGCAGGCAGTCACAGACCATGACCCAGGCATCTTCCTGGTTGTCCGCATAATACTGCGGCCGCACCCACACCTTGAAAAAACCCAGGGACTTGTACAGGTTGATGGCCGGCTGGTTACTCGTACGCACCTCCAGGGTCATGTACTTCCCTCCAAGGTTGGCAGCATACTGCATGAGCGATTGCATCAGCGCCCTGCCAATGCCCAGTCCGCGCACGGCTTCATCCACCACAATATTGGTCACATGGCTTTCCTCAAAGATCATATGGGCGCCTGCAAAGCCGAGCAGGCGCCCGCCCTGCTCAGCCACTACATAGCGCGCGACCGGGTTGCTGCGCATTTCATATTCAAAATCCGCCAGCGTCCATGGCATCGAAAAACTTGACGCCTCCAGCCGCGCAGCCTCCGGGGCATCCTGGATGCTCATCCTGCGGATCTTATAGTTCATGTCCATCACGCATGGCGCGCAGGCGCTCCGCCTGCGGCGCGCGCAAATACAGGGGCATCAGCTGACCGGGGTCTACTGCTTCGCGCATCTTTTCCATCGCCAGACAGGCTGCATGACCTGCGCCGGGCTGCACCAGGTGCGGCGGGGCGATCAGCGCGCGCTGCCCCAAAATACGAACGATCTGATCATGATATACTGGCGCGCCATCCCCCAGAAAGTACAGGCGTTCTCCCAGCGGGCTGACAGCATCCAGAAACTCTGCCAATTTCAGGGCGCAGTCATTGATCAAGCGCTTGCCGTCGCGAAAAGCGGCGCCATAGACCTGAGATGATCTCGCGTCACGGATCGTGCATATGACCGTATCCGCCATACAGGCTCCCCAGGCCATGGCTTCCAGCGCATTGATGGCAATGCAGGGAAGACCCATGCCCCGCGCCATTCCCTGAGCAGCCGCAACACCGATACGCACGCCGGTAAAAGAGCCTGGCCCCACAACACAGGCCAAGTGAGTGAGGGTTTCCCGCGGGACGCCGGATTTTTGCAGAGCTTCCTGCACCATGGGCATGAGGCTTTCAGAATGCGTCAGACGGTTAACCGCACGAGCCTCATAGCGCAAAACACTTTGTTCCATGACCGCAACGCTGCATACCGGCCCGGAGGTGTCCAAAGCAAGAATGGTCATGGCATCTGCTCCCTTGGTGGATTCGTAAAGTCAAGCAGGCGAAAACCGCCAGCGGCATGCAGGACAAGCTCACGGCTGTGCTCATCCAGCGTTCGGATGGCAACTTCCAGATGCTTACGGGGCACAAGTCCCTTCGCACGCTCATGCCACTCGATCAGGGTAATGCCTTCTCCGCCGATCAATTCATCCAAACCCGACAGCAGAAGCTCCTCCGCATCCTGGATGCGATACCAGTCAAAATGGCGGAGATCAAAGCCATGTTTTGTTTGATATATATTCAGCAATGTAAACGTAGGGCTGGTCACCGGGCTTTGAACCCCCAAGCCGGCGGCAATGCCGCGGGCAAACTCACTTTTTCCCGCGCCCAGGTCGCCGCTGAGCAATACAACATCACCGTCAAGGAGCGACTGCGCCAGCATGGCGCCAATGGTCCGGGTCTGTTCAGCGCTGTTTGAGCGCAGCACGTTCTTCGTCATCTACTTCCTTCATTAAAATTGACAGCCTTTTATACAGCACAAACACTATCAGGCTGTTGATCAGGCCCTTGATCAGATTAAAGGGCACAATCGCTCCAAAGAGGTAGGCGTTCAGCGACAGGCCGAATTTCTGCAGGCCCGCTTCAAAACCCCCGGGGAAATATACCGGCAGCATGATATAGCGGTTGCTCAGCACGCCCATCAGGACCATCAGCACAATACCGATCCCCATGCCATAAACCGCCCTTGCGCGGGTGCGCTTCCGGCGGTATATCAGCGTTGGCGGCAACAGCAAGGAGAGCCCGAGCAGAAGATTTGCCAGTTCGCCAATGCCTCCGGTGGTGCCGCCCAGAATGTGCACAACATTGGTGACCAGCAAGGCAACCACCATCATCAGCGGGCCTACTGAAAAGCCCAGCAGCATCAGCGGGGCAAAGGAAAAATCCAGCTTGAGCCAGGGAGCGAAAAAAGCCAGGGGAATTTCGGGAAAATAGCTGAGGATGATGGCCAGTGCCGTCATCAGAGCAGAAAAGGTCAGGTTTACAGTGCGGGTGTGTGTGCGTTGCATGATCTTCCCTCCTAAAGCAGTGATTCGCCCCAAGCAAGGTTTGGGACGAACTCATGGGCATCATGCCCGCCTTCTTTCATCCAGACTATACTGTCGGCCATGGAATCACACCATGTCAGCCAAATGGCTCGCGGGCTTTTACCGCCGGTGGGGAATTGCACCCCGCCCCGAAGACGCTTGGTTTGAAATTAATGACAATATACCATCAAAATGACGGCATGGTCAAGGCCGCCCGGTCAGGCTGGCGTTTTATTCCAGACGAAGCGGTCCCTGGGCGCGGACATCCAGGACGTGGCAACAGCCGGCGCCAAAGAGTATTTCCATGGTCTCAATGAAGCGAGGCAGAATGTCCTGGGGCACGAAATTAAGTGTGGTTCCGGCAAATCCCCCGCCATGGATGCGGCAGGCGCCGCGGCCTGAAAGCACCTGACGAGCCGCTGCCAAAGCCAGCGCGATGGGCTGATCATGGTCGCTGACTGAGATGTTTTGCAGCTGTGTCCAGGAAGACAGGCCCGAATCGTTGACTGCCTTGAAGAAATCATCCAGCCGTCCATCCTGAAGGGCGGACGCCGCGTGCACAACCCTTTGGTTTTCCTGATAGTAATGAATGGCGCGCAGCACAGCGCGATCCCCCGCGGTACGGCGCACAGCGGGCAGAGCTTTCAGAAACTGTTCAAAGCTGATCTCCCGCAGCACCTTTCCGCCCGCGGCCGCCGCAGCGGCCTTCATCTCAGCCGGAATGGCCGCATAAGCCGGTGTCAGATCGTCATGACTGCTGTCCGTGCTGACCACCACCATCGCATAGCCGGCCTGAGCAAAGGAAAATTGCAGACTTTCCACCTGAGGCTGCTCGCTGCCAAAATCGATCCGCACCATACCGCCGCAGGAGGAAGCCATTTGATCCATCAGCCCGCTGGGTTTCATGAAATAAACATTCTCGGCATACTGCCCGATTTTTGCGCGCGTCACAGCATCTATGATAGTGCCATTGTAGAGCACATCGAAGGCATGACAAACCAGCACTTCAAAGGCGGCTGATGAAGACAGGCCGGAGCCTGAGAGCACCTGGGAGCTCATCACCGCGTCAAAACCGCCGCAGGCATACCCCGCTGCCTTCAAGCCCGCAGCCACGCCACGGATTAATGCCAATGAGGTGCCAGCTTCGTCAGGTACGACGTCCAGCGAGTCCAGCGTCAGTTCCAGCACAGGGTAACCTTCGCTGTGAAGGCGTATCCGCAGGTCCTTCCGCGGGCTGATAACCGCCATGGTATCCAGATTGACAGCGGCTGCCAGCACCAGACCATGGTTGTGATCGGTGTGGTTGCCGATGATCTCAACCCGTCCGGGCGCGCTAAGCGCTACAGGACGTACGGCGGCAGGAAATCGTTGTGTATGCAGCTCCTTTAATCGTGCCAGGCGGTCGGTCTGGCTTAACGATGTCATTGATAAGCTCCTTTATCATATATTTCCTGCCAGAAGGCCAAGAACTCCTCTAACCCCAGCTCGCGAAGCTGTGCATCAAAGGCGTCCAGCTGCTCATCGCTCACATCCCATTCCCCCAGGACAAACCGCGCGATGGACTCATCCACGAAGCGCGCCAGCTTCATCTGAAGCGGTAAAACCCGTTCATGCTCAGCGGCGCTTAAAAGACGATCCGGAAAAGGCAGGGTAGCGATGTCCGCTACCTGCCGGATCTGTCGGGTGAATATCCGCACGTTGGGATCGTTGTAGTTCATTTGGAATTCATCATTGGTAATCCCCGGTGTTGACTGGTCAGAGGCGATAATGGAACGCGCCAAATAAGTTCTGTCCCCCGCTTCGTGCAACAAACGCCAGCTTCCATCGCCATCCACAACAAAATCTTCGTCTTCAAGCCCGATACCGGCCAGAATGGCGCCTTGGGGTGTATAAAGTGCATCTACCCAGGAAAGCATCCCGGGGATATCGGTACAGGCACTGGTCAATGCGAAAGTGCCGTAGAAAACCGGACTGGCTACCTGGCGATAAACCTGCCGGCCCTCATACATCAAGGGCATCATCGCCTGGTATTGCGAGCTCCATTCCATGGGGACCACATTGGTGGGCAACGGCGCAAAGAAAGCGCCATAACGATTGGTACCCTTGGCATCGGTCTGCCTTCGCAGGGCATCAACAGTGGTGAAAGCATCCCTGTCAAACAATTCATTCGCGTACATCCTGCGGCTCCAGCGCAGGAATTCCCGGAAAGACGGTTGCGACGGCATGAACTGCACTGTGCCTTCCCGGACAAAAATATTGTAATCATTGGCGATCAAGCCCCAGGCATGCGCCAGATACTTCAGATCATATGGACCGATAAAACTCAGCGGCACCTCATCGTTGCGGCCATTGCGATTGGGATCACGCGTTTTGAACGCAGTAAGGACTGCTTCCAAATCTTCAATCGTTACAGGCATGGACAGCTTGAGATTGTCCAGCCATTCCTTGTTGATCCAAAGAATGTTCTGACCCGGGGTCCGGTTGACAAACGGCAGGGCTGCAATGACTCCGTCCGGCAGGGTGATGGCATCCCGGATGGACGGATCCGCCTGCATCAAGGCATAAAAATGAGGCGCGTGCTGCGCCAGGTAAGGCGCCAGATCAATCAGGACGCCTCGGCGGTAAAGCTCCTGTGCGCTGACAGGATCCAGCCTGGCTTTGAACAACACCTCCGGCAGGCTGGCATCCTGCGGACTCAAGCCAGTCAGCCTGGCCTGATACTTGTCCAGATCATCATACTGCTCAAAGGTAAAACGAATTCCTGTTAATTCCGCCATACGCTCAAAAAACAGGTTGTCGGACCAATAACGGCCGGTGTCCGCTTGCTCATAGCCCATCATGGACAAGGTCCGCTCGCTGTCATCCTGAGAAAACGCGCCTGGCGTACACAGAAGCATCGCGAGCACAAGAATAAGGCCAAAAATCTTTTTCAAAGGGTTCTCCTCCAATATCAGCCGTTCACAATGATTATAGCAGATTGACCGAAGTGAGCAAGATTTCGATTAACCACAAAACCAACAGATGGCCCGGATAAGCCAGGTAGCTAAACCACTTGGGGAGTTTCAATCCGCTTTTGGTATCAATCAGCATGAGTGGCAAAGCCAGAATTGCCAAGTTTTGCAGCTTCACCATCCCCAGCAACGTACCAAATGCCCGGTTGAGCACCTCAATCGGGGTGGAGGTCACAAAAGAAAGCAGGCTGAGGGGCAAGATCATGCCACCGCCTTCCCAGCTCAGGCAAAACGCAATCATCATGGCAGCCAGTCCCCCGCGGCTGTTGCGGGCCAGATGCATCAGAATAATCAACAGCACACCGCGCCAGCCATAGTCCATCTTAAACATGGCGCTCAGCAAAAGAGCCAATGCGGGCGCCCAAACCTGGCTGTAATACCACCGGTAACGCATGCCTATAATCGCCAGAACCCCCAGCAGCAATGTGACGATCACATTAAATTGCGTCAGGGAGTGCTTGAGCGCAAGCATGAAGGGATACTGGGACACCACCGCCAGTATCAACAGCCTCAGGGCATATTTCCATATATTCCTTGTACGCTCCGCTCCAATGACAATGCCCCAGCAAAACAAAGGAAAAGCAATGCGGCCGATCATGCGCAGCCATCGCTCGCCAGGAAAAAAGATGACACCCACATGATCCACAATCATGGTGATAATGGCTACCAATTTCAGCAGGGACTGGTCGCGGTTGGGCAGTGACATGGCCGTCTTCGTTTCTTGCATACGCTCACCTCTATGCCAGTATACGAACCATCACCCACGCGCGCAAGAGGAAATCCGAAATCCGAAATCCGGATGCATGATATTGCCCGACACAGGTGTTCATGATAGGATATCTCAATAGAAAGGCAGGCTTGATGAACGGATGAGCTCCCTCGCACTGGATTCCGCTGCGCTGGCAGCCAGGACCATCCTGGAAAGCAGCGGTGAAACCTACAGGGCTGAAGAAACAGCGCTGCGGATGTGTGCTGCCTTCCACCTGCAAAACGTGCAGATTATAGCCTTTCCCACCGGGTTTGTGCTCACTGCGACCACTGAAAACGGACATGAGACACGCGTCTTTCGCATTCAGGAGCGTAACATTCGCCTTGACAGGATTGACGCTGTCAACAGTATCTCGCGCCTGGCGGTAAGCGGTCAGCTCACCGCCAGGGAGGCCTGCGACCAATTGGTTGCCCTGCGGGCCCAGGCTTCTCTGCCCTGGTGGCGCACCTGCTTATATTATGCCCTGGCTTCAGCCTTTTTTACTGTCATGTTCGGCGGGGGAGCCTTTGAGTTCCTGATGAGTTTCGTCATCGGTTATCTGGTGCAATCACTGCAGATACCCCTGATCAGGCTGAATATCCCAAGCCAGCTGCAATCTTTTTTGCTGGGCTTTTTTTCCGCCCTCTCCGCTTCACTCCCGCTTGCGTTGTTTGGCGGCTTGCAGGAAGCGGTCATCACCGGCGTGATTATGCCCCTGCTCCCCGGCCTGGCCATGACCAACGCTGTCAGGGATACGATCCGCGGTGATCTGATCTCAGGTTTGGCCCGAAGCGCGGAGGCGTTGATTTCAGCGATACTCTTGTCCGCCGGTGTCGCGGCTGCCCTTTTTTTCTGGGGTAGATATGGATAGTGTAATTCGCGCGCTGGCTTGCATGGGCGCTGCTTGTTTTTTTGGCATGCTTCTCCGACAGCCCAAAAACACACTGGTGTACACCGCCATCATCGGCCTGGCCGGATACCTGGTATTTTTATTGCTTGGGCAGGGGTTGCTTGCTTTCTTCTTTTCCGGTCTGCTGGTGGGCATCCTGTGCGAACTGACTGCCAGAATGATCAAGCGAACCACCACCCTGCTGCTCATCAGCTCCATCATCCCCACCGTGCCCGGCCTTGGATTGTTCCGTTCAATGATGGCCCTGTCGGAAAACAACATGGATCTGGCCTTGTCAATCGGGGTTGAAACCCTCGCCGGCATCGGCGCGATTGCGCTGTCGCTGACCATTGCCACAGCCATCTTCAGCTGTTTCAGGCCAGCCTGCAGACCTAACTCCACAACATAAAGGAGAGCATATGCATTTACTGATCACCAATGACGACGGAATTCAAGCGCAGGGGATCCTGACCCTTGCCCGCGTGGCGGTAAAAGCCGGACACACCGTAATGATCGTAGCGCCGGCTACCCAGCAAAGCGCGACCGGTCACCGGTTGACCATCAATGAATCCCTGATGGTGCAAACCCGAAGCATCGACCCGGATTTTGAATCCTTTGCTATCAATGGCACGCCGGTAGACTGCGTGAGGATTGGGCGCAAGCTTTCTGACAGGCCTTTTGATTTTTGCCTGTCCGGCATCAATGACGGCCTCAACGTCGGCACAGATTTGTTTTACTCCGGCACCGCAGCGGCTGCGCGCGAAGCAGCGATGCTCTACCTGCCCAGCATGGCCATTTCCATTGAGTCACACGCAGATGAGGATATGCTCGTGCACCTGGCAGAACAAGCCTTGATGATTATGGACTACATTATCAAACGGCCCATGCCGCGGCTGACCTTTTGTAATCTCAATGCGCCTTGTCTGCCTCCCGGCAAGGTCAAACCAGCCAAAATCACTCCCATCAGCGAGAGCTATTGGCTGGATGAATACGTTGAACGCGTCAACCCGCGCGGCCAGCGCTATTTCTGGCTGGAAAACGGCGTGTTAAAGGAGGAAGCTGAAGCCGGTACCGATGCCGTAATGATTCAGCAAGGCCACCTGACGGTGAGTTTTGTCGGGGGTTTCGTCAACAACAACGCCCTGTATTATCCCAAGCTGGAGGAGATTCTTGGCTGATGTCATAATTGTTGGCGGTGGTCCTGCCGGGATGACAGCAGCTCTGTTCGCCAAAATGCAGGGTGCTCGGATTCTGTTGCTTGAGCACAATGAAAAGCTCGGCAAAAAACTGTATATCACCGGCAAGGGATCCTGCAATGTAACCAACTTATGCGAACGTGAGGAGTTTCTGTCCCAGGTGCCGCGGAACCCGCGGTTTTTGTATGCCGCGCTGGCTTTCCTCAGCCCGCAGCGGCTGCGTGACTGGCTGAGCTCTCTGGGTTGCCCTACCGTTGTGGAGCGTGGCCGGCGGGTGTTTCCTGCCAGCCGAAAGGCATCTGACGTCACGCGCGCCCTGGCCGCCGGCCTGAAAACAGATGAAGTGCGCTATCACGCCCGGGTACAGGAGCTTCTCGTCACAGACGGACGGATAAGCGGTGTGCGTCTTGAAAACAATGAAGTTATCCAAGCCGGCGCAGTTATCCTGGCAACGGGCGGGCTGTCTTATCCCAGCACCGGCTCCACAGGGCTGGGACACGCCATGGCGCAGCTTGTAGGCCATGCAGTAAGTCCCCTGTTGCCCTCTTTGACAGGCTTTGATACCATAGACGAGTGGCCAAAGCGCCTGCAGGGCTTGACGCTCAAAAATGTCAAGCTGCTGGCTTCCTGGGGAAAGAGGAGCCGGTTTGAAGAGCAGGGCGAAATCCTGTTCACGCATTTTGGCGTCTCCGGGCCGCTGGTACTGAGCCTGAGCAGTTATCTTACAGGACAGGATCTTTCCAGCGTACAGGCAGCCATTGATTTGAAACCAGCTTTGACGCACGAAGTGCTGCAAAAACGCCTGGAAGAAGAAATCACAGATCATGGCAAACGCACTTTGGGCAGGCTGCTGACTGACTACCTGCCGGCCAGCCTGGCAACTGTCTACCCGGACGTTATCGGCCTGCCTGTCGGGAAGGTCCTCAACCAATTGACAAGGCTGGAGCGTGCCGGCTTTGTTGAAGGTTTGAAACGCCTGCCGGTACGCCTTCGCGCCCACCGCCCCTTCAGCGAAGCCGTGATCACCTGTGGCGGGGTCATGGTTTCCCAGGTGGATTCATCCACCATGGCATCAAAGCTGATCGCAGGGCTGTATTTCGCAGGAGAGTTGCTGGATGTGGACGCGCTGACAGGCGGATATAATCTGCAAATTGCCTTTTCTACCGGAGCGCTGGCCGGATACAGCGCCGCATCACGGATTACATCACAAGGTATGGAGAGAACGTGAATTACATTATAATGGATCTTGAATGGAACCAGCCGCTGTCCCATATGAGCGCACAGTACCGCCGTTATGGCAAACAGCTGATGTTTGATATGATTCAAATAGGCGCAGTCAAGCTGGATGAGGAACTGCGCATGACAGGTTCATTCAATCAATACATCCAGCCCGGGCTGTACCGCAAACTCCACCCGCGGATTTCGCGCATCACAAGCATCAGGCAGGCGGATTTGGCCGGCGCGCCGGGTTTCAGTCAGGCGCTGTCCCGCTTTGTGCAATGGTGTGGTGAAGATTACGCGCTGATTACCTGGGGCCGCGATGACATCTCGGTATTTCAGCAAAACCTGAATTACTACCTGAAAAAAGAGCGCTCAATGCCACCGGTGTACGACCTGCAGTGTCTTTACAGCAACCAGGCCGAACACAACACTGCCAGGAACCGTACCGGTCTGCAAAGCGCTATGGCCCATTATCATATTGCTGCGAGCGCAGAGCATCCCTTTCACAGCGCGGTGGATGACGCATATTACACCGCGCTGGTTTTTCAAAAAATGTCCAGTCCACAGGATGTGCTGGATTATCCTCAGAAAGTACGGGAGCTGATCCCTGCGAAGACAGCCAGGGATGAAAAGTCCGATGACCTGCGCTTTACTACCCTGGAACAAGCTGTCAAAAGCCGGCCTGCCACCCAGCCCAACTGCCCGGTCTGCGGCAAGCGCATCAAAATCCCCGAGGGCTATGTTCCCGTGCGGCCTGATACCTGGCGCGCGCTGGCGGATTGTCCGGAGCACGGTCTGGTGCTGGTTGACCTGGTGCTTGACAAGAACGCACAGGGCAAGAAACAGGTCAAACGCCGCGCCGCGCTTTCTGACCAGCAAAATCCGGCTTATGTGCGTACCAAACATCTGCAGTGGGCCAACAAAATCGCCGCACTGGAACGAAAGGAGGCAAGCGCATGATCATTACCATCAACGGCAACAGCATGAAATTTGATGGACCGCAGCCTTTGTCTGTGATCATCCGTGCAATGCTGCCGGATACCTGTGATCAGGTCTTCGCCTGTTTTGTCAATGGCGCGGTGATTGAGTTAAAGAGCATCGTGGACAAATCCGCAGAGCTTATCCCCATCACCTACCGTGATGAAGAAGGCAAGCGTATCTACGAACGCTCCCTGCGCTTTGTCCTGTTGCTGGCAGCAAGAGAGCTTTTCCCGGATTACCATGTGCGCATCGAGCATTCCATCGGCCAGGGAGTCTATCTGTTATTGGAAGGCAGACGGCTTTATCCCGGCGATGTAGAAGCGCTTGAGGGCATGATGCGTGATTTTATCAAGCGCGACTTGCCATTTGTACGAACACGCTGGAGCCGCGAGGCAGCCATCGACTATTTCCTTGCACAAGGTGATCAGGACAAGGCCAACCTGCTCAGCTACCGTCCATATAACTACTTTGACATCTACACCTGCGGCGGCATGTCGGAGTACTTTTATGGCGCCATGCTCCCGTCTACCGGAATGCTCAAGACTTTTGCGCTGCGCGCCCGCGCGCCGGGTTTGGTGCTGCTGTTGCCGGACAGAGACAAGCCGGATATCGTGTCCACCTATATGAGCCTGCCCAAAAACATGGCTGTTTTCGCGCAGTCGAACTACTGGTGCAGGGTGCTCAATTGCGGCACTGCCTCGGAACTGAATGATTTGATCGCTCACAATAAACTGCGCGATTTCATCCGTGTGAATGAGGCTTTCCACTCCAAAACCATCTCGGAAATCGCCGAGGACATCGTCAACCGCGGCGCGCGCGCCATCTTTATCGCCGGGCCTTCCTCCAGCGGGAAGACTACCTTTGCCAACCGTCTGTGCATACACCTTCGGGTCTCAGGGATGAACCCTGTCATCGTGTCCATGGACGATTTTTACCGCAACCGTGATGAACTGCCGCTGGAAGCGGATGGCATGCCGGATCTGGAAGCCCTGTCTGCGCTGGATGTGCCCTACCTGCAATCATGCATCAACAGCCTGCTGGCCGGCAGGGAGACTGAGATGCCGCGCTTTGATTTTTCCAAGCACCGCCGCTCAGACAAGACGGTGAAAATGCAGATCGGCGCCAACTGCCCCCTGATTATCGAGGGGATTCACGGGCTGAACCCCGCTTTGCATAAAACGATTGACAGTCAGTTGATTTGCCGGATCTATATCAGCCAGTTGACCACCATCAACCTTGACAGGCACAACCGCATCCGTACCACAGATGCCCGGCTGCTGCGGCGCATCGTGCGAGATTATCAGTTCCGGGCAACCCCGCCGCTTAAGACGCTGGAGATGTGGGACAGCGTGCGCAGAGGCGAAGAAAGGTGGATTTTCCCTTATCAGGAGAACGCCGATATCGTATTCAACTCCGCTTTGCATTACGAATTGCCGGTGCTCAAGACCATCTCCTTCAACATCCTGAGCCAGGTGCCCCAGACCAGCCCATACTATATCAAGTGCAGCCGTATCCTGAAAATATTGAACTACATGCTGCCGGTGAAAGAAGATGTCTTCAATGAAATACCGCCGCTGAGCATCCTTCGGGAGTTCATTGGCGGCAACACGCTATATCAGGACGACCTGTAATCTCGCACCGTCTTTCTTATACGTTGCGCGTGCGCACAACCTGAATATCCACGTTTTCAGAGAGCTCGGCAACCATGTCAGAAAAGTGAAACTCGCTGGGCAGGTGCATGGTGTACAGGTTAATATACACATTGTCCTCCGGATTGTCCGTCGATGGAAGATGCTCTATATGAAAGTCGATGTCCAGAACTTTAATTTTGTTTTTTTGCAGGTAATCATTGATAAACGGGAGAGTGGACCGCCGATTGGTAAAACGGATTTCCACGCGCTTAATGGTGTTCACACGGATGACCCGCTGCAATACGGACAGCACCAGTATAATGAAAGATCCGATAATCAGCGCCAGATAATAATATCCAAAGCCAATCATCACACCCAGGCAGGCTACATTCCACAGACTGGCAGCGGTGGTCAAGCCGGATATCTTTTTTTGCGCGATAAAAATAGTGCCTGCACCTAAAAAACCGATGCCGCTGATCACCTGCGCTGTCATCCGGCCAATGGTGATGGATACCCCGTCGTGCAGCAGATCGCCGGCAGAATGAAGCATCAGCCCTTCCAGCACTGCAACCACCGCCGCGCCAAGACAGACCAGACTGTGGGTGCGCATCCCGGCCGGGCGATTCTTATACTCCCGCTCGATACCGATCACGCATCCGACAGTCACCGCCGCAATGATACGTATCAAGACCTCGTGCCAGGTCAAAGCCTTTACCTGAATCAAAATATCCACGTGTTCAACGTCCTTTTCAGTATTCCGGTTCACTGGGGCTCTCTGCTATAATATGCATTATATATACATAAGGGCACCTCTAAAAACGTCAAATTTCCTTTAGCATATCATACCCCCCCGAAAAATCAAGGGGATTTTGCAAAAAAATGTATGAATTTATCGTAGAATCATCAAAATAT
>Ga0255340_1000664_pt1 | contig 53424 bp, 36 predicted proteins | sample wastewater_treat_7_FD_192417 | JGI IMG/M metagenome (GOLD analysis project Ga0255340, IMG submission 192417) | Wastewater microbial communities from Lulu Island WWTP, Vancouver, Canada - plant10 | ecosystem: Engineered > WWTP > Wastewater > Unclassified | place: Canada: Vancouver, British...
CTGCCTGCTGCCCGCCTGCTGCCGTCTCAAGCTTTATCAGTTCCTAAAATTCAAGATTTAAGAAATCTGGTTATCGCTGGTTTTGGTTGACAATTTTTTGACTTCATGATAAAGCAAAAAAGGCCAAAAACGTCATAGCCCTAGGGTTTTTTCCAGGGGGGTTGAGCAGAAAGGGCCGAAAATGCTTAATCATGAGGCAAAAATGGGGACTTTGGTGGCATGAGATGGTGGGGCTTGAGCAGAAAAGGCCGAAAATGCTTAATCATGAAGCGGACAAGAGGGCTTGCAACGATGGCGAGAGAGGGGGCTTGAGCAGAAAAGGCCGAAAATGCTTAATCATGAAGCGGACAAGAGGGCTTGCAACGATGGCGAGAGAGGGAGCTTGAGCAGAAAAGGCCAAAAATGCTTAATCATGAGGCAAAAATGGGGACTTTGGTGGCATGAGATGGTGGGGCTTGAGCAAAAGGGCCCAAAACCGCAAAAAAAACCTCCGACTTTTCAGCCGGAGGCAGATATAGAGGAAGTTTGGTTTTCCAAGTTTTCAGCTTCTAAAGTCTTTCAAAAGTCAAGGTCTTTCAAAGGTCCCATGAAGCCTCAAGCTTTAATCTTTCGCAAGGCGTTGGTAGTTGGCGAAGCGCAGCTTTGCAAACTCTTCAGTCTTGCTAAGAAGTTCTTTTGCCCTGTCGGGGAAGAGCTTGTGGAGCGATGAGAAACGAACTTCTCCCATCAGGAAGTCCTGGAATTTAGTCCAGTCGGGCTCCTTGCTGTCGAGAGAGAACGGGTTTTTGTCGCTTCCCACAAGAGTCGGATTATAGCGGTACAGGTGCCAGTAGCCGCAGTCTACGGCAAGTTTTTCCTCGCGCTGACTCAGCCCCATGCCTGCCTTGAGGCCATGGTTGATACATGGAGAATAGGCTATTATGAGAGATGGGCCGTCGTAGGCTTCAGCTTCCTTTATGGCATTCATGAATTGTACCGGGCTGGCTCCCATAGCTACCTGAGCTACATAAACATAGCCGTAGCTGATGGCCATCATACCCAAATCCTTCTTGCGCACCTCTTTTCCGGAAGCAGCGAACTTTGCAATGGCTCCGATGGGAGTACTCTTGCTGGATTGTCCGCCGGTGTTGGAATAAACCTCAGTGTCGAGCACCAATACATTCACATCCTTTCCGCTTGCCAGCACATGGTCGAGTCCGCCGTAGCCTATGTCGTAAGCCCAGCCGTCACCGCCGAATATCCATTGGCTGCGTGCCGGTATATAATGCTTGTACTCAGCGAGCTGACGGGATACTTTATCCTTGCTCTTTTCGAGTATTGGGATAAGCGCATCTGCAACTTCACGGGTGGTTTTATAGTCTTCGGGTGCGGAGAGCCACTTTTCTGCAAGCGCTTTCACATCTCCATCCCTTCCGGCAAGCTGCTCCATAAGCGATTTTACGGTCATACGCATGCGGTCGGAACCTATCTTCATACCCAAACCGAATTCGGCGGCATCTTCAAACAGTGAATTCTGCCAAGCCGGTCCGTGCCCGCCAGCATTGGTGCAGTAGGGGCTTGCGGGGAAGGAAGCTCCGTAGATGGAGGAGCATCCTGTGGCATTGGCAATCATCATATGGTCGCCGAAGAGCTGGGTGATATTCTTTATATAAGGTGTCTCACCGCAACCTGCGCATGCTCCCGAGAATTCGAAGAGAGGCTGGCTGAACTGAGAGGCCTTCACATTGCTCTTGGGGTCGAACGGAGTCTTGTAGCCGACCTTGCTGTTGAGATGGTCGAATTGTACCTGCTCATCTGCACGTTCGAGATAATCGACCATTTTGAGAGCCTTTTCCGGTTTGGCAAGGCAGACATCCATACAATTGCCGCAACCCGTACAGTCTGCCACGCTGATGCTGAGAGCGTACTTGTATTCTTTGAGGTTGGCTCTGCCATCAGCGAACTTGGTGCCCTTCGGGAGGGCCGCCGCTTCTTCGTCAGTGAGCAGGAACGGCCTTATGGCTGCGTGCGGACATGCAAAAGCGCAATTGTTGCACTGGATACATTTTTCGGCATCCCACTCAGGAACCATTACTGCCACGCCGCGTTTTTCATAGGCGGATGTGCCGGAAGGCATTGTGCCGTCCATATATGGAAGGAAGGCGCTCACAGGCAGGGAGTCTCCGGCCTGAGCGTTCACCACATCGGCGATTTCTTTTACAAACGGAGTTGCAAGGCGGTCTACGCCCGGATTCTCGAACTTGGCGTTGATGCCGGCCCAAGTTGAGGGTATTGCAACTTCGATATATTCTCCACCCCTGTCTATGGCATCGTAATTCATCTTCACTATATGCTCACCCTTGTTGCCGTAGCTCTTGAAGGCTGCGTCTTTCATATATTTAACTGCATCTTCGTAGGGGATTATACCGGTAATCTTAAAGAATGCGCTTTGCAGAATGGTATTGGTACGGTTGCCCAAACCAATCTCCTGTGCAATCTTGGTGGCGTTTATAATGTAGAGCTTTATATTCTTTTTAGCTATAACGCCCTTCACGTTGTCGGGAATGCGCTCCAAGGTTTCTTTTTCGTCCCAAAGGGAATTGAGGAGGAGGCTGCCGCCGTTTTTGATGCCCTTGAGCACATCATATTTATATAGGTATGAAGGCACATGGCAGGCAACGAAGTCGGGAGTGCTTACCAAATAGGGGGCGTGTATGGGCTGTTTGCCGAAGCGTAGATGACTGCAGGTGTAGCCGCCGGACTTTTTGGAGTCGTAGTCAAAGTAAGCCTGGCAATATAAATCGGTGTGACTGCCGATAATTTTGATGGTGTTTTTGTTGGCGCCTACGGTGCCGTCAGAGCCCAAGCCATAGAATTTGCATTCTTTGGTGCCGGGCTTCACTATGGAAACCTCTTCCTTTACCGGAAGGCTCTTGAAAGTCACATCGTCTACAATTCCTATGGTGAAGTCACTCTTGGGAGACTTGAGCTCCAAGTTCTCATATACGGCGATGATTTGCGCCGGAGTGGTGTCCTTGCTGGAAAGTCCATAGCGTCCGCCAACGATGAGGGGAGCGTTGTCTTTGCCTTGATAGGCGGCCTTTATGTCCAAATAGAGGGGTTCGCCGAGCGAGCCGGGCTCTTTTGTGCGGTCCAGCACTGCGATTTTTTTAACCGTCTTGGGAATGGCCTTGAAGAGATATTCAGTGCTGAAAGGTCTGTAAAGATGTACGCTTACGAGGCCGTATTTGCCTCCGGCGCTGTTCAGATGATCGATGGTCTCCTTTATGGTTTCGGTAACGGAGCCCATGGCGATGATTATATTTTCGGCTTGTTTGTCACCGTAATATATGAAAGGACGATATTTGCGGCCTGTAAGCTCGCTTATTTCGCCCATATAGCGTGCAACTATGTCCGGAACTTCCTCATATACTTTATTGCGCACCTCCACAGCCTGGAAATAAACGTCACCGTTTTGGGCTGTTCCGCGGATAACGGGGGCATTCGGGCTGAGGGCCCTTTCACGGAAGTTCTTGAGGGATTTTTCGCTAACCATATCTTTGAGCGCGGCCTCGTCGAGAACCTCAATTTTTTGTACTTCGTGGCTGGTGCGGAAACCATCGAAGAAATGCAGGAAAGGAATGCTGCTCTTGATTGCGCTCAGATGCGCTACTGCGGCAAGGTCCTGCGCCTCTTGTACAGAGCCGGAAGCAAGAAGGGCAAAGCCTGTCTGGCGGCATGCCATTACGTCCTGATGGTCTCCGAAGATGGAGAGGGCGTGGCTTGCAAGTGCGCGGGCCGATACGTGAAATACGCCGGGAAGAAGTTCGCCGGCCATCTTATACATATTGGGAATCATGAGCAGGAGGCCCTGAGAAGCGGTATAAGTGCTGGTAAGGGCGCCTGCTTGAAGCGAGCCGTGCATTGCTCCTGCGGCTCCTGCTTCACTTTCTAACTCGGTAACCTCGACTGTCTCGCCCCAGAGGTTCTTTTTACCGTGGGCGGCCCATTCGTCTATGCTCTCCGCCATAGGGGAAGAAGGCGTAATGGGATAGATGCATGCGTTCTCGCTGAAGAGATACGCGATGTTTGCGACAGCGGTGTTACCGTCACAAGTAATAAATTTCTTTTCTTTGGCCATAATTATGTTAATGAAATAAGATTTAGATTCTTTGTATCGTGTTGATTTTTACATCGTGCTAAGTTAATAAAAAAAACCTTAAGATAGCCCTGAAACCTCCACTTCTTTTCCCTCCGCACTGCTGATGCGCTTTACAAGGCCTTGCAATACGCTTCCGGGTCCGAGTTCGAGGAAAAAGTCCGCTCCGTCCGCGAGCATATTCCTTACGCTTTCGGTCCAGCGCACAGGGCTGGTGAGTTGGTTGAGGAGATTGTCTTTAATTACTGCGGAATCGCTTTCGCCTTTGGCGCTGAAATTTTGATAGATTGGGCAGATTGGGGCCTTGATAGAGGTGGATGCGATTGCATCCGCAAGTTCCAGTCGGGCCGGCTCCATAAGGGGAGAGTGGAATGCACCGCCCACTGCCAGTGGCAAAGCGCGTTTCGCCCCTGCTTCCTTGAGTTTTTCGCAAGCCAGCAAAACAGCTTCCTTCTCACCGGATATAACCACCTGGCCGGGGCTGTTGTAATTAGCCGGAACCACGCCTTTGATGCCTGCGCAGACTTCTTTTACCTGCTCATCCGGAAGGCCGATTATGGCAGCCATTGTGCCGGGAACTTTTTCGCAGCATTTCTGCATTGCGCCTGCGCGTATGGCAACGAGCTTCAAGCCGTCTTCAAAACTCATGGCTCCTGCCGCCACAAGTGCAGAAAATTCACCGAGAGAATGCCCTCCTACCATATCGGGAGCGGGAAGGTTCGGGGTGTATAGGGCAAGAGCGGCAGAGTGTATGAAAATGGCCGGCTGGGTGACATTTGTGGAGCGAAGGTCTTCTTCACTGCCGCTGAACATTATGTCCGTAATTCTGAAGCCGAGTATTTCATTTGCTTGTTCCATTAGTGCCGCGGTTTTGGGGCTGTTACTGTAGAGTTCTTTTCCCATTCCCGGGAATTGTGCCCCCTGACCGGGGAAAACATATGCTTTCATGTTCTGATTAGGAGTTGATTTGGAATGCAAAGATACATTTTTTTAAGTATCTTTGCAGTCCTGCTCCCTTAGTTTAACGGATAGAATTACGGATTCCGGTTCCGTAGGTATAGGTTCGATTCCTATAGGGAGTACAGGAGAGCGATTGCTCGTCACATTTAACAGTATTCTGTCACAGGCGGGGCGTCAAATAAAATTGATGCTCCGCCTTTTTGTCACTCTATGCGCAATTCCATCGCCATAGGGCTTAAAATAAAATTTAAGAAACAGCCTGAAACATAAAAATATTCTGAATTCCGGGACGCCGCAAAATATAAACGGATAAGCATATGCACCTTTGTGGCAAACAATTTATATGCTTTATGAAAAAGATTTTTATTTCCCTTTCATGCACCCTTACGGCTGTGCTTCTGTTATCTTCCTGCGACAAAATGCGTGGCGAAAAAACCTCCTCTCCTCAGCTCTCGCCTGAGGAGACCTCTACTCTCAGTATCTCCATCGAGGGAGTGGATGCGGAAATCACCACCCGCGCTTCCACCTCAGAAATCGGCTCCGACAAAACCGCCCAAAGCACGCAGATTTTCATCTTCGAACCTGCAGGCGCCTGCGCTAAAAAACTCAGCGCCGCCTCGAACGACATTGTGCTTCCGAGAGGCTTCAAATATACTGTGGCCGCCCTTATAAACGGCCCGGAGCTTGCAAATCTAAGTTTAACGGCATTAAGGGACAAAATTATCTCTCTTAAGGATCATCCTTTTGTGATGTATAAAGAGCAGCAGGCAGACCTTACGACAGCTGCAGAGGTCTCCGTGGCCTTGAAAGTCACCAGTCTCGGAGCCCGCGTAAGGGTAAAGAATGTTACGAACAATCTGCCTTCGTGGCTCGGGAATCTCACCATCAATAAAATGTTTCTTTGCAATGTGGTGGGTACGGCTCAGCCCAAGGCTCCCACATATAATATTACTTATAATTGGTACGGGCGCAACAATATCAATACTCCCATAAGCGACGGGAGCGTGACCGGTTCTGTCAGCAGTACCGCAGAGGCGGCGGCTTATACCCTTAAAGAACCCGCCCTTGCTCTCTCGAGCGGAGAATCTTTGTCAGGAAAAGGCTATTCCTGCTCTTTTTACTGCTTCCCCAACAAAAACAAAACGGCAATTCCTGACACCGGTTATTCCGGCACTACGGCCGACCAGAGTCTTGCAACCTGGCTTACGGTATGCGGCACTGTCGGAGCAAAAACCTATTATTGGACGATTAACTTGGGAGAAAACATCTCGAAAACCACCGGTCTGGCGGCAAACTATACCTATGATGTAACATTAACCATAAATAATCTCGGCAGTTTGAATCCCACCGTTCCGGTGGTGCCCGGCTCGGCAGACATCAGCTGCACAATATCCCCATGGACAGACGGAGGCGATATAATCACAAGCATCTAAGGCGGTATGAAAAGACTATCCCTGATATTTGCCGCCCTGCTGTTTTGTTATGCCTGTGAAAGGGCGGAGGAAGCCCCTCCCGCGCAAGTGCGGGAGGGGAGGGCGAGCATCGAAATGATGCTCGACACCGGTGGAGGGCATCTCACCCGTTCTTCCTGCGGCCCGAATTCTGAGGACGAAATTCACGACATCAATGTCTGGCTCTATCAGGACGGAGCCCTCTTCCCTGACTTTTGTTTATATTCTTCCAATCTGCACGGCAATAAAATAAACCTCGTATTCCCAAGTATCAACGGCGAATACAGTCTCTATTTTCTTGCCAATACCGGAGAAATTGAGCCTCCCGAAAAAGAAGCCGAACTGCTCGATTTTACATTGAACTTCGATGATTATTCTTCTTTTAAGACAAACGGATTCCCTATGGCAGCGGCTCTGCTCGGCTATAAGCCGCAAGAAGGCACCGGCATACACTTGGAAAAATTAGTGGGGCGCTTTGACATTTACATTTATAGGAATCCTGCCAACAAAAAAGTGGACTACAGTTTTACTTCGGGGAGACTTAAAGCCTGCGCAAAGACTGTGCGGCCATGGGGGAGGGTGGAAGGTATTGAGGGTTATGCCAGCAGGGCCTTGAATGAGGGTGAGGTGCTGCCGGAGGGGGATTATATGAGTGAGGAGGATATAGAGGAGTTGAATACCTACGGTACTGTGACCCTTTATTATTTGGAGAATTGTCAGGGATGTCTGCTTCCGGACAACACCTTGCCGAGAGGCAAGAATGCACAAGCGATAGAGACGGCGACAGGAGATGCCGGGCGGGCATCCCTGTGTTCTTATCTGGAGCTCATTTGCAGGGCCGTTACGCCCACCATTACTTACGAAAATGTAATCTACAGAGTCTATTTGGGCCAGAATGGGACTAGCGACTTTTCGATAAAACGCGGCAGTCTGAATAATATGGAGCTGGATTTGGTTTCCGACAGGATTACAGAATCGGATTGGTTTGTGGAGCCTGGGGAAGGCACGATTACCGGGCAGCTTTTGTTTACCGAGACTGACCCTTTTGCAGATGTAAGGCCCTCCGATAATTATTCTGCTTTCATGCTTAAAGATGTGGCTCCGACTTCGGGAGTGATTTCCTCGCCGTCTTTTTATCTGCAAAATAATCTCATCAAAACCTATTACATCTATTGCAGCGACTCCAAGATGGATTATACCCTTTCGCAAGACATTCCTTCGAATGCATCGCCTTATGTGACTTGCAATTTGGAAAAACTCACCAAGATTCACAATATACATGAGCCCAATATGGGCACCTATGTGTCGAAGTATTGGAAAAAGCTGACCATAAGTACGGAATGCACTCCGGAAAGCTTCGGGGTGACATTCAACAATATATTTACTTTATATGAAAAGAAAAAGACAGTCAATCTTAACGTAAGCAGTTACGATGGAGTGATAAATGTGCCTGTAGAGGTAGGGGTGATAGGCAGCTTGGAGGCAAAATTCAATCTCAATACGAATAATCTTTTGCAAATGGCCATGTTCGACCCTATAGGCTACACTATGCAGAGAAGCAATATAGGGATTGAGGCCTTTACGGCTGGCAGTCATTATTGGTACAGCAATTATTTTCTCGATTACGATTCCCCCTTTTGGGCGGTGCTCCTTAAAAGGTCATCTTTTGATTCGTATTTCTATAATACAGGCGCTCTTATAAGCATTTATAAAGAAAAGGATTACCCTATGGACATTTCCGCCACTCACAATACTTTATATAATACTCTTTATCTGGCGGACAGCTATACCCGCAAAAACAAAAAAAAGAATAAGCCCGAATATGCCGAAGCAGACCTTGTATACGGCCGGATAAACACTCTTGAGATTACTCTCGATTGTCCTAAGGGTTATAGTTTTAAGAATTCTGTAACGCGCAATATCCCCGTGACATTCAGAAGCACCGCCAATCTGATGAACGGTAAATTCGGAATAGGAAGTTCTTCTGCAAAGTGGGAGGGGATATATGTGTTTCACGGTAAAAATCTGGAATATTCTCCGAGTAATGAAACGCGCAGTTTTGTCTTCGAAACCAATTATGCAGGTCAGGGTTATACCCTCAATCTGGATGGTATTTATAATCTGACAAAGAATCACGGTTCCGCTTATCGCGACCCGGGGCTTCAGCAATATGGAGGAACCATTATGTGCGGCGTCTCTTCGGGGCAGCACGAAGAATATTGGTGGGTTAATTATCCGTTCCTGCACGAAGATTATTATCCGCAGACAGATTAAAATATAGCGGCATATTCAAGCATTGCCGCGCTTTGATGCGCCAAGTCATGTTCTGCCTCTAAAAGAAATGAGAAAGCCGCGTCTCCGGAGAGGGGGCGCGGCTTTTTGTATCGGCGATTGTAGGGGCTTGGCAGATGATACCGTAGCATCACGGCTAAGGTTTAATATCCGAAAATATCTTCAAGCGAAAGATGCTGAACAGGTCCCAAGGTCTTAAGGAATTCCATATCCAGTTGAGCCTTGTCGCCAAGAATCGCATAAACGCATTCGCGGTCTTTCACCCATTTTTGCTGTACCTCCTTGACATCCTCCAGGCTCATATCTTGAATAGCATCGAACACCATCTTGTCCTGAGGATCGTCAAGGCCAAGCCTTTCGCAGGCTAAGTAAGAATTTAGTACGGCCATTCCGTTGGTACGTCTTGTGCGCATCTGCGAAATCATGCCGTCCTTGGCAATCGAGAAAGCTTGCTCCGATTCCGGCATCTTATTGATTATCAGGTCAAAGGCCTCAACTGCCTGTTGGATTTTATCGTTCTGTGATGCGATATAGGCATAGAAGCTATAGTCCTGACCGAGATGCAAGGGTTCCGAAAGTCTGGCCGTTGCGCTGTAGGCAAGGCCGCGCGCCTCTCTCATCTCCTGGAAGACTATGCTGTTCATGCCGGAGCCGAAATAATTATTGAACATGCGTATTCCGGGGCTATAGGCTTTGTCAAATTCTTCCCTGAGGTTAAAATACTGCATATAATAGAAGTTGTTGGCAACATACGGGGCAATCAAAACCTTGGATTGAGTTACGGGCGCATATTGGGTGAACTTCTCCACCAAGGGCTCGGGATTATCCCCCGGCTTATGGCAGGTTGCCAATTTCACACGTGCTTTGCCTTCCGAAAGAGGTCCGTAATACAGAATTCTGTGTCCTTTGCTGAAAACATCGCGTAGCTTGCCGAGTAATTTTTCAGATGTAAGAGCATTGATTCCGGCATCGGAAAGAGTGGATGACTTAATATAATCGGGGCCGTAGCGCAGATAGGTTATAAGTGCGCTGAAGCAGCTGTCCTGACTCTTCTTGGCATCGGCTCTGGCTTTGAACATATCGGACTTGAGCGAGGCAAGTATATTTTCGTCCGGCTGAGCATTGGCGATGAGGTCTTCCACGATAGTTACCGCCTCTGCAATATTCTCATCAAGGCCGCTGACAGTCAGCCTGAGCTGATGGTCGCTCAGATTAAAGTTGAAATCGCTCGCAAGAGAATACATCTTGGCTGCAATTTCCGCTGCGCTCATTTCGGGTGTTCCCAAATATGGCAGATAATCGATGGCGGCTTCCAAAGCGGGGTCATCGCAGCGGCCGATATTCCATACAAAGCTCACAGTGCTTATCTCGTTGAGTTCATTGAGCTTATAGAGCATCTCCACTCCGCCCGCAAATTCACTTTTCGACATGTCTTTGCCGAAGTCCAAGAACTTGGGTTCAATGGGTTGCACCTCAGTGTTCTGAACTTCTACGAGGAAGCTGCTGCTTTTGTCGCGGTTGGTTTCGATGGGGGTAATGGCGGGAGCCACCATCTTCTGGATGTTTTTGTCTTCTCCCTGTCTCTTATAAACGATTACATAGCTTTCGGGGGCAAGATATTCGGCTGCGAAGTCCATCACATCCTGCTTTGTGACTTTGCTGTAACGCTCAAGGTCTTTGCAGGCGTTTTTCCAAGGAATATCGGCTATGAAAGCGTTCACGAACAGATTCGCCCTTACTCGGTTGCTTTCGAGCTGACGCATTTTCTGAAGCCTGATGTTATTGATGGTGCTGCTTATCAGGCTTTCATCGAAGTCTCCCGATGCGAGCTTACCCACCTGCTCGAGAGCGAGGTCCCTGAGCTCCTCCAAAGTCTGCCCCTGCTTGGGCATGCCGACAGTGAGGAAAATACTATAGTCGGGCTGGGTGTTGGTTCCGGCTCCCATATACATGGCTTTTTGCTGCTGATTTACATCAATATCGATTATGCCGGCCTGTCCGTTGCTGAGTATGCTGCTTGCAATCTCGGAAACCGTAGTGGTTTGAAGGTCTCTTTCACCCGGAAGTCTCCAGCCGAGAGCCATTATTTCGGCCTGCTGTCCATAAACCTCCTTAACTATGGGCTCTGTAATCGGCTCCTCCGGCTCATATTCCAATTTTGGGATATTGGGGTTGGGTTCCCAATCGCCGAAGTATTTTTCTATGGTGGCAAGAGTCTTGGCCGGGTCGAAGTCTCCGGAGAGGCAGATGGCTATATTGTTGGGGACATAATAGCTTTTGTAGAAATTTTTAATGTTTGTGATGGATGGGTTTTTGAGCTGTTCCTGCGTGCCCAGCACGGTTTGGGTGCCGTAGGGGTGATTTTTGAAGAGACCTGCCTGAAGAGCCTCGAAGAGCTTGTAGTTGTCCTCGGTAAGGGACATGTTCTTCTCCTCGTAAACAGTCTCAAGCTCGGTGTGGAAACCGCGTATCACATTATTGCGGAAGCGGTCGGCTTGAATTTTGGCCCAATTCTCTATCTGGTTGGACGGGATGTCCTCAGTGAAGACGGTTTCGTCTTGGCTGGTCCAGGCATTGGTGCCACGTGCGCCGATTAAACTCATGAGTTTGTCATACTCGTTGGGGATGGCAATCTTGGAGGCCTCGTAACTCACAGAGTCTATTTTTTTATAGAATGCTGTGCGCTCCGAGGGGTCTGTGATTGTGCGGTATTCCTCGAACAGACGCTCGATTTCATCCAACAGGGGCTTTTCAGCCTCGTAGTCCTGGGTGCCGAATTGCTCGGTTCCTTTGAACATAAGATGCTCGAAATAGTGAGCCAAGCCGGTGGTTTCGTGAGGATCGTTTTTGCCTCCGGAACGCACGGCGATATAGGTTTGGATTCGGGGCTCCTCCTTGTTTACGGTCATATAGACTTTGAGCCCGTTATCCAAGGTGTAAATGCGGCTTTTCATAGGGTCGCCGGCCACCCTTTCATAGTTTTTGCATGAAACAAAGCCCGTCAGCAGCGCTGAACTGCAAAGGGCAATTATTAGAAATCTTTTCATAAAATTATAATTAATAGGTTTAAAGGTAGCAATTATTTTTAGATTTTGCTTTAAATTTATAACTTATTGAAAGAAAATTTGACGCAACTCCTCAGGATACCTTAGGAATTGCTTATAGAATGTATATTCAGCAAGATGTCCGTACTTTTCCGGAAGCTTTATCTATGACTGTCCGGCTTGTTTATTCAACAACATATTAGGCAATCGTGAAGTTTGCCTATGCACGATCTATTTCAGCCGATAGTCGGAAATGTTCTGCAATCCGGGAATGCCGTAATATTTTGGTACAAGGTCGCCTTTCAGGTAGACCAAACGGCCGAGATTTTCGGGATGGTCCACCAAATTGAGAACCCCTCGTATATCGCCTTTTTGCAATTGCACCGCAAGGCAGCTTTCTTTGTCTGCAGAGGTGGATGTGGGGGATAGGACAAGGTTGGTGGCTGATTTGAAAGGAGGGCTGAAAGAGCAGCCGTTCGCAGTGCAGTCGCCTCCGGCAATATAGCCGTACACCCATACTCCTGTAGGGCTCTCCGATGCTTTACTGCGCGCTTCTCCTACGCTGAGGGCGCCCGACAAATCGGTGTTGTCTCCTTCTGAACCCGAGCCTCCTGAATTGAAAAAGAAGTTTTCTGCAGTATAGTTTAGAGAGGTGTCGATTTCCATGCTGAAGCCCTCGCCGTATTTGTCGGCGGTGGAACTTACTTCTTTTATGTTATTGCCGGCATCAATTCGCAGGATGAGTATCTCCCTCGCTGCGAGTTCGCGTGTAAGCAATGTGCTTGTATTGCCGCCGTAACTGAATTCCAGCCAGACGGGCCCCGGCTTGAAATATCCCGTACGTTTTTCGCCGTAAGCGTACACTAAGGAGCCGGCAGCGCTGTGAAGATAGAAAGTGCCGTCGGGATATTCTGCGCGGAAATTAATTCCTGTCTGCAGCCTTACTCCCGCATTCAGTTGAGAGCAGGACAGATGCACTGCCGAAATCACTCCGGACTCTATGGTAAATGTCTGATAATCACCAAATTGTTGTGCGTCGAAAAGAGGCTCCGAAAACTTTCTGGAAATTGCCGATACGGTATAGTCCCCCGGCTGCAATTCCATTTGTTCAGGGAGTGAGGAGTAAATGCCTGAAAAAACACTTTTCCCTGATGCTCCGGCTATTTCCACCATAAACAGATTGGTGTCGGGAATTTCTGTCATGGTGCGGCTGGATGGGGGTTCGAATGCGAGTTGCAGAAATCCCTTTCCGGAGGGCGGTCCCGACATTATTCGGTCACAGGATAAAAACGACAGCGCCAATAGTAAGGACGAGATAATGCAAGATTTCTTCATAATTTTTCGTTTTTGTGAATTTACGAAGACTTTTCGATGCATCGGCGGAGTAAAAATCAACTTTTTATGTTTTACTTCGTAAAACAGGGTAATTTTCCCGAAAAATATTTTTCTTTAAAAACGGCCTCCCATATCGCTCTATTGAGGGTAAAGAGCAATAATTAAAAATTCTTTAAAAAAATGTTCGTTTTTTTTTGAAAAAGCATTGCTGTTTTGAAAAAAGGTGTTATCTTTGCATTCGGAAAAATTCGACGATTAAGAATTCTATCCAAGGCTGATGCCGAAAATATGACTTCTGTCGTTGTTTTTTTTGTGAAAAAAGGTACATGGTTGGACAATACTTCAGGAGGGCACTAATTGCGTGCTTATTAACCCTCGCAGCCGAAATTACGCTTGCAGCTTTCGACACCGCAAATGTGAAAACATCTGCGGATGAGGTGTTTATACGCAAGTCTGCCGTAATCCACTTTAAGGTTAATCTCTTCGAACCCGATAGAGCATTGGAAAACAATGCCGCCAACCTTGATTCTTTGGTAAGCTGGATTAATCGCATTAATGCCGGCGAAAATTCCACACTCGATAAAATAACGGTCCGTTCCGCCGCTTCTCCCGAAGGCGGGGATTCTTACAATCAAAGTCTTGCCGAAAAACGCGCCAGGTCAATCACCCTTTTCATTATTGAAAATACCGGCGTGGATCGTTCCCTCATTATAGAAAATCCCGTAGGCTCCGATTACGAGGGCCTTCGCAATATGGTCGATACTGTTTCTTTCCAGTATAGAGATGAGGTTATCCATATTCTGGACAATACTCCTTTATACGTCTATAGGAATGGAAAAATAGTAGATAGTAAAAAGAAACAACTTATGGATTTGCGCGGCGGTCGTCCTTGGTTTTGGATGCTGTCCAACCTGTACCCAAGCTTGCGCCGGACTGAAGTCGTGATAGACTACACCGAGCGTATAAAAAGGCATTCGGAGCTCAAGGATACCGCCAAATCCATTTCTCCTACTGTTATCCCCACAGCCATAGATACCACATCTGTGGCTGCGGAGCCGGCAGTTAGAGATAAAGTTAAAATTGTTTCTCCTGTTATTCCCACAGTCGCTGATACGACATCCGCGACTGTGGAGGTAACAGTTCCTGACATTCCTTCCGAAATCAAAGAAGTGATAGTCAGGGATACTGTCGTTATCAGAGATACTGTTATAATCAGAGACACGATTGTAATAAGGGATACAATCCGTATCTGCGATGCAATCGAGCCGGTTTCCGACACTCTTGAAACCCTTGTCCAGCCCGCCGACAGCATCGCATATCCCGTTGACACTTTCGCTCAGCAGGATCTTATCAAGATATTCAAGGCAAGGGTTGCTTTCAGCACGAATGTTCTGTACGACCTTGCCATCACCCCCAATTTCAGCATGGAGATTCCCATCGGCAGGCGTTGGAGCACGGGCTTCAACTATACCTTCCCGTGGTATGTATGGGATGGCAATACACGCGCTTACGAAATTCTCCATTTGGATATTTTTGCCCGCTATTGGTTCAATCCTTCCGAGGCCCTTACAGGCTGGTTCGCAGGAGTGAATTTCGGAGGAGGTTATTTCGATATCCAGCCCAAGGGCTCGGGTTATCAGGGAGAAGCTTCTGTAATAAGCATAGAGGCGGGTTACAACTGGTATATCAACAAGCGCTGGCGCTTTACGCTCTCCGCCGCAGCCGGCTGGATGGGCGCCGCGTATCGCAGGTATGATGCTATCAAGAGCACCTATACCCACCTGGTAGAAAGGTATGAAGGTGTCTATACATGGTACGGTCCCACCCGCTTGAATGTCGGCTTTACCTATGTGTTTGGTCGTAACGTAGTAAAGAAAAAGTAATGAGAAAGCTCAGGTCATACGCTCTTATGCTTCTCGCAGCTGTCGTTCTGGCGGCTACGGGTTGTCAGCGTAGACCTATGGAGGCAGACTACGTTCCCACCGTAAGGGTTATAGTGAAATGCGATTGGCAATACTTCTGTGAAGAGCCCACCGGTATGACCATGTACTTCTTCAGGGACGGCGAAGACACTCCGCGTGTAATCAGTACTTCCCAGGTAAACGATGTGGCCGTGAACCTTCCCGCAGGCCATTGGAGAATGTTCCTCATCAACCAGAGCGTATACGAATTCTCGAGCTACGAATTCTTCAGCATGAATGAATACGCTCAAGCTTTCGTGCGCCTTGCCGAGATTAAATCCAAGTGGTACGTTCCAAGCAAAACCAAATCGATAAGCAAAGAAACCTTTATCGGACACGACCCCGAGCACCTCGCCGTTGCCTTGGCAAGCGAGTTCGACATCACTCACGAAATGGTGGATCACTATCAATCGGCTTATTACGAATATAGGACCAGACTGAAGAGTAAGGCTCCGGACAGCGAATTGGATTATTATCTGAGCGCTATGGACGAATATACATACGTGATTCCTGTAACGGCACGCGACATTATTTCCACCGTGAGGGCTCGTATCTATATCAATAATATCAGAAGCTTGCGCTCTGTACGCGCTGCCCTTACCGGTATGGCTCAGAACTTTATGCTTACCAAAGACAGGACGGATGAGGGGAATGTGGACCAGCTGCTCGAATCGTGGGTAGTTGAATTCGATGAAGAAGTTCCCACCCGCGGCTATATAGAGTCGCAGGTTACAACCCTCGGTCTTCCGAATGGAGTTACCACTGTAGAGGGAAGAGCGCCTGAGCTTAACTCGCTCGGCCTCAATATGCTTATGAAAGACGGCAAAACCCTGTTGAAGTACGACTTCTTGGTGGGACACAAATTCCAAATCACCAAGGACGAAAGCGGATTGGGCTTGAGGCTGAATCTCTATTTGCAGGAAGGTTACGATAAAGACCCTGTAATTACATTGCCTGATGTGGTGGTAGAAGAAGGCGGCGGCGGATTCAAGGCTGATGTTGTGGATTGGGAAGATGAAATAAATGTCGGAATACCGATTTAAAAGGATACGGCATCTTATATATATAAAGGTTAGAAAATTTAAAAATCAAACGAAAATGAAAGATTTAAATAATAATAAACAACAAACAAACAACAAAACAACAAACAACAAACAACAAAAAATTATGAAAAAGTATTTTGTTATCGCAGCAGCAGCTGCCCTTGTTCTTGGAGCATGCTCCAAAAACATCATCGATGAAACCAGCACAGGAAATGTTATCGGTTTCAGTACTTACTCTCCCACGCCTACCAAGGCGGGCGGTTCATTTGTAACCGGCACCAACTTCCTCGGAGTTAACGCAGACGATCAGCTTATAGGTGTTTATGCCTATAACACAGGAAGCGCCACTTATGCCGATGCAACCCACACTCCTAACTTTATGACTGATGTTAAAGTTAAACTTTTGAATAATGGCGGTACAGCTTCATCTTCTTATACTCCTGTACGCTATTGGCCTACAGATGAGGCTAACAACAAGCTGACCTTCTTTGCCTATTATCCCAATTTGACGGGAAACAACATCACTAAGACAGTAGGCATCGGTCTTGTGGATTTCTCTTTCTCAATTCCTGACACCAAACCTATCAACGACATTGATTTTATGGTTGCGGATGCAGTGATTGATCAGGTTTACTCTTCCAACACCGGCGTTGTTCCTTTCGTATTCCGTCATCAGCTCACCCAAGTGAACTTTTTCGTGAATACCGATAATACCGATGCCAACACCACCATTAAAATTAAAACAGTTAAGGTTTTGCAAATCAAGACATCAGGCAAGCTTACCAGCACTTATTCTTCCGGAACAACTACCGAATGGGGCACTCTGGGCGGTAAGACAGATTTCATAATCTATAATGTTGCCGCAGGGGCAGCGCTTAGCACAGCAGCTCAGCAGATAGGCGAAACGGCAGACAGCTATTATTGCGGAACTGAAGTTAATGCATATCGTTATCTTATGATTCCCCAAGAGATTGGCGATGATGTAAAGGTGGAAATCGTGTATGATGTTATTACGGATGGTGTTACCACTACCAATACATTCACAGGCGACGCAGCTAAAAAGCTCAATACTGCCGGCAGTATTACTGCTTGGGGTAAGAACCAGAAAATCAATTACACTATTACGGTAGGTCTCAAGCCGATTGAGTTCACCGCTACTGTTGAAACCGGTTGGACTCCCGAATCTAGCGGCGGCCTCACTTTCTAATTTGAAAAATTTTATGAACACAAAAAATATTAAAGCTATGAAAAAGTATTTAATCCTTTCTGCTATTGCAGTTCTCGCTCTCGGAGCATGCTCCAAGAACGATATTAACGAGGATGCCGGACGCAACAATGCAATCGGCTTCAACTCCTACACAAGCAGGTCTCTTACAAAAGCTGACCCGGACTACTTTGTAAATGCCGCCAATTTCACCGGCATCACCAATCCTGCAATCGGTGTGTATGCTTATAGGATACCGAAACCCGGCAATTTCGCAGGCACTGAAAACGCCGCCTTCATGGAGAATATAAAAGTCACTCTTAAGAATAACGGCGACGATGCTTCCATTAATTACACTCCTCTCCGCTATTGGCCGAAGAATGGAGACAAAATCACCTTCTTCTCCTATTATCCTTACAACGGCGCCGGCATTACGCTTACCAATGCGGGCAAAAGCGGACTTGGTAAATTTACCTTTGCCGTTCAAGCCAATGCCGCCGACCAGATAGACTTTATGGTTGCAGATGCAAAGCCTGATATGACTTTCAGTACTGCCGATGTAGTAAGTGGAGAAAACGGTGTGGTTAAGTTCATGTTTAAGCATATGCTTTCCCAGGTTAGGTTTTATGTACAAACTGCCAAGGACTATAGCGACGCCTCTTACGACAATACTACAATAACCCTTAATGCACTTACATTAAAGAATGTAAAGAAATCCGGAGACCTTGCTGCAACTTACAGCAGCCCCTCCACCACAACGGCATGGCAAAATCTGGGCACCAAGGGTGACTTTGAAGTTGTAAGTTCCGATGTGACACTCTCTACCACTCCGCAACTCTGTGCAGACGGTGCTGTAGCCTCTACCGCAAAAGAAGGAATCTATCTTATGATTCCACAGGACCTTGCCTTTGCTCCCGATACTGTTAAGGTTTACATCAAGTATACCATTAAAACCGGTACTCATCCGGATACAGCAACGGATACCTATGAGGAAACAATACCTATCCGGACCGAAGCAGTGGAGGAATGGAATAAGAATAACAACATCAAGTACACCTTCAAAATAGGTCCCAATCCGATTCAGTTTGCCGCTGTGGTTACCGAATGGGAGGATGAAACCGACGTTTCTTTTACAATTAATTAATAATTGGTTTTCCGCTTTTGCGGGTTAAAAGCCCGCAGCGGTCTACGAAAAGAATAAGTAATGAAAATGAAAAATAATCTCGTTTTTGCCTTGATTGCGGCGCTTACTCTTGGAGCTTGTTCCAAGAGTGAGATAACCCGTAGTTTGGGCAAAGACGAGGCTATTTCATTCACTACTTATGCAGGCAGACCGCTTAAGGCAGGAAGCAGTTTTGTAGAGGGAGGCGATTTCTCGGCGGTTCCCAATCCGAAAATCAATGTTTGGGCAGACCTCCAGACGGAGACTTCCGCTTGGACCGGAGGCTTCAACTTCATGAACAATGTTGAGGTTACCCTGGTGGGCGGAGGCAGTTTGGAGTCTATGGAATATGAAGATTTGAGGTATTGGCCCAAAGATGCCACCAAGAATTTCATTACATTCTGGGCTTATTACCCCTCGAGGGATTCTCATTTTACCGATGTTCCGGCAGGACTTGGCGATTACGAGTGGACAGTCGACAGCGATGTAAGCAAGCAGGAAGACCTGATGTTTGCAGAGGCCCTTGTCGACCAAACCCGTTACTCCAACGCCGGAGTGGTGAACTTCACCTTCCACCATCAGCTCACGCAGATAAGATTTTTCGTGAAAGCAAGTTCTCTCGGCCCGACAGTTTCGAGCATCAAGCTCAATTCCTTGACCATCTGCAATATAGATGTGAAAGATATAATAACGACAAGCTGCGAGGACAATATGCTGAAATCGGAATGGAAGGGAAATACCAGCGGTAATGTTACTTTTGTGATAAGCGCCACCGAGCAGGAGGCTCTTGCAGAGAAGCAGCCGGTGGGCGAAGTTTACCTGATGCTGCCTCAAAATATTAATAACGGCACGGCAGATGAACCAGATGTGCAATATGCGATAATAGCATATACCGTTACCTATAATGAGCCAGTCCACAGCGAAAGCTTTATAGAATCAGTACCCCTTTATACAGAATCTGTCTCCGAATGGAAGGCAAATCAAAAAATAAATTATATATTAGACCTTTCAGGCTCGCTGCAACCCATCTTCTTCGCTGCAGATGTAAGTAGTTGGGACAGCGAAAGCGGTCATGTTTTTATAGTAAATTAAATTATTCATCAATAAATAAATTAAAGAAATGAAAAAATTCACAATTCTTGCTGCTATTGCAGTTTTCGTGTTCGGAGCATGCTCCAAGCACGATGTAAAGCAAACAGACACTCGTGCAATAGGTTTTGGGACCTATGTGCCCACGTCAACCAAGGCTGCTGACGGTTCGATTCTTAGCGGAACCAATTTTGATGCCAATGCTCAAATTAATGTTTATGCCTGGAATACGGGAAATTCGGCTTTTGCCCAAAGCACTACAGCTCCCAATTTCATGAACAACGATGGCGTAACTGCGGCAGGCCACGGCTCAGTGGTTACCCTTTCCGGTACTCCCGCCTCAGTTCCATCTTCCAACTACACTCCGGTGAAGTTTTGGCCTTCTGATGAAGCCAATAACCTGCTTTCGTTCATAGGCTTCTATCCTGCAGGTGCAAATCCCGGTTACACCCTTACTTGGACCAACACCGGCAATGTTGTTAACGGCAGCATAACGGTTCCGGCCGCATCTGCAAGCCAGATTGACTTTATGGTATCTGATGTTGTCAATGACAAGACTTACAGCAATACCACTGCCGGCGGCGGCACTCTCGGTAACGTGCCTCTCAAGTTCCATCACCTTATGACTCAAATCAATGTCAAGGTAAAAACAGATGATACAACAGATGAAATTTTGGACAGTGGAACAAGTTCACCTACGCTTACAGTCAGCGCGCTCAGTTTTACCTTCATTAAGGACAAGGGTAAACTTACTACGACTTATGCCGCAGGTTCAAGCACTCATACGATGGCAGTTGATGGCACAACCACCCAAACCTATGTTTTCTCTCCCTCATCAGCACTTAACCTTAAAGGCACCTCCGTGTCCGGTTCAGAGAAATATCTCCCGAGCGGCGGAACCACACTTGCTAATCCGGGTGATGCTTTTCTGCTTGTGCCTCAGGCTCTTGCAGCCGGAGCACAGAAGGTATCTGTAACCTATAAGATTGAATATTCCGATGGAACCGAAAGTGAACAAACTGTTACAAAAGACCTCTATGACGGCAGCGTAAAGACTTGGGGCCAGAACCAGAAAATCGTTTATACTTTTGTAATCGGTCTCAAGCCCATTACCTTCACCTCTGATCTTGTAGACTGGACAACTGTTGAAGCTAACCCATTTACTTTCTAAAACAAAACACAATTTTCAATATTTTAACAACAACTCAATTTTCTAATTTTATGAAAAAGTTTTTATTCATTGCAGCAATTGCTGCACTTACTCTCGGAGCTTGCTCCTAGAATGAGATTGCAAAAGACACCAATCCGGATAATGTTGTGTCTTTCACTACCTATGCCGGACGTACTCTTACCAAGGCCAATAGTACCTTAATCAATGGAGGAGATTTTAGCACCTCCACCAATCCTAACATCGGCGTGTTTGCATGGCTCAAGGCCACGGGCGCATTCCAGGGAAATGAAAGTGACTTAATGATGAACAATGTTAAGGTTACCCTTCAGGATGGCGGCAACACTGCTTCCGACACCTATTCCAATCTTCAGTATTGGCCCAAGGATGTCGCTAGCGTACCCGGCAACTACAAAAACACAATTTCGTTTGCGGCTTACTATCCCTATGGTGATGAGCACATTACAGCTACTCCTGCAACCGGCCTCGGGGCTTATAATTTTACAGTTGACGAAGATGTTTCCAAGCATACTGACTTTATGGTTTCAGATGTGGTTCCTAACTTAATAAAAGCTCAGTCCGATGCGGGTTCGGTGCCCTTTCGTTTCCGTCATATGCTTACCAAGGTTCAGTTCTATGTTAAACAGGCTGCTTCATATACCGGTACCACTATAAAAGTAACCAGTATTAAACTTGCAGGTGTAAAGACAAAAGGTACGCTTACCACCAACTATAATCCGGATACCGGCGGTACCGGTTTTAATTGGGGCGGACTAAGTACAGCCCAAACCTATGAGTTTATTAACACTTTCAAGAACCTTACCACAACTCCTGCAAAGGTGGCTGATGACGATGATGATTATACCTATCTGATGATTCCTCAGAATCTTGGAAATGATGTAACGATTACCTTCAAATATACGGTAACGCCTTCAGAAGGTGTTCCTGTAAATGAAACGGTAACTTTCAAGCTCAACGAAGCCAAGGTTAGTGGCACTCCGCTTACTCAATGGGAGCAAAACCAGAACATCAAGTACACCTTCACTGTGGCTCTTGATGTAATTACCTTCAAGGCTGAAGCTGTTGCATGGGAAGATGAGAAGAATGCCGGTTTGACAATAACCGATTAAAATCAACCCTTTTTGCCGCCGCGGGCCTGACCGCCCGCAGCGGTCCAAGAATAATTAAACAATAATATCATGCTTTCGCCGAAACTAAAAAATATCTCGATTCTGATTGCCTGCGCTTTGCTCGTGGCCGGTATGTCTTCGTGCCGGAAGAATGAGACGCCCGGGCCGGGCTATATAAATATAAGAGGAGGCGTAAGCACCAGGACTTTCTTCGGAAGTACAAATTTCAACGATACCTCCAACAGGGCGAAAATCCTGGACTTCATCACGCTTCCCGGGCAAAACGAAAACAGCACTCCTTATATAGATGATGAATTGTACAGCAACAAGATAGGCCACGAGGTGGAAGGCATTGCAAGCGATTGGAACTGGAGCCTTTCCGGCAACACCTATTTTTGGACAAATACCGGTTCTCACCGCTTTATAAGTTGGCTGACTTTCGATGCCGACATGAATCTTACCACTAATTCCTTCTTCGGCAGCGCACCGACTTTGGATACCCCTACCCGGAAGGTGCTTTCAATACCGGCTAAAACCTTTAATTCGAGCACCCCTCAGTTCGATTTCATCTATTCCAATGCCGCTATCCGCAGCATGGATGATGCCAATAAGAATTATTCCAGCGTGCTGCTCGCTTACAAGCATCTTTTTACGGCATTCAGCATAGGCATAAGGAACTGGACCCCGACACCTGTGGTAATTAAATCCTTCCAGCTGAAGAATATGCCGGACACCAAATCGGGGGTTACCGTAACTTTCAAGCCGGAGGCTGAGGGAGGCTCTGTTTCCAACGCCATGTCCGTGACAGGCACAAGCGGCAATACAGGCGATTTGTTCTTTTCGAAAAGCGACTATAATACCACTCTCAATTATGGGCAGGCTATTGTGGACCTTTTCAATTCCTCCCATACCTATGTCACCAATTATATGATGTGGCCGCTGAGTTCGGCGGAAATCTATGACGCCAATTCCACCACTGATGAAAACGGCCGTATCGTTGCCTCTGCGGACGCACCTCAAATGATAATCACCTACAACATGTCGGATACCGACATCACCCGCTATATACCCTTCCCCGATATGGCCTGGGAGGCGGGCAAGAAATATCATTTCGAACTTCAGTTTGTACAGAAAGAGATACGTCTCCGATTCGAAACCCTGCCCTGGGACTATGTGGCGTTTGACTTGACTTATGGAGAAGATGCCATTCAGGGAGAAGAGCTCAGTTTTGACGACCAGACCTGCTATCTCGAGAGCGACAGTCTGAGGGTGACTTACAACGGCACCAATATACGCGCCAGCTTCGTCATCACTTCTCCGGTAAATTCCACTTGGATGATTTCCATGAAAGGGGATGTGGACTATTTCCGCTTGAGATTCGATGAATCCAGCACCTATTATCAAGCTGTTTTTGATTCGGATTTTACCAATCCGAATGTGACAATCCTTTCCGGTCCTACCCGCGCCGACCTTGAAAGCGGCAGGGTTTGGTTCGAGATTGTGCCTCTCACCTTGCTTGACAGAAGCATAGATCACAAGATTGAACTCGACTTTATGGTCCGTTCATCAGCAGGGCGGATGGTCGACGGGAACAGCGAATTCAATCCGGATTCCTACGATATAATATTACCGAAAGAGTAAAGCCATGAAAAGATATATCAGTCTATTTGCAATATTATCGCTTTTAATGCTGGCTTTTGCCTGCGAAAGGGATGAGAGCCTGCATTCCGGCAAGCCCAAAGAAGATGGCTTCCTGGAATTTCGCAGTGTAAACATGGCTGTCAAGTCTGCCACTATGGGCGGCGAAAGCATTTACAACGAAAACGCCATACGCCGCATAGACATCTTTTTATATCCTATGGGAGGCACCGGCTCCAATGCTGTTTTGCACCGCCGTTTTGATATTTCGCAAGAAGAGGGGGCAGGCGGCGTGGTGAACAAAAGGATTTATTTGGATGAGGGCTCTCTTGTAGAGATTGCCGGAGGCGTGCGCAAATGCGAGGCCTACACCATAGCCAATCTTCCATCCAGCTTTGCGTTTTCAGATGAAAATCCAGTAAATTCATCCATACCCGAATTGAAAGCCCTTGCCCTGGAAGGCAATTTCCAGAATAATCTGCCTTCGAGCTTCATCAGCAAAAACATGAGTTTTGTGATGGATGCGCGCGATACGATACAGTTTACAAGTCTTGCGGTTTCACTCGTTGCCACCGGCACCATTCACGACAACGGTCCCATCGAATTGAAAAGGGTGGCCTCGAAAGTGCGCGTTCATGTCACTCAAGAGCCGGAAATAACTGTACCTACATATGTAATAAGCGGAGGTGACACTCTTACCACCGAAAACAAATGGGTGCCGATAATGAATCCGTTGCAGGATAATCTTAAAATATATTTGAACAATGCGAGTGACCATGGAGTTGTAGGGGGAAGCCAGATGCAGATACAAGAGAGTTCGCAGCTCTTCAATTATGCCAAGCGTTCCACCGTTGCGGTGGAATCCGTTATGGTAAACGGTGTCCTTTACGATTATGCCTATTATGCCGAGCCTTTCTATACATATCCCGTCAGATGGAATTATGGTATGAAGAAGGAGCCTTTTATAAAAGTCGAGCAGACTTGGGGGCTTGTCAAGAAAAATTCGCAAGGCGAATATATGGTCGATGGTGATGGAAACTATATTATCGAGTCATCAAAGCTGTTCTATTATAAGGTGTTTTTCCCCATGAACGAATTGGATCGCAATACCTGGTACGAAGTAGGGGTGCACCTCGGCCTCTTGGGCAGTGAAACCGATGAAACTGCGATTGCTTTGGAGGACTGCTATTATTATGTGGTTCCTTGGAGCAACGGTTACACCGGCAACAGCGGTATTGCCGAGCTCCCCGGCGAGGTTGGCTCCGCCCGCTTCCTTCAGGTGATTTATTCGGCTGATGCGGACGGATTCATAAATGTGTATAATCAGGACAGCATAGCGGTTTCCTATGTGACCAGCCACGACTGCATAATTGACAATGTCACTGCATATTACGATGACTACAGCCAGATGACCATGCAGCAGATAAGTGTTGATCCTACAGAAGCCGCAAGTTGGGTTTCGCTCAGCGGGAATTATATAAAATTCAAACATACGCTTGAAAATGATATTTCCAATACGGATGTGAATATCGGGGCATTCTATGTGGAGTTTGATGTGGAGCATGCGGACAATCCGGCATTCAACAGGCATATTAAGATTGTGCAGTATCCTGCGATGTATATTTCAAGCCGCCAGTCCAACGGCTATGTGTTTGTAAATGGATATACCTTCGGACCGCCTAACGGCAGCTATAATAGCTGGAACTATTCAGTAACGGCTTATAGTGACTCCAACGATAATTTGGGTAGTGTGGTCGATCCCGATTATGCCGTGGGTCACGGCACCACCAATATAAACAGTAATAATTATATTATTCATGTGTCTGTGCTTGATGACCCGCAGATGTATATTGCCGATACCAGAGGACCCGAGGAAGCAATGCCACGCTTTAATGCCGGCAAGCTCGATTATTACAAGGCAACCCGCACAGATGCAGGCTTTGCGGTGTCGCCGGAATTCACGGTGGCTTCTTCTTATGGAAAAACAGTTCCCATGACTTACGAAAATGCAAAAAGAAGATGTGCCGCATATCAGGAGAACGGTTATCCTCAAGGGAGATGGAGGCTTCCGACCCCCGGTGAAATTCATTTTTGCGTAACGTTAAGCAATTACGGTAAAATTCCGACTTTGTTTGAAGGGCAATATTGGGCTGCCAACGGACAGTTCTACTCCACCTCTACAACTCCCAGCAATAATGGTATGAGTGATAATCCTTCAACCTTGATTGTAGGACTCAATGACGAACCCCGACCGAATGCCGTTTGGTGGACGCGCTGCGTATATGATACCTGGGCATGGGGGGAAGAACCTGTTTCTTCGGCTTTAACAACGGCCAGATGGTCTCAAAACCTTTAGAGAGATGAAAGACATGAAAAAAATATTTTTAGCAATACATGTTCTTTTGTTTGCCGCCCTCTCTTGCACCAAAGAGATTGGGCCGGAAATTCCTCCTCAACCTGTAAAAGACCATGTTACGCTTACTTTCGGTGTCAAACGGCCTCCTGTGACGAAGGGGGTTCTCGGGGAAACGCATGACCTTCAGGATATACATGTTGCTGTTTTCGTTATGCCCAAAAACGGTACTTCAGCGTATTTGCAAGAATACAATTTGGCAACCATAAATGAGGACTCCTTTGAGCATACCGAAATAATAGGCGGAGAGGAGGTTACCCATACCGATTATTCCTATTCGGTATCGCTCCCGATTGTCGAAGAGAAGTGCATTCTGCATTTTATTGGCAATGGTCCTGAAACAATCCCGTTCGGAAACGAGGCCACAGTCATGAGCGCTCTGACCACATCCAAAGGCAGCTCGAGGGAAGACGGATATTGGCAGATGAGGGTTTTGGAAAACGGAATACCCTATGATAAAGACCTTTTCAATTCGCAAAAGATAGTTCAGCTGCCTGCGAATTTCGCTTCCGAAAACGACCTTGACCATATTCCCATGGTCCGCAACTTTGCAAAGCTTACGGTGAGGGTGGACGAGGAGTTGTGTACCAATTTCACTCTTTCGGGCTTTGTGGTAATCTATGAGCCTTTGGCGGGTTCGATAGCCCCGTACAATCACGAAGATTATTCATTTTTGAGCGATTTCGAAACTTACGAATATGACAGTCTCAAGGCCAACTATCCCGGCTATATACCTGCATCGGTTGCTTTGGATGAGAGTATCCCTACAACAGAAACCTTTGACTCACAATCCTTTGCTTCCGGCGCATTCGCCTATATATATGAGCGTCCGTCCTATTCCATTCCAAGCAAGCCCCTCCACATTTTAATGAAGGGAACTTATACCGACGAGAATGATGTGGTTCATAACAATCGTTATTACAGAATCAATGTCTTGGACAGCAATTCGGTAGCGACTTTCTTCCGTAATATGCAATATGACATCATTATTACCGGAGTGGGGCAGATAGGCAGTGATACCCCGGAGGGCGCAGAGGCAAATCTCAGCAGCATCGATATAACTTCCGATATTATTCAGGGGCTGCCTTCCTATCAGGAGGGTGATTGCTCCATCTTTGTGGAATATACTTCGGTTACTTATGTAAGCGCCGGAACCTATATGGTTAAATTCCGTTATGTCGAAGACGGCATAAACGAAAACGATTTGGTCACCGTCAATAAAGGCACGGGTTCTGTCATAACAAGCGCCACCATTACCGAAGTTGATGACGGCACTAATGTGGACGGCTTGGGCGGATGGGGCACAATCACCTATGTGGTGGCCGAGCCGGGACCTCTCAAGCAGGAACAAATCATGACTGTTGCGGGAAGCGCAACCATGAACAGAGAGATTAAAGTTTCTCTCATGGGTCCCCAAAATATGACTCTGGCGCTTGACCCGCCGTCCATCTTGAAGAATATCGGAGAGGAAACCAAACTCACAATCGGCATACCCTTAGGCCTTCCTGCATCCATGTTCCCGCTCAATTTCAAGATTGAGTCTGACCAACTGAGTCTCTCTCCTCAAACCGATGATTATCTTCCGGTTATAACCGGTCCCTCTATAATCAGTTCCTATGGCGGAAGAAATACTTTCCAATATATAAAAACCATTGACAGGGCGACTTATAATGCATTGGCGCTTGCAGCGCAGGAAGAAGGCGAAGATAAGGTTTACCTGGAAGCCAATTTCAAGAGCAATATTGCCGTAAGCGCATGCAACATTTATGTGGCCAATCCTTATTTCAATACGAATTCGATTTATTTGGGCAATTTCGACCCCGGTCATTTCACTAATCTGTCTTATTCGGGCGCCAATGTTTATAATTACAAGGTTGCCAAAGGCGAAGATAAGAAAGTAAACTTCAACTTCACCATGGATCAGGATGCCACGGAGCCGGTATATCTGACTCTTACCAATCTTATGCTCGACCCCGATTATCCCTATGACCTCTCCAATTTAGTGATTGTAGACGGCAAGAGCAGATATGAGGTCAATGGCACTTCTGCCGGCGCTCACACTGTGCACCTTATAACAACCACCGAATCTTCTAATGTGAATGCGGAATTGTCCTCCCATCATTTTATTGGAGCATCTCTTTCTGCAGAACGCAGGGGAGTTGGGGTTGATTTCGCCGGTCATGGATTTTCACTTACCGGCCGCGAGAATGTGGGTGAAAATTCAGTCGGCTATTATTTCAATTATAATACTGATGCGATAGGTGAAAATGTTACTGTTTCTGTTACCGGAGGCACCATAGATACTGCGGCGGATTCGCGTTTCACTCAGACTTCCGATGGTCCGGACGGTGCCAAGAGGTATATTTTCACTCCGGGTAATTCCAATCAGTATCAGAGTTTCAACATCTCCTCATCCTACGGGCAAAGTATTTCCGTATGGCTCAGTGCGCCAAGCTATACAGACACAGACCCGGTTACGAAGCTGAGGGAGGTGAGGATACCTGCAAATACTTTGCGTCATAGAAGGGGCAATACTACCATTAGCAATTCAGATATTTTTGCATATACACAGGAGTCATTAATCAGCTACAGCGGAGGAAGTTTCCAGAATTACGTTTTAACTTACAGAACAAATAATAATGGACGTAACAGTTCAATGTTAGCAGTGCCTATCTCCGACTCAGATGGAATTACCAGTACTTCTTCTTTGTATTTTGCATATCGATATTATTATTGGGGGAATTATTATATTTATACTGCGAGCGCAGCAGTGAGCGAACTGATTACCGGCAGTAATACTCAACTTTATTTCTACCAACAATAATCTCAGTTTTACGCGATAATGTTTTATGTGTTTTAAAAAAATTATCATTTCTTTAATATTTATTGCTTCGGCGCTGGGTGTTTGCAATAGGGCAAACGCCCAGAATGCCGAGAAAAGGCTTCATAGCGGTTATCGCGGTATGATTGAAGTCGGCGGCGGCCCGGGTGTGGGTTATTACGGCGATGCGGCGGTGATAGTGTCCACCACCCAAGGCTGGCAGTTCGGCCCGCACTTCTTTTTGGGTGCAGGCGCTGCCCTTAATCGGCTCAATATGTTCCAGACCGCCATGTATGATTTCTTTGCCGACTTCCGCGCCTATTTGAACCCCGATGTATGGACGCCGTCCGCCGGACTTAAATTGGGCTATTCTCCTTTTACAACCTATAATAACGGACCGTACCGGAATTTTGCAAGGGGCGACAGCACCCGTCAGCACGGCATTTTCGTAGCGCCTTCGATTGGAGCCACGGTGGCTTTAAACTCACAAATCGGCCTTTCCCTTACATTCTCTGATAATATTCAGGTGGGACGCTTTTACACCGATCCCAAAACTGTAACAAGCGCCAACGCCGCCACCGCTCCCGCCGAGCCGAAGCTGGTTCACACCCTCGTTTTCACAGTCGGCTTCTATTGGTAGAAACGGTGCCCCTCCCACCTTCCTCTCTGCACTTTCTTACCTCTTCTAAAGTTTCCTGCGTGGTTTACTGCGGCGCCGGCTGCCTCCTCCGAAGACCGTCTCGCTACGCTCGACCCCACCATTCCGCTTCGCTTCATGGTTCGCCCTTCTTACGATGCCGAGGGTGGCACGGGTCCCTGGAGGAGCAGCCGTTGCCGCCGCTTCCCTGTTCTTTCGCAGGCCTTTTTTTCTGCTTCATGGTAAAGCATTTTTGGCCCTTTTCGTCAAACCCCCTCTCTCGCCATCGTTGTAAGCCCTCTTTTCCGCTTCATGGTACGACGTTTTAGGCCTTTTCCGTCATACCCCCGCCAAAAAAAACGTAGGGCTACGACATTTTCGGCCCTTTTTGCCATATCATGAAAGGAAAAAACGAAAGCGCCGCCCTTTTTTATGGGTGGCGCTTGCTGTATGAGCGGAATACGAGACTCGGACTCGCGACCTTCGGCTTGGGAAGCCAACGCTCTACCAACTGAGCTAATTCCGCATTCTTTGGGTTTTTTGGCTGCGCCTCGGCATAAGAATGAATTCTTCTGCACTCGGCTTGCACAAAAATTCGATTTTCTTCAAAAATCGGTTTTTTGGCGGCGCTTCGGTATAAGAGTAAACTCTTCTACGCTCAGCTTGCACAAAAACTCCGCAACGGCTTGGTTTTTGGCCTCAATTTTTCGTCAAACAAAGATAGGCAAAATTTTTGCATTCAGCAATAATTCGTTAACTTTGTAAGTTATACAATTATTAAAAATGGGATTCAACAACTTTCTAAGAAGCCTTTTCGGCTCCAAGGCGGACCGCGATTATCGCGCAATCAAGCCGGTGCTGGATAAGATACTTAAAAAATACGACGAAATTGACAAATTGTCGAATGATGAGCTTCGCTCCCGTTCGGCTGCTTTGCGTGAACATATGCGTGAGGTTGAAAAACCTTTTGAGGACAGGCGCATGGAAATCAGGGCTCAATTGAATGAAGATATTTCAATAGACCAGAAAGAGGCGCTTGCCACCGAGTTGGACAAACTTGTAAAAGATGAAGACGATGCCATAGAAAAGGCTCTTAACGAGATACTTCCTGAAGCCTTTTCCATAATGAAATCCACAGCCCGTCGTCTGAATGACGGCGATGTTGTAGTCAAGGCAAACGAATTCGACAAAGAACTCAGCATCAGTCACGACTTTGTGAGCATAGAAGGTGACAAGGCCGTCTGGCACAAGAGCTGGGTTGCAGGCGGCAACAAAATCACTTGGGACATGGTGCATTACGATGTTCAGCTTATCGGCGGTATCGCTCTGCATCAAGGCAGGATTGCAGAAATGAGCACAGGTGAAGGCAAAACCCTCGTGGCTACTCTCCCCGTATTCCTTAATGCTCTTGCCGGCAAGGGCGTTCATATAGTAACAGTGAACGACTATTTGAGCAAGCGAGACAGCGAGTGGATGGGTCCTCTGTATCAGTTCCACGGTCTTTCGGTGGATTGCATCGACAAGCACGAGCCCAATTCCGATGCCCGCCGCAATGCTTATAATTGCGACATAACCTTCGGTACCAACAACGAATTCGGCTTCGATTATCTCCGCGACAATATGGCCGTATCTTCCGAAGACCTTGTTCAGCGCAAACATCACTATGCCATAGTCGATGAGGTGGACTCCGTACTCATCGACGATGCCCGTACTCCTCTTATCATCAGCGGTCCCACCGCCAAAACCGAATCTGATGACCAATTCTTGGAATACCGCCCCTATGTGGAAAGACTCTATCAGGCTCAGCGCTCGCTGGTCAATCAAATCCTTAACGAGGCCAAAAAGAAAATTGCCGAAGGCGATGAGCAGGAGGGCGGAAAACTCCTCTTCCGTGCGCATAAGGGTCTCCCCAAATATCAGCCTCTCATCAAATATCTCAGTGAACCCGGCATGAAGGTAATCCTTCAAAAAACCGAAAACTATTATATTCAGGACAACGAAAGAGAGATGCCGGTGATTACCGACCCCTTGTTTTTCGTTATAAATGAGCAGCTTAATTCGGTGGATATGACCGATAAGGGCAATGATGTGCTGGCAAAGAGCGTGGGGGATGAGAACTTCTTCATCATTCCGGATGTGGGAAGCAAGATTGCCGCTATGGAGCAGGCCGGTTTAAGCCCCGAAGAGAAACGGCATCAAAAGGATGCCCTTATGGAGGACTTCTCCCTGAAGAGCGAGCGTATCCATACTGTAAATCAGCTTCTTAAAGCCTATACTCAGTTCGAGAAAGATGTAGACTACATCATTGTTGACGGCAAAATCAAGATTGTGGATGAGCAGACGGGCCGTGTGATGGAAGGCCGCAGATGGAGCGATGGTTTGCATCAGGCTGTTGAAGCCAAAGAAAATGTAAAGGTGGAGGCCGCTACGCAGACTTTCGCCACTATCACGCTTCAGAATTATTTCCGTATGTATCATAAGCTTTCGGGTATGACAGGTACTGCCGAAACCGAAGCCGGTGAGTTCTGGAGCATATATAAATTGGATGTAATGGTCATCCCCACCAACCGCCCGATAATAAGGGACGATCAGGATGACCTTATTTATAAAACCAAAAAAGCCAAGTTCACTGCGGTTATCGAGCGTATCATGCAGCTGCGCGATGCAGGCCGTCCCGTACTTGTGGGTACCACCGATGTGGAAACCTCCGAGCTCCTTAGCCGGATGCTGCGTATGCGCGGGATAAAGCATAATGTACTCAACGCAAAAGAACATGCCCGTGAGGCCGAAATTGTTGGGCAGGCCGGCCAAAGCAGCAGCGTGACCATTGCCACCAACATGGCGGGCCGCGGTACTGACATCAAGCTCTCTCCGGAAGTTATAAAGGCGGGGGGACTTGCCATTGTCGGTACTGAGCGCCACGATTCACGCCGGGTGGACCGCCAGCTGCGCGGTCGTGCCGGACGCCAGGGCGACCCCGGCTCCAGCGTGTTTTTTATCTCCCTGGAAGACGACCTCATGCGCCTTTTCGGCAGCGACAGGATTGCTTCGGTGGTGGACCGTCTTGGCATGAAGGAAAATGAAGCCCTCGAAAGCAGCATGCTTTCAGGCGCCATCGAGAGAGCGCAAAAGAAAGTTGAAGAAAACAACTTCGGTATACGCAAGCGCCTTCTTGAATACGACGATGTGATGAATTATCAGCGCGAAGCGATTTACTCCCGCAGGCGGAACGCTATAAGCGGCGATAAGGTGGAAATCGACCTCAGGAATATGATGATGGACTCCATCTCCCTTTTGGTGGAGCGCACTCAGGGCCTTGATTTTGAGGCTTTTGAAGAGAATCTTATGGCAAGTCTCTCTATCGACTGCGGTTTCGATGCCGACTTTTATAAGGATGCTAAAAGCGATGAGCTTGTAAAGAGCTTGGTGGCGCATATGCAGGAAAGCTATCAGAGGCGTATGGACGCTTTGGTGGAAAAGCTTGCGCCAATCATCAAGACCGTATATGAAAAGCAGGGCAGCATGTACAAGAATATTGCTATCCCCATATCTGACGGCCGCAAGACCATGACGCTTTCGGTAGACCTCGAAAAGGCCTATAATTCTGCCGGCCGTGAAGTGGGCAAGACTTTGAGCAAGAACATTATACTCTATCAGATAGACGAGCATTGGAAGCAGCACCTGCGCGAAATGGACGATCTCAAGCAGAGCGTACAAAGCGCTTCTTATGAGCAAAAAGATCCCATTGTGGTTTACAAGCTCGAGAGCTATAATCTTTTCGCAGACATGCTTGAAAGTCTCAATCGGGATGTGCTCACCTTCCTCTTGAGGGCATTTGTACCCCTGAGGGATGCATCAGAGGCAGGGCCTCCCAATCGTGCCCAGCGCAGAGCTCCGCAACTCAATGCGCGTCGCGAAGACCTCTCCACCAATGCGGAACAAAGAAGCAATACTCCGGTAAAGGCGGAGAAAAAAATAGGCCGTAACGATCCCTGCCCCTGTGGCAGCGGTAAAAAATACAAACATTGTCATGGCAAGGGACTGGTTTAAAACACAAAACAAAAACAATAATATGAGTAACAGCAACCAACCAATCGTGGATGTGAATGATGTATCTCACATCAGCGCAGGAACTGTCGTAAAAGGCGAAGTATCATCTCTCAACGATATTCGCGTGGATGGCGGCGTAGAGGGTAAAATCTATTCCAAAGGCAAAATCGTAGTGGGTGAGGGCGCCAGAATCACAGGAGCCTTACTTTGCAGCAATGTTGACCTATGGGGCAAGATGGAAGGCGATGTTTATGTAAAGGACACCATGTCCATCAAGGGCAATGCCTCTGTAAACGGCAGCATCCACGTGAGAAAGTTTCAGGTGGAGATGGGAGCGCAAATCAACGGTACCTGCCACATGATTTCCGAGGCGGACTACGATAAATTCGTGAATGATGTGGTTACTACTCTCGTTCCCGGTACGGTAAAGCCGGCTCCTGAGAAGAAGTAGTCAGCGGGTCTCTTTTAATCTTGAAAATTCTTGTGCCGGAACGGCAATAGCTGATGTCGAAGCATCGGCAGATGTCGTTCCCGTATCTTACTGTCGTGTAACTTGTCATATAGGCTGGCCTGAACCCCTGATTTTCCAGCAGCATAAGGTCTATCGACATTACCCCTTCCCGCAGAGCCTTTTCCAAAAGACTGTAATTACGGTTAAGGGCTGTTATTATACGATTGTGGTACATACGGAAATCCTTTGTCTTAAGGTTATGCCATGCGTTCTTGCATTGCAGGTTGCAGAATTTTTTGCCTATTCTGCCGCTTAGAGGCTTGCCGCACATAAGGCATTTGCCCGTTATTTGTTGTTTCTTTGTCATAGTTTCCGAAATTGCATTGTTTTTGCCGGGCAGTCAAGGGGGTAAATTATATTCGGTGAGAATTTTCTGTTTTCGCCGGTCTTCGCTTTTATTTTAAGCCTCTTCAATTTTATTTGCACTCTGCATTAAAGGCGGCATTCCGGCATATCTTTTTTAATCTTCCTTCAATCAAATTTTAATTCTCCCTCTAAAACTTAAAAAACAAGCTTCCTTTCGTCACAGAACCACTCTTTCATGTGATTTCTTGCCTTACTTTGCATACGTGGATGGGGCGGGACCGCGCGGCCCGAGCCCTTCCGATTAACTTTAAAAACAATAAAAATGGAACATTTGAACAAAGTGCAATTGAGGGGAGTCGTAGGTACTGTGAATTTGCAGGAACTCTCCGGAAAAAGGGTATGCCGTTTCACCCTGGCTACCGACAGGGCATATAAGGATGCTATGGGAGAGGCGAAAATAGACACCACCTGGCATACTGTAAATGCTTGGGAGGGAAGCAAAAACATTCCCGACCTGGATCTTATCAAAAAGGGGAGCAGGGTGGAGGTGTTTGGGCGGATAAGGAACAACAAGGTGGAGAATGCAGACGGAATCACTCAAACTTACAGCGACATCCAGGCCGTCAAAGTCAAATTATATAACGATGATGAACAGCTTTCCATAGAAATGTAGCATGAAAAGGCTCGCAGCTGCGATATTTTTGTTTTGTATTTGTGCCTGTTATTCCGTGCGCAAGGTTGAGGAATTGCAAAACGGTGGCATTGCGCCCGTTCTCAGCATAAGCGAAGACTTCGTGCCGGAAGAGATTGAGGTAGATGTGCTCGTGAGCGATACCGTCAAGGTGAGTGATGCTCAGGGGCGCGAAATGATAATCATGAAGGCGGTCAAAGACGAAGACGGGGAGATGGTGGCAACCGATGTGATAGCTCCCGTGGTTGTAAGCGCCACTTTCCGGAATGTGGCAGAGCGTCACGGCGAGGTTGACTTATGTTTCGATGTCACCGTACCGGCCGACATGGTGGAAAGCCGTTGGCAGCTGAGGCTCCGGCCGGTGCTGGGAGTTTTCTCGGACACGCTTCATCTTGCTCCCATCTTTATTACAGGACAGAAATATCGCAGGGCGCAGCTTCGCGGTTATCAAAGGTACCGGCGTTTTTTGGACAGTATTGTTTCGGACACCACTGTTTTTATAAGAGAAGGGCAGTTGGAGATTTTCCTGAGGCGTAATCTGCCTCAAATTTATGCTCTTAAAACCGATACCAGCTATGTTTCCGACGAGCATTTTGCCTCGCTGTACGGAATTACCGAAAAAGAAGCGGTGCGGCATTACACCAATCGTTTTCTGCTTGCAAGCAACCGAAGACGCATAGCAGGCAAGAAAAAGATGTTCGCCCGTTATGTGAAGGCCCCGTTACGCACGGACATACGACTGGATACCGTGATTTCTTCCGATGGAGGAGATCTTATATATAATTATGTCCATACCATGCAGGTGCCTGCAGGTTTGCGCAAGGCGGAAATATCGCTAATCGGCAGCGTTTACGAGGAAAACCGCAAGCTGTGCACCATGCCCCGCAGCGAGCCGCTTACATTTTATATCTCCTCGCTCAGCAGTCTTAGCGAGAGCAGCGAAAGGTATCTTGTGAAGATTATAGAACGGAGAGTGCAGGCGAATACGGCCTGTTATGTGGAATTTGCTTCCGGAAGCTCTCAAATAGACTCGGCTCTCGGGAATAATTCCGGTGAGATGGGCCGTATTGCGGAAAATTTGGAAGAACTGCTTGGCAGCGGCAGATTTGACATCGATTCCATAGTGGTGCAGGCATCTTGTTCGCCTGAGGGCTCCTGGGGTTTTAACACGGGCCTTTCGCGAAGGCGCAGCGAGGCGGTTTGCAGTTATTATTCGGACCTGCGTTCCCGTGATACCATACATTTGGAATTCATCCCGCGCGAAATTCCTGAAAATTGGGCAGGGCTGGAAAAGCTTGTGGAGAGGGATACCATTCTTACCGCCTCCCAAAAGAGCGAAATCGAGCGTATCTGCTTGAATCCCGATCCCGATTTGCGCGAAAGAGAGCTTTCGCAACTCGCTTGCTACAAGCATTTGAGGGAGGAAATATATCCGCGTCTCAGGATTGTACGCTTCAACTTTTATCTGCACAGGCGGGGAATGGTAAAAGATACTGTTCACACCACTGTTTTGGACACCGCTTATATGAACGGTGTGCAGGCTTTGCGCGATAGAGACTATAAGCGTGCTATTACTCTGCTAAGGCAATATGCAGACATCAATACCGCTCTTGCCTATATCGCACTCGACTATAACGCTTCGGCTTTGGCTGTGCTGGATGCTTTGCCGAGCGGTCCCAAGGTGGAGTATTTGCGTGCGCTTCTCTATGCCAGAAAAGGTAAAGACAGAGATGCCCTTCAGTGCTTTGTGAGAGCTTGCGAGATGGACCCGGGCTTTGTGCATAGGGCAAATCTCGACCCGGAAATATCTGCCCTCAAGAAGAAATATCAAATTTCGTATAAATTATGAAAAACGAGGCTGTCCTTTTATTTTCGGTTTTGCTTCTTACAGGATGCAGCGTAAAAGAAGACCGGAGCGGCTGTCCGGCTTTCTTGAATCTAAGCCTTTCCGACAGGGCTCTCATGCTTGCCCGCGATCTGCCTGTAAAACTCTTGGTGTCTGATGCAAAAGGAGAGGATACTCTGTTGCTTGATGCTTTCAATCCATCGGTGTGGCATGAGGTGGAAAAAGGAATGGTAACAGTGGAGTCGCTGCTTTCCAACGGTGCAGGCACATCGATTGCCTGGGGCGCTCAGAGCGACAGCTTGTGGGCATCTGTAGACAGGTTTTATATAGAGGAAGAGCAGGCGCACCGGCAACTGAGGCTTCACAAGCGTTTCGCCACCATATGGTTTATATTCGATGAGGGTATGCCTCTGGACGATTATTCCTTTTTGATTCAGGGATATGTTGCAGGAACGGACCTTACCAAGATGTCCCCGATGACAGGGGATTTCCGCTATCTGCTGGCAGTCCGCGAATGGACGGCTTCGGTGAGGCTGCCTCCACAGAAGAGCGATTCGCCCATCATATTTCGCTGCAATGATGCTTCAACGGGCAAGCGCCTGTGGGATTGGGACTTGTCGAAAGAATTACTGCAGGCAGGTTATGATTGGGAAGCCGAGGACCTTAAAGATGCGAAGGTGTATATACACCTCGCCCCTCTCAGCTTCAGCCTTATAATAGGAAGCTGGAAGGACGGAGGGGAGATTAGCGGGATTATTTAAGCCTTTTGCGCCGCCGGCTGTTTTTCCGGATCCTTGAAGAGAATCATAAACAGGATTCCCACCACTAAAGCATATGCTGCAAAGATATACCAGGCTGTACTCCATGAGGGTTCAGCGGCATTGTAAACAAAGTGATTTACTACTTTGCCTGCCGCCCATGTGCCTATGGAGGCTCCAAGACCGTTGGTCATCAGCATGAACAAGCCCTGAGCCGAACTCCTCATGCTTTTGTCGGTATTCTGATTGACATACAGCGAGCCGCTGATGTTGAAGAAGTCGAAGGCTACCCCGTAAACTATGCAGCTGAGTACAAACATCCAAACGCCGGGTCCGGGATTGCCCGCTCCGAAGAGCCCGAAGCGCAGCACCCATGCAAACATGCTGATAAGCATCACCCTTTTAATGCCGAACTTTTTCATTGCAAAGGGGATGAGAAGTATGCAGAGGGTTTCGCTTATCTGGCTGATGCTGATAAGGGCATTTGCATTATTGGCTCCCCAAGTGTGGGCAAAGAGAGGATTGTCCTTGAAGGAGGTGATGAAGCTGTTGGCGTAGCCGTTGGTGATTTGCAGGCTTGCCCCAAGCAGCATGCTGAATATAAAGAAGATGGCGAATTGGCCTTGCTTGAAGAGCCTGAAGGCGGAAAGGCCGCTGGCATCCATAAAACTCTGCTTTTCGGCTGTTTTGGGTTTGCAGGGGCAATTCGGCAAGGTAAGCGCATACAGACAAAGTATGATGCCGAGTCCTCCGGACAAAATGAACTGCCAATAGCTGTGCTGAAATTGCAGGCCTGTGGAGCTGTCTTTCATGAAGTTGACAAAGAGCATGGCGCAAATGAAACCGACCGTTCCGAAAATCCTTATCGGGGGGAAGTCCTTTACAGGGTCTTTGCCATTGACTTCAAGCGCATTATATGCCACCGAATTGGAAATTGCTATGGTCGGCATATAAAAGGCCACACTGATTGCGTAAAGCACGAAAAGGGGAGTGAATTGTACTGCATCGCCCGCCCGCATGGCGTAAATTCCCGCTCCAAGCATAAATGCACCCGCAATGCCCTGACAGAGCGAGAGCACCTTTTGCGCCGGTATCCATTTATCTGCCACTATGCCCATCAGGGCCGGCATGAATATGCTTACGAATCCTTGGGTGGCGAAGAAAAGCCAAATTTGCGGTCCGAGACCCACACGGTCGAGGAATCCACCCATACTTGTAAGATAAGCGCCCCAGATTGCATACTGGAGGAAGTTCATGATTATCAGCCTTAAGCCGATTCTGCTTTTGTTGTTTGCCATTACTTTGGTTTTAGTTGTTTTGCAAATTTAGCTCTTTTTCCTCTATTTTTGATATCTTTGTGAGATGAAATTTGTAGTCGAGCATTCTGATTCCCATTCGGCAGCCCGCCGAGGGGTTTTGCATACCGACCACGGAAACATAGATACACCTATCTTTATGCCTGTCGGAACGGTGGGCAGTGTAAAGGGTGTTTATCATAGAGACCTTATCGAGGACATCAAGGCCCAAATTATTTTAGGCAATACCTATCATCTCTATCTTCGCCCCGGCCTCTCCGTATTACGCCAGGCGGGCGGCCTCCATGCTTTTGAAAATTGGCAGAAACCCATACTTACCGACAGCGGAGGATATCAGGTTTTTTCTTTAAGCCCGATCCGTAAACTAACGCCCGAGGGCTGCGAATTCCGCTCGCATATAGACGGCTCCAAACATATCTTCACACCCGAAAACAATGTTGATGCCCAGCGCATTATAGGCGCCGATATTATGATGGCCCTCGATGAATGCTGCCCCGGCGATGCCGACCATGGCTATGCAAAGAAATCTCTTGAACTCACCAAAGGCTGGTTGGAGCGCTTTGCCAAGCGTTTTAATGAAACAGAGCCTCTCTATGGCTATTCCCAGAGCTTCTTTCCCATTATTCAGGGCTGTGTATATCCCGATTTGCGCAAAGAAGCCGTGGAGCATGCTTTGCAATTTGAGGCTGATGGTTACGCCATTGGCGGACTGGCAGTGGGGGAGCCGGCTGAAACAATGTATGAGATTCTGGACTTTACGGTTCCGCTTTTGCCTGCCGACCGCCCCCGTTATCTTATGGGAGTGGGGACTCCTGCCAATATACTTGAGGCGATAGCCCGAGGCGTGGACATGTTCGATTGTGTGATGCCCACGCGCAATGGCCGGAACGCCAATCTCTTTACTTGGAACGGGGTGATGAATATGCGGAATAAGAAATGGAAGGAAGATTTCTCTCCGCTCGACCCCGATGGAACATCATTTGTAGACCATGCTTATACAAAGGCCTACCTGCGCCATCTTTTTATAGCGGGAGAGATGTTTGCCGCAATGATAGCAAGCGAGCACAATCTCGCCTTTTATTTGGAACTTGTGCGTCAGGCGAGGGAGCATATAGAAGCAGGGGATTTCCTTTCGTGGAAAAATTCTGTGGTGCCAAAGTTGAGCAAGCGGATATGAAAAAGATAGATGCCTATATAGCACGTCGTTTCCTCGTCACATTTTTTGTGGCGTTGATACTTATCATAGGCATTGTGATAATCTTTGATATTTCCGAAAAGATAGATGATTTTGTACAGAGGTCGGCTCCGCTCGAGGCCATCATAAAAGACTATTATCTCAATTGGATACCCTATTTCGTGAACATGTTCAGTCCTCTGTTCGTGTTTATTTCGGTCATCTTCTTTACCTCGCGCATGGCTGCCAATTCGGAAATAATCGCCATTCTGTCCTGCGGGGTAAGCTATAAGCGCATGCTGGCCCCGTATATTGCAGTATCAATCTTTATAGCCTTGCTGTCCTTGAGCCTCAATCTTTTCGTCATCCCCAATGCCAATAAAGACAGGGTGGAATTTGAGATGAAATATGTTAAAGACCGGCGGAAGTATAAAGACAGGGACATACATTATCAGATTGCCCCGGGGCAGTTCGTATATGTTGAATCTTTCAGCCGCTGGAACAACACCGCTTATAAGTTCACCTTGGAAACGGTGGAGAATAACCGTATAAAGAGCAAGCTCACCGCCGATGCCGCCGTTTGGGACAGCACCATGGAGGGTTGGCGGCTGCGCAATTGGTTTATAAGGGACTACTCCGAAGGCCTGAAAGACAGGATTATCAGCGGAGATAAAAAGGACACCGTCATAGCGCTGACGGTAACGGACTTCTACCGCAACGAGAAGACGGTGGAAACTCTTTCCGGCAAAGACCTGGATGCCCTTATCGCCACTCAGGAGATGAGGGGGGATTCCAATGTCATGTATGCGGAAATTGAAAAGCATACCCGCTGGGCCATGCCTTTTTCTGCTATAATCCTCACCATCATAGGCGTTTCGCTGTCTTCCCGAAAACGCAGGGGCGGTACGGGCTGGAATCTTGCCATAGGCATAGCCCTCGCTTTCTCCTATATACTTTTCCTGCGCTTCTCGCAGATGTTTGTTTTCACCGATACCCTTCCGGCTTGGATAGCTCTGTGGCTGCCGAATATCTTGTATGCCATAATTGCTGCTTTCCTTTATAATATGGCAAAAAAATGATAAGCATTCCCGAATTATATTCTCTTTACCGCGATTGCTCTTATAAGGTTGCTACGGACAGCCGCACTATAAGCGGAGGCGAAATTTTCTTTGCCCTTAAGGGCGAAAATTTCGACGGCAATGCCTATGCCGTCAGCGCCCTTTTGAAGGGCGCCGCCTACGCTATGGTTAATGACGATTATTCTTTTTGCCCGGATCCGCCGTCAGAGCGCCTTATAAAAGTGCATTCTCCTTTTGAAACGCTTCAGGAACTTGCTGAATATCACCGCCTTCAACTTGACATTCCGGTGATAGGGCTAACAGGCACAAACGGCAAAACCACCACCAAAGAGTTGATTGCGGCTGTTCTCCGCGCTAAATTCGAGGTTTGCGCCACTGAGGGGAATCTCAATAACGATATAGGAGTGCCCCTGAGCCTGCTTAAAATGACGCCCGCCACGCAGATTGCAGTTATAGAGATGGGGGCTTCTCATCCGGGAGATATAAACAAGTTGGTGCAGATTTCCCGGCCGACGCACGGGCTTATTACCAATGTGGGAAAGGCGCATTTGCAAGGGTTTGCATCTTTTGAGGGGGTTAAAGCCGCTAAAGCAGAGCTCTACCATTGGCTTGGAGAGCAGGAAGGAGCGGTATTGTTTCTGAATCAGGATGATTCCGTATTGGTGGAGATGGCGCGGAAAGAGCCTTGCCATGTTTTCGGTTACGGTCTTGATTACCAAGGAGTCAGCATTTTGCCTTCATCCGCTTCAGACCCTTTCATGAGCCTGCTTTTCCCGAGCGGCGTTACGCTTCGAACTCATCTTGTCGGCGCTTACAATGCTTCCAATGTGTTGGCGGCACTGGCTATCGGGGAGTATTTCGGAGTTTCGCGCGAGAGCGCTTTTGCGGCAGTGGAGAAGTATATTCCAAGCAATCAGCGTTCGCAAATGCAGCAGAGCGGAAGCAATACTCTAATTATCGATGCCTACAATGCCAATCCCTCTTCTATGGCGGTGGCGCTTGACAATTTGTTTGCGATGAAGGATGGCTCCAAATATGCTCTTCTTGGAGATATGCGCGAACTTGGAGATGATTCTCTTGCCGAGCATATCGCTGTTGTTAAGAGACTTGCGGCAAGCGATGTCCGTTTTTATTTGGTTGGAGAAGAATTCCGCAAGGCATTGATTGCCTGCAGTTTGCCCGGAGTGAAATTTGAGCCTGCCATTAAACAGCCGAAGAACGGGGGGGAGACGCATATTGAGGCAGGCAGCATCATCCCTGTAAATGCATCAATTCCGCCTGACAGTCTGTTCCGCGGATGGTTTCCCGTTTCCGGTGACCTTTCGCTGCACTTGGGCGTTCAGCCTATTGAGAAAAGCCTGATTCTGTTGAAAGGCTCCCGCAGCATCGAAATGGAGCGGGTACTTGGAACTTTGTAAATCAATTATTTTTCAGATTTACTATTGACAAGCGTAGCTTTGCCGGTCGATACCGGTGTAAGCGATTGTTTGCTTTGCTTGCTTGCTTGCTTGCTTGCTTGCAGGTCCGGTGAATGCGAGCGGGCTTGTCAGCGCTTGTTTGTGCAGACTATCCGATTTTATCGATTAAGCGGCGGATTTTTTCGCCAACCTCCTCTATGGTGCCTACCGACTCAACCTCGTAATACTTATTCTGTTCTTTATAATATTCGATTAGAGGTTCGGTTTGGGCGTGATAAGTGGCAATTCTGTTGGCCACAACTTCATCTTTGGCATCATCCGCCCTGCCCTCGGACAGTGCACGGCGTGCAATGCGCTCTTTTATTACGGATTCGGGAATTACGAGCGAAATGACGGCCGTAACTTCTTCGTCACGGGATTCCAGCATTTCATCCAGGTCCATGGCCTGTAAAAAAGTGCGGGGGAATCCGTCCAAAATAAAGCCGTTGACATCTTTATATCTGCCGAAGGCTTGAGCTATCATACCTTCTACAACCTCATCAGGGACAAGATTGCCGGCATCAATCAAGGCTTTGGCCTTTTTGCCCAGTTCTGTGCCCGCGGCAATTTCAGAGCGGAGGAGTTCTCCGGTAGAAATGTGTTTGAGATTATAGTGTTCTGCCAATGGGGCGGCCTGAGTGCCTTTTCCGGCTCCCGGAGGCCCGAAAATTATATAATATTTCATTTGTCTAAAACATATATGTCTTTAAGGTTGCGCCCGAGTTCGTTATAATCGAGGCCGTAACCCACTATGAATTCATTCGGAATCTCCTTGCCCACATAGTCGAGAGCCAAAGGCTTGTCGTAAACCTGGGGTTTGAGGAGCATAGTGCATATTTTAACTTCTTTTGCGCCTTTGGCTAAAAGCATGTCGCGCAAGGCTAAAATGGTTGTTCCCGTGTCCACTATGTCTTCGCAGATTATCACCGTTCTGTTTTTAACATCGCCTGTTATGCCCATCACCTCCAATACTTTTCCGGTGGATTGAGTGCCGGTGTATGAAGAGAGTTTCATGGAAAAAAGTTCCAAAGGAAAAGTGACCCGCTTCATGAGACCTGCGGTAAACATGATGGCTCCGTTCAGGATACAGAGCAGTACAGGCACTTCGTCTTTGTTTTTGAAGTCCGCTTCTAATTTTTCCGCTACAGAGTCGATTATGCTTTCTATTTCGCTGTTGGGAATGAAAGGTTTGAAAGTTTTGTCGTGCAGAGTGATTTTTTTCATATGGCGGTTTGAAAAATAAGTCATAAAGTTAGCAAAAATTATATATAAAAACGAAAAAATAAATTTTTTACTGCCCCTGAAACTGTTTTTTCTTCTCTAACTTAGGGTTTTATGAAAGGTATTTTAGTGCTGTGACTGCGTTTGGGTTTATGATAGCGCAATATTTGGCCACGACAGCTTTTAGGTTTATGACGGAAATTTAGGCTATTGCAATAGTTAAGGAGATGACGCTTATTTTAGACTGTGACTGCTTTTAATGGCTATAGCGTTTGTTTTAGATTATGGCAGTTTTCGGGCGTGCTTATTTCGAGATTGATAGCTGTTTTATGCTTTGACATTTTTTTCGGTTGTGAGAGCTGTTTTTTTGTTATGAAGTTATTTCGGCTTACGATAACTATTTTGGTTTATGGCAGTTGTTTTGATGGATTTGATTTCTGCGATTCTGCTGCTTGCAGGTGCGGGGGCGGCGGAAGAGATGAGCGAAAGCGAAATGGAGCGTTTCTACCATTTCGCTCAGCATCCTTTGCGTATAAATCAAGTGCCTAAGAGCCGTCTCCTTTCCTGCGGACTTTTTTCCACCTACCAGGTAGAGGCCATAGAGGAATACAAGAGCAGAAGCGGAGATATTCTGAGTCTTAGCGAGTTTGCTTTGGTAGATGGCATCGGGCCTGTGGCTGCGGAAGCTCTGAGTTTTTTTGTTTCCTTCGACAGTTCGCGTCCCCCCGGCATGAAGGAAAATATATATTTTCACGAGGATTTGATGATAAGGGGAGGGTATAAAGTCAAGGGGTCAGATAAAACCGATAGGACGGCCTCTTTCGGACTTAAATATCATTTGGAGGCGGGAGAACGGATGGAGTTCTTTTGGTCCACAAGGCGGAATTATTCCTTGCCCGTCACCAACGCACTCTTCGTTCCCGGAACTTTAAGTCTTGCGCTCTATGGCAGGAGGGGCGGAAAAATGATAATCGGCGATTTCAGCGCCCGCTTCGGACAGGGCTTGGCTCTTTGGAGTAGCTTTTCAATGAGCGGTTTCAGCACTGTTGACTCCTTCCGCAAAAATGCCGGCGGATTCAGCCCGACCTCATCTTTTACTTCCACCCTCTGCGGACTCGCAGGCGATTATATCATCGATGGCTGGACAATTTCAACAGGATTAAGCGTCCCCGCCCTTCGCAGTTTTCTTAATGGCAATTATAAGGCGTTCTCATCTGAACAATCGCTGATGCCAATATTGGCGCTATCAAGGCTTGGGCGTTTCGGTCAGTTCGGCGTGCAGGCGTTTTGGAATGATGGCTTTGTGGCCTCGGCGGATGGAGTATTGGGTCTCGGGCATTGGACCTTGTTCGGAGAAGCCGCGCTTAGTTCACGGCAGATAGAGGAAGGAGGATATCTTATCAGGCGAACAAGGCTTGCCGCCTTGGCGGGTGTCACTTGGTCTCCCGCCTATAAAGTGAAAGCCGGACTTCTAGCAAGATATTATCCTTCAGGCTTTTATGCTCCTTTTGCAGGAGCTCCTCGAAGCGCTTCCACCTTGCAGGACGAGACCGGATTGGCTTTGGGTTGCCGCTGGCGTTGGGCGGAATTCACCTCTGATGCGGCTTTACATCCTGAGAAACAAACGATGAAATACAAAACGATTCTGAATTTGAAACCCGTATTTTCAATTTGTAATATTGACGTTTCGCCTTCGCTTCGTTGGACGGAATCTTGGAATACCGCTTTAAATACCGCCCCGTGGAAGCACGAATTGCGCACCGACATCTCCGCTTCGTGGCGTGGATTCCAGACCAATACCCGCATTCATTTTACCCGCTCAAAAGATTGGGGCCGCCTTGCTTATCTTGAATTGGGATATAAAACTCCTTCTGCCAATCTCACTTCCTCTTCTTCGGAATTTCCCTCCGTTGAGCCTACTCCGCTTAATAACTGCCAAGACAGCAGTCAATCTCCCGATACATCTAAAGCGCGGCTGGAATTTTCAATCTATATTCGCGGGACCATCTTCAATGCATCTAATTGGGCCGACCGCATTTATTGCTATGAACGTGATCTTCCAGGCTCCTTTTCTGTTCCGGCATTCTATGGACGTGGCGGCAGTCTTTCTTCTTTAATCGGTCTTAAAAGTTCGGGCATCCGCCGTTTCCGTTTTAGTCTTTATTTAAAGTGCTCTTTCATATATTATCTGCCTCCGGCCGGCACTTCTTCCTCTTCCTCCTCCTCCTCCGGAGTTTCTTTGTTTGCTTCTGCTTCCTCCCTTGCCAAACCTCCTGTCGCAGAAATAAAATTGCAATTCCAAGCGGCATTTTAGCTTGCGATTGTCTTTTAGCCACCACTTTTTTTCTTCTTTTTTCTTATTCTTCTTCTTGCCTTTTGCTTTTCTCGCGATTAGCTTATTCCATCCCATTCTATCCGCAGAATGCGAGCGTAAAATGGAAAGTGTTGGTAATGAGGCAGATCTTTAAACAAGACCAGGAAAATTTTCGGGTGTTCTTTAAGGATTTAGCTGATAATCAGAGAGTTACATTTTACGCTCGTGTTTTTGTCCCGAAAAAAGTTTACCAAAAAAGGTAATTCTGCAGTCTTATCCGGAATAATTCAGCGCTCCTGAAATTATTCTGCGGTCTTGTCCTGAAAATCTATGGTCTTGTCCTGAAAATTCTACAAACTTGTCTTGGAAAATTTTTGCGGCATAACCCCGAATAATGTTCATTTTCAAAAAAACGACAAAAAAGTTAAAGTGACAGGTAAAATTGTTATATTTACAAAATATATCCGCAAATTAGGATTTATTCGGTGTCGAACGGAGGTTTTTGTGGCGAAGGAAGAATAGAAAGTGGGAATAGTGGAAGAGGGGATACGAAGAGCGTGCGGCTGGAGAGGAAAATAGAACTGCATTTGGCATTGCAAAAAGGGTGACGGAGGAGGAGAAACCAAGAAAGCAAGGGGAACTGAAAAGCAGGAAAAGTGGAAGAGTGGAAAAGAGGAAAAGAGGAAAAGTGGAAAAGAGGAAAAGAGGAAGAGGGGAAGAGGGGAATGAAAGGAACGAGAGGCAAGCTGAATGAGGGGAAGAGAGGTAGATGATGAAAATGAGGCAGGGATAGCGTTAAGACAGATAACTTATGAAAATGAAAAAATACGATGTAATCATTGTAGGCGGGGGCGCTACGGGAACCTGCATGGCAAGAGATTGTGCGTTGAGGGGGCTTAAAACCCTGCTTATAGAAAGAGAGGATCTTTGCGATGGGGCATCGGGGCGCAATCATGGCCTGCTTCATAGTGGGGCGCGCTATGCGGTAAACGACCCGGAAAGCGCCCGGGAATGCATAGTGGAAAACCTGATTCTAAAGCAGATAGCCTCTAACTGTGTGGAAGATACCGGGGGCCTTTTCATCAGTCTGCCGGAAGATGGTCTTGATTATCAAGCCCTTCTTGTGCAAAAGTGTGCGGAAGCAGGAATCGATGCCCGCATAATAACGCCCAAAAAGGCGCTCAGTCTTGCTCCGGCAATCAATCCTAATATAATAGGAGCGGTAAAAGTGCCTGATGCCAGCGTAAATCCGTTCCTTTTAAGCGATGTACATGCGCTTGATGCTGTGCGTCATGGGGCTGATATAATCAAGTTCAAGGCTGTTACGTCTTTTCTAAAAGATGGAGACGCAGTAGTCGGAGTCAAGACCGATAAGGAAGAATATTATGCAAGTCAAGTTGTGATTGCATCCGGTATTTGGTCAGCAAAGTTGGCTGAAATGGCAGGAGCGCACATCGATATGTATCCCAGCAAGGGTGCTCTCTTGGTGTTCGGTCACAGAGTGACAAATCTCGTGATAAACCGTTGCCGTAAGCCTTCAAATGCTGATATACTAGTGCCGGAAGCTGTGGTGAGTGTGTTTGGAACCACTTCTGACAAGGTTCCCTTCGAAGAGTGTGACAATATGAGGGTTACCCGTGAAGAGGTTGATTTCCTTTTGAAGGAGGGCGTAAAGATGCTTCCAAGTCTTGCATCTACCCGGATAATAAGGGCATATGCAGGTGTTCGACCGCTGATTTCGGTGGATTCGAAATCTTCTTCACAAGCGGATGGTAGAAGTGCGAGTCGCGGAATAGTGCTCTTGGACCACGAAGAAAGGGATGGTGTGCCGGGACTCATTACCATAACGGGAGGCAAGCTCACAACTGCCCGCTTGATGGCGGAAAAAGCTACCGACCTGGTTTGCAAAAAGCTCGGTATAGATGCTGAGTGCACCACTGCGGAAATTCCTCTGCCCGGCTCTTATTTAAAGCGTAGAAGTTTCGGCGCATTTCTGTCCGGCCTCGGAGCAAAGAAAGAAGGCACCGCCGCCTCTAAAACAAGTTTCGGTACAAAGCGAACAAGCCTCGGTGCACAAAAAACAAGTTCCGGTGCGAAAAAGCCTTGTTCCACTGCCTCTCTGCCCGTTATTGAAGTAGAAAAAACTGTTTCAGGAATAGAGAAAACTGTTTCCGGCGAGAAGAAAAGCGTTTCAGGCGCAAAGAAATCCTGTTTGGCAGTACGCAGCGTTGCACAAAAACTCTGTTTCAAAGAAACGATTCCCTATGCAGGCATAGCGGCGCTCGGCAGGCACGGCAGCGAAACCCTGAAAATGGATTTCACCGGAGAGGGGGCCGAAATTGTGTGCGAGTGCGAGCAGGTGACGAGTGCGGAAATAAGCTATTGCGTAAAAGAGTTCGGCGTGCGCAATTTGAATGACCTCAGGCGTCATACGCGTATCGGAATGGGCACCTGCCAGGGAAGCCATTGCATTCAAAGGGCGGCGGAGCTCCTTGCAATCGAGCTCAGCACCCCCGAAAAGGCAGAGGAGTTTATGAAAGATTATCTTCAGGAGAGATGGAAAGGCATGACGCCTGTAATGTGGGGGGAAACCCTCCGTGAGGCGGAATTCATGAGAAGCAAGTATAGCGCTTTGTTGGCAGAAGGAAAAATGTCAGCGAAGTAAATTTTAATATTATTGAAATGAAATACGATGTGGTAGTAATAGGCGGAGGCAGTTCGGGCTGCAGAGCGGCAAAGGCGGAGGCGGCAAAAGGCCGCAGTGTCTGCGTTGTGTCCGCGGGCCTGACCCTTCAAGCCACCAAACCCGAGAGCGAGGGTAGTGTTTATGCCGATTTGTACGAGCTCAGGAAGATGGGGGTGGCGGTGCTTCGCGGCGATACGGTACTTTCCGGCTCTTGGGATGGCGCTAAACTCTTGGAAGTGTATACCGCCAACGGATTGACACTTCAGGCGGATGAATTTATCTTAGCGACGGGGCGCTTTTTCAGCAAAGGTCTTGTGTCTACGATGGATACCGTCTTCGAACCTGTTTTAGGAGCGGATGTGGATTTTCCCCAAGACCGTGAGAAATGGTTCAACGCCGACTTCTTTGCACCGCAACCGTTTGAACAAATAGGCGTACGCACAACTGCAGACGGTCATATCTTCATAAAAGGAAAGGCAGCCCAAAATGTCAGGGCTGTAGGTAAAATACTTGGAGGAGGAAGACATGCAAAAAAATAACGAATCTTTTTTAAATTTCGAGGCTTGTCTTAAGTGCTCTATCTGCAACACCGTCTGTCCGATGATGGAGGTGAACGCCCTCTATCCGGGTCCCAAAAAATCCGGTCCCGATCAGGAACGCTATCGTCTGAAAGACCCGGCATTCTACGATTATGCCCTCAAATACTGCCTCAATTGCAAGAGATGTGAACTGGCTTGTCCCTCCGGAGTGCAGGTTGCCGACCTTATTCAACGTGCCAAGCTTCAATATGGCAGCCGCTCCAAACATCCTGTAAGAGATGCAATTTTAGCAAGCACCGACTTTGTGGGCACTATGGCATCGCCTTTCGCCCCCATAGTAAATTCAGTGCTGCCGCTCAAACCTGTAAAAGCCGTTTTGGATGGTGCGTTCGGAATAGACTCGCGCCGTACTTTCCCCAAGTACAGTTCCGAAAAATTTGTCACATGGTTTAAGCGCCATGCCCAAAAAGAACAGGAAAAATATTCAAAATTCGTGAGCTATTTCCACGGCTGCTATTGCAACTATAATTATCCTCAATTGGGGAAAGATTTCGTAAAGGTGGTGAATGCTGCCGGTTATGGAGTACATTTGCTGGAAAAAGAGCGTTGCTGCGGTGTGGCCCTGATTGCAAACGGCATGGAGAAACAGGCGCGGAAGCAGGCTCTTATAAATATCGAGAGCTTTGGCAAGGCGGTGGAGAAAGGGGAAACAATACTTACATCTTCCAGCAGCTGCACCTTTATGATGCGCAATGAATATCAAGAAATCCTTGACCTGCCCACAGAGGGCTACAGGGACAGTCTGTTTTTAGCCTGCAAGTGGTTGTACGAAAAGATAGAGAGCGGTGAGGTTAAACTGAAATTCAAGCCTCTGAAAATGAAGCTCGCCTATCATATTGCCTGTCATATGCAAAAACTCGGCTGGCAGAATCATACGATAGAATTGCTGAAGATGATTCCCGGAGTGGAGCTTGTTGTGCTGAACCAAAAATGCTGCGGAATTGCAGGTACTTTCGGTTTCAAGAAAGAAAATTACGAATACTCGCAAGCCATTGGGGCCAATCTGTTTGCGGATATAAAGGAGGTCGCCCCGGATGCTGTTGTAACCGAGTGCGAAACCTGCAAATGGCAAATTGAGATGGGTGCCGGAGTGCCGGTGATGAATCCGCTCAGCGTTATTGCTGCGGCGCTGGAATAAACTGCATTTCCACTAAAAAGCATGTGGTATCGCCAAGCACCCCTTGGAGATACCATTTTCCTTTTGTGTCATTTCCAAGCTGTAATTGCACATTGTCGCCGAATTGGAGTTCGTGGTAATAGCAGATTCTCAAATCGCGGAGTATATGTGTGCTGAGATAGTCGAAGGGGAGTGTGTCTATCGCCCATTGGGTGTAGAAGCAGTTGTTTGCATGGCCGTTTGTATCAAGTTCGCTGAATGTAACCCTATGGCTGCCTGCATCTTGCATTTTAATATCCTTCGGAACAATGATTTTAGAGCAAAAGGGGAGGGTGTCCTCTTCGAGATGGAAGTCTTCATTGAAGCCGTGAGTTCCGCGGCAGATGCTGCGGTCCGCAATGTTAAGCATGGTCCAGGCGGATGTGCCTAACATGAGGGGGGAGTCTTCTTCGCCTTCGCGGAACATCTTGAAGTTGCGGTGCCAGAGCGGTCCTTGCTTTGCACGTGACCAACTTTGGAGGTACACCTCCTCTCTCCATTCGGGCCATTCCGAAACACTTATATGAATGCGGTTGAGCGCCCAGAAAAAATCATCCTCTCTAAGCTGATCGTAGCTTGCCCCACAAAATTCAGATCCTTTGTAGGCCAGCTCTTGCATATGGTTTTGAAGGAAAAAAGGTTTTAGACGACAAAATATGTCCGACTCGTAGCTTTGTACGGTAAAGCGTTCCAGTACTTTTTTATTCATGCGCCAAAGTTAACAAAAATCATTATATTTGTAGACATCAAGACCGCATAAATGTCTCATGCTTTTCGATATTTTTCGAGGCTTAAAACTCGTTAGGCAATTTGTAAAGCGGGCAGTGATGCCGTGCTTGCATATTTTATTTTTATGTGGTAAAAAGATTTTATGCGGTTTTGATTTATACAATTTGTAATTTATGGAACAATACGGATTCATGAGGGTGGCGGCCGTTTCGCCAAGGGTTTATTTGGCAAATCCGCAGAAAAATGCAGAGGAGATTGTAAAGCTCGCAGGCGATGCGCTTCGCAAGGAGGCAGCCATTGTGGTTTTCCCCGAACTCTGCGTTACCGGTTATTCTTGTGGCGATCTTTTTGCCCAAGATGCTTTGCTTAAAGGAGCTGAAGAAGCCGTGAGGCAGATACTTAAAGCCACCAAAGGATATAAATCCCTCTTGGCCATAGGGGCGCCTATACAATTCAGAGCCGGACTTTACAATTGCGCCATTCTCCTCAAAGAGGGCAGAATTTTAGGCATAGTCCCCAAAACCTATCTTCCCAATGCGTCCGAGTTTTATGAAATGCGCTGGTTCCGCGGCGGAGACAGGCTGAGCGAGCCTGAAGCCGTATCTTATGCAGGTCAATCCACCAAAATAGGTGTACGCCAGCTGTTTAAATTGGGAGCCGCTACTGTAGGGGTGGAAATCTGCCAGGACCTTTGGGTGCCGATTCCTCCATGTACATTTGCGGCTGTTGCAGGGGCGAATGTCATCCTGAATCTTTCCGCATCCAATGAGGCCCTTTATAAGCATGAACACCGCCGGATGCTGGTTCAAAGCACCTCTTCAAGGCTCAATGCTTTATATATCTACAGTAGTTGCAGTTATGGCGAAAGCACCCAGGATATTGTCTGGGGAGGCTCTTCCATGATTTGTGAAAACACGGTAGTGCTGGCGGAAAACGAGAGGTTCCTGCGCCGGAGCTCGATTATTTATGCTGATGCGGACCTTTCAAAATTGGATAGAGTCCGAGCTCGCAATGTGAATTTCAGAGATGTCTATGCGGGTATTCCCGCTTTTGCTTTTGTAGATGCAGGTGAGGCGTTGCAGACCGACTTTGAGAAGGAGTTCCTGCGTAAAGTGGATCCTCATCCTTTTGTGCCAAAGGATGAAGAATTAGACATTCATTGCCGTGAAGTATTTGATATTCAAACTCTCGGCCTTTGCACGAGGCTCGAGCATATAGCTTGCAAGACCGCTGTAATCGGTGTTTCCGGAGGGCTCGACTCTACTCTTGCCTTACTCGTGACAGTTATGGCATTCGATAAACTCGGCTGGGAGCGCTCCCGAATTATAGGGCTTGTCATGCCCGGTTTCGGCACAAGCAAGCGGACACAGGGCAATGCCGAACTTCTCTTGCAGAAACTGGGCGTTACACGCAGGGAAATCCCCATTACAGCTGCAGTTAATCAGCATCTCGAAGATATCTCACATCCTTTGGACAAGACAGACCTAACATACGAAAATGCTCAGGCCCGTGAGCGTACGCAAATCCTGATGGATATAGCCGGCAAGGAAGGGGGAATAGTGATTGGCACAGGAGACCTTTCCGAGCTTGCTCTCGGTTGGTGCACTTATAATGGCGACCACATGAGCATGTATGGCGTGAATGCATCTGTACCGAAGACTTTGGTGCGTACGCTCATTAAGTGGGCTTCATCGAAGTGCTTCACCGATGCCAAGGAGGTGCTTGAGGATATTTTGGACACTCCTATTTCTCCCGAACTTATGCCTACAGATGCAGACGGCAATATTGTTCAATTGAGCGAGACTGTTTTGGGACCTTACGAACTTAACGATTTCTTCCTTTATCAGATAATGCGCTGGGGCTTCGAGCCGGCAAAAGTTTTCTTTCTTGCACGCAAGGCTTTTGCAGGAATATACGATGAGGATATCATCAGAAAGTACTTGGACAAGTTCTACGGACGCTTTTTTTCACAGCAATTCAAACGCAGCTGTCTTCCAGACGGGCCCAAAGTGGGCAGCGTATCCCTTTCTCCAAGAGGAGATTGG
>Ga0255340_1000712_pt1 | contig 51336 bp, 37 predicted proteins | sample wastewater_treat_7_FD_192417 | JGI IMG/M metagenome (GOLD analysis project Ga0255340, IMG submission 192417) | Wastewater microbial communities from Lulu Island WWTP, Vancouver, Canada - plant10 | ecosystem: Engineered > WWTP > Wastewater > Unclassified | place: Canada: Vancouver, British...
TATTCCTGATGACAAACTCGTTTCTGGTCCTGCCTATCTTGTAATAGAAGATGTTCCCACTCCTCTTGGAATACCATTTGGGTTTTTTCCCAACAAAAAAGGTAGCACTTCTGGAATATTAATTCCTGAATTTGGAAATGAAGATAATAGAGGAATGTTTTTAAGAAATGGCGGTTACTATTGGGCTGTTAACGATTATTTAGACTTAACATTTCTAGGCGATATTTACACAAAAGGTTCTTGGGGTGTGTCTTTGCTTTCAAATTATAAGGTAAGATATAAATTTAGCGGACATCTTAATTTTAAGTACAATAGAAATATGACAGGCTACAAAGATGTTAATAGACAAATTACAGATTTATTTGCTGTTAATTGGAAATTCACCCAAGACCCAAAAGCCTTGCCTAACACAACTTTTGCTGCCGATGTTAATATGAGTTCTGCAAATTTTGACAAATATAATTCATACTCACTAAACAACTATATGTCATCAAACAAACAGTCGAGTATTTCTATTAGCAAGATTTTCCCAAATTCTCCATTTAGTTTAACAGCTGCTATAAGACATAATCAAAACAACAACACTAAAGCTATAACCCTTACAGCTCCTGACTTATCTTTAAACATGAATAGAATTTACCCTTTTAAACGTAAAGTAAAAGTTGGAGAAAGTAAAATTTATGAAAAAATTGGCATTGCCTATTCTATGAATCTTACAAACAAAATTAATACTACCGATACAACATTATTTGATATAAGTTTTGATGATATGACTAATGGCATTTCTCACAAAATACCTATTAGTACTTCTGCAAAGTTTTTAAAATACACAACTCTAACCCCGACTTTTAATTATAATGAGCGATGGTATTTTAAGAACATGTATAAATTTTGGGATTTTGAAAACGAAAATGACACTATAGGTTTTCTCAATTCAAATTATAATTCTGGTTTTTCTAGAGTTTGGGATTATTCGGCTAGTTTAAACTGGTCAACTCAATTATACGGAACTTTTAACTTTAAACGAGGAAAACTAAAAGCCTTACGTCATGTATTATCGCCAGCTATTAGCTTTAGTTATGCTCCAGATTTTGGGAAACCTAAATATAAATATTACGACGATTATTACAGAATACAATATAATGGAACAACTGGACAATACGACACAGTAAGTTATTATTACTCACGCTTCGAAGGTTTGCCTTATGGTGCACCGGCAAGAGGTGGAGCAGGAAGTTTAAATCTTAATTTAGGTAATAATCTTGAGATGAAATTAAGAAATAGCAAAGACACTGCAAAAGCTGACCAAAAAGTTAAACTTTTAGAAAGCTTTAATCTATCGTCAAGCTATAATATTATGGCTGACAGCCTAAATTGGTCGCCAATTGCAGTTTCGGCTAGGACAAGAGTAAAACTTATTGATTTAAACTTTAATGCTAATCTAGACCCTTACGCTGTTATAGAAAACGCATATGGCTCTGGTGGTGTAAGAATAAATAAACTTGCTAAAGATATTAATAAGCAAATTTTAAGATTAACAACATTAAATTTTTCTGCTAGCATTTCTTTAAATTCAAAAGTTGGAGAATCTAAAGCCCCTGTATCACAAGATAAAGACCCATATAATGTTTTGTACGGCTATCCAAATGATTATGTTGACTTTAATATTCCTTGGAACGTGAGAATAAGCTATAGCCTCAGATATGCAAAACCATATTTTGAATCTAAAACGACACAAACTCTAAATGTTTTTGGAGATTTTAATTTAACTCCTAAATGGAAAATAAGTTTTAATACAGGTTATGACTTTGAAAACAACAAAGTTACGCCAACAACTATTGATATATATAGAGATTTGCACTGTTGGGAAGCCAGTCTGCATTTAGTGCCGTTTGGACAACATAAATCTTATATGTTCCAAATAAATGTTAAAGCTGATATGCTAAAAGACTTGAAATTAGCTAAACGTAGAAGCTGGTTCGATAACTTTTAAGTATAAGTTCTTAATTTTTTGTTAAAATATTAATTGATTGGCAAAGTATTTGAACATATTTTGTCATATTATTTGTAAATTTGTGGAAAATAACTTAACTATTTATGATATGAAAAAGATTGGATTATTAGTATTGACATTTTTTATTAGTTTTTTATTATCAGCTCAAAATTATGAGATTAAAATTAAAATCAATGGCGTAAGTGATACTGTTGCGTATTTAGGTCATCATTTTGGAGAAAAAAAATATGTTGTTGACACAGCCAAAGTTGATTCCAAAGGAAATGTAGTTTTTGCTGGAGATAAAAAACTGGAAAGAGGAATTTACATAGTTGTTTTGCCATCGCGCGGAATGACTTACTTTGAACTTTTGATTGGTGATAATAGAAAATTTTCTTTAGAAACCGACACCACAAACTTTTTGCAAACAATGAAAGTTAAAGGAGATAAGGAAAATCAAGCTTTTATGGAATATCAGCGAAAAATGGTTGATATTCAAAATAGAAGAACTGATCTTATGGATATATACGAAGCTACAAAAGATAATCCTGATGAGCAAAAGAAAATTTCCGAAGAGTTTACAAAATTAAATGATGAGAGAATTTCATTTATGAATGATTTAATTAAGAAAAACCCAAATACTTTATTGTCAAAAATATTACTTTCAATGATAGACCCTGTTGTCCCAGAATCTCCAAAAGATGAAGAAGGAAACGAAATAGACCCTTATTTTGCATACAAATATTACAAAACTCACTATTGGGACAATATAGATTGGACAGAAAGAGGTTTACTTAGAACACCGATTTTTGAAAATAAATTAGACTATTATTTTGAAAAAATGGTTGTTCCTGTTGCTGATTCTATGATTCCTGAATCTCGTCATCTAATTAATACAGCTTACGAAGCTGGTGATTCTCTAATGTTCCAATATATGGCTTCACATTTATTGAATTATTTTGAATCTTCATCAATAATGGGATACGATGCCGTATTTGTTGCTATTGCCGAAGATTGGTATATGAGCGGAAAAGCAAAATGGGCTAGTGAAGAATATTTAGAAAAAATAATTGAAAGAGTAAATAAAATTACTCCTACAAAACTTGGAAACACTGCTACTGACCTTGTTCGCATGCAAACTATAGACGATAAATACATTTCATTACATCAAGTTGAAGCAGACTATACAGTCTTAGTGTTTTACGAACCACATTGCGGACATTGCAAAAAAGAAGTTCCAAAATTAATGGAACATTACAGAGATAGCCTAAAAGATTTGAATGTTAAAGTTTTTGCACTTTATACACAATACGACAAAGAAGAATGGAAAACTTTTGTTGACGAAAAAAATCTTTATGAAGATGGCTGGTACAACGTTTGGGACGGACCTTATCCTCATTCTAAATTTAGAGATTTTTATGATATTTATAGCACTCCTGTTATATATGTTTTAGATAAAGAAAAAATAATTATTGGAAAACGCATAGGGGTAGAAAATATTAAAAGTTTAATTGAATTTGTGAAAAGAAAATCTGAACAGTAAGCAAAAACGAAAACTGTGAAATTAAAATACATATTAATAAGTTTTTTAGTATTCTTTTTCGTAAACAAAATCAGAGCTTACGATATAAAAATTGAAATAAAAAACTGCCCTGAATATTATGTGTTTTTTGGCAAACATAGAGGACCTGATTTTGTTATAATTGACTCACTTCCAGTAAAAAACAATTTTGTAAATTTTAAATCGCCCGAAAAGCTTGAACATGGAGTGTATTTTGTTGTAATTCCGCCACAAACTCGTTTTGATTTTATTATTGATGAAGTTCAAGATTTTAGTATTAAAACTAATATGCACAATATTTTGGGTGACATGCAAATTAATGGTGATGAAGAATATTCCGTTTTTGTAAATATGCAAAAAGAAATTGCTAAAATCAATAAAATCCGCACTCAACTTGAAGTGCAATCAGAGTTTTACAAAAATTTTCAGCCAGATACTATTCCCCTCATAAAAAAAGAAATAGATAGCTTAAATCTCTTACAACAAAACGTTTATAAAAAATATAGAAGTCAAACAAATCCTGAAAAGTTTCTAAATAAAATTCTCGCTATTTTAGAAGGTTTTGAAGTTCCAGATTCCATTTCTGCTTTGGCTTATACTAATCCTCAAAAACATTTTGATTATTACAAAACTCATTGGTTGGATAGAGTTGATTTTTCAGAATCTGGATTATTAAATACTCCTGCATTTGTTTTTCACAGACTTCTTGAAGATTATTGTTTTTACTTTTTAGATACTAAAGCTAATAATATAGAATCTGCTTTTGCAGATGTTGATGTATTAGTTCACAAAACAAAAAACGATATTAATTTTAATCAATATATTTTGTCTTATTTAATTTCTCGTTACGAAAATCCAAAAGATTTACGTTTAGAAAGATTATTGGTTTATGTTTACAGAACTTATTTTTTAGCAAATCCTCCTCAATGGCTTGATGAACGAGCTTTTTCAATTATGAAATTTAGAATAGAAGCTATACAATATAATTTAATTGGTTCTGTAGCTAAAGATTTAAACCTACCTGATATTAATGGTAATTTTCACTCCATTTATAAAATGCCAAATAAATATAAACTTCTTTTATTTTGGGAACCCGACTGCGACATTTGCAACGAAACTGCTCTTATTTTGCAATCAAGTTATTACAAACTACGAGAATTAGATGTGGAAATTTATGCTGTTTTAATAAATTCTGAAAACAACGAATGGCAAGAATTTATCGAAGAAAATGCCATTGAGTGGATAAATGTTCACGACCCCAAAAACGAAACGAATTTTGAAAAATATTACGGCACATATAAAACTCCACGATTATTTTTACTAAATAATGAAAATATTATCCTTGCAAAAGATATTAAAGCAGAAAGCATTTATGATTATATAAATTCCTTAGACAAGCAAAATAAAAGCTCTAATAGTAGGTTTATTCATTCTTTTTAAGTTGTTTTTTGCTGCTCGTAATGCGCTTATTCATTGGGCGTTTCGGCTCCGCTCAACGCCCAGTAGCTCAACGCCCAGTAGCAACCGCTTGTTGAGCGAAGCCGAAACAGCGGTGTTGTATTCTCAAGAATACAATTTTAATAATATTTTGTATTTTCTAAAATACAATACTAATTTTTCTGATTTGGTATTGTATAATAAATTAAATTTGTATAGTGAAAATCAGTTAAAAGTTAAAAGTTGAAAGAAGTTTTCTGTTCGGCTTTTCTTTACAAACTTTTACTTTATAAACTTTTAACTGAATTGTCCTACGGACAAGCCTTTGATGGTCTTGTTTTGTCCTACGGACAACTAACATCTGCTATCTTCAACCCCATGACGCACGCTCCAACACCTATGACGCTCGCTCGGATTTGTAATCCGAGTGCTTGGTAATGTTACACTCGGATTGCAAATCCGAGCGAGCGGGTTGTGGGGAAATCCGTGCGAGCAAAGAAATTTGTATAGATAAGAGACGGCGACATGTGCCGTCTCTACACTATACTACATAATTTATTGAAATTCAGACTTTTAATTTATTTTAAAAAAATTGCGTCTTTATGAACTTTAAGAACTTGTTTAACTTTTAACTGAGTTTATTTTCCAGGACAATTTCTTATAATTTCTGGAGCGATGTCATTTTTTCCGTAAGTTTTATCAAAGTGGTCAGAGAATTCTTTTGCAAGTGCTTTTGCAGCTTTTCTATATTCTTCTTTATTTGTCCATGTATTTTCTGGGAATAAAATGCTTGAATCCACATCTGGACAAGTTTTTGGAATATTCAAATGGAAAAGGCTATCATACTCATACTCTACGTTTCTGAGATCGCCGTTAAGAGCAGCTTCAACCATAGCTCTTGTTGCTGTAATATCAATACGTTGTCCAACACCATACTTACCACCCGACCATCCTGTATTAATTAAATAAACAGAAGTGTCGTGTTCTTCCATTTTATCGCCTAACATTTTTGTGTAAACTTTTGGCAATAAAGGCATAAAAGGAGCTCCAAAGAATCTTGAGAAAGTAGTTTGAGGTTCTACAACTCCAGTTTCTGTACCTGCCAATTTAGATGTGTAACCCATTAAGAACCAAAGCATTGCTTGATTTCTATCAAGTCGTGAAATTGGAGGTAAAACACCTGTAGCATCGGCTGTTAAGAATAAAATTGTAGATGGGTGTCCACCAACACTTGATTCTTTAATATTATTTAAAAATGTTAATGGATACGAAGCTCTTGAATTTGGTGTAAGTCTTTCGTCATCAAAATCAAAGTCTCCATTTGGATATATCATTGCATTTTCAACTATTACACCATGGTTCAAATAATCGTCTTTATGCATTACTGCTTCAAAAATATCTGGTTCTTTTGCTGGATTAATATTTATCATTTTTGCATAGCAACCATTTTCGAAGTTAGCAACTCTTTTATTACTCCAACCATGTTCGTCATCGCCTAATAAAGCTCTGCGAGGGTCAGCCGACAAAGTAGTTTTTCCTGTTCCCGACAAACCTAAAATCAAAGCAGTTTTTCCGTCTTTACCTTCGTTTGCAGAGCAATGCAATGGCAACACATCTTGGAAAGGTAAATAATAATTCATAACGGTAAACATAGTTTTTTTAACCGAGCCTAAATAAGCTGAACCTATGATAATTCCGATACGATTATCAAAATCCATTAAAACTATTTTATCTGTAGTTTTTCCATTTGGCAACTTACGTAATTTCCATTCATATTTTTTCTCATCTAATTTATCGAATGGAAGTGCTATTAAATAAAAAGGTTTTTCTGCAAAACAACTGTTATTCAAATCTTTTGGAACAGGACGGAACATATTGTCGCCAAAAACAGAAGTTAAAGCTTGAGGAGTGATAAGTTTAACTGGTAGGGCGTACTCAGAATCTGCACCAATAACTCTGTCATTTACATAAATACGTTCGTATTTACGCATTTTTTCCATTGCATCTTGAAAAATTTCTTCAAACAAAGATTCTGTTGCAGGCAAATTGTTTGGTGAATTCCAATCAATGTGAATTTGACTTTGTGGACGTTTTACAAACAATGTGTCTTTAGGGCTACGTCCTGTAGAATCGGGAGCTGTCCAAGTTGCAAGATTTCCAACTTTTGAAACTATACATTCATGATATTTTACCGCATCACCGATTAAAGTTTTTCTATCCGCATTTACTATTAGCGTTTTACACTCTTTAAGATTTGCATCAACCTTGTTGTGTACTTCTTTAAAATTTAATGTACTCATAAATAACTTTTTTTCTTTGTGCAAAAATACTACTTATATTTTAATAAATGGTATAAAACATAAAATAAAATGTATTTATCATAAAATATTTAACTATAAGTAGTTTTAAAGACATAAAACATTTTTTCTTGTAAAATTTATTTATAACTTTGTTTTCGATTATCGCAAGTTAAATTTTATGAATATACAAATTAACAATAAGTCTTTTCAAATTTTTTCAGGAGCCAAAGTAATTGATGCTGTAAGAATGTATTTTACTGAGATTGGTGAGAACTTTGAAATAGACGATATTGTGGTGGAAGATAAATTTGGAAACAAACTTGAATTTGATGGTCGCTTAAGAAATAACAAATCATTATTTATTAAATTTTAAAACTATGAATATTAAAAAAACTTACAGATTATTAATCAGCATTGCAATTATTTTAGCAATATTTCAAACTTATTCGTGCAAACCAAAGGTAGAAGAAGAAAATAAAAAAGTGGTAATTCTTGCAGTAAATGACATGCATGCTAATATTGACAATTTTCCACGTTTTGCGTTTATTGTTGATAGTTTAAGAGAAATTTATCCCGATTTGTTATTAGTTTCTGCCGGCGACAATCAAAGCGGAAACCCTGCAAACGACCAATATCCACAAAAAGGAATGCCAATAACAGAACTTATGAATATGATTAAGTTTGATGTGTGTGCTGTCGGAAATCACGAGTTTGACACAAAACAAGATGGTTTCAAATACATTATTGATAATTCAAAATTTGATTATATTAGTGCAAACATAAAACCTAGCTCAAATTTAGGATTAAATATCAAGCCTTTTAAAACTATAAAAATGCCTAACGGACTAAAAATTGCTTTTACTTCGGTAATTTCCTTGAACGAAAATGGCATTCCAGATTCTCATCCAAATAATTTAACAGATATAAAATTTACCGATCCTTTTACAACAGCGAAAGATTATCTTTATTTAAAAGATGAGCATGATTTATTAATTTTTGTAAACCATTTTGGTTTTGAAGAAGATGTTGAATTAGCAGAACAATTACCAAAAGGAAAAGTTGATTTAATAATTGGCGGACATTCCCATACTGTTGTTGAAAAAGAACAAATTTTTAATGATATTTTAATCACTCAAGCTGGAAATAAATTAAAATATTGCACTCTTATTGAGCTTGAAGTAGAAAAAGATTATTCTGTAAAAAAATCCATGAAGCTTATTCCTATAAATAAAAATGGAGAAATCATTGCAGAGTTTCAAGAAAAAGTTGATGAATATAACGACAGTCCATTCTTAAACGAAAAAATTGCTGAAGCTGAAGATGATTTTACCTCATACGAACAAGTTGGATATCTAATGGGAGATGCTTTAAGGTTAAATCTCAACACAGATATAGCAGTTGTAAATCCTGGCGGTGTAAGAATCGACAAACTCGATAAAGGCGACATTAACGTTAGAGACGTATATTCAATGGATCCTTTTGGAAATGAAGCTGTGATTTTCAATCTAACTGGAAACGAAATAAAAGCAATGTTTTTATCAGCCTTTACAATAGATGAATACTTACCTATCTACCCTTCTGGAATAAAAGTAAAATATATTTTGAAAGATAAAAAAACAATTAAAGACGTAATATTTTACACAGAATCAGGCGAAGATTTAGATATGGAAAAAACATATTCTGTTGCTATGAATAACTATATGGCATCTGTTTATAATTATGAACATGCTGATTCAGGAACAGGACAATTTGTTACTACTGCCGAAAACATGATTGATTACTTAAAAAACTTAGAAACTGTTCCAAGCTATAAAAATGAAAAAAGAGTAGAATTAAAATAAACGTTAATGTTAAAAACTGTTAAATTGAGCTTACTCTCAAATAAATTTTTTAATTTTACGTCAAATTATAAACTTATAAATTTTTAAAATATGAGAAAAACAACAATTTTATTATTATCAAGTATTATTTTATTTACTATGTCGTGTAAACAAAAAACCAATGAAGTAAGCGATAATCCTTTGCTTCAAGAATGGGATACGCCTTATGGTGTTCCACCTTTCGATAAAATAAAAATCGAACATTACAAACCTGCTCTCGAAGCTGCAATGCAAGAGCAAAAGGATAATATCCAAAAAATTATTGACAACAAAGAAGCTCCAAATTTTGAAAACACAATCGCTGCCTTAGAATATAGTGGTTTAACTTTATCAAAAGTAGCTGGAGTATTTTTCAATTTATTATCTTCTGATACAAATGAAGAACTTCAAAAAATTGCTCAAGAAATTTCGCCAAAACTTTCAAACCACAGCGATGAAATTATAATGAATCCTGAGCTTTTTGCTAAAATTGAGGAAGTTTATAAGAATAAAGATAATAGCAACTTAAACAAAGAACAGCTAAGAGTTTTAGAATTAACTTACAGGGATTTTGTTAGAAGTGGTGCTAAACTTAACGATGCCGACAAAAAACGTTTAATGGAAATTAACGAAAGATTGTCTTTATTAGCTCTTCAATTTGGCGATAATTTATTAGCAGAAACAAACGGCTACAAACTTATTATTGATAAAGAAGAAGACTTAGCCGGTTTGCCTGAAGGACTTAGAGAAGCTGCTGCAATTACTGCAAAAGAAAATGGCGAAGAAGGAAAATGGATGTTCACTTTACACAATGCTAGTGTTATGCCATTTTTACAATATGCCGACAATCGTGAATTAAGAAAAGACATTCAACAAGCTTATATAAATCGTTGTAACAATAACAATGAATACGACAACAAAAAAATCATTCTTGAATTAGTTGAGCTAAGAATAGAAAGAGCTAAACTTTTAGGATATGAAAATCATTCTCAATATATTTTAGATGACAATATGGCAAAAACTCCAGAAGCAGTTTATGAACTTTTAAACCAACTTTGGACACCAGCCCTTGAACTTGCAAAACACGAAGCTGAACTATACAGAGAAATGATGAAAAGAGATGGCATTCAAGATGATTTACAAGCTTGGGACTGGAGATATTATACTGAAAAAGTAAGAAAAGAAAAATATAATTTAGACGAAGAAGAACTAAAACCATATTTTAAATTAGAAAATGTTAGAGATGGTGTTTTTGATGTTTCAAACAAATTATTTGGTTTAAGTTTTGTAAAATCTAATGAAATTCCTATCTATCACCCAGATGTTGAAGCTTACGAAGTTAAAGATGAAAATAACGAAGTTGTAGCTGTTTTATATATGGATTATTTCCCACGTCCAAGTAAAAGCGGTGGTGCATGGATGAACGATTATCGTGGACAATATGTTTATGAAGGTAAAAATGTAATTCCAATTATTACAATTAATTGTAACTTCACAAAACCAACAAGCACTGCTCCTTCCCTATTAACTTTCGACGAAGCGCAAACTCTTTTCCACGAATTTGGACACGGCTTACATGGAATGCTTTCAAAATGTACTTATCCATCAATAAGTGGAACAAACGTACCTCGAGATTTTGTTGAGCTTCCTTCACAACTAATGGAACATTGGGCATCAGAACCTGAAGTAATGAAATCTTATGCTCGCCATTATCAAACTAATAAGCCAATCCCAGATGAATTAATCAAAAAATTGGAAGATGCAGAACATTTCAATCAAGGATTTGCTACTACTGAGTTTTTAGCTGCTGCTCTTTTAGATTTATATTATCATAATCTAACCGAAATGAATTTCAGCGATGTATTAGTTGCCGAAAAAGAAGCTCTAGAAGCTATTGGTCTAATACCTGAAATAGTTGTTAGATATCGTAGTACATATTTCTCACATATTTTTGCAGGCGGATATTCAAGCGGATATTACAGTTATATCTGGAGCGAAGTTCTTGATTCTGACGCATTTGCTTTATTTAAAGAAAAAGGAATTTTCGACCCTGCAACTGCAAAATCTCTAAAAAATAATATCTACTCAAATGGTCATAAAGATGATCCAATGACAATGTATGTTAACTTTAGAGGCAGAGAACCAAAAATTGACGCTTTGCTTGAGGGCAGAGGTTTAAAATAAAAATATAAATTTTCAAAAAGGCGGTGTTTCATAAGTGTCAAACTGCTGTGTTGCTTTCAATATTCGGACTCAGTCACGTACTTCTGTACGCTCCTTCGTCCTCAATTTCAGCGCCTTGCATTTTAACACTTCTGAAACACCTTGAAAGTTTATTGTTTTAAAATTTGTTTTGAGACAGCCTCTTTTTATTATAAAAAAAAAATAACATAATGAAACCTACACTTTTTATTTTAGCAGCAGGAATGGGAAGCCGTTACGGTGGTTTAAAACAACTTGATGGACTTGGTCCCAACGGCGAAACAATAATGGACTATTCTGTTTATGATGCCATAGAATCAGGATTTGGGAAACTTGTTTTTGTTATTCGTAAATCTTTTGAGCAAGATTTTAGAGAAAAAATTGTAAAAAAATACGAAAATAAAATTCTAATAGAAATTGTTTTCCAAGAATTAGATTATTTACCTGATGGCTTTACTCTAAATCCTGAAAGAGTAAAACCTTGGGGAACTAACCATGCTGTGATGATGGGTAAAAATGTGATTTCAGAACCTTTTGCCGTAATAAATGCAGACGATTTTTATGGTAGAGATGCTTTTAGAGTTTTAGGCAAATTTTTATCAGAATTAAAAAACTCTGAAAATAAATATTGCATGGTCGCCTATCAAGTTGGTAACACGCTATCAGAACGTGGAACTGTAGCACGTGGAATTTGCCAAAGCGACAAAAACAATTTTCTTACCGGCGTAGTGGAAAGAACAAAAGTTATAAGAAATGACGGAAAAGTGCAATTTCTTGATGAGAATGAAAAATGGGTTACAATAGCAGACGACACTCCCGTATCAATGAATATGTGGGGTTTCACACCAGACTATTTTAAACATTCCGATAAACTTTTTATCGATTTCTTAAACGAAAATTCTAATAATATTACAGCTGAATTTTATATTCCTAGAGTAGTAAATGATTTAATCGTGAATAATATTTCTACTGTGGAAGTTTTAAAAACTACAGCAAAATGGTTTGGAGTTACTTACGCCGAAGACAGAAGCGAAGTTGTTGAAAAGTTAGCTCAGTTAGTAAAAAAAGGCGAATATCCAAGTCCGTTATGGGAAATCAGTTAAAAGTTGAAAAGTTGAAAGCTGAAAGTTCGTAAAGTGTAGAAAGTGTAGAAGATTAAAAGATTTGAAGATATTTTGGCTTGAGATTTTTATATTCATCTACTTTCTATTAATTCTATAATTTTTTCATTAAAAATCTCAACTCCATTTTGGTTTAAATGATGAGAATCATAAAAATGCAATGAATCATTCAGTGAAATCATTTCATTGAAATTGTAATATGTTGCATATCCTTGCATCACGCTATCAAAATATTCAGCGTTAGTATATCTTTCATAAGTAGGTCTTGGAATTGGAGCATATACTAAAATCAATTCTATGCCTTTTTCTTCAAATTTTTCAACTATTTCAGAAAAAGCTTTAAGCTGATAATCTTGAAACACAATTTCTTTTTCTTCAATTTTTTCAGGTTGGTAAAAGCCCATTTCTCTCTCGACAAAACCACCAGACACATATTTATCTGCACGTTTAATTGTATCTTCAATAAGAGGAGAATTTAATCCTAACAATTCACGAGTTAATCCATAAATAAGAGTGTTATAGGTTTTTATATTATTGATTATAAAAGCCATTTTTATTGATTGAAAATCATTTTTATCATTAGCAATTATATCAAGAGATGCCTCAACACCGTCTAAAGAAAATGCCTCTGGATAAACTTCGAAAATTACTAGTTTTGGATTTAATCTATCTAAATATCTATGCAACAAAACTTTAGTTTGAATTGGTGTTTGAGAACTAGAACCTAAATTAAATGTTTTGTATCCTTTTTCTGCAAAAATTCTTGTATCAAAGCCTCGGTAAGTGTGAGATGAACCCAAAAATAAAATATCAACTTCACCATAATTTTTTACTTCAGACAATCTAGAATACATATGCCCATATGAGCCTATTCTATAATTAATATTTGGTTTTAAGGATTGAGGCAAATAATATCCCCATAAGTTAAGAACTACAATATAAAATATTGAAGCAAATAATAGAAACAGAACCGTATTTAGAATAAATCTTTTCATAGCTTAGAATTGAAAATAAATAAATGGTGATTCGCTAGTTGGCATAAACATTCCTATTAAAAAAATTATTGTTGCATAGAATATCCATCTTAGTGGTCTATACCATTTTTCTCCAAGATGTTCAATTGCATATTGTCCTTCTCTTCCACTCCATTCAATTAAAATAAAAATTACAACTAGTATCATTGTTGTGATAGCTCTTGCTGTTTCCTCAAATTTTGGTATAGTAAAAAAAGAGGAGGAAAATATTCCAGAAATATAGCTTATAGCATGTTCGATATTTTCTGCTCTAAAAAATATCCAAGCGAAAACTGTCAATCCAAATGTTATTAACATAAACAAAGTTTCTTTTAAACTTGGAAATATTTTTCCTTTTGCTACAATTTCTATATTAGTTCTATTGGTATTAGTTAATAAAAGCAGTAAAAAGTATATTGCATTTAATGCTCCCCAAATAATAAATGTCCAATTTGCACCGTGCCAAAATCCACTTACAATAAAAATAATAAAAGTATTTCTAACTTTCATCAAAGTTCCTCCTCTACTCCCACCCAATGGAATATAAAGATAATCTCTAAACCATGTTGAAAGAGAGATATGCCAACGCCTCCAAAATTCTGCTATATCTCTTGAGAAGTATGGAAAGTTAAAGTTTTGCATTAAATTAAATCCAAAAAGCCTTGCTGTTCCAATTGCAATATCAGAATAACCAGAGAAGTCGCCATAAATTTGAAAAGCAAAAAATACAGCTCCTAAAGCAAGCATACTTCCACTCATATTGGCAGAATTATTAAAGATTTGATTTGCAAACTCAGCACAATTATCTGCAATAATAATTTTTTTAAACAAACCCCAAAGTATTTGTCGCATTCCATCAACTGCTTTTGAGTAATTAAAAAATCGCTTTTTATAAAATTGTGGAAGTAAATTAGTTGCTCGTTCTATAGGTCCAGCAACTAACTGAGGAAAAAAGCTAACAAATGCAGCAAAGGCAATAAAATCTTTTGTTGGTTCAATTTTTCGTCTGTAAACATCAATGGTATAACTCAAAGTTTGAAAAGTGTAAAAACTTATTCCTACTGGTAAAATGATATTTAAAGTATTGGCTTTAATATCTTGTCCAAAAAATGAGAAAGCTGCAACAAAGTTATCTACAAAAAAATTATAATATTTAAAGAAACCTAAAAAACCAAGATTTATAAAAATACTTACCCACAATAAAAGTTTTCGTTTCTTTTGATTTTCCTCTTTTCCCAAAAGAATCCCCATAAAATAATCAACAACAATACTGAATGTAATCAATGATAAAAAACGCCAATCCCACCAGCCATAAAACACATAGCTTGCTACAACAAGCATAGCGTTTTGTAATTTTAAGTTTTTATTTATTACAAACCAATAAAGTATAAAAACTATCGGTAAAAAAATCGCAAAATCAATTGAATTAAAAAGCATTGTGTTCTTTTATCTTTTAATTTTAATACTATAGATTTTTAGTATGAGGCGTAATGAAAAATTTATTATAGTTTGTAAACTCATTGTTTTACTTTTTCTATTATTGTTTCAATCCACTTTCTAAATCTCGGACACTTTTCAAGAATAATATCTATTCCTGCTTCCTCAATAATCAAGTTTCCATCAACAACCTTATCATATCCTTTTATTAACTGATTATTTTTCAATCTTTTAGATGGTGCTGTTTTGGGGTCATCGTTTATATCTTCTGGATTTGGGTAGTTTGTAATAATTTTCTCTATTTCATCAAAATTTGCTTCCGTTTCTGTATATAATGATTTTATTGCATCTATTGAGGAAAAAACTAATGCTTCAAATTCATGCAACTGTATATATGGTAACAAATTCGTAAAGGTTGTTTCTTGGGTTTTTTCCAAATCATCAATAATTGCTTTTTCTAAAAAAAACAATCTTTCTGACTTATTAACTATATTTTTTGCTTCTTTATATTTTGGGAAATCATCTGGTAATGCATAAAAATCAATCATAGTAGTAACTAACACATTACTTTCGTAAACACAATTAATTAAATCTGTTTTTAGATGCTGATATTTTGTTAGCCCACCTTTTGTATGTTTTATTTTAAAGCATGATACATCATACAATCCTTTGGACATTAAATACGGACTTAGTACTGTGTCAATAAATTCTTTTTCTGTATCTCCCTCAACTACTATTATCAATCTTCTCATATAGATTGTCCTTTTATTATACTTTTTGTCCACAGTTCTCCTAATGAGTAATCATTTATCCAGTGATGTAGTAATTTTTTATCTAGCCTTCTAAACACAGATTGATTTTCTTCCTTATCAACAGTAATAATATCTTCTGTTTCAAAGTTATTAAGCAAAGTAACAGATTGAGTAGAAACTATAATCTGGCATTCTTTTTCTGCCGCAGATTTCATTAAACCGGCAAGCTTGTTTATCGCCGTTGGATGCAATCCTAACTCAGGTTCGTCAATTATAATGACTTTTGGTAATTTTGGTTGCATTAATAAAGTTACTAATGCTATAAATCGCAAACTACCATCAGACAAATGATTTGCATTGAAATAAGTTTCAGGATGATCTTTTTCTTTCCATTCTAACAAAATTCTGTTCTCATCTAATAAAGAAGGAGACAGGTCAAACCTTTCAAAAAATGGAACAACAGAACGAATTATTTTTTCAATTCTCGTAAAACTCTTAGGATGTTTTTGCTGTAAATAATATAAAAAAGCGGCTAAATTACTTCCATCTTCTTTTAAGAATTTATTGTCATGGATATTAGCAAATGAACGCAAAGGTGCAGAAATGCTCGTATCGTGAAAATGATAAATTTTATAGCTTTCTAAATGATCTATTAATTTGCTATTGTTATAGATAGTTGATTTTTTTATTTCACTTTCCAACAAGTTTTCGTTCTCGAAACTCTTATCGTTTTCAAATTTACCTTTTTCATGCTTGATAAACAATCTTCCATCATCTGTCGGACAGAGGAAAAATTCGTATTCACTTGTTTCAAATTTTAAATTTCCTCTAATATGTTTTGTATTTTTCACTCCAAAATACAACAAATCATCAGCTTTAGTTTTTAATGTAAATTGCTGTAATCTTTGTTCGTAAATATTATTTAATAATTTAAAAAAAGAAATAAAGTTAGATTTTCCAACACCATTCGCACCAATCAAAATATTAAGTGGATTCAATTTTAATTCCATTTTCTTAATTGATTTATATCCCTCTATTTTGATTTCTTTTAACATATTTTTATCCCCACTTCTTTATTTTATTATAATGGTTGTGTTATTTTTTATTTTATAAACTCTTTCTTTATGTTTTGCAAATTTAAGTAAAAATATTAAATATTGTATAAAATGAACATTTTAATTATTATTGGTAGATTTAAATTTCAAATACAATATTTTTTCAAAAAACAGCACTCAAAACATTAAAGCCCTGCAAGCAAACACTTGCAAGGCTTTAATTTAGAATAAGTTTGTGCTATAAATTATTTCTTCAATCCTAAAACTTCTAATCCTTGTTTAAACACTATATCTTTTGGAATACCAGCTTCAGCAATTTTGTCAAGATCTTTTTGAAGTTCTTCACCTATATTGCTTTGTGTATCGACCCACTTTTTAGCTGCTTCAAGATTTCCATCACCTTGAATAACAATAATATCATTTACCATTTCAGCAACCGCAGCTTTCATTTTTTCAAAATTAACAGAATATTTGCCTGTTTCTTCATTTTTAACAAAAGCTCCTCTTTCTTTTAAATAGTAAAATTCCATCATATTAGCTTTTCCATGTGAACTTGCTACGCCAAAACGTACAGAACGGAAAATTCCAGCCATAAATGTAACATAATTATCCATTAAATCTTTTTCTGGAAATTCGCCCATTTCGTAAAGTTGAGTAACCATGTATAAGCCTGCAATATCTGCTTTTGCTTCTTCTACTGGGCTATAATATTCTTCTAAAGCTTCACGAACAGACTTTTTAGAATTGATAGTATATTTTACTCCTAAACCATGAGCAACTTCGTGAAACATTACATTTTGGAAAAATGCATCTTCGAATTTTACATGTTTTAATTGAGTTTCATCAATTAACAACTCAGCTATTGGAAGTAAAATTGTATTAAATTTAGCTTCCATAGAATTTTTCAATTGTAGTTTTCTAGATCCTTTAGTTGCGTGAACTCTTGGGTCGTTAGGTAAATTTATTGCAATATTTTTACTTCCTGAATTACAATCGCCACCATAATAAATAGCATTATAAACATTCATATCGCCAGAATTTGTTGCAGATTCTGTTTTGTATTCTGGAGCAACTGGCAATCCTGCTTGAAGTTGTGGTAGAACTTCGTTGAAATGCTCTATGTTTTTACTCCATTCTAAATCTTTTATTAAAATTTGTCCTGAATGAGCTGCTTTTACTCCCATAAATGCATCTTCGTAACTTTCGATAGGACCAACAACAAAATCAATTTTATTGTTTTTCATATCCATCCAAGCTAAATCACTTGTAAGATAATCATCTGTACGTAAAGCTGTTGCTCTTAGACGTAAATAAGTTTGAAATTCTTTATCGCTAACTAATTCTGCCGCCTCTTCTAAGAGTTGAGCTGCTTTTTCAATTTCTTGAGCATATTCTTCGTGATACCATACACATTTTAACTTACCAGCATCGTCTCTACGTATCAATGTGTACCAGCTCATTTTGTTTGGGTCGTCAAACGCATTAAATTCTTCTTTTGTAATATCACTTGGATAATAATTTGCACCCAAAGGCTTTTCACCATAAGTTGCAATAAAAGATTTGTTTCCGTTTAATCTATCCCAAGGACCATAATTAATTAATGCGTACTTCAACGCATCTTCATCTTCAATAGAATTTAAAAAAGCTTCTTTGTCGCCAATTGCATCTTTCCAGAATAAATCATCCATAATTTGGGCAACTTCTATAAGTTTTACTATAGCTTGTTTATCACCATCGGTTAAATGGTCGAGATTTGCAGTAAGTTCAACTTCTGCATAATCGGCTACTAATTTTTGCATTTCTGTTAATTCTTCTTTTTTTGATTCATCTTTTTTCTTACTATTACATGCACTCATTGTTACAACAAGTGTTGCAATAACTAATAAATTTAAAAAATTGATTTTCATAATTATATAAATTTAAGTTAAAAATATTATTTATCTGATCCCAAATATGCTAATAGAACTATTACTGCTATAATTGCAAGTATAAATAAAGCAATTTTCCACCAGCACCAAGGTCTTTCGCCTTGTACTTTACCTGTTCTACCATTAACAATAAAGCGATATACTTTATTTTTAAATCGATATGCACTAATCCAAATAGGCAATAAAGTATGTTTAAAAGTTATATTTGAGTAAGTAACATTTTTATAAGTAATTCTTTGTCTGTCTCCACCTATATCGCTACGAATATGACTGTCTATAATTGGGTCCATTTTTACTTTTGCGATATCAAATCCATCTTTCAGTCCTATAGCATAAGTTTCAGCTTTAAATCCCGACAAGAATTTTTCGTCAAATGGTGTTAGATTTTCCAAATCCCAAGGTTCTAAAACGGTTACATTTTTGTCGGGCAAAGATTTACTTGCAAGCACTAACACATCATCAAAAAATACATCTACACTACCCGAAACGCTTGTCCAGCGAGTCCTAGTAACTGTTCTAGTTTGAGTTTTACCATTTCCATCAGTATATGTTTCAGTTTCTTGATAATCATCTCCTCTTTGACCTCTATACTCTGTATAAGTATCTGAATCGTAAGTCCAATAAGGTAAATACACTCCTGACATTTGATTTGATTGAGTAGCACGTTTTTTAAATCCTGGAGGTGCAAACCAGCGTTTTCTTATCCATTTTTTAAAATGCTCTCCTGCTTCTTTTACGGTAATTTTAAAAGGAAGCAAAGATTTAGGCTTAATTATTTTTGTTGTACTTTCACTTTTTACAATTAATTTATTCCCACAAAATGGGCACTCGCTTGATACCACATTTTTATCTAAAGTAGTAACAGCTCCACAAGCTTCACAAGCTACTGTTGATACTTCTTCTATTTCCGAACCTTCTTCTGCAAGCTGTATATGTTCTTCTAAATCAAGTTCTTCAATTTCCTCATCTCTAATTTCAATTTCGTTAACAGTACCACAGTAAGGACAAGCTAAAGAAGTTGTTCCAGGCTCAAAAACCAATTTTGCGGCACAGTTTTTACAAACTACATCTGGCTGATTTGTTTCAGACAGTTCAGGATTAAAATTTTGTTCGTCCATTGCTAAATTTTTTTAAAGTGTTTTCAGGCGTAAAATTAAGAATTTTTTTTAATTAAAACACTTTTTTTGTTTTTATTCAACAAAGGATTTTGATTTTATAAAATTAACAAAAAGTCAAGCGTAAAAAAATCGTTCTAAAACAAAGAAATTGCAACCTATCTTAAAATACAAAGACACCTCTTTTATTTTATTCCTTCTGTAGTAACGTCTCTATCAATTTTTGCGATTAGTCCTTGCAACACATTTCCAGGTCCAAGTTCTATAAAATGTTTAGCTCCATCTGCAATCATATTTTGAATTGTAGTTGTCCATCTTACTGGGCTAGTGAGTTGTTTGATTAAATTTTCTCGGATTTGTTCTGGATTTTTGTATGGTTTTGCATCTACATTTTGATAAATTGGGCAAACAGGAGTTTTAAAATTTGTTTGATTGATAGCAATACTAAGTTCTTCTTGAGCTGGCAACATTAAAGGAGAATGAAAAGCACCTCCAACTGGTAACTGTAGAACTCGTCTTGCTCCAGCTTCTTTCATTTTTTCCATAGCAATTTCAATTCCTTTATTTGAGCCCGAAATCACAACTTGTCCAGGCGAATTGTAATTAGCAGCAACTACAACCTCATCTATTTCGGAACAAATTTTATCGATAATATCAAAATCTAAATTTAATACTGCTGCCATAGTAGAAGGATTTAACTCACATGCTTTTTGCATAGCTTTAGCACGAATTGAAACTAACTTCAAGCCTTCTTCAAAACTAAGAGCGCCAGCAGCAACCAAAGCCGAAAATTCACCAAGCGAATGTCCTGCAACCATTGCTGGTTCAGGTTTTTCTTCAAGGCACATATAAGTAATTACAGAATGTAAAAATATTGAAGGCTGAGTAACTTTTGTTTGCTTCAAATCTTCGTCTGTACCGTTAAAAATAATATCAGTTATTCTAAAACCTAAAATTTCATTAGCTTTTTCAAACATTTCTTTTGCTTTAGGGTTTGAATTATACAATTCTTGTCCCATGCCAACATATTGGGAGCCTTGTCCCGGAAAAACATAAGCTTTCATATTATAGTATTTTTAGTTCTTTTATTTAATTAATGATAAAAATTCCTGACGTGTTGCATCTTTTAAAAATGCACCTGTAAAATCAGAAGTTGTAGTAATTGAATTTTGTTTTTGCACTCCTCGCATTTGCATACACAAGTGCTGAGCTTCAATAACTACCGCAACTCCCAATGGTTGTAAAGTATTCTGAATACAATCTTTTATTTGTGTTGTCAATCTTTCTTGAACTTGCAAACGTCTTGCATAAACATCAACAACTCTTGCAATTTTACTTAATCCAGTAATATAATGATTGGGAATATATGCAACATGAGCTTTTCCAACAAATGGCAACAAATGATGTTCGCACATGCTGTACAATTCAATATCTTTAACAATTACCATTTGCTTATAGTCCTCGCGAAACATTGCAGAGCGTAAAATTTCTTCTGGATTCATATTATAACCTTGAGTAAGAAATTGCATTGATTTAGCAACTCTTTTAGGTGTTTTTAATAAACCTTCGCGTTCTGCATCTTCGCCTAACAATTTTAAAATTTCAGAATAATGTTGGGCTAATAATCTAGTTTTTTCATCATCATATTTTTCAATTTTTGCATAGCCACCATTTTCAGAATTATTTAAACTTTCTACCATGTCTAAAATTTTTTGCAAAAATAAATAAAATTGTCGTAATAATAAGCTATTTTTGTTAAAACATAAATTATGAAGACTTTAATAATTACTGCCACAAGTTTAGAGGCCAAGCAAATAGTTGATAATTTGCACTTTATCAAACGCTCAGACACAGTATTCTCAAACACAAATTACAACTGCGACATACTAACTACAGGCGTTGGACTTGTTGCTACTATGTTTTCAATGTTTACTTGCGTAAATATTAAAGAATACGATTTGTTAATAAATCTTGGAACTGTTGGAAGTTTTTCGGAAAATTTAAAAATTGGCGAGCTTGTCAACGTTAATTCAGATAGCTTTGAAGATATTTGCATTAGAGATAATGGCAAAAAAATCAATGTTTTTAATTCAAAATTTAATCAACATTTTAGGAACTTAATTAACAATGGAAGAATTTATAATACAAGCGATTATCCACATTTTTTTCATAATTTAAAGAAAGTTTCTGGTACAAGCGTAAATATTCCTGAGCAAAATCCTATTTCAAATTATGAAATAGAAAGTATGGAAGGTGCTGCTTTTATGTTGGTTTGCAAACATTTTAAGAAAAATTTTATTCAAATAAGAGGAATTTCCAATATTATTTTAAAAACAAAACGTGAAAATTGGGATTTTAATACTCCTATTAATAATTATAGTGATTTGACTATTGATTTTTTAAAACAAAACAAATGAAATTAAAATTAGCCATATCGCCTTGTCCAAACGACACTTTTATGTTTGATGCGTTGATTAACAAAAAAATAGACACTAAAAATTTTGATTTTGAGATTATTATAGACGATATTGAAAAACTAAATACCTACACAAAGCAGCAAGAAGTTGATATTAGTAAAACTAGCTTTCATAATTTTTTAAAAATTTCTGATAACTACCAATTATTAAATTCTGGAACTGCAATGGGAAAAAATTGCGGACCTTTAATTGTTAGTAAAAGAAAAATTTATCCTGACGAGCTAAAAGACTGTAAAATTGCAATTCCTGGTGAATCAACCACAGCAAATTTGCTTATGCAAATATTTTTTAATGAAGCACAAAACAAAAATGTTTACCTTTTTTCTGATATTGAGGAACTTGTTCTCTCAAATGAGTGCGATGCAGGTTTGCTAATTCACGAAACACGTTTTACTTATCAAAAGCGGGGTCTTAAATTAATTGCCGACTTAGGAAATTTATGGGAAAATAAATTTAATCTACCCATTCCCTTAGGTGGAATAATTGTAAAAAGAAGTTTACCCAACAAAATAAAACAAGAAATAGATAAAATGCTTAGCGAAAGCATAAACTTAGCATTTAAAAATCTTAGAGGCACAATATCTTTTATGAAAAAACATGCTGTTGAAATGGACGAAGAAATTATGATGCAACATGTGAATTTATATGTGAATGAATATTCAAAAGATATTGGCGACTTAGGAAAAAAATCAATTTATAAATTAAGAGAAGAGTTTTTGAAACTGAATAATTTAGAAGATAAAAGTTTGGATTTGTTTTTGTAACTGAAGATAAATTGATTTTCATCTAAGCATTTTCAGACTTTTCTTTTTGTGGAGCTGGCGGGAATCGAACCCGCGTCCAAACAAGAAACAAAGGTGCTTTCTACATGTTTATTTTGCCTTTAATTTTCGAGCCTTAGAGCGAGGACAAACACCCAGACTAAGACCTTATCCCCTAAACTTTCGCCTTTTTATCGGGGAGATAAAAAAGCTAGTTCGGTAGCTATGCCATCTCTTTGCCGAAGCGGAACCGAACCGTCCAATCGAGAGATGTTTCGTTTCAGCACCTTGTGCCGAAATTAAGTTAATCTACTTTATTCGATTAAGCAGCGAAAGCAAAGTTATCTGCGCCAGTTAATTGTTTGTGAAAAAGTTTAACGGGATTACCCACATTGCCCGACATGCTTACACAATCATTTACCTTGCTGTCAAAACCGAGTCAGCCCCTGATTTGTAAATTTATGCAAAGATATAAAATATTTTTAATATTACGATTTTAAAATTTTAATTGTTTCTACTGGATTCTCTGAACCAAAAATTGCTGAACCTGCAACTAAAGAATTAGCTCCAGCCTTAATAATTTCTTTATAATTGTGAGTATCAACACCACCATCAACTTGAATTATTAAGTTTGGATTATAAATATCTGCCATTTCTCTCAAATTTTTTATTTTAACCAAACTTTGACTTATAAAACTTTGCCCTCCAAATCCTGGATTTACCGACATAATTAAAACCATATCCAATTCTGGCAAAATATCATTCAACAATTCTACTGATGTATGTGGATTTAAAGACACTCCAGCTTTCATTCCAGCATTTTTAATTTCTTGAACTGTGCGATGCAAATGCGTACAAGCCTCATAATGCACTGTTAAAATATCTGCTCCAACTTTTTTCCATTCCGCAATATATCTTTCTGGCTGAACAATCATCAAATGTACGTCTAAAGGTTTTTGTGCAAATTTTTTAATATATTTAACTACTGGAAATCCGAAAGATATATTTGGAACAAACACACCGTCCATTATGTCTAGATGAAACCAATCGGCTTGAGATTCGTTAATCATTTGAATATCTTTTTCAAGATTAGCAAAATTTGCCGAAAGCATAGAAGGAGATAGTATTATATTTTTCATTCTGTGTTTTTTAAATTTACTGCAAATATAAACTTTTTTCAAAAAAATTTAAAACTTATACTTATATAAGATAAGATTGCAATATATTTCGCTTTGACGACTGTCTAAGTTTTTTAAGTGAAGATTCTTTTAGTTGTCTAATCCTTTCTCTAGTAAGATTTAAAGCTTCTGAAATTTCCTCATAAGTCTTAGGGCTTTCATCTTCTAAACCAAAAAACATAGTAATAATTTTTCTTTCTCTTTCACTTAATATTTTTAAAGCTTCATTAATTTCAATTTTTAAAGAATCGTTATTTAAGGTTTTTTCAACAGAAAGTGTTTGTGTGGAGCTTAGTAAATCGCCCATTGTAAAATCATCGTCACCTTCACTATTACTTAAAGGAGCGTCCATCGACAATGTTTTACCTTGATATTTAAGCACTTCATTAACATTTTTAAAATTATAGTCTGTTTCTTCAGCAATTTCGGCTAAACTAGGTTCTCGTTCTAATTTTTGCTCTAAAGCTAAAGAAGTTGAATAAACTTTATTTAAAACACCTATTTTATTTAGCGGAAGTCTAATCATTCTGCCTTTTACCGCTATTGCATGCAAAATAGATTGTCGTATCCACCAAACTGCATAAGATATAAATTTGAATCCTCTAGTTTCATCAAAGCGTTTTGCAGCAACTAATAAGCCGTAATTTCCTTCGTTTACTAAGTCTTGTAAACTCAATCCTTGGTTTTGATATTTTTTTGCTACTGAAACAACAAATCTTAAATTTGCTAAAACCAATTTGTCAACCGCTTCTTGGTCACCATCTTTGATACGTTTTGCCAATTCAATTTCCTCTGCTGAAGAAATCATTTCTTCACGTGAAATTTCTTGCAAATACTTTTCAAATGCAATACTGTCCCGATTAGTTACCTGACGTGTTATTCTTAATTGTCGCATGTCCTCAAAATTAAATTCAATATATTAAACGTTTCATTCGTCAAAAAGGTTGTCTAAAACAGTATTTTTTTTAAACAATTTGAATTAAATACTAAAAAAACAAGCGAATAGTTTGCCTATTTAGTAATTTTCCAAATGTTATTTTTAAAATAGCACAAGCACATATTATTTTGATTGTAAAGTGTTTACTTAAAAAATTTTTAATATAGTCTTGAAAAATCTCAAGTTTTTAAAGAATTTATTTTTATTTTAAAAAAAACATATTATTTTTGTCCCCTGATTAATTAACGCTGTCGAGTTGTCATTTTGACAGTTTAAAAAAATCTTTTAAATTTATTGTATCACATAAATTACACTCATTCATGTATGACATTATAGAACTAAACTCAAAATTATTACCTGAGTTAAAAGAAATTGCAAAAGATCTTGGTATTCATAAAGTTGATGCATTTCGCAAATCTGATTTGATATATAAAATTCTTGATGTTCAAGCTATTAAAGCTGCTGAGCAAGAGGCGGATAAAAAGAAACAATCTAAAGTTCAAAATTCTGATGCTACAAACAAAGCTAGTGAAAACGGAAAAAGACCTAGGACTAAAATGAAGGCTCAGAAAATAACTTTTAGCTCCCCTACTCCTACTCAAAAGAATTTGTTAGATGAAGTACAACAAGTTAACAATACCTTAGAAACAAAAGAAAAAGCTGTAGTTGAGGAGCAAAACAAGACTAAAGACACTGTTGACAATAAAAAAGAAGTTGAACAAAAAAAATCAAATGCAGTAGCTCAAAATGCTCAACCAAATAAAAATTTAGCTGAAGCAAAACCTACTAACAATGCCAAAAACACTCAAACTCCTCATCAAAAAGGACAAGAGAAAAAAATGATTTTAAAAAAGCCTCAAACTAAGCTAAATGATGAACTTACGCATTTGCCTGATATTGAGACAGAAAGACCTATACAAGCGGAATCAACAAAAGTAGAACCAGCAAAAGTAGAAACTACGAAAGTAGAATCAACAGAAGTTGTTAAAACAAATGGTGAAACAAAACAAAAAGAACAAGAACCTAAAAAACCTAAAAAAGAAGATTTATATGATTTTTCTGGAATTATTACGGTTACAGGAGTTTTAGAAGTTATTCCTGAAGGTTATGGTTTCTTGCGTTCTTCGGATTATCATTATTTGAATTCTCCAGACGATGTTTATGTTTCTCAATCTCAAATAAAATTGTTTGGATTAAGAACTGGTGATACTGTCGAAGGTTCAATTCGTCCTCCAAAAGAAGGAGAAAAATATTTTCCATTAACTAAAGTTATAAAAATAAATGGAATAGATCCTGCTCTAATGAGAGACAGAGTGCCTTTCGACCATTTAACTCCATTGTTTCCTGACGAAAAATTTAATATCACAGGTAATGGAAAAGCAACTTTATCTACAAGAATTGTTGACTTATTTGCTCCAATAGGAAAAGGACAAAGAGGTTTGATAGTTGCTCAACCAAAAACTGGTAAAACTGTTCTTCTTAAAGAAATTGCAAATGCAATAGCAGCTAACCATCCTGAAGTATATTTAATGATATTACTTATAGACGAGCGTCCTGAAGAAGTTACAGATATGGCTCGCAACGTAAATGCTGAAGTTATCGCTTCTACTTTTGATGAACCTGCAGAAAGACATGTTAGGGTATCGAGCATAGTTCTTGAAAAAGCAAAAAGAATGGTAGAATGTGGACATGATGTTGTGATTTTACTAGATTCAATCACAAGATTAGCACGTGCTTATAACACTGTAGCTCCAGCTTCGGGAAGAGTTTTATCAGGAGGTGTTGATTCAAATGCTTTACATAAACCAAAAAGATTTTTCGGTGCTGCTAGAAATATTGAAAACGGTGGTTCTCTAACAATTATAGCAACTGCTTTAACAGAAACAGGCTCTAAAATGGACGAAGTAATTTTCGAAGAGTTTAAAGGTACTGGTAATATGGAACTTCAATTAGACAGAAAATTATCTAACCGTAGAATATATCCAGCAGTTGACATTACCGCATCAAGTACAAGACGTGAAGATTTATTAATTGACAATGAGCTAATTAATAGATTATGGATTTTAAGAGAATTCCTAGCTGATATGAACTCTGTAGAAGCTATGGAGTTTATGAGAACAAGACTAATGCAAACTGCAACTAACGAAGAGTTCTTATGGACTATGGACAAAGGATTATAAGTTAAAAGTTAAAAGTAGAAAGTTATAAGTTTTGATTTTTAAAAACGAAATTAATGAAGACGAGTAAATTAGGATTAGATCAGAAAAAAATTGAATCTGCAAGACAAATTGCAAAGAATATTGCAGACGAAGTTCAAGATTTTGTTAATCAATATACTACTGTTGCAGTAGAGCGCTCACTTTGTCGCCTTTTAGGAATAGACGGAGTTAATTCTAACGATATACCTTTACCAAACGTTGTTATTGACCAAATTCAGGAAAACAAGTCGCTAAGTGAAGGTATTTTATTTTTTCTTGGAAATGCAATTTTAGAAACTGGATTAAATCCACAACAAATAGCCGAAAAAATTGCAAACGAAGATTTTAACATTTGCAAACTTCCAATAAGAGATAAAGCAAGCATTGAAAAAGCTATAATGCCATACGTAAATGCTAGCGTTGAAAAAATCAAGAAAAATGTTGCAATTCGTAATGAATATCTTTCTCGCTTAGGCGAAGGTAGTAAACCTTATATCTATGTAATTGTTGCCACAGGTAATATTTACGAAGATGCTATTCAAGCTCAAGCTGCTGCTCGCCAAGGCGCTGATATTATTGCAGTAATTAGAACTACTGGACAAAGTTTATTAGACTATGTTCCTTATGGTGCTACTACCGAAGGCTTTGGCGGAACTTTTGCCACTCAAGAAAACTTTAAAATTATGCGTGCAGCATTAGACGAAGTTGGCGAAGAAGTTGGACGTTATATTCGCTTGTGCAACTACTGTTCAGGATTGTGCATGCCCGAAATTGCTGCTATGGGAGCTATAGAACGACTAGACGTTATGTTAAACGACGCACTCTATGGAATCTTGTTTCGCGATATAAATCAACAAAGAACAATTGTTGACCAATATTTTTCAAGAGTTATAAATGGATTTGCAGGCGTAATTATAAATACTGGCGAAGATAATTATTTAACAACTGCTGATGCTTATGAACAAGCACATACAGTTTTAGCTTCAGACCTTATAAACGAACAATTAGCACTACTTGCTGGAATGCCTGAAGAACAAATGGGTTTGGGACATGCTTTTGAAATGGACCCAGAAATGGAAAATGGATTTTTATACGAACTTGCTCAAGCTCAAATGACTAGGGAAATTTTCCCAAAAGCTCCTTTAAAATATATGCCACCAACAAAATTTATGACTGGAAATATTTTTAAAGGACATATTCAAAATGCACTTTTCAATGTTGTATCTATTTGGACACAACAAGGAATACAACTTTTGGGAATGTTAACCGAAGCTATTCACACTCCATTTATTTCTGATAGATATTTAGCTATAGAAAATGCAAAATATGTTTTTAACAACTTAAAAAATATTGGAGACGAAGTTGAGTTCAAAGAAAATGGAATAATTCAAAAAAGAGCGCAAGAAGTACTAAACAATGCACATGCTTTATTGAGCGAAATTGATAAAGTTGGATTATTTGATGCTTTAGAAAAAGGATTGTTTGCCGATACTAAAAGATCAAAAACTGGTGGCAAAGGATTAGCAGGTGTTGTACAAAAATCCGAAAATTATTTTAACCCATTTATCGAAATAATGAAAGGAGGAAACAAATAATGAGTGGCGGAAATTATTCAATGGATAAAAAAGAATTTGATAAAATATTAGACCTTAAAAAAGTAAAACCATATGGAGATACCATGAACGATGGAAAAGTCCAGCTTAGTTTTACTTTGCCAGTACCTTGTAGCGACGAAGCAAGTGAGGCAGCAAAACAACTAATGAGAAAAATGGGTTTTGAAGAACCACAAGTAGTTTATTTCAAAGAACTTACAAAAGGATTTACTTTTTTTGTTTGTTATGGTTCTTGCACTCATACTGTAGATTTTACAAGCATTCACGTTCCAAAAGTAGAATCAAATGTGATGAACATGGCTGAAACAGACGAATTCATAAGTCAAAATATAGGAAGAAAATTAGTTGTTATTGGAGCTAGTACTGGAACAGATGCTCATACTGTTGGTATTGATGCAATTATGAATATGAAAGGCTATGCAGGACATTTTGGTTTAGAAAGATACGAAATGATTGAAGCCTTAAATATGGGTGCACAAGTTTTAAACGAAGATTTTATTGCTAAAGCAATTGAGTTAAAAGCTGACGCATTATTAGTTTCGCAAACAGTAACACAAAAAGATATTCATATTAAAAACCTTACCGAATTAGTTGAAATGTTAGAAGCTGAAGGACTAAGGGATAAAGTTTTATTGATTTGCGGTGGACCAAGAATTTCACATGAGTTAGCAAAAGAATTGGGCTACGATGCTGGCTTTGGAATGAACTCTTATGCTGATGATGTTGCAAGCTATATAGCTCAAGAAATGGATAGAAGAATTAATAATAAATAAAATTTTAAAGCATGGACAAAAATCAAATGCGAGAAGTAATCGCAAAACGAGTTGCCAAAGAAATAAATGATGGCGATATTGTAAATTTAGGCATTGGTATTCCTACTTTAGTTCCAAATTATTTGCCTGAAGGAGTAAAAGTAACCTTACAATCTGAAAATGGATTGTTGGGTATGGGACCAAGTCCTGAACCAGGCAAAGAAGACGAAAACTTAGTAAATGCTGGAGGTGGTTATATTACAGCTAATCTAGGTGCTGCATCATTTGACTCTTCACGATCTTTTGGTATAGTTCGTGGTGGACATGTTGACGTAACTGTTTTAGGTGCTATGCAAGTTGACCCAAGTGGCGACTTAGCAAACTGGACAATTCCTGGAAAATTAACTCCAGGTATGGGTGGTGCAATGGATTTATTAGTTGGTGCTCGCAGAGTTATTTTAGCAATGGAACATACTGCAAAAGGAAGACCTAAAATTTTAAAGAAATGTACACTACCACTAACTGCAAAAGGACAAGTAAATACAATCATTACCGAAATGTGTGTAATGGAAATTACTGAAAAAGGAATTGTGTTAACTGAAATACATCCAGAATTTACTGTTGAAGACATTAAAGCAGTTACAGAAGCTGATTTTATAGTATCAGAAAATCTAAAAGAAATGCAGTTAGATTAATGCAATAAATTTTAATTAACATAAACTTATTATAAAAATGAAAAAAGTATTTTTAATTGAAGCTAAACGTACTGCCATAGGAAAATTTGGAGGTAGTTTGGCTACAGTTTCGGCTTCCGACATGGCTGCTGAAGTTATAAAGACAATTATTTCTAACACCGGCATTAATCCTGCCGATTTAGATGAAGTAATAACAGGAAATGTTTTGTCGGCAGGACAAAGACAAGGCGTTTCTCGTCAGGCTGCAATAAAAGCAGGAATTCCAAACGAAGTACCAGCCTATTCTTTGAATATGGTTTGTGGTTCTGGTATGAAAGCGGTTTCAAATGCTGTTTCTGCAATTAGAGCTGGCGAAGCAAACTTAATTTTAGCAGGTGGTACAGAAGCAATGTCTGGTGCTCCAATGCTATTACCAGCAAGTGTTCGTACAGGTACAAAAATGGGCGACTTTAAAGTTATTGACCACATGATATTAGACGGACTTTGGGAAGCATTTAATGATTATCATATGGGAAATACTGCTGAAAATATTGCAGAAAAATATAATATTTCACGCGAAGAACAAGATCAATTTGCATTTGCATCTCAAACTAAAGCAGCAAAAGCCCAAGATGCTGGAAACTTCAAAAAAGAAATTATTCCTATTAACATTGTAACTAGAAAAGAAACCATAGTTTTTGACCAAGACGAATTTATTAATAGAACTACAGACTTGGAAAAACTTGCAAAACTTCGTCCTGCTTTCAAAAAAGACGGAACAGTAACAGCAGGTAATGCATCTGGCATCAATGACGGAGCTTCATATGTATTAGTAGCAAGCGAAGAAGCTGTTGAAAAATTCAAACTAAAACCAATGGCAGAAATTGTTGCGGTTGGACAAGGTGGTGTTGACCCTGCAATTATGGGAATGGGACCAGTTCCTGCAATTAACAATGTATTGAAAAAAGCAAATATGAAACTTCAAGATATAGAAGTTCTTGAACTTAACGAAGCTTTTGCAGCTCAATCATTAGGAGTTATCAAACAACTTTGCACTGACCACGGAGTTGACAAATCTTTCTTTGACGAAAGATGTAATAAAAACGGTGGTGCAATTGCTTTAGGTCATCCTATTGGAGCTTCTGGAAATAGAATTATTGTGTGTTTAATTCACGAAATGAAAAGAAATAATAATAAATTTGGTTTAGCATCACTTTGCATAGGCGGAGGAATGGGAACCGCAATTATTTTAAAAAACATTTAAAAGTTTAAAAAGGTGAGTACAACATATTTAACTCACCTTTTTTTTATTTTTCATATTTATCTTTGGAAATAAAATTTAAATTTATAACTTTACCTTGTTAAATCACAAATAAAAAAATTATGAAAAAAATTAGATTATCAAGCACAATTATAGTGCTAGTTTTAGTTGCGGTTTTCTTTGTTTCCTGCTCAAAAAACAATTCTTCTCACATTCCAAAAAATGCTTTTGTAGTAGCGGTTATTGATGGTAAAGGTCTTAAAGATTTGACAAATAACGACTTCTTAAAAGACAATGAAGAATACAATCAAACAATGGAATCTCTTAAACAAGAAAGTGAAAAATTAGTGGAGTTGATTGAAAAAACACAAAAAAATCCTGATGAATTAGGAATTTTATTAACAAAACGTTCTTACGCTTTTGCAAGCTACGACAAAGAAGAACTACTCTATGGATTTATTATTCCAATAAACAAAAAGAAACTTGAAGCAAACTTAGATATGATAGGCTCTGAGTTAGGCTTCCCTATTTCAGCAGTTTTATCAACAAAAGACGAGATTAAATATTTTGCAGACTCAGATATGATTCTTGGATGGAACAAAGATGTATTTATATTTTTAGGAAAAGAAAGTGGAGAAGTTGATTTTGAGTTATTAGAAAAACATTTTAACTTGAAAAAAGATGAATCAATCTTAGCTAACGATGACTTTAATAAATTCCACAAAAATTGTAAAGACCTTAACTTATGGATTAGTTCTGACATTATAAAAAATGTTGAAGAATTTGATAGTGAAATTAAGGAGTTTGAAACATTAACAGGCATTGACCTAGCAAACAATTACGGTCATATGCATTTAGAATTTGCAAAAGGTGAAATTAATTTTACATCTAGCCTAAGATATAATAAATCAATTCAAGAATTAGACATGGAGAAACTTACTGAAAATTCTGAAGCACTAGAAAAGTTTTTAAGTAAATATACAGATTTTATAAATATTTGCGGTCTTAACAACAAGTACGCTGAGGAATACGATTATGACTATGATTATGAATATGACGAAGATATCAACTGGGAAGACTACCAAAGCGAGTTCACAGAAGAAGAATGGGAAGAATTTTTAAAAGCTTTAGAAGAAGTTGAATAATCTATTTGGTATATTTATATGGAAATAAGATTTTCCAAAATAATCCCTATTCCAATTCCTGAAAGCAATATTGCTAATTCTGAAATTTGGAATAGGGATTTATTATTTGAACAAAATAATAAATATTTAATCTACGCCGATTCTGGCAAAGGCAAAACAACTTTTGTAAATATCATTTTTGGCTTACGAAAGGACTATACAGGCAATGTGTATATTGATGGAGAAGACATCTCGAATTTTAGCATAAACCAATTTTCTCAATTAAGAAAAACGCGGCTTAGTATTGTTCCGCAAGGGCTTCAATTATTTCCAGAATTAAGTGTTTTAGAAAACATTAACATCAAAAATAGAATTCAAAACTACAAAACCTCAAAACAAATATCAGAAATGATTGAAAAATTAGGACTAAGTGGTTTTGAAAATAGAAAAACTGCAAAAATGTCGTTCGGACAAAAGCAAAGAGTTGCAATAATTAGAGCACTCTGCCAAAGTTTTGACTATATTTTACTTGATGAACCATTTAGCCACTTAGATGCAAAAAACACAGAAATTGCATGGGATTTAATAAAATCAGAAGCTGAGCAACAAAATGCAAGCATAATTGTAACTTCTTTAAAACAAGATTTTGAAACAAATATAATAAAGTTGAGGGTGTAATGATTTGGAAAGTTTTAAAAAATAATATAAAACCTGCTCAGCTAATAGGTACATTTTTTGGCATAACGCTAGGCTTGAGTATTTTAATGGTAGCGGTGTCGTTTTATCTTGATGTAAAACCAATATTTGAAGATAAAGAAAGTTTTTGGCGTGACGAGTATATTATTGTAAATAAAAAAGTGAAAATCACAGACTCATATCACCAAATTAGAGAAGCTGACAAAGAAAAACCATATTTCACAGAAGAAGAAATAGAAGACCTAAAAAGACAAGCCTTTGTAAAAGATGTTGCAGAATTTTCAAACTGCTCATTTGCCATAAGTGCTTCGGCTGACCGAGACAGTCCTCTAAGCGGATTTTACACAGATTTATTTTTTGAAGCAGTTCCCGACAACTATGTTGATGTAAATTATAAAAATTGGAATTGGACTGAAAATAGTGCCTATATACCTGTTATTTTGCCAAAAGTTTATCTAAATTTATACAATTTCGGATTTGCTCAAAGTCAAAATTTACCACAAATTTCAGAAAGTGGAGCTTCGTTGGCAAAATTTAATATTCATGTTTATGGACAAAAAAAGCACCAAAAGTTTGAAGCTAGAATTGTTGGTTTTTCTGAAAGAATAAATACAATTTTAGCACCTAAATCATTTGTTGACTGGGGAAACAAAAATTTTGGCGAGCATGAAAAATCAAAACCTGGCAGAATTATTATTATTGCAAAAGACCCGTCAAGTCAAGAACTAGTTGAATATATTGATAATCACGACTACGACATAAACAAGTCAGAACTTAGTAATAGCAAAGCACTAGCATTTCTAAAAATAATAATAGGAATAGTTGTAACAATAGGCATTATTATAATTTGCTTAACATTCGCATTAATAATTTTATCAATACAACTATTGCTGCAAAGAAATAACGAGAATATTGTTAAACTAAATATGCTTGGTTATTCTTTAAAAGAAATTTCGCTACCTTATAAAATAATGGTAAGCATATTGTTTGCTGCAAGTTTTATTAGTTCTCTTATCCCATTATATTTTTTAAGAAATTATTATTTCTCTAATTTAGTTTTATTTGGATATGAAAGCACTACTCAACTGTTTAGCAATATCATATTACCTTCTTTAATATTTATTTTTATAGTGGTACTATTATTAATAAGTATGCTAAAATCAACAATAAAGAAAATTATTTCTAAAAATTAAATTGAACTAATTTCCTGCACGTTTGGAGTAATCAACAATCTATAAAAAATCAAATCAATAATTTGTCAAATTATTTGTTTATTATTATTTTTGTTTCGGTAAAACAATATCACGCTATTTTTGGTTTGTATAAAAGTTTCGAATAGTTTTGATATTTTTGTAAAAATTTTAAAATAAATAAAATGAAAATTTCAATAATTGGTACAGGGTATGTGGGTTTAGTTTCTGGTACATGCTTTGCTGAAATGGGAATAACTACATCTTGCTTAGATGTTGACCAACAAAAAATTGAAAACCTTAAAAACGGTATAATGCCCATTTGGGAGCCTGGATTAAAGGAAATGGTTAAGAGAAATTTCGAAAAACAAAGATTGAGTTTTACCACAAACATTTCAGAAAGTATAAACTCGGCTTCTGCTTGTTTTATTGCTGTAGGTACACCACCCGACGAAGATGGATCTGCCGATTTACAATATGTTTTGGCTGTTGCAAAAGAAATTGGTCAAAACATAAATAATTATATGGTCGTAATTATAAAAAGTACTGTCCCTGTTGGCACAAGCGAAAAGGTAAGAGCAACTATACAAAAGGAAATTGAAAAACGAGGAGTTAATATAAAATTTGACATAGCCTCAAATCCAGAGTTCTTAAAAGAAGGAGATGCTATTGAAGACTGTCTTCACCCCGACCGCATTATAGTAGGAACAGATTCTGAAAAAGCAAGAGAAATAATCAATAGAATATACTCGCCATTTGTATTAAATGGACATCCAATTATTCACATGGATATTGCATCAGCAGAATTGACAAAATACACCGCAAATGCAATGCTTGCAACTAAAATATCATTTATAAATGATATTGCAAATTTATGCGAAATTGTTGGAGCAGACATTAATGCTGTTAGAAAAGGAATTGGCACAGATAAAAGAATTGGACCATATTTTATTTATGCTGGTACTGGCTATGGAGGTTCATGCTTTCCAAAAGATGTAAAAGCAATTATTAAAACCGCTGACGAACATGGACATTCTTTAGAAATTTTAAAATCTGTTGAAAATGTTAATAATCGCCAAAAAGAAATACTTTTCCATAAAGCAAACAAACATTTTGAAGGAAATTTGAAAAATAAAAAATTTGCAATTTGGGGATTATCTTTTAAACCAAACACAGACGATATGCGTGAAGCTCCTTCAATCATATTAATAAATAATCTTTGGGAAGCAGGAGCTGATATTTATGCCTACGACCCGGTTGCAATGAAAGAAGCAAAAAAAATACTTCCTAAAAAAGTAAAATATTGCAAAACACCTTACGAAGCAGTTGAAGAAGCTGACGCATTATTTTTAGTTACCGAATGGACAGAGTTTAGGGTTTTAAACTATAAAGCATTAGACAAAATGAAAAACAAAGTAATTTTCGACGGCAGAAACATTTATCAACCCGAAGAACTTAATAAAAACGGTTTTACATATTATGGAATAGGAAGATAATACTATTATGAGTAAAATTGAAGTTACAATTTGCCTAGGCTCCTCCTGCTTTAGCAGAAAAAAAAGAGATATTGTAAGTGCTTTACAAGACTATATTGATCAAAAAAATTTGTCAAACAGAATAAATTTAAAAGGTGGGCATTGTTTGGGAAAATGCAGTGTAGGACCAATTATAGTTGTAAATGAACAAATTTATACCGGAATAACACCAGCTAAAGCAATACGCATAATTGAGGAATATTTATCAACTCAAAATAATTAAAATGCAACTAATAACTTTTGATAAAGAAAAATGCCTTTCTTGCTATGCATGTGTAAAAGCATGTCCTGTAAAAGCAATTACAATAAGTTCTTCAGAGGAAATTTTAAGTTTCAATCACAACAGATGTTTAGGTTGCGGAAACTGTTATATTAGTTGTGGACCAAAAGCTATCGGCTATATTGATTCTACAGAAGCAGTTTCACAACTATTAAATTCAGAAACTCCTTGCATTGCAATTGTTGACCCATCAATATCCGCAGAATTTCCAGATATTTTAGACGTTAGAAATTTTGTGGGAATGATTAGAGCTTTAGGTTTTGAATTTGTTAATGAAATTTCGTTTGGTGCTGATGTTATTGCATATAAATACAAAAACTTATTCGATAATTTTAAAGGAAAATATCATATAACAACAAATTGCCCTCCTATTTATGATTATGTTGAAAAATTTCAAACTCACATAATTGATTCGCTTGTAAAAATTGATTCCCCAATGATTGCTACGGCAAAAATTATGAAAGAAATACATGGAGATGACTGTAAAATTATTGCCATAACACCTTGTATAGCTCAAAAACGCGAAGCAAAAAGATTTGGCTTTGTTGATGAAGTAATTAGCTTTGAAGAATTGCGAATATTGTTTAATCAAAATAAAATTTATGAAAATTCAGTGGAGTTTTCAGAATTTGACATGCCCTTAGGTGCTAAAGGCTCATTATATCCGCTTAGCACAGGAATTTTAAATGCTGCCGATATTAATTATACAGATATTGATTCTAAAATAATTACTAAAGACGGGGCTGAGCATTTTACCCAATTTATGAACGACTTTGCAAGTATTAGTTTAATAAAGCACCATTTGAATATTTTTTATTGTCATGGTTGTGCTATGGGACCTGGCTCTAAAAACAATAATAGCTATTTACGAAATCATAGCTTAGTTGTTGATTACACTAAACGAAGATTAAATTCTGCTGTTGATAAACAAGAATGGGAAAAAAATCTTGAAAAATTTTCGAAATTAGATTTCACTCGCAGTTTTACTGCCAACGACCAACGCATTCCTACCCCATCACAAGCAAAAATAAAAGAAGTTATTGATTTGTTAGGTAAAGATCAACTTTATGAAGTTGGTTGTAGAAGTTGTGGTTATAAAAATTGTTCTGAATTTGTTACAGATGTTGCCAAAGGTTTAGCACGTCCTGAAATGTGTCAAAACTTTTCAAAAACAAATAAACAAAACTATATAAATAAAATAAATATTGCAAATGCCAACCTTGAAGAAACTAAGAAAAACCTTGAAGAATTAGAAATCAAATTGCAAAAAGAGCATAAAGATGTAAAAGTAATGGCAACTTTAACAAAAGCAATAATAGAAAAAATTCCTTCGGCAGTAATTGTTGTTGACGACAAATTAAAGATACTTCAATCAAACCAAAAATTTATAGAGCTTTTAGGACAAGACGCTAAAGAAATTGATGAAGTAGTTCCAGGACTTATTGGAGCAGACATTAAAACTTTGTTACCTAGTCAAATTTATAATTTCTTTAGTTTTGTTCTCAACAAAGACGAAACCATTGATAATAAAGATGTTGAAATTGATGATAAATTAATTACAGTTTCTATTTTCCCAATAGAGAAAGGCAAAACTATAGGTGCAGTATTTAAAAATTTATATCAATCAGAAGTTAGAAAAGAAGAAGTAATGTATAGAATTAACGATGTAATTGAAAAAAATCTAGGAATGGTTCAACAAATAGGTTTTTTATTGGGCGAAGGAGCTTCTGAAACAGAAAGAATGTTAAATAGTATTATTAATTCTTTTGAGAAAGAAGATAAAGAAGAAAAATAAAAAAACATGTCTGAAAAGCTATACATAGAAGTTGATGTTAGGCAAATAAACTATCACGGCGAAAGAATTTGTGGCGATGTCTTTCTTAAAAAACGAGTAAAAGAAGACAATAGAATTATTGCTGTTTTAAGTGATGGTATGGGACATGGCGTTAAGGCAAATATTTTAGCTACACTAACATCTACCATGGCTTTAAATTTTACTATAGAACATAAAAAACCTGAAAGAATTGCAGAAATAATTATGAACACTTTGCCTGTTTGTAGCGAAAGGCAAGTTTCGTATGCAACCTTTACAGTTGTTGACATAGAGTTTGATGGACAAGTTCATATTTTAGAGTACGACAATCCAGCTTTATTAGTTTTTAGAAAAAATAAATTACTAAAATTACCTTACGAAACCATTGAAATGAAAAATCCACCTCATGCTGGGAAAAAATTAACATATACAAGTTTTTATCCAAAATTGCATGACAGGCTTGTTTTTTGTTCTGATGGAGTTTCTCAAAGTGGAATGGGAACCGACAAATATCCTTTTGGTTGGGGAGTTTTAGGAATTGAAAAACATGTAACAGGCATTTTAGAAATTACAAAAGATATTTCTGCTTCAAAACTTGCTGAAAAAGTTGTGAATAAAGCTGTTGCTAACGATATTTATATTCCAAAAGACGACACTTCTTGTGCTGTTGTTTATTTTAGAAAACCACGTAAACTCGTTATTGCCACAGGACCTCCAACGTACAGAGAATCAGACAAAGAATTAGCTGAGTTTATAAAAAATTATGACGGAAAAAAAATTGTAGCAGGAGGTTCAACAACTGATTTGATTGCAAGAGAACTTGATTTAAAAGTAAGCACATCTCTTGAATTTGCAGATCCAGAATTGCCACCAATTTCACATATAGAGGGAATTGACTTAGTTACAGAAGGAATTTTAACACTAAATAAAGTTTGGAAAATTTTAACTGAATATGAACCCCAATATAAATTAGGCAGAGGACCAGCCGACCAAATTGTAAAACTAATATTAGAAAGCGACCATATTGATATTGTGGTTGGAACAAAAATCAACGAAGCACATCAAGACCCAAACGTTCCTATAGATTTAGAAATCAGAAGAACTATTGCAAATAGAATTGCTAATATATTAGAAAATAAATTTCTAAAACATATCACAATAAAATATTTCTAACAAGCAGAAAACTAAATTTGCAAAACTTTTAAACTTACTTACAAAATATAGTTGAAGAATTGAATTTGTTTTTTATTTTTGCAACAAATTAAATGTTTATATATAAATGTTTGAGTACATAAAAGGATTATTAACAGAATTAAGTCCGACTTATGCAATAATAGAAGCTAATGGAATAGGGTATTTTATAAATATTACAGTAAATACATATTCTAAGCTTAAAAAAGGGCAAGAATGTAAATTATTTTTACACGAAATTCTTCGCGAAGATCTTCATGCTATTTACGGTTTTGAAAATCTTAGCGAACGCGAAATGTTTAGAAAATTAATCACTGTAAACGGAGTTGGTGCCAATACTGCTAGATTAATTTTATCATCGCTAAGTGTAAATAATGTTGTTCAAGCAATTAACGAAGAAAACATAAATGTTTTAAAATCTGTAAAAGGCATTGGAGTTAAGACAGCACAACGAATTATAATAGAATTAAAAGATAAACTTAGCGACTCTGATATACAAATTTCAGAAATTTCTTCAAGTTTAAACAATACTTTACAAAAAGATGCGTTAAATGCTTTAACAATGTTAGGTTTTTCGAAACCGAATGTTGAAAAAGTGTTAATTAAACTATTGAAAGACAATAAGGAAATAAGTTTGGAAAATCTTATTAAATTGGCGTTAAACTATTTATAAAGAATTGCTTTGATAACAAAGATTTTTAAACATACATTTTTATTTAGCTTAATAATAGGAATTTTTTCTATTATATTTGCTTCTAATGCTAAATTAAATTACAATATACCTAAGCGTAATCCAATCTTAATTGATAATTTTGATGATGATACCATTAAAGGTGCTAAGTTAAATTATCCTATTCCAGAAGAGGATATTAATCCCGCAAATAATAAAGACAAAAGTCCTCTTTATGGTTCTGATCCTTCGAATATTGAAACAGAAGTTGTTTACGATGCAGAATCAAATCAATATATTTTTCAAAAGAAAATAGGTGGCGAAAATTTTGGAACTCCTTATTCAATGAGTTTTGATGAATATTTAGACTACGACTTTGAAAAAGCCATGAAATCATATTGGCGACAACGTTCTAAAGATGACATTTCAGAAACAAGAGATGTTTTAATTCCAAAATTACAAGTTGATGGCGAAATATTTGATAGAATTTTTGGTGGAAGCAATATAGATATTAGACCTCAAGGTTCTGCAGAGCTTATTTTTGGATTAAAAGTTGATAAAATTGAAAACCCAGCTATGCCACTTCACGCTCAAAGTCCTGTTACTTTTGATTTTCAAGAAAAAATTCAAATGAACGTTGTTGGACAAATTGGAGAAAAAATGAAAGTTAATCTTCAATATGACACTGAGTCGGCTTTTGATTTTGAAAACTCTGTAAAACTTGAATACACAGGACACGAAGACGAAATTATACAAAAAATAGAAGCAGGAAATGTATCTTTGCCATTGACAGGAACTTTAATTACTGGTGGTCAAAGTTTATTTGGTTTAAAAACAGAAGCAAAATTTGGAAAACTTACTGTTACAACGCTATTCTCTCAGAAAAAAGGAGAAATGTCAACTGTACGGGTTGAAGGCGGTGCACAATCCCAAGATTTTGAAATAAAAGCTGATGAATACGAAGCAAACAAACACTATTTCTTATCTCATTATTTTAAAGAAAATTATGATAGAGCCTTAGCTCAACTTCCAATTATAAATAGTGGAATAAATATCACACGTATTGAAGTTTGGGTAACAAACAAAGCTGGTAATTTTGAAAATGCTAGAAATATTGTTGCTTTTGCTGACTTAGGTGAAAGTAACGATAACAACATACAATCCGATTATGTTAGAACTGCTAACGGTAACACTACAACAGTATATCCTCATTCTGAAATTAATATTTTGGGAGAGATAACAACCACCTATCCCGATGTTAGAAATATTAACAACGTAGGAAACACTTTATTAGGTTTAGGAATGACAGGCGGAAGAGATTACGAAAAAATTGAATCGGCTCGTTTGTTATCACCCAACGAATATACTGTTAATGAAAGATTGGGATATATTTCTTTAAATGCTACTTTAAATCCCGACCAAGTTTTAGCAGTAGCTTACGAATATACAGTTGCAGGAAATGTTTTTAAAGTTGGGGAATTTTCTAACTCTGCAATTACAGCTCCTGATGCTTTAGTTGTAAAATTAATTAAAGGAACAGCATTTACTCCACAATTAAAATCATGGAGTTTGATGATGAAAAACATTTACAACATAGGTGCGTATGGAATAACAAACGAAGACTTTTGGCTTGACATTATGTACACCAACGATAAAACTGGTACCGAAATAAACTATATACCAGCAGGAGCAATTGATTCTATTCGTCTTCTTGAAGTTTTAAATTTAGATAATTTAAACTCGCAACACGACCCCTACCCTGATGGAATTTTTGACTTTATCGAAGGATACACAGTTTCAACAAGCAATGGAAGAATGATGTTCCCAGTTACAGAGCCATTTGGTTCATATTTAAAGAAAAAAATTACTGGCGGAGATGCTTCTTTAAATAATATTGCAGAAACATATATTTTCCAAGAGTTATACGATAGTACACAAAATACAGCAGGACAAATTGCTGAGAAAAATAAATTTAGAATTAAAGGTAAATTCAAATCCGCTGGTGGTAGCGAAATTAGATTGAATGTTGCAAATATCCCTCAAGGTGCTGTTATTGTTACTGCTGGAGCTGTTAAATTAGTAGAAAATGTTGACTATACGGTAAACTACAACTTGAGTACTGTAAAAATTATAAATCAAGGAATTTTAGATTCAAAAACTCCTATTGACATTTCTTTAGAAAGTAATTCTGGTTTTAATATGCAAACCAAAACCTTAATAGGTAGTCATGTTAATTATGAATTTTCTAAAGATTTTAATATAGGTGCTACAATTTTAAACTTAACAGAAAAACCATTACAAACTAAAGTTGGTATAGGTTACGAACCTATTTCAAATACCATTTGGGGTTTTAATACATCATATAGAACCGATGTGCCATTTTTAACAAAAATGATTGACTTTATACCATTGATTGAAACCAAGGAAATGTCAACATTAACTTTTACTGGTGAGTTTGCTCATTTAATTCCTGGACACTCAAGAGCAATTAAAAAAGAAGGAAACGCCTATATTGATGATTTTGAAGGAACAAAAACAAGCTTAGACTTAAAATCTCAATCTGCATGGACTTTAGCAAGTACACCTGCCGATGTATCCATGTTTCCAGAAAGTGTATTAACAAATGATTTAAGATATGGATTTAATAGAGCAAAACTAAATTGGTTTACAATTGAGCCCATGTTGTTAAAACCTAACAACTCGCCTGTTTCTATTGAAGACCAATCAAGCCATTATGTTAGAGAAGTTTATGAAAAAGAATTATTCCCAAATAGAGAATCTCAATCATCTATACCTGTACATTTATACACACTAAATTTAGCTTATTATCCACACAAAAAAGGACCTTACAACTTTGATGTTGACGGAACAAATGCTGATGGTAGCCTTAAATATCCAGATACAAGATGGGGAGGAATTATGCGACCAATTCAACAACCTGATTTTGAACGTGATAATATAGAATATATTGAATTTTGGTTAATGGATCCTTTTGTAGAAGATTCTACCAATGTTGGAGGAGATTTATTTTTTAACCTAGGAGATGTTTCTGAAGACGTGCTAAAAGACGGACGCAAATCTTTTGAACAAGGATTGCCAACTCCTTCAACAGATAATCCTGTCGACACAACAGCTTGGGGTTTAGTACCATTAATGCAAGCCTTAGTTCCCGCTTTTGACAACGATGCAGAATCACGTGTAGCTCAAGACGTTGGTTATGATGGTCTTAGCACAGAAAAGGAAAGAGAATTCTTTAAAGCATATTTAGACAGCTTAGCTGCAAAACATGGAGTTAATTCACCTGCTTATATCAAAGCTTACAATGACCCTTCAAATGACGATTACCATCACTTTAGAGGCTCAGATTACGATAGCGACAATCTAGGAATTCTTGAAAGATATAAACTTTACAACAATCCAGAAGGAAACTCACCACCAGCAGAATTTTCACAAGAAAATTATTCAACTAGTGGAAAAACCGACCCTAATGTAGAAGATATTAATAGAGACAATACATTAAACGAAGGTGAAAATTATTTCCAATACAGAGTTAGCATTCGTCCACAAGATTTTGAAGTTGGGAAAAATTATATTACCGACAAAGTAATTGTATCATCAACTTTTGTAAACGACAAACAATCTAAAGTAGCTTGGTATCAGTTTAAAATTCCAATTCACAGTTATGATAAAAGAATTGGTAACATTCAAGATTTTAAATCAATAAGATTTATGCGAATGTTTATGACAAACTTTACTGCTGACCAAACTATATTAAGATTTGCAACTTTAGATTTAGTACGTGGCGAATGGAGAAAATACAACGCTTCGTTTATGCAACCCGGCGAATATATAGTAGATGAACTTGCTGATACCCCTTTTGAAGTTAGTGCAGTAAATATTGAAGAAAACTCTAATAAAGTTCCTGTAAACTACGTATTGCCTCCAGGAATCAATCGCGAATCAGACCCAATGAATCCACAGCATAGACAACTTAACGAACAATCTATGTCGCTAAAAGTTTGTGGACTACAAGATGGAGATGCAAGAGCAGTTTATAAAAATGTAAATCTTGACGTTAGAAGATATTTACGTTTAAAAATGTTTATTCATGCTGAATCAGTACCTGGCGAACAACCCATTCAAGACAACGACATTTCGGTATTTGTACGATTAGGAACAGATTATAAAAACAATTATTACGAATACGAAATTCCTCTAAAAGTTACTCCTAATGGCAGATATGACGGAACTTTAGACGAACAAGCTCCTGATAGATATATTGTATGGCCCGAAGAAAATGACTTGAACTTAGATTTTGATTTATTGCAACAAGTAAAACAAAGCAGAAACGACAAAATTAGAAATGGAGATCCAAACGTAAGCATAACAAGACTATATTCTATGGTTGATGGAAACAACAAGATTAGTATTATGGGTAATCCTAACCTTTCTAATGTTCAAACAATTATGATAGGTATTCGTAATCCTAAAAAAAGATCAGTTAACGACACAGACGATGGACAACCAAAATGTGCTGAAGTTTGGGTTAACGAACTTAGATTAACAAATTTTGACGAAAGAGGAGGCTGGGCAGCAAACGCTAGACTAACAGCCAAACTTGCTGATTTAGGCTCTGTTACTGTTGCAGGTAGTACAAGTAAACCAGGCTTTGGCTCAATAAATCAAAAAATTGGAGAAAGACAAAAAGAAGAAATAAATCGCTACGACATTTCATCAAATTTTGAACTAGGAAAATTCTTCCCCGAAAAATTAAATGTTAGAATTCCAATGTATATTGGATATTCGGAAAATGTTAAAAACCCAGAATTTAACCCACTAGACCCTGATATACCATTTAAAGTAGCTTTATCAGACCCAAATCTAACAAAAGAATATAAAGACAGTATTAAACATATTTCTCAAGATTATAGCATGAGAAAAAGTATTAACTTCTCAAATGTTAAAGTTAATAAAACTTCTGGCAAATCAAATATTTACGACCTTGCAAACTGGTCTTTAAGTTATGGATATAACGAGACATACCAAAGAGATGTTAATACTATTTACAACACAACTAAACTTTATCAAGGAGCTATAAACTACAACTATAATGCTACTCCAAAAATTGTTGAGCCTTTCAAAAATGTGAAATTATTTAATAAAAAGGCTTTCCAATTAATTAGAGATTTTAATTTCTATTATTTACCTTCACAACTTTCGTTTAGAACAAATATAAATAGAAGTTATGGAGAAACTCAATTAAGAAATGTTTACAATTCTTCATTAGCACTACCTGTAAATGTTAGAAAAGATTTTACTTGGATACGTCAATATGATTTTAAATACAATATTACCAAAAATCTTAAATTAGATTTTACTGCAACCAATAATGCAAGAATAGACGAACCTCAAGGAAGAATTTATAAAGATGATCCTTTCTATGAAGAAAAAAGAGATACTATTTGGAATAATTTCAAAAATTTTGGAAGAAATACACAATATCACCACCAATGGGATTTAACATATAACCTACCTATTAATAAAATTCCATTATTAAACTGGGTTACGGCAAATACTAGATACTCAGGCTCTTACGACTGGATAACAAGTCCAATTACAGCCGATACAATAAAATTAGGAAACACACTTCAAAATGGTAACACAATGGCTGTAAACACTCAGTTTAATTTATTAGGATTATATAATAAAATCAAATATTTAGACCAAGTAAATAAAAAATATAGAGGTCGTCAAAGTTATAGACCCAAAAAGAAAGAAGTTGAAAACGTTACATTCGAACAAACAAATGTAAATCTAAAAGCAGATAAAGCTAAAAAAATTAATCACAAACTAAAAACTGAAGATGTTAATATCAAGGTAATAGCCCCTGATGGAGTTGAAATTGTGGGTGAAATGAAAATTATTGATGCCAATAGAATTGAATTTACACCAAAAAATGACGTAAAAGATGCGACACTTACTGTAACTGGAAAACGAGAGAAAAAAGAATCTATTCCAAAAATTATTTTTGACAACACTTTAGTTGTGTTAATGAGTGTTAAGAACATTTCTATAGCTTATACAGAAACTAATGGAACTTTATTACCTGGCTATATGCCAAACACTTACATTATGGGTATGTCGAAATATATGGCTGATCCTGAAATGTTTGGACCTACTCCTTCTATCTTAACACCTACAATTCCATTTATTTTTGGCTGGCAAGAAGACGGTTTTTCAGACTGGGCGTTAACCAATAATGTAATTACTAAAGACACTACTAATCTACAAGCATTTATGCTTACTAATAACAGAAATTGGAATGTAAGAGCTTCGATAGAACCTTTTAGAGATTTACGTATAGACCTTAATTTAACTCATTCATTTAGTCAAAATAGAAGTAATTTCTTTAGATACGGATACGATGCTAGCCAAAATGCTGATGCTTACATGACTTTAAATCCTTCTCAAATGGGAAGTTTCTCAATGTCAACAATTACTTGGGGTTCTGCTTTTGAACCTTTAAAGAAAGGCGGAGATTATAGTTCAAAAGTATTTTCACAATTCTCGGAAAACAGAATTATTATTGCCCACAGACTAGCCTCACAACGACCAGGCTACAATGCCGATGATATTGATACTTATGGATTCCCATCAGGGTATGGAAAAACTTCACAAGACGTGCTAATCCCAGCCTTTTTAGCAGCATATACAAATAAAGATGCAAAAGAAGTGGGATTAGAAACTTTCCCATCAATATTGAAAGCCTTGCCAAACTGGAGAATTACATACGACGGCTTAGGAAAAATTCCTGCTCTAAGAAAAATATTTAGAACAGTTAATATTACACATAATTATAGGTCAACATTTAATATTGGTTCATACAAAACAAGATTAGAAAATGAATACTATGAATCTGACGGTTTCAATATTATACGAGACGAAATAGCGAACTACTATTCTAAATATGAAATAAACGGAATTAGTATTTCAGAACAATTTGCTCCCCTACTATCTGTTGATGTAACAATGATTAATAGCTTTATTGTAAAACTAGAACTCAAAAAAACAAGAAATTTGAATATGAGTTTTAGCAATAACCAGCTAACAGATATGAGAAATAACGAATACATTATTGGAACAGGTTATAGATTTAAAGATGTTGAAATAAATATTAAGAGCGGTGGAAGAACAAGAAATTTCAAGAGCGACTTAAATGTAAGATTAGATTTTTCACTAAGAGACAATCTTACTGTTACTCGTAAACTTGAAGAAGGATTTAATCAACCTACTGCAGGAACTCAAACTTATACAATTAAGGCTTCGGCAGATTATGTATTAAGTAACCGTTTTAATTTACGCTTATTCTACGACCAAGTTATAAATAGACCAACTATGGGAGTGTCGTTTAAATCATCAAATATAAATTTTGGTGTTAGTTTAAGATTTACTCTTGCAACTTAAAAAGATTTTTATTTACTTTGAAAAAAATAGTATTAACAATTAAAATTTAACACAATGAATATTCCAAAAAATTTAAAGTATGCAGAATCTCACGAGTGGGTACGCGTTGAAGGTGATGTAGCAGTAGTAGGAATTACTGATTTTGCTCAAACTAGCTTGGGCGATATAGTTTTTCTTGATATCGAAGTTGAAGGCGAAACTCTTGACAAAGGAGAAGTTTACGGAAGTATAGAAGCTGTAAAAACTGTTTCTGATTCGTATATGCCTGTTAGTGGCGAAGTTATCGAAGTTAATCAAGAAGCTATTGACGATCCAAGTATTGTTAATAAAGATCCTTATGGAGAAGGCTGGTTGCTAAAAATTAAAATGAGCGACCCTAGCGAAGTTAATAGCCTATTAGATGCTGCTGGATACGAAGAAATTGCTAAAGATTAAATAATACAGGCTAACTCGAAATAATGATGGTGCCTTAGAAGTGTTCAATTTTAACACTTTATGAACTTTATAAACTTTAAGAACTTTATAAACTCATAATAGTTGAACACTTTTGAGACACCGTTTTTTTAACATAATTTTATATGGTTTATGCTATAATTTTATCTGGAGGAATAGGAACAAGATTTGGAAATCAACTGCCTAAACAATTCTTAAAGATAAATAATAAAACCATATTAGAATATAGCATAGAAACTTTTGAAACACACAACTTAATAAATAAAATTATTATAGTTAGCAATCCCAATTTTATTGAAGAAACTAAAGAAATTCTTGCTAAAAATAATTATAAAAAAGTTTGTGCTATCATTTCTGGCGGAAACACGAGAGGAGAATCTGCATATCGAGGATTAAAACAAATAAACGAAACTGAAAATGTTAAGGATAAAATCAAAGTTCTAATTCACGATTCTGTAAGACCAAACACATCTAACAAAATAATTTCTGAAATTATAAAAGGTTTTGATGAGTTTAAAGCACTTAGTCCGGCAATAAAAACTACAGATACAATTTACATAAGCAATGCTACACAAATTATAAAATCAATTCCTAATAGAGACAATATTTACAAAGCACAAACGCCTCAAGGTTTCGATTTCAACACAATTTTCAACGCATATAACAAATTAGACGACTCTCAAAAATTTGCTTTTCCTGATGATTGTTCTGTACTAAACTTTGCTTATCCTAATATAGAAATAAAAATTGTTGAAGGAGACAACAAAAATTTAAAAATTACCTTCCCCGAAGATTTAGAAGTGTTTAAGCAACTTTTAACACAATAAAAGTATAAAAAAGCTGAAAAATTTCATTTTTTTTCATTTTTCCATGCAACGAAATGATGAAAATTAATGTCTTATGTTCAGTTATTATTTGTTAAAAATTAATTATATTTGTATAATTGTAAAAAACATTGTTATGAAAAAGTCAGTATTAAAAATAGTTTATTTGCTTATAGTTCTTATAAACTCAGCCTTATATGTTAATGCACAATGCACAACTAATGCTGGTAACATGAATCAAACCGAGCCAGTTTATCTTTGCGACAATCAGTGTAGCGAAGTTGGGCATAGTGGTGCTCTTTAGATGGAGATGATATTTTAGAGTTTGTATTATTTGATCCGAATAATTCTTCTCAAGTCTTAGCAAGGAAATCAACACCAGATTTTTGTTTTTCAGACATTCCTGATGGTCAATACGGTATTACTTATCATATTGCTGCTAGAGCAAGAAATAATCTAGGTGGCATTGTTGATCCTGACGACCCATGCATGCATCAATCAAATCCATTTGCTATTACTTGGTTTAGTACACCAACTGCTCAAATTTCACAAACTCAAACAAGCTTTTGTGGACTAACAGGTTTTTTAAATGCTACGCCACCGCAATCTGGATTAAGTGGCTATTGGAGTTCAAATGTGGAATTTGTTCCAATCAATGGTGGTAATGTTAACGATGCAAATACAGATATTATGGTAAGTCAACCAGGCACACACACTTTTACTTGGACTGTAACAAATGGAACTTGTTCTGATGTAGCATCTGTGGAAATAACATTTGTGCAAGCACCTAATCCAATAGTAACAAACGCTTACGATACAGTTTGTGGAAATTCATATAATTTAAACGTAATCACTACTCCAGATGCTGATGGGCAATGGAGTTCATATATCTGGAATGATGAAGAGAATAATTGGGTAATACCAACTACTCCACCATATATATCACTTGTTACATCTCCTAACACTACAGTAAATATTGCGAATTATCCTGGTGCGACTTGTCGTTATCGCTTTGAATGGACAGAAACTAATACTACTGGAGGTATAATTTGCCAAGGGACAGCTTCTAAAGAGGTAGTTTTTGCAAAAACACCAATGGCTAGTGTTGGACTTGTAAGTGAAGCAGAACTTTGCGGAAACTCCTTCCAATTAGATGCAGACACATCAGGTTATAGCTGGGCAACTGGAAAATGGATAAGCTCTAATATTGCAAATCCATTTGACGATCCTAACTTGCCTAATGCTACAGTAACCATCTCTAATCCTGAAAATTTTGGCGATTCTGCTTATGTTCAATTTCCTTTTGTTTGGACTATGACTAACACAATCTCATTACCACAGATACTATGTGGGTAACTTTCTATCAACGCCCTCAAGCAAATGCAGAATTAGATGATGCTGTTTGTGGATATGAATATAATTTACATGCTCAGTGGAGCCTTGCTCCAAGCCCTAACTATACTCCTAGCGGGGTTTGGCAAATGGTTCCACAACCAAGCACAGCGACAGCAGATATACAAGACATATACAATAATAACTCTCATGTAACTGTAAGTGAAACAGGAGTTTACCAGTTTGTATTTAGAGAAAACAATACTAATCTAACAAGTTGCTACACTACTGATACCGTTCAAATTGAGTTTGTTGAAAACCCAATTGCTTATGCGGGAGAAGATCAAGATGTTTGTGGTTATTGTGCTACTTTGGGAGCAATAAGCGGAGGTTTTCCTGGTGCATGGTTGCCAAATGGTACTTCTTACGAAGATCATACAGATCCAACAACTCAAGTATGCACATCTTATTATGGAACAATAGTATATACTTGGAAAGCATCTAACACAGCTATTACTAATAACTCTTTCACATGTGTTGCTACAGATGATGTAAGTATAACTTTCTGGAAAAAGCCAACTCCTAATATATTAACAGACCCAGCAGATTCAATTGCCTGTGGATTAACCTATTATAAATTAAGAGCAGAATTTCCAGGCATAGGCATTACAGGCTATTGGTATTGTAGTACAACTGGTGTTGTTTTTGAGAATTCAAACTATACTGAAACTTCTGTAACAGTTCCTCACTACGGATACTACGATTTTTACTGGATAGAAGAAACTGGACCAGAATTATCTCCAGGATTTTGCACCGACACCGCAGGACCTTATACTGTTCATTTTATGGAAGCACCTCTAGCAAATGCAGGTGGAGACACTTATTTCTGTGGTCTAACAGGACAACTTAATGCTATCCCAAGTATAGGAATAGGCACATGGTCAACAAGTAGTACTGAGTATATAAATTTTGAAGACACTAATGACCCAAACACCACAATTACATCTACAATTATAAATACTGAAAACTCAGACCAACCTTACTTTGAGGTAATTTGGACAGAAAACTACACAAATGGCTGTACAGATGCAGATACCATTAAAGCTGTATTTGCAACGGCATCAAATTCTTATTCAGAAC
>Ga0255340_1000724_pt1 | contig 50799 bp, 44 predicted proteins | sample wastewater_treat_7_FD_192417 | JGI IMG/M metagenome (GOLD analysis project Ga0255340, IMG submission 192417) | Wastewater microbial communities from Lulu Island WWTP, Vancouver, Canada - plant10 | ecosystem: Engineered > WWTP > Wastewater > Unclassified | place: Canada: Vancouver, British...
CATCTTCAAGGGTTTCCAGGTGTGCAGCATCCATGGTGCTTCCTATCTTGATAAGATGCTCCAGTTGCTCTGCGTCATGCTCGGTGATATATAGGTATCGTGCCTTGTTTTTCATAGCGCCCTCCTGAGGGTTTATTCTCTACTCATCATCTCTGAGTTCCTGAACGTATTGTATAGATTTTGATCCAGTGGGTAATCCCATGAACCTGTCCGGTGCACAATCCTGCCTCCGAAGCCTGATTTGAATCGGTAGAGTCCGAAGAAAGGATGGGCAGGATCTTTTGTGGGTGAGATTGCCCCCATGTCATAAACATGGCATCCTTTTGAGCGGGCGAGGCAAATGGCAGCCCACTGAACTGCATACGGGCCCATAAGGTTTCTTTTTTCGCTCGATGACGCACCAAAGAGGTATGTTGCTGTTTTGCCACTGATAGTGATGATGGCACAGGCAAGAAGGTCGTTGTCATGGGCAGCGATGAGAAAATGAACCTCTGGTGAATTGGCTTCCTCTGGCATAGGGGAAAAAAGTGCAAGGAAACTGTTATACCCGCACAGATAAAAACCATCCCGCATTGCTGTTTGCCGGTACAGGTCGTAGAATTTGGGCAACATCTCCACAGATGCCGGAAAGACATGTACCCCTCTTTTTTTTGCAAGGCGTATATTGTACCGGGTCTTGGGCTTCATGGAGTGGAGGATTTCTTCTTCCGAAGGCGTGATGTCGACCACATAGGCATCTGCGAAGGTCATGTTGGTAACCGCTTTCCTGAGGTTCCATGTTTGTGTTCCGAAATTCATGCGCAACTCCACCAGCCTCGTTTCTGGAGGAGCAGAGTACTCTCCCTGAGCGATATCCCTGGCATAGTGGGACTCCCAGGGAAGGTCATACCGGATGAAGGTGGGTTTTGGGTCGAGATATTTTACCAGTGAACAAGACATGGTTTCAAGAAAACGACCATAATCTTCGGGTTCGGGACCGTATTCTGGACCCTGGGGAACATAGGCGGCAGAAAATTTATTCCCGAAATTCTTAGCGAGGACAAGGACATCGCCACTGTGTCCCGATGTTGAGAAATCGAAGGCAAGTGCCTTCCAGCCCAGGCGGGATTTTACCTGACTCCAGTAGGCTGTCTGAAAAAGGATGTCTGTGGGAAATAGCCCATACACCTCCTTAGGTCGCAAATCCAATTGCATAGCTCTGTCTCTCCCTGCCGTGACTTTTATGCCTCTTCCATGATCATCTCAATCATAACCTGGGGTTTGCTATCTGATCTACGGATGAGGGTGGATACAAGATGTGCAGTAAAAGAAGTCCCATTCTTGCGGATATATCGTTTCTTGAGGTCGAAGGAAACACGCTTTCCACTCTTAATTTTCAGATAGGCCTCTTTCTGTTTCTCTACGTCTTCGGGATGAGTAAACTGTGAAAAAGGCATCCCTATTAACTCCTGCCTTGAGTATCCCAACAGGTTTTGCATTGCTGGATTGCTTAACAGTACCTTGCCATCGTCTATTTTTACGACTGACATGCCGACAGGGGCCCGTTTGCACGCCGAACGAAATTTGAAGGGGGCAATAGACATGGGTTGGTCGCCAGCACGATTCTGTGTTAAGGAAAGAAATGAAAAAATGTGTTCCGGGTTTGCAAGGGCTGTATCGTTGTCATTCCTGGTTAGAATTGGTGCCGCTTCCGTGCCCTGAAAAAAATCTCTGGTGGTTTCCATACTTACCTCCTCGATATATATTCTCCTGCGAGCCAACCTCCTTTCTGCATTGGTTACATGCATAGCGATTTGTTCACGAGAGGCAATTGCGCTAAATACCCCCCTGATGGATCCCTGGTGCTGCACACCACTTCATGCCATGGTGTCGTGCTTGTGATTTCGAACCTCATCGGTCATATCGAGATATTCCACCATACGATATCCATTATTAAGCACTTTGCTTAACGGGACTGACCGGTCCATATCCTCCCTTGTGTCCTGACTCCCTTTAAAAATCACATACTGTCCCGTGACTCCTTGTTGAAGCACTACGAATTTGCAGCCGATATTATGAAAATGGTTGACCCACCCTCGCAAACTCTCCTTAAACCTCTGGGGCTTATTAAAAATGAACCCAGAAAAACTATCCTGTTCACACCGATCCTTCTCGTTTTCCATACGTTACTCCTCCCCATGGTGTAAATGTGTTAATGTAGGCTGTAAAGCAATCCATGTGCCATAGAACTGGTATTTTTTATTCATGGTATGGGCATCCATTTCCTGTTTTTTGCGCTCCATGTTATAACCCATGAGCAGCTACCAAGTGGTGGCCCCCATACCAGATCAGAAGAATAACTGTCTTCATATATATACCAGCTTGGATCCTTCATTGCAGATGCAATCTGGGCGATTCCAGAATGGTCATTAGCCCGTGTGCATACCCTTCGTCTATGTCTCTCAATACATGATAGCCAGCAAGCGCTTCCCCCCTGTTTCCTGTCACTACATGGGCTATTGCAAGGTTAAAACGGGCTTCAAGGTGGTGGGGGTTAATTTCGAGCAACTTCCCGAGCGTATCGATGCAATCACCGTAAAAGCCGAGACGCCGGTAGGCAACAGCAAGCCTCAGGTATGCTTCGTAGGTGAAGGGATCTGCGGAAATAGCCCGTTGGAATTCTTCTGCAGCTTGCTTATGGCACCCCATAGTTGCCAGGTCCATGCCCCTGTTCATGTGTTCCTTTGCTTCTATGCTTTTTTCTTCTTCAATCTCAGCAACTGGCTCTGACTGGTCTGAAATTAATCTTCCTCTCTCATCAAATCTCTTTCTGTGGGCCACCCTCCCTTCAAGGCATAGATCTATGCACTGTAGCTCCCCTGTCTCATAATATTTGATTGAGTTTCCCTCTCTTATCCCATCTCTGAAGATGCTTTTTTCTCTGGGCATTCCGTTCTGAAAGTATGTACAGTAGTCTCCGTCCAGCTTACCCTCATTAAAGTATGCCAGAGTATCAAGAGTTCCGTCTTCATAATATCTTTTAAGCTCCCCATGGAGTCTGCCGCTTTTGTATGTACATTCTTCTTGGATCGTGCCGCCTTTGTAAAATGTTTTCATAGGGCCATGGAGTAGGCCGTCGATGAATTCTTGTTCCATCCAGATTGCACCATCAGGGTAAAATGTGTGACTGCGGCCATGGGCCCTATTGTTTGCATATGTGAAAACCCTGTGCAGGGTTCCCACCCAATAATACTCCAATACAGTGCCATCCGGTATGGTGCCTGTCATCACGAGCTGAAGCCCATTGTCGCAGAGAATTTCTTTGGCAATCTCTTTACCATCGGAAAAGTATGTGATGATTTTCATACCGTCACAGTTGTAGCCGGTTGGCACCCGTGTGACTTCTGGTGTGTAGTCTCTATGTGTCATGGTCCACCCCCTGCTGTCGTTTTTGCTTCACGATCCTTCCTGAATAGCTTTCAAGGCTCGCGTAACTGCTTCGTGAAGCTCAGGAACCTCTGGTGCCTTGAGAATGTCTTTCATGACCCGCAAAACTGATGCCCCCCGAAAGGTAGGATAAGCCATGGTTTGCCGCACCTTCCTTGGCACAACGACTCGAAGGGCGTCAGCTGCAAGGATTCGGGCATTAATGGATGTGTTTCTGTTTGTCATGACAGCACAGATGTTCTCAATGAAGTCATCTGTGGGCTTTCGGATATCTATGGCAAATTCCAAAATCCTTTCCTTAAGCCTCCAGTTTCCATCTTGCCTGAGGGCTCTACAAAGGAACTGCTGATGCTGATCAAGGACAAATGAATTTTTCAACTCAAGAAGTCTGTCATAAGTAATTTGAAAATCCCTGTGTTTATCAATAAAACGTATATTCATTCCCTCCTCCCTTGGCTCGATATCAATTAATAAAGCAAATAACATGCCCAAGAAAAAGTACATTAAATACAGGTAAGTGGAGTTATTTTCGCTTAGAAGTATGGTTAAATCGGGGGATACAGAAAAAATATTCCCAGAACTGTGTTGCTTTTTGCAGCCTATGTTGCATTATGCAACGATTTTCAATCTCTGCATCATCCGCCAGAGAGAGGTACGATTAATACCCAGGATCTCGGAGGTCTTAACCTTGTTTCCGCCTGTTTTCTCAAGGACTTCTATTATATATGCCCTACCGACTTCCTCAAGAGTCCTCAGGTCCTCCTCAAGTACCACCGGAGATCTATTCAGGGAACTCCGTATTTTCTCAGAGAGACTATCAACGGTAATTTCGTCTGTTGTTTCAAGGAGTGTAGCCCGTTCGATTACATTTTCGAGTTCCCGTACATTCCCAGGCCAGTTATAGCCTTCAAGCATCTGAAGCGCCTCCTTTGATATGCCGGTTATGGTTTTGTTGTTTTCAGCCGAGTACTTTCTGAGAAAATGGTTTGCAAGGGCTGGAATATCTTCTTTTCTCTCCAACAGGGAGGGCAGCCGTAGGGAGATTACGTTGAGACGATAGTAAAGATCAGCTCTGAATAATGATGTCTTCATTAACTCTTCCAGGTTTTTGTTTGTAGCTGCAACAACCCTGACATCAACCTTTTTCCGTGCTGTCGAGCCCACTGGCTGAATCTCTCCGTTCTCCAAAACCCGGAGCAATACCTGTTGCAGGCGAGGGCTTATATCCCCGATTTCATCGAGGAAAACTGTACCACCATCAGCTGTTTCGAACACACCCAGTTTATCCTTTAGAGCCCCTGTAAATGCACCTTTTACGTACCCAAAGAGCTCGCTTTCAAGGAGAGACTCTGTGAGGGCCGCACAATTAACAGGAAGAAATGGTTCTCCAGAACGGGTACTGTTGTAATGGATAGCTCTTGCCACAAGCTCCTTGCCCGTCCCAGTCTCGCCCAAGATCAGAACGGTTGCTTTTGCATCCTTCACCTTGTCAATGGTTTTGTAGACCTCAATCATAGCCTCGCTATTACCCACCACATTATCATAGCTGTATTTTTTCTTGAGCTGGTTTCTTAGGAGCCTGTTATCATCCAAAAGTGCCTTTTTTTCAAGCACTTTTTTCACGATGATCCTTATTTCATCAAGGTTGAAAGGTTTTGATATGTAGTCCTCTGCTCCTTCCCGCATTGCCTCAACTGCAGTATCTACCGTTGCATAAGCTGTTATAATGACCACGCTTGTGTCAGGTCTTGATTTACGAATGGCCTTGAGCAGACTCATTCCATCTATTCCAGGCAGCTTGAGGTCTGTAATTACCAGGTCATAACTTGTTTCTTCTACCCGACCAAGCGCAGCTTCCCCTGTCTCTACTGTGTCAACAGAGTACCCTTCCTTTGTCATGATTTCTCGCAGTGCCAGCCTCATTTTTCGATCATCTTCTACAATGAGAATTTGTGAGGGTTTCATTGTGTCTTTACCATCCTTTCCTTTACAGTGCTTTGTGTGTCATCATCTAAAGCCGGAAGCTCTATCGTGAAGGTTGTTCCGGTTGGCTGGTAGGGATAGCTATTTTCAGTAGCACAGGTGCTTGTCGCTCTGATGTTGCCTCCCATTTTTCTCACCATGGAATAGCTTATTGCAAGGCCCAAACCAGTTCCCTCCCCGGAGGGTTTGGTAGTAAAAAAAGGGTCGAACACATCGCCCAGCAGCTCTTCGGGAATTCCGGTGCCAGTATCCTGAATCTCTATAACAGTTTTGTGTAATGAAGCAATATGCCGGGTGAGGACGCTCAAAGTGCCTCCTTTTTCCATGGCATCGACAGCATTGGCAACAATGTTCATGAAAACCTGGTGAAGAATGTTAGCATTACCTTTTACCAGGGGGAGCTTCTTTTCAAAGGTTCGTTTGATCTCAATGCCTCTGTCAGAGCATAACTGCTCAGATATATCGAGGAGTTTGCCGAGAACCTCGTTCACATCTGTTGTCACGGTATCTGTCTGGGACTGTCTTGAAAAGTCGAGAAGATTCTTCACAATTTTGCTTCCTCTTTTAATTTCTCCTTCAATTGAACTAAGTTTTTCCAGGGCCACGGGCCATGTGCTTCTGGCATCTTCTTTCAGCATCTGGGTGTACAGAAGGGCGCTCGCAAGAGGTGTGTTTAGCTCATGGGCGATTCCAGCAGTCAGTAGTCCCATAGAGGCAAGCTTGTCTTTTTGGATAACCTGGATTTCCAATTCTTTCTTCTGCTCATAGGCGGATTTGAGCAGATGGACAATTTTCCTTGAAATTAGATAACCTATAAGGGTTATAAGGGCAATGAGAAGGACTACAAAGCCAGCAAAAAGGTTTCTAAGGTTTGCAACGTCCTTAAAGACCTCTGTTGCATCCTGTTCTCCAACGAGATACCAGTTAGAATCTGAAAGTTTTTTAAATACCCGTACAACCTTCTTACCACGATAGTCGATATACTCGTTAGGCCCTACCTCTTTGAAATACCCTGCAAATAGCTCAGGCTCCATGCGCTCCCCTGAACGGCCCTCCTCCACTTGTGTTGACGTGAGAAAAACCCCATCCTTGTTCAGGATGTAAATCTCGCCTGTCTGCCCTATACCAGTATTTTTCATAATACTGGCGATATTATCAAAATCGACAATAGCACCTGCTACACCAATTGTCGTTCCGTTAGCCATCCTCACAGGGACTGAGAGGAGGAGGTCATACCTGTCTTTTCCTTCACGAGAGGTCAATTCTCCCATAAAAGGCTTTCCTTTTGCTGCAGCCTTAAACCATGCCTGATTGACAAGCCCCCTTTCAAATAGATGTCCTTTACCTGTTTTACACCTGATTCTTCCCTCCTTATCAGCGAAAAAAATATGTTTGTAAATCGTACGGTCTTTGTACATAAGCTTAAGATGAATTCTGTCGCATTCTCCGCCATGTGCCTCGATGGTTGCTGCCAGCAGGCTGAGATCGCGCATACGTTCCAGACGGAATTCATCAACCATAAGGCTATTCTGGGCAACTATGCTTTTCAGGTGGGATAGAACTTTCTTCCTTACGAGGTCAGCCTCTTTCCTGTAAACCACGATAGCGAACAGTACCAGCGGGACCGATGAGATGAGGATAAGAATAATAATAAGATTTACCCTTAGTTTTTCGAGACTCATTTTTTGTTGCATGCCCCAACTCCGGTTACTATTATAGCAAATGCGGTGCCAGAAATGACAAGCTTGAGAGAATACCCGCAGTTCATTTGAACAGATTACTGCAGAGCCCCTTAAATGTGTTTCTTTTTCCGCGTCAAAAACCCCTGGTAAATGAATAGAAAACCAATAGGGTTCTGCTGTTAAGATTCCTATTTTAAGTAGTAGTCGTTCACCTCTCCGATCATCCCAAGTGCAACTTAAGAAGGTTTTAGCAGGTTTACCTCGCTTGCATATTGGACAGACTAGTGCTACATGTCATAAGTTACATGAACTTGACCAGGATTGGCTATGAAAAATGGAAAGTTGCCAGAATGGTTGGCAGGGAAAACCTAATCAACAGTACTAATATTGACAAACATGGATGCCTGCAACTCGAATTGATCTTTTATTGACAAGGTAATCATGGATACACTATTCTTAATCACTGCAACGAATACCGCGGGCTTCCATATATCAAGGGGCAGGTAAGTGAAGCTTAGTGAAAAGATAGAACAGAAAGAGCAGGAACTGAAAATCCTCCATGAGGTTGCGAAGGACATCAGCAGCAACCTCGAATTGAAGGAACTGCTTAACCGTATCATCTCTATGATCATGAACTTTATTACAGCTGACTCTTGTCTTATCTATCTTTATGACCGCCAGGATGATGAGCTTATCCTTACTGCGTCGAGCAAGCCTAAAGAAAAATCCATTGGGCGCGTTAAACTGAAGATAGGAGAGGGAGTCACAGGATGGGCTGCAAAGGAAAAACGGCCTGTTGTTTTGCCGAAAGAGGCATATAAAGACCAACGTTTTAAAACTTTTTCATCCCTTGAGGAAGAGAAATATGAGGCGTTCATGTCCATACCCATTCTATCCAAAGATGAGGTCATAGGGGTTATGAATGTTCGGAATATGGAGGTACACAGATACCCAGAATACCAGGTAAACCTTCTATTTACTGTTAGTCGCTATCTGGGAAGCGCCATCCACAATGCGATTATTTATGAGGATGTTATCAGAAAGGCAAAACAGTTGGACCTTTTATCGGAAGTCTCGCGAACCATTGTATCTAATCACTATCTGAAAGAAATACTTCAGCTGATTGTTACTATGACAGCAAAAGTCATGGATTCGCAAATCTGTTCAATAATGCTTCTCGATGAAAAGCGCAGCGAATTGTTTATCGCTGCAACCCAGAGTCTCAGTCGGGGATATCTTAATAAACCGAACCTAAAAGTTGGACAGTCGGTGAGCGGAAGAGTGGTTCTTGAAAAACAACCTGTTACAGTCTCTGACGTTAGACAGGAGTCCGGATACATGTATCCTGAAGTGGCTCGAAAAGAGGGGATCGTTTCTTTGTTATCTGTTCCAATGATGGTGAAAGATAGGGCTATTGGAGTCATAAATTGCTATACTAAAAAAGAACACCAGTTTAAGCCGGAGGAGATAAGCATTCTCCAAACTGTGGCGAACCAAGCTGCTGTTGCTATCGAGAACACCCATCTCAGCGAAGAGATACTGGCAGCAAGAGAGGCCCTCGAATCACGAAAAATTGTTGAGCGTGCAAAAGGTATCCTGATGAAGGATCTCGATGTTTCAGAAGACGAGGCTTATAAGAAGATCCACAAAAAAAGTATGGATTTACGCAAGACGATGAAGGAGATTGCAGAAGCAATTATCCTTTCATCTGAACTGAGGAAAAAATCTTGACAGAAATGTGTATGTTATGTCTGCCTTGGGATTATGGCGTCCAAATGACACTGGGCGATTTGAGGTGTTTCTTAGCATTTGAACAGGATGATGTATGACTGAAAACTGGCGAATTGCGATTGCTCAGATTAATTGCACTGTTGGAGACTTTAGAGGCAACAGTGCAAAGATTATTGAATATGCACGAAAAGCAAGAGGTTCGGGTGCAGATATTGTTGTCTTTCCCGAGCTTGCAATAACAGGTTGTCCGCCAGAAGACCTGCTTCTGAAGCCAAAGTTTATTGAAGATAACATAAGAGCAGTTGAAGAGGTTGCCCGGTCAATAAAGGATATTGTGGCGGTTGTGGGGTTTGTGGATAGAGACAATGGCAAGATATACAACTCAGCTTCAGTGATATATGACCATGAAATTAAAGGTGTCTGCCGCAAGACCCTTTTGTCAAATTACGGCGTATTTGATGAGAAACGTTATTTTTCTTCAGGCGATGAATCCCTTATTTTTAAACTCGGTGAACTCATTTTTGGAGTAAATATTTGCGAGTACACATGGTTTGATGAAGGGCCAACAGCTTCGCAGGCTGCTTCAGGTGCTGCTTTGATTCTCAATATCAATACCTCCCCATACCAAGCAGGCAAAATAAAGGTTAGAGAAGAAATTGTGAGTCACCATGCTTCCATTAACAGAGTTTTTATCTTCTACGTGAACCTGGTAGGTGGTCAGGATGAGCTTGTTTTTGATGGCCAGAGTATGGTTTGTGACAACACCGGGGCTATCATTGCACGCGCTGCTGCATTCAGTGAAGACCTCCTGGTCATTGATATCCCCAGGAACGAGCTTATAAAAGAACAGACAGGGAAGTTAGAAACAGATGGAGCCACGAAACTTGAAATGATCACGCTGTCCGAGAATGTAGAATATGCCGATAAACCGGCGATTACATGGCATCAGAGAGAGATGCTGAATCCAGTTGCTGAAGTTTACAAGGCTCTTGAACTAGGCCTCCATGACTATGTTACGAAAAATGGTTTTCACAAGGTCACTTTGGGTCTGAGTGGAGGAATAGATTCGGCAATTGTTGCAACCCTTGCAGCAGATGCCCTGGGAAAAGATCATGTCACTGGTGTTTTTATGCCATCACGATATACATCCAAAGAATCAGAGGAAGATGCACGAGAACTCGCAGCAAATCTCGGCATCGAGTTGCTTACAGTCCCCATCGATGACGTATACATGGCCTATATTTCAACGCTTTTGCCGTTGTTCAAAAACCGCAAGGAAGACATTACGGAAGAGAACATTCAGGCCAGGATTCGCGGCAATATCCTGATGGCCCTTTCAAATAAGTTCGGCTGGCTTGTATTGGCTGCTGGCAATAAATCAGAAATGAGTGTCGGTTATTCAACCCTTTATGGAGACATGGCGGGTGGCTTTGCGGTCATCAAAGACGTACCAAAGACACTCGTGTATACATTGAGTGCTTACAGGAATTCCCTAGGTCCTGTAATTCCCCAACGGATTCTTGATAAGGAACCGACTGCAGAACTCAGGCCAGGTCAAAAAGATCGCGATACCCTTCCTCCATATGAAACACTTGACTCCATTCTCAAGGCCTATGTCGAAGAGGACAAGCATCCCGAGGAGATTACTTCTTCTTTTCTTGCAAAGGATGTTGTCATTCAGGTATCGAGGATGGTAGACGGGAGCGAGTTTAAGCGACGGCAATCCCCTCCTGGAATCAAGATTACGCCAAAGGCACTGGGCAAGGACCGAAGAATGCCCATAACCAACAGATACAGGGGATGATCCATATCTCTGGAGTGCCTCATAACAAGGATATGGTTCTCTGATCCTTTTTCGAACGATGCAAAGAGAACCTACGGCTCAGCAAGTATCTTTGTTTTCATCCTGTCTATAATATCCTTCAGAAATTTCTCCCTTTGTTTCAAAGCATCTCGAAATTCTCTTTTATCTGTATGCATAATTTCTACTTGCAAATGATAGAGGTAGCGTTCGATGACATTCTGGACAATGTTTGCTTCGTCTTTTGTCATTTCGAAAGTGATCATATTTACCTCCTTGATTTTTAATACGTCTTACCATAAATATAGCGGTGAATTTTAAAATAGCAATGAAATGAAAAGCATTTCACTTATTCTTTTACTTCTCCCGCTCGTTGCCGCTGTCAGTCCTTACAGCGTACGTCTTGTAACGCTTCAATTCCGCCCCAAATGTATGGTATAGTATGGAATGCTGCACATTATCCGCACATCTGGTTGATGCGTCTGAGAAGATGGATGCACATTCTCAAAATGACAAATTGAACAATTCCGATGAGTTGGCGAAGCTGCGAAAAGAAGTCGCTTGCCTCAGAGCTTCAGAGAAAGAGCACAGGCGGACCAGGGAGAGCCTTCAGAATAAAACCCGTGCGTTAGGCGAGAGAGTCAAGGAGTTGAATTGTATCTATGCCCTGTCGAGTCTTGTCGAGAAACACCGGACTTCCCTCGAAAGAATACTTCATCACGTGGTAGAGGTTATACCTTCTGCATGGCAATATCCTGAGATTGCGGCGGCCAAGGTTGCAATGGGCGCGAACACATTTATCACTGCCAATTACAGGCCCTCAAAATGGACACAGTCAGCAGATATACGGGTAAGAGGTGAGAAATCAGGTTTTCTTCAGGTGATCTATCTCGAAGAAAGGCCCCAGTGCTGGGAAGGCCCGTTTTTAAAAGAGGAGAGGAAGCTGATAAATTCCCTTGCAAAGCGTATAGGAGAAATAGCAGAAAGAAAATTGGCCGAAGATGATTTGAAAGAAAGTATGGTCAGAAATAAAGCCCTGCAGAATTCTATACCTGATCTTATATTCAGAATCAAAAAGGATGGAACGATTCTCGATTTTAAGAAGGGAAAGACATTAGGACAGAAAATTAAAGCCAAAAAAATTATTGGAAGGAAAATTGCGGACCTGGCACATGAGTATCCCTTTCTATCTAAAGATATTACGGGCCGGGGCATGACAAATATTGAACAGGTTTTTGAGAAGGGAACCACACAGCTATTTCAGCACCAGTATCGTCATGGCTCAAAGACCTACTATTATGAAGTCCTTTTAACGGTAAGCGGCAGGGATGAGGTTCTTGGCATTATTCGTGACATGACTGAGTGGAGGAAGCTTGAAAAGCAGGTTCTCGAGATTTCTGAATGGGAAAAGCAAAGAATAGGACAAGACCTTCATGATAGCCTGTCCCAGCAACTGGCAGGAATAGCTTATCTCGGTAAAACACTGGAGAGAAAGATCGCTGCAAAGTCATTTGAGGAAGCAAAAGACGCAAACCAGATCGTGAAGCTAATTGATGATGCAATAATACAAACGAAAGGGCTTGCACGGGGACTCTACCCGCAATGGTTAGTGGGAGAGGGACTAATGGCTGCATTTTCCGAGTTGGCAGATACCGTGGAGAAGCTCTTCATGATTAAATGTTGTGTTGAATATGATCAGCTGGTTCCTATCGATGATGACCTAACCGCGATGCACTTATATCGAATTGCCCAGGAAGCTGTAAATAACGCCATCAAACATAGCCTTGCCAGGAATATCACCATCAGTTTCCGCAATGATAAAAATCAGACTGTACTGACAATCAGAAATGATGGGATTGGTTTCAAGAAGACTTTCTGTGAGGGAATGGGAATGAAAATCATGCGGTACAGGGCCAATTCAATTCATGCATCCCTTGAAATCCGCAGCAATGGAGACGGAGAGACAGCGGTTATCTGTACATTTTAGAGTGTCGTGGCAGAAAAAAAAGATAAGACAATGATGAAGGAGGGCGAGTTTTCCGGACAGACCTACAAGATTTTCATTGTAGATGATCATCCAATTGTACGGAAAGGGCTCTCCCAACTTATTGATCAGGAGACTGACCTGTTAACCTGCGGGGAAGCCTCTGACGCTCAGAGTGCACTCCAAATCCTCAAGAAACTGAAGCCCGACCTGACTATTGTCGATATCTCGCTTCAAGGTATGGACGGCATAGAACTGACCAAGAACATTCGGGCCCGATACGGGAACCTGCCGGTGCTCATCATTTCCATGCACGACGAATCACTATATGCAGAACGGGCCTTGCGGGCCGGAGCACGGGGATACATTATGAAACAGGAAGCAACAGAAAAGATGATGGAGGCGATTCGTCGAGTGATAAGGGGTGATCTCTACATTAGCGAAAAGGTCAGCGCAGGTATTGTAAAAAAATTTGTTGATGGGAAATCAAAGCGCTCGTCGTCTCCGGAAGAGCTTCTGAGCGACCGTGAGCTCGAGGTATTCCGACTGGTAGGCCAGGGTTTTGGGACGCGCCAAATTGCAGAGGAGCTTCGTGTGAGTGTCAAGACGGTCGAGACTTACCGTGCAAATATAAAAGAAAAGTTGAATTTAAAAAATGCAAGAGAACTGATAAAACACGCAGTTTACTGGCTAGAAAGCCTCTGATAGTAATTCTACTTGATTATAGGGGAATCACCTACCAATAATATAGTATTTACCCTGATATAAATAATAGGTTTTCTCTGATTGTTATCGATCACCATTTTTGGTTTTACTACATGTATGAGATCTTCAAGTCCAGAGGAAAATGAGTGATGGAAACTCATGATCAGGTAATGCTCTCAAGACGGCAATAACTGCCGTGCATGATATGTTATCCGGCAGGTAGAATGATGAACATGGCATTAACGGAGAATATGTGAATCTCATCAGCAAAGTTTTGTGCGTCCTGAAGAAAATGGGGGAAAATGCATAATTAATCATCACTTCGTTGGTATTTGAATAGGGTTTGTTTTCACACCCATCATCAGAGGGGCTTGGCAAGAACTCAGAGAAAGAAATTGGATTTTAATACTTTGCAAGGAGGCATAATACCATGTCATTGATAGAAGAAATCATTGCACAGGTGAAACACCGGGATCCAGAAGAACCGGAATTTCTTCAGGCAGTTGTTGAAGTCATGGAGAGTTTGGAGGTCGTTGCGGAAAGACATCCTGAGTTTGTGAAAGCGGGTATTTTTCAGCGCATTGTTGAACCTGACAGAACAATTGTTTTCAGGGTGCCATGGGTTGATGACAGGGGTGAGGTCCGGGTTAACCGTGGATTCCGGATTCAATTTAACAATGCAATAGGGCCGTATAAGGGAGGAATTCGTTTTCACCCATCTGTGAATCTCAGCATCATGAAATTTCTTGGTTTTGAGCAAATCTTTAAAAACTCGCTTACCACGCTCCCCATGGGTGGTGCTAAAGGTGGTTCGGACTTTGATCCGAAAGGAAAATCAGAGAATGAGGTGATGAGGTTTTGCCACGCCTTTACAGCAGAACTTTTCAGACATATTGGCCCTGAAACAGATGTGCCGGCCGGTGATATTGGTGTTGGGGGAAGAGAAATAGGTTATATGTTCGGTTATTACAAGAAAATAATGAACAATCACACCGGAGTTTTTACGGGAAAAGGCCTCGACTATGGGGGCAGCCTCATTCGACCGGAAGCTACTGGTTACGGCGCCATCTATTATGCCGCCGAAATGCTGGCAACACGGGGATTGAGTTTTACTGGGAAGACCGTGGCTATAAGTGGTTCCGGGAATGTTGCCCAGTTTGCAATGGAAAAGGTGAATCAGTTAGGTGGTAGGGTTATAACCCTCTGCGATTCAAATGCAACGATTGTTGATGAAGAGGGTATATGCGGGGACAAATGCGATTTTGTGATGGAATTGAAAAACGTGAAGCGTGGGAGAATCAAGGAATATGCTGATAAATACGGCTCTGTCTGTTATTTAGGGGATAGTGTCTGGGATGTCATCACGCAACAGGGGCTTAAGGTTGATGTTGCCATACCCTGTGCTACCCAGAATGAGATCGATGGAAAAAATGCCGAGGCCCTTGTCAAGAACGGCTGTATCTGTGTAGCCGAAGGAGCCAATATGCCGTCAACTCCTGAGGCAGTTAGGATTTTTCATGAAAACAATGTGCTCTTTGGACCGGGCAAGGCTGCAAATGCAGGTGGTGTAGCAGTTTCGGGGCTTGAAATGAGCCAGAACAGCTTAAAAATGTCATGGACCAGGCAGGAAGTGGATGATCTGCTCCTCAAAATCATGAAAGGCATCCATAAAGCAACACTCGAAGCAAGTGAGGAATACGGCAGGAAAGGGGACTATGTAACTGGAGCGAACGTTGCCGGTTTTATGAAGGTAGCCAGGGCAATGCTTGCTTATGGAGTAGTGTGATGAACAGAACCATGTTTACTATTCTGCGAGTCCTCGATAAATATGGGGATATTGTGGGGTCAATTGAGCTGTCAAGAGAACTTCGAAGCCACGGAATTGAACTCTCTGAGAGAACAGTGCGTCATTACCTCAAACTGCTGGATCAAATGGGTATGACCAAAGTCCAGGGTAAGAGGGGGAGAATGATTACGGAAAAAGGAAAGAGTGAAGTTACAAAGGCTTTCGTGACAGAGAGGATCAACTTCGTTATCAGTAAAATTGACAGCTTATCCTATCTGACAGATTTCAATGTTGACACCCTCGAGGGGAACATTATTCTCAACATATCTTTTTTCTCAGAGAAAAAACTGAAAGACGTAGTTAGAATTACAGCCCCGGTGTTTGCATCACCATACGTGATGAGTAACAGGATTATCCTGGTAAAAGGAGGGGATAGAATTGGTGATGTACAGGTACCCCGGGGATGTATGGGCATTGGGACTGTGTGCAGCATTACGCTGAACGGCATTTTCCTTAAATCAGGGCTTCCTGTTACGTCAAGATATGGAGGTGTTGTTGAAGTTGAAGGAGGAATCCCCAAGCGGTTTACTTCCCTTATCAGTTACGATGGTTCATCCATGGATCCGCTGGAGATTCTCATCAAAAGCGGAGCAACTGATGTAGCCGGAGCTGTTGCCGGCAATAACGGGAGGATTCTTGCAAGCATGCGCGAGATACCGGTGGCGAGCATCAGAGAGGCTGAGGTCCTTAAAGAAAAAATGTCCCACAAAGGATTGGGAGGAAGTATTCTTTTTGGCAAACCAAACCAGCCCATGCTGGATGTTCCTGTGGGGATTGATAAGGTTGGCATGCTTGTCGTGGGAGGTTTGAACCCCATTGCTGCAGTCGAAGAGGCAGGTATTTCTACCGAGAGTAAGGCAATGTCAACGCTCTGTGAATATTCCCGCTTACTCGCCTTTAATGATGCGGTGAGTAACCTTCTCTATCAATAAGAAACAAGACAGATAAGCTTTCGTGGAACAAGGTCTGCCATAATGCGCATTTCCTGTTTTTCCATTTAAGGTACACTTCATTATAATGCGGGCTGTGATCAACAAGCGGTTAACGCTGCTTGTCGACCCCAGTCTACTTGTAAGCCAAGGGGTTATTACTTATAATATGGCAGTAAGCAGGTTAGCAAAACTCTCATGCTTGGATGTTCAAATATGAGGAAAACCCGGGATATCGAATGAACGATCTCACATTTTTAAAAGAAATGGAAGCATTGTCAGGACAAAACATATCAGCGTGCTACCAGTGCTACCGGTGCACAGCAGGTTGTCCGGTAGTCACTCAGATGGATATCTTTCCTCATGGAATTATCCGTTACATAATCCTCGGTGAGCGAGAAAAAGTACTCAAAGCTAAAGCGATATGGACCTGTGTCCAGTGCATCACGTGCAGTGTGAGGTGCCCGAACGACATAGACATTGCCCATGTCTTCGATACCATCCGAAAAGTAGCCATTAAGGAGCAGAAGGCAGCAGAAACGGATACGTGGACTTTTGATAAGATATTTTTGGATAGCGTTGCACGCCATGGCAGACTCCACGAAATAGAGGCTATTCTCCGCTTCAAAGTAGAGAAGAAAAATCTTTTTGAAGATGCCAAAATGGGAATAGGCATGCTCCTGAAGGGAAGGATGGGTATTTTTCCACACAGCGTGAGGGATCGTGAGCAGTTGAAGGAGATATTTAAGAAATGCAGCCAGTGATTTTGTTGTATCGACCGGGGGAATATGGGCATTTAGGGACCCTCAGGCAATGACAGCCCTTACCTATTATCCAGGCTGTTCACTTAAGACATCGAGCAAGTTCTATGAAACATCCATAAAGCAAGTTTTTTCCTTTTACGGGATAGAGATTCAGGAACTTCCCGACTGGTCATGCTGCGGGGCATCTGCAGCAAATACGGTAGATGAGAGACTTGCCCATGCTCTGGCTGCAAGAAACCTTGCCCTTGCAGAAAAACAGAACAATCATCTGTTCGCCCCCTGTTCAGCATGTTACATACGGACGAAGGTTACAAATGAGCGCATGAGACAGGACAAGAATTTCAGGGAGGATATTAACAGCGTTATTTCACCACTCAAATGCCTGGGTACTGGAGAGGTTAAGAATATCATTGAAGTGTTCCATGACCGTGTGGGGATTGAGGTTATTGCCGGAAGGCTTAAATATGACATCTCTTCCCTTAGGGTTGTCCCCTATTATGGCTGTCTTCTCACGAGGGTCATGGGTATGGAGGCCTTTGACGATAAAGAAAATCCAACGAGCATGGATTCATTGCTGTGGGCTCTAGGGGTTGAGCTTGTAAACTGGCCATATAAGATGGAGTGTTGTGGTGCGAGCAAAACGCTGACGGATAAGGATATTACCTATGACCTTTCAGATAAGATCATGGATATGGCAGTATTGCTTGGAGCAGATGTAATTGTAACGCCATGTCCGCTCTGCCAGTTGAACCTCGATCTATTACCCTATCTTGGCAGGACTGACCAGGCTCTTCCCATTCTCTTTCTATCCGAGGTTTTTGAGCTTGCCGTCTCTGGAAGACTAAGCGGCAGCAACTCTCATGTGATAGCCGTGGACCAGGCTGTAAAGAAGGTGAAGAAGATAGGTGGATAAATCCGGTATTGGTCATGGACATTGACGAGAAACTTGACTACGTAAAAACACACTACCCCGGAGGGGCTGAGAAACTCACAAGACTTCTCAATAAAAAAGACGCCTTGAGATCCGGGAATGTGTATGGTGAAAAAATGACCGGCAGGCAGTTTTCTCTTGTATTTACCCCCCTCCTCGAGGCAGCATTCGAGAAGGCGCGTATCCTGGAGACACTTGCAAAAAATGACAGTACAATTGATGACCTGTCAGTGGCAACAGGAATGAGACTGCAGCAGGTTTTTGATCACATGAAGGATCTCCTGGGGAGGAATATGGTAGAGATCAGTGGATATGCGGGAAGAGAAGCTGTTTTTAAAAAGGTAAGGCGGTAAGGTATAAATGCAGCAAAGAAGTTTCACATACGGGACAGACCATGGAAAAGGTAGACAAAGTAGGTAAGGTACTTGTAATCGGTGGAGGAATTGGAGGAATGGAAGCCTCTTTGAATCTCGTCGAGGCGGGTTTCAGAGTGTATCTTATCGATGAAAAACCAAACATTGGTGGGCGTATGGCACAGCTTGATAAGACCTTTCCTACCAATGACTGTTCCATGTGCATCATGGCTCCAAAGCTCGTAGAAGTTGGTAGGAACCCCAACATAGAACTCATGATGAACACTGATGTGATAGATCTGACCGGAGAACCTGGCAACTTTACAGTGACGCTTCGAAGAAAGCCACGGAGGGTTTTGCCTGAAAAATGTACATCCTGTGCTCTGTGTGCCCCTGCCTGTCCCTTAGAGGTGGGTAGCGATTACAACGTGGGTATGTCTCAGCGAAGCGCAGCCTTCATCAATTTTCCCCAGGCCATCCCATCGACTTACATGATTGACAGAGAGATAGCGCCCTGCGTAGATCGATGCCCGATTAACCTTAATGCCAGGGACTACGTTGGCCTCATTGCTGAAGGAAGGTTTCTTGAAGCTTTAGATATCATACGGGAGAGGCTTCCTTTCCCATCAATCATTGGACGTATCTGTGCCCATCCCTGCGAAGAAGAATGTCTGCGCGGCAGGAAGGTAGACCAACCGATTGCCATTTGTGCACTCAAACGATTTGTTGCAGATTATGAAGTCGGGAAACGGGAGATTCCGATTCCTGGGGTAGGGCCTGATAAAGGAAAGAGCGTTGCAATTGTAGGGGGAGGACCTGCTGGGCTTACATGCGCAATAGAGGTGCGAAAAGCAGGATACAAGGTAACCATTTTTGAGACCTACGACAAGCTTGGAGGTATGTTGTACGTGGGCATACCACCCTACCGGCTGCCCAAGGACGAACTGGCGAGAGAGGTTGCCATTGTTGAAAAAATGGGTATCGAGATACGGTTGAATACAAAGGTAGGTCGCGATATCTCAATAAAGGATATCCAAAATTCATTCGATGCAGCTTTCATTGCAGTTGGAGCGCACCTTGGGAGAAGCCTTGGTCTGGCGAATGAGGATGCTCAGGGCGTATTAAGTGGTTTGGATTTCCTGAAATCTGTTATTATTGGCTCACCCGTTGAAGTGGGAAAGCGAGTCTTCATAATTGGAGGGGGTAACGTGGCAATAGATGCTGCCCTTACCAGCAGAAGGCTTGGAGCACGCGAAGTTCATGTAGTCTGTCTTGAAAAGTGGGATGAAATACCTGCTCACAAATGGGAAATAGGTCAGGCCGTTGAAGAGGGAATAATCTTCCATCCATCGTGGGGACCACTCCGCTTTGATGTCTCCCATGGTCATATAAAGGGTATCGAATTCAAAAGGTGCACGTCTGTCTTTGATGAGTATGGTAGGTTCAACCCCCAGTACGATGAAGAGACTACAATTTACCATGAAGCCGATACAGCCATCATCGCCATCGGACAGGCAATGGACACGGCTTTTCTGTCAGAGCTGGATGATCTTGAAGTTTTTCACGACGGCCGTATCAAGGCCGACCCGGTCACTGGTGAGACGACTGTTAAAGGGATTTTTTCCGGTGGTGACGTGGTTACCGGTCCAAAGATGGCCATCGACGCTATTGCCCAGGGTAAAGATGCTGCGGAGTCAATCATCAGATACCTCGAAGGACGGAATCTGAGAGAGGGCAGAAGGGCGATCGAGACCAAACTTGTAGAGGATGTTCCCACCTTTATGGAGAAAAAAGCCAGAGTAGCAATCCAATCCTTGCCGGTTGCAGAAAGGACAGGTTTTCAGGAAGTCTATCAGACCCTTACAGAGGAGGAAGCAAAGAGGGAAGCAGAACGGTGCCTGAATTGCAGAAGGTGCCTTGGATGTAGGATCTGCGAAGAATTCTGCAAGCCCGAAGCAATAGATTATTTCGAAACTCCGAAAGAAGAGAGGATACAGGTTGGCAGCATCATCGTGACGAGTGGTTTTGACCCCTATGATGCAACACAAAAGAAGGAGTTCGGATATGGTGTGTATCCAAATGTCATCACAAGCCTTGAATTCGAAAGGATTCTCTCTGCCACAGGCCCGACGGCAAGCGTTGTAATGAGGCCGTCTGATGGGAAGATACCAAAGAAGATTGCTTTTGTTCAATGTGTTGGAAGCAGGGACAAAGTGCACGAATACTGTTCCTCTGTGTGCTGCATGTATGCAACCAAGGAAGCCATCATTGCAAAAGAACATCAGAATGATATGGAGACCACAATTTTCTACCTTGATATCAGGGCTTTTGGGAAGGGATTTGATCAATACTATGAGCGTGCAGTGTCTGAATACGGCGTGCGATACGTCAAGAGCTTTGTATCACGAATCCTGGAAGACCCGGTAACCAAGGATGTTAAGATAGTTTACGTTGACGAGAGCGGGAATCTCAGGTCCGAGCAATTTGACCTGATTGTTTTATCGGTGGGTACCAGACCTTCAGAGCATCTTCCCACACTTGCAAATGTCCTGGGTATTCAACTCAACGAGTATGGATTTGTCAAAACGAGCCAAAAGAATCCCCTTATTACCTCCAGGGAAGGGATCTATGTAAGTGGCGCGTGTGAGGCTCCGAAGGATATCCCTGAAACAGTAATTCAAGCAAGCGGTGCTGCCTGCGAGGCTGGGTCCGTTATCTCTGAGGTAAGAGGGAAAGAACTTGTCATAAAGGAACTGCCCCCGGAAAAAGATGTGGATGCTGAGGATCCCCGGATAGGTGTGTTTGTCTGCAACTGTGGGATCAACATCGGTGGTGTTGTGAACGTTCCTGAAGTACAATCCTATGCGAAAGGTTTGCCCAATGTGGTCTTTTCTGAGGAGAACCTGTTCACGTGTTCTCAGGACACCCAGGATAAAATGAAGCAGCTTATCGAGGATTATAAATTAAACAGGGTAGTAGTTGCGTCCTGCTCTCCCCGCACTCACGAGCCGCTTTTCAGGGCTACGATCCGAGACGCTGGTTTGAATAAGTATCTTTTTGAGATGGCAAATATCAGAGACCAATGTTCGTGGGTCCACATGCACGAGAAGGCCGGTGCAACGGAGAAGGCAAAGGCCCTTGTCAGGATGGCTGTCATGAACGCCAACAACATCAAGCCTCTTAAGGACATCATGCTCGATGTAAATAAAAAAGCCCTTGTTGTGGGCGGAGGCATGGCCGGTATGACAGCAGCCCTGAAATTGGCAAATCAGAACTTTGAGGTCTTTCTCATAGAACAGGAAGATTCTCTCGGTGGCAACCTGAAACATATCTTTTCTACCATCGACGGTCTGGATGTCAGATCATTCATGAAGGAGACAATTGAAAGGGTTGACAGCCATCCATTGATACATGTGGAAACAGAGGCTCAGATAATCGATCACACAGGTTTCCGGGGAAATTTTGAGACAGGGATAGAGGCGGGCCCCCTCAAGAAATACAAAAAGATCAACCACGGTATCATCGTTTTGGCCACAGGTGGAGAAGAATACAAGCCAAACGGCATGTTTCTCTACGGAGAGAACGAGAAAGTACTGACCCAGACGGAGCTGGAGAGCCAGATCATATCAGGCCGGCTTCCACGCTACGAAAGGGTAACTATGATCCAGTGTGTGGGATCAAGAAGCGAAGCACGTCCGTATTGCAGCAGAATCTGTTGCTCGACGGCCATTAAGAATGCCATCACCCTCAAAGAACAAAAACCTGAAGCAGATATGGTTATCCTTTTCAGGGATATTATGACCTATGGTTTTCTGGAGAAATACTATTTAAAGGCGCGGAGGCTTGGCATCCGATTTGTGCGGTTTGAGAAGGCGAATCCTCCCATCGTTAACAATGGTAACGGTGTGCTTGCTATCACATGTTTTGACCCTTTTGTCACGGAAGAGGTCAGCTTTACAACAGATCTTCTTGTCCTCAGTTGTGCCATTGTGCCGAGAGACAACGAAGCCATTGCAACCCTCTTCAAGGTTCCGAGAACAATAGACGGCTTTTTTCTTGAGGCACATATGAAACTCAGGCCTGTTGATTTTCCCTCAGACGGCATGTTCCTGGCTGGACTATGCCACTCGCCGAAGAATATTCGTGAAAGTATTGCCCAGGCAGAGGCGGCCGTTGCAAGAGGAATAACGATCCTGTCAAAAGATCAAATCGCAGCCGGCGGAGTAGTCGCAAGGGTTGAGCCAGAAAAGTGTGCTGCCTGCCTGACATGTGTGAGGGTATGTCCATACTCTGTCCCGGTGATCAATGAAAAAGGTGATGCAGAGATCGATATCAGTAAGTGTAAGGGATGTGGCATATGTGTTGCTGAATGCCCTGCCGGGGCCATTGACCTGATGCATTACAGAGATGCTCAGATTATAGGCAAAGCTAAATCCCTTTTTTCTGAAGTAACAGGCGACATGGTAGCAGAATGTGAATCGTGAAAATGAAGATTGCAGATTTAAAAGAACAGGATGAAGAAAAGGTTGACGGTGAGACCGAGGACATTTGCTTTCGAAACATGAACTGTAGTTGAGGAATTCTAATGGGGAAATTTGAACCGCAAATTATTGCCTATTGTTGCGAATATTGAGGGTATACTGCGGCGGACCTGGCAGGTTCGATGCGTCTTTCTTATCCTACAAATGTGAAAATCATTAAAGTCCCCTGTACAGGTAGGGTAGATATCACTCATGTTCTTAAAGCCTTTGAGGACGGTGCAGACGGTGTTTATCTTGTGGGGTGCCTTGAAGGTGACTGTCACTACCTTGTGGGAAATATTAGGGCAAAAAAACGGGTAGAGTATTTGAAACATATCCTTGATGAATGCGGGGTGGGGGGTGAGCGCGTGGCAATGTATAACATGTCTTCAGCTGAGGGGCAACGTTTTGCCGAAGTGGCAAGAGAGATGACAGAGAAAATCCGAACACTAGGGCCAAATCCTGCAAAAAAGGAAAAGTAAACGTTTGGCAGTTAGCAGTCAAAAATGAGCAAAAGGCTAATAATATGTATTTGACAATAACTGAGAGCTGAGATAACAAGGAGCCAAAAATGATAGTAGCAAACAGAAAACCCTTTGAAGAGATTATCGAGATGCTCAAGCCCTATTCGAAGATACTCCTCCTTGGCTGTAACGAATGTGTAACTGTCTGTGCCACGGGCGGTTCAAAAGAGGTTGCGGTTCTGGCATCTGAGATTCGCCTTTACAGGCAGAAGGAAGGAAAACCTGTTGAGATAGGGGAGGTAACGCTTGAGCGCAACTGCGATCCCGAGTATGTTGAGAGTCTGAAACCTTTCATTCATGATTACGAGGTGGTCCTATCTATGGCGTGTGGCTGTGGGATTCAATTTGTAGGAGAGCATTACAGAGATAGGCTGGTTTTGCCGGCAGTCAACACGACCTTTTATGGTGTCACTGAAGAGCATGGTGTATGGACTGAGAGGTGTCAGGGCTGTGGTAACTGCATTCTCCACAAAACCCTTGGAATCTGCCCTGTCACTCGATGCGCAAAGAGTATATTTAACGGTCCATGTGGAGGCTCCCAGGGCGGCAAGTGTGAGGTGGACAGGGATATTCCGTGTGCCTGGCACCTTATCGTGGACCGTTACAGAGAGTTGAATATGATGGATAAATACCTTGAAATCCAGCCCATGAAAGATTGGTCAACGAGCAGGGACGGTGGTCCAAGGAAAAGGGTGAGGGAGGACTTGAAAATATGAGCACGCAGAGCAACCTCGAACGGGTCCTGAAAAGCGGGACCTTTGCTGTTACATCGGAGTGCGGCCCTCCACGGGGGGCTGATCCTGAGGTTGTGAAGAAAAAGGGCAGTTATCTGCTCGGATATGTAGACTGCGTTAACGTTACGGACAACCAGACAAGCGTAGTTCGCATGAGTAGCTTTTCTGCGTGCCTGGTGCTCAAAGGGGTGGGTCTTGACCCGATAATGCAAATGGTATGCAGAGACCGCAACAGGATTGCAATGCAGAGCGATATCCTCGGAGCTGCTGCGTTGGGCATCAACAACCTTCTCTGTCTTTCAGGGGATCACCAGAAATTTGGAGATCACCCCACGGCAAAAAATGTATTTGACATAGACTCTATTCAGCTCATCCAGACTGTCAAAGGGATGCGGGATGAGGGCAGGTTTATCAGCGGCCAAGAAGTTAAAGGCAAACCAAATATTTTCATAGGTTGTGTGGAAAACCCCTTTGCTGATCCCTTTGAGATTCGGGCTTTAAGGCTTGCAAAAAAGGCTGCTGCTGGTGCCCAGTTCGTCCAGACCCAGTGCGTCTTCAATGTGGAAAAATTCGAGAAATGGATGGAAATGGTACGTGATCTTGGTATTCACGAGAAGATTCATATCCTTGCAGGCATTACACCCATGAAATCCATCGGAATGGCTCAATATATGAAAAACTCTGTTCCTGGTATGGACGTTCCTGAGGAGCAAATCGAGCGCCTTAAAGGTGTTCCCAAGGAAAAGGTTACTGAAGAGGGTATCAAAATAGCCGTTGAGACAATCGAACGTGTGCGGGCAATTAAGGGCGTCGCAGGTGTCCACATTATGGCTATTGAATGGGAAGAGAAGGTGCAGGAGATCGTAAAGGCTGCTGGTCTCCATCCACGACCCTGATGCCATATCTTTTTAATCCATAATTCAATATGGCACTGGTGTCTTATTCTGTTTGAGTTCTGTTCCTCATCTCACTTCCCCTTCGGCATTACAAGAAAAACGTCCCATAGCACCTTGACACAAGCCCTTCTAATCCGCCACCTTCAACGCACTGAAGTTTGGATTTCTTAAAGGAAGGTGTTTCATCTGCAAATAGTCAATGTAGCAGCTTTCAATCTTTTCTATCTCCTGATCATCCATCATTCTTTTGACAATCTTTGCAAACTCAACAGATGTAGGCCTATAATTATTTTTCTACTATATGTTATGCGACTTGAAACATACCTCATAAACCATTCTTTCCATTTTCCCGGAAACCAGGCGATCAATCGACCATGTCGACGTCAAGTTAGTTCAAAAGAGCTCCTAAACAAAAATAGAGGCTATTTGCAATAATTAACAACGATGATGTATAGAAAAAAAGTTTCGTTGGTAAGCAGTAATGCAAAACAGAGACATTTACCATGTTGCACGCCTATAAATACTTGATTTCTGAAATCTACTGGTATACAGTATCCTAAATTATGATGACTCTTGATTTTACGAATGATACTGCAATATGGGTTAAGGTTTACGAATATGTCAAAGAAAAGATAATATCCGGTGAAATACACCCAAATCAGCGCCTTGTGGAAGCTAAAGTAGCCAAAGAAATCGGGACCTCGCGGACTCCGGTGAGGGAAGCATTCCATAATCTTCAGAAAGATGGGTTCGTTGAGGCAATACCTCGGGTTGGTTACAAAGTGAAATCGATCAGCAAAGAAGAAGTAATTCAAGTATGCAAAATCAGGGAAGCCCTGGAGACGCTTGCTGCTGAGTGGGCTATGGAAAAGGCCTATCCGGTTCTAATACAGGAATTAGGAAAAATCATTTCAGAATCTGATGATAAGATATCCAAACAGGATGTTCATTCCTATCCGGACCTGGATGCTCGATTCCATGAAACAATAGCGCGCCTCAGTGGCAGCACCTACATTATGGAAATAACACAGTTGATGAGACGCCACATGGTTCGGCACAGGATTGCAAGTTTCTATCACTCAGGCGTTTTTCTGAGAGCTCTGGATGGACACAAGCTCATATATAAGGCCATAGAAAGGCGTGATTGTGATGAGGTAGCACGTGCAATCCATTACCACCTTGAACTTTCTTTGAGAGACATTTTAATGGCTGCTCCCAAAGAAGAACTGTCAGAAACGGACCGTATCTGACATAATCCCTGCCCAATGGTATACTATTTTCCAAATAAAGCACTGTATCGTAAAAAAGCTGCCAATCAAAATATCGTAACTATCTGTAATTATAAGCTTAACATCACACAATAAGAAAATCATTGCAAGCCTATAAAAAACTTGACATTATTTTTAAAATTGGTATACCGTATACCAATAATTCATTGTTATTTTTAAGTTCTGTTTAGTGTTGCAAGGATATTTAATGAAATGAAAAGATATTGATATCAAAATTATTAGGTGCCATTTAACAATCTGAAAATATGATGCATTCTACCCAGGTTTGTAATTACTGGTGAGATTAAATTTTTTGGCCCGGAGGCATGGGGTGCCTATTACTGTTCGGATACTGGTAAAAGCATATTTATGATGGGAAGATACCCAAAACTACATCCTTATGGTCTGTTCTTATACTTGAAAATGCTATCCGGACTTCTGTTCCTGCAAAGATTGAAAAGAATGGGAAGGCAGCATTACACTCGTATGAGATGACGTCAGTTATGGTGGAGGGTAATAATTAATGATCAGAAAAGAAAATATTAAGTTGGTTGACCATGAAACCATTATCCCATTGTCGAGGCTCAGTACCGAGATTTTCAAAACAGGTCAGTGGAGTCCGCGAAAACCGTTGTACAGAGAAAAGCTTTCTCCATGCCGCGAAGCCTGCCCTGTGGGCAATGATATCCCGGGAATTCTTTCCTGTGTGGCAAAGGGTGACTTCGACGGAGCCCTTGCCCTGATCCTTCACGAGAACCCTCTCCCCGGTATATGTGGCCGCGTATGCTATCATCCCTGCCAGGTCAACTGCAACAGGATTCAATTTGATAAGGCGGTTGAGATTAGAAGTCTGGAACGCTTCATTGCGGACTACGGGCAAGCAACTCCTCAAGTGTGGACCAACCAAAAGGGGAACCAGGTTAAGGTGGCAGTAATAGGGTCAGGGCCCGCAGGGCTGTCAGCCGCGTATTTTCTTGCACTGTTTGGACACAAAGTTGCCATCTTTGAGGCAAGGCCTGAACCAGGGGGCGTCCTCAGATATGGTATCCCTGAGTATCGGCTCCCCAGGGAAATCGTAAAAAGAGAAATTGACCGGATTCTTGGGTTGGGTATAGATCTGGTTGCGGGGGAGCGCGTGGACACCAAAAAACTGACCGATATAAAGAGGAAATATGACTATGTCTTTCTCGGAACAGGGGCATGGGTGCCACAAAGAATTGAGGCGAGCTTCGAACACCGGGATACCATAATATACGGCCTTGATTTTCTTTCACATGGAGACAAAACAGGGATGTGTGAAGGAAAGAAGAATGTTGTTGTTGTCGGAGGGGGAGATGTGGCTGTTGACGTGGCCAGAACGGCACGCCGCCTCTGTGACCCCGATGCCGGAATCACGATGGTCGCTCCTGAGAAGGAAGGCGAATTCCCTGCTATTCAGGAAGGGCTTGTGGAAGCAGAGCAAGAAGGAATCCATATGATAGGAGAATACCAGCCGATAGAGTTTATAGGCAAAGAGCACCTAAAACAGATTAAGTTCATCAAAACAAAAGTAGAAAAAGACCAGGCAACAAGGAGATACAGACTGTCACCGGTTAAGGGAAAAGATCGATTCCTTGATGCTGACCTTGCGATCATTGCAATCGGCCAAATCCCTGATACAAGCGTGTTTTTTGAATCTATAGTGGATAAGGACTCTTCCAGAGTCTTTGTCGATGAATTGGGTAGCACTCCGCTGTTCGGTTTTTACGCCGGCGGTGACGTGATCCGGCAGCGACCTGCAGTGGCATATGCCATTCTTTCGGGAAAGCGGGCTGCCCTTTCCATTCATCTCGAGGTAAACGGATATGAGCCGAACAGGGTAATGACATCCCTCAAACTCGGAAAAGGCCCCTCCCTTTCAATCAGTGCATTTGTAGATAACAGAGGGGTAGATTTTGGTAAGGTTGTTGGGTTTTCCGAACTCAACACATTGCCGTATAGAAAAGTCGAGCAGCACCATGGAATAACATTGCCTCCAGAAGCCAGAAAAACAAATTTCAGGGAGGTAAACAGGGGACTAGAAAAAGATGCAGCCATTGACGAGGCAGGCAGGTGTTTTTACTGCGGTACGTGCATCGAATGTGATCTCTGTTTTCTCCTGTGCCCGGACATATCCATTATCAAGGAAGGACAGCGGTTATACAGCGTAAATAAAGACTATTGCAAGGGATGCAGTATCTGTGCAATAACATGCCCCCGCCACGTGATAGAAATGGAGGACGGCCAATGAGGGAACTCTTAACAGGAAACTATGCAATTGCGGAAGCGGTGAGGTTGGCCAAGGCCCAGCTTATCCCAGCATATCCTATAACACCTCAAACCCCAATTTATGAAAAACTCTCGGAAATGGAGGCTCAGGGGACACTGCCCGGAATCATGGTACGGGTAGAGTCTGAGCACTCGGCAATGGCCATGTGCATATCTGCGTCTCTCACCGGCGCGCGGGTTTTTACAGCCACCTCCTCACAGGGATTGGCGCTCATGCACGAAATGCTCCATTATGCGTCAGGCAACAGGGTGCCCGTTGTCATGGGGTGTGTGAACAGAGTCCTTGCCGTACCATGGTCTTTTGGGAGTGATCAGACCGATACACTTGCCCAGAGGGACACAGGATGGATGCAATTCTATTGTGAGGATAACCAGGAGGCATTTGACACAGTTATCCAGGCCTACAAAATTTCCGAAATAGTCATGCTTCCCTCCATGGTTATAATTGATGCCTTTTTCAGTTCCCATTTCATCGAGCCCATGGAAGTACCGGATCAGGTCGCGGTTGACCGGTTCCTGCCTAAGGCTGCCCTTCCTGAACGATTCGATATAGAGAACCCTACTTTTGTCTCGAATGTGGTGACTACTGGTTCCCAGTTTATGCCCTTTCGGAAAAGGGGCTTTGACGACATGGAGAATGCAAAAACTGTAATCAAAAAAGTGGACAAAGAGTTCGAGGAGCATTTTGGCAGGAGATACGGAATGGTAGAGGCGGTCCAAACAGAGGACGCACAACTGGTTCTTGTAACAAGCGGATCAATGACAAGTACCGCCCGTGTGGCAGTTGATTCTTTAAGGAACAAAGGATTAAAGATTGGGCTTCTAAAGATAAAGACCTTCAGGCCATTTCCTTCAGGGGAGATTAAAAGCGCCTTGCAAGGTGTTGCAAAAGTGGCGGTGGTGGATCGTAACATCTCCCTCGGAAATGAAGGTATTTTTTGCCAGGAATTGAAGTCTTCCCTCTACAATTCAGATATCCGACCTCCTGTATACGGTTTCATAGCCGGACTCGATGGCCTCGATGTTTCTCCGGATACTCTTGAGGGTATTGCCATGGAAGTCATGGGCAAAGATGAACCGAATGATCTTCCTGTATGGATTGGAGGCAGCTAAGATGGAAAATGAAAAGGTCATAGTAGATATGATGAGATCAGGGCATATGGCCTGTCCTGGATGTGGGGTTGTTATTGCCATGAGGCTTGTGCTTCGCGCCCTCGGAAAAAAAACGGTAGCAGTCATCATTCCGTCGTGTTCTTCTATCATCGCCTCCACCTATCCGAATACCTCCCTCAAGGTCCCTGCGTTCCACGGCACCTTTGAATCAGCAGCACCAACAGCGGCTGGAATATCATATGTGCTCAAGCTGCAGGGGAAAGATGACATATCAGTGGTTGCTTTTGCCGGAGATGGTGGCACCTTTGACATAGGGCTTCAGGCACTCTCAGGCACTGTGGACCGGAATGAACATTATATCTACGTGTGTCTCGACAATGAGGCATACATGAATACCGGCATTCAGGCGAGTTCTGCAACCCCTGAATGTGCTTGGACTATTACCACACCATCAGGGAGACCTTTCAGAAAGAAGAATATCATGGAGATCATGGCTGCGCACCGGATACCCTATGCTGCAACAGCCTCGATAGGGTATCCTCAAGATCTTATGGATAAGGTAAAAAAAGCAAGAAACATACAAGGGACCAAATTCCTCCATATTCTTACTCCCTGCGCCACCGGCTGGAGGATGGCTGAGGGTCTCACGGTAAAGGCTGCCATGTTATCAGTAGAGACACGACTTTTCCCTCTGTATGAAGTGTTTGACGGCAGAAGGTATGCAATAACATATGAACCTCAGGGCTTCCCCATTGATGAGTATCTCCAGATGCAGGGTAGATATGGCCACCTGACCCAGGACCAGATAGCAAACATGCAGACACAAATTGAAGTGGAGTGGGAGAATCTCAGAAATAAGGTTAAAGATTGTCAATGTTGATCTGACAATCAGGGAATCGTGACCGAATAGGAGGAAATTATATGGACTACTATTTGAATTACGAAGGCGGTAGAATAAACTTTTCCCTGCCATCAGGCTGGAATGTACTTACCTGTCAGGATTGTTCGGCAGTATCCGAAGTACAGGATGTTGAAAGAGAGATTGAGCGTGTACTTGATAGTCCGATCGGGTCTTTGCGCCTTGAAGAGCTTGGTAAGCCAGGGATGGACGTAGTGGTGCTTTTCGACGACATTCAGAGACCGACACCGTCCCATCTCGCCTTCCCGCACATATTGAACAGGCTCAACAGGGCAGGAGTCCCCGATGAACGAATAAGTGCCGTTTGCGCATTAGGGACACACCCATTGCATACCAGGGAACAACTTGAAAAAAAGGCTGGCAAGGAAACATTTCGCCGTCTTGAGGGTAGAGTCTACAACCATGACCCCCGTTCAAATGAGAATATTCTGATTGGTCGAACCAGTAAAGGTACGCTGGTTGAGGTAAACAAGCTTGTTGCCCAAAGTGATTTGATTATTGGCATAGGGGAGTGCATGCCTCACCCATATGCAGGATTTGGAGGTGGATGCAAGATTGTCATGCCAGGAGTAGCTTCTTATCGGGCGGTGGCAGACCATCATTACACGTGGATGCGACACCGTAACTGCAAGCTTAATTTACTGGAGGGGAATCCCTTTTACGAGGACATTGTAGATGCAGGACGTTTAAGCAGACTGAGTTTTAAGCTTGATTTCGTTATGAACGAAAGACATGGTGTAATCAAGGCATTTGCGGGTGACCCGGTTGAAGCACACAAGAAGGCATCAGAATTTGCCTCATCTCTCTATTTTATTCCGTTGGCCAAACGACCTGATGTGGTGATAACATCCGCAGCTCCGCTTGAAATAGGCGTTAATGCCATGAAATCACTGTTGAATGCCAGTTTTGCCGTCAGGACAGGAGGCACCATCATTTGGGTCGCATCGCAAAAAAATTCAGGTCCGATCATGCCACTTGTAGAGCAAATGGCTACCAAAGAAACGGCAAATGAATATCACCATCGATTGATACGAGGAGATATTCCTGACCATCTCAAAAATTTCGGTATTTCATTTATCATGATGGTTGTTATTTTTAAGGAATTATCAGAGAAACTCAGTGTTGTCCATGTGACGGAGGCATTGACAAAGGAGCAGGTAGACATGATGAATTTCATCTACGCTTCAAATCTTGATGATGCGGTTTCTGCTACGTTCAAGAGTATGCCCAAGGCTGATGTGGCAATTTTTCCATCAGGAGGCAGCGTCATTCCGGGAATAGCATGATTCAGTAAAAGAAGTAGCACGATGATGATAGGGTATTGTTTATGATAAAAGAGTCGATAATAGTAGACCTTCAAAGAATAGTGGGAAAAGAAAATGTTTTTACATCACCAGAATGTTTGAAAACATATTCTTACGATGGAACAACGACGTGGACACACAAACCTGATGTAGTCATATTTCCTTTGAATACAAAAGCCCTCTCACAGGTCATGAAATTATCGAACAGAGAAAAGATAGCTGTAACACCGAGAGGTGGTGGCACAAATGTAAGTGGTGGTTCGATACCCATTTCGGGTGGCATAGTCCTCTGTCTCTCCAAGATGGACAGGATAACAAAAATTGACAAAGAGAACATGATGGCGACGGTGGAAGCGGGCGTTGTGCTTCAGGATTTAGTTCTGGAGTTAGCCAAAGAAGGGCTTTTTTTCCCGCCTGATCCTCAGAGTTACTATGGTGCTACGATAGGCGGTATTATTGCTGAGAACGCTGGTGGCCCCTCTTGCCTGAAATATGGAGTGACAAAACAATACGTTTTGGGAATGGAAGTGATTCTTCCTACTGGTGAAATAATAAATCTTGGTGGGAGGACTTTGAACAACGTCATTGGTTACGATCTTCTCCACATTATCATTAGTTCTGAGGGAACACTCGGAGTGGTAACGAGAGCAGATTTAAGACTGATGCTGTTGCCACCTGCAAGAAAGACAGTCATGGCCGTGTATGGTGATGCAGTCATTGCGGGCGAGAATGTTTCCAGGGTACTGGAAGCAGGTGTAATTCCAACAAAGATAGAATACATTGACAACTGGGTAATTAACAAAATAGAGGAAACGATGCCGTTCGGGCTCCCGAGAGATGCCGATGCAGTGCTACTTTTTGAGGCCGATGGTGCAAGCGAGGCTGTGGAAAGGGAGACCGAGATTATTGTGGAGGTAGCACGAAAACATGGTGCAAAAGAAGTGAGGATAGCCGAGAGTATCAATGAAGCCAATCAATTCTGGATGGCGAGGCGTGTTGGTGCTTCGGCTATTTACAGAGATACAAAGACTGTCCTCGTGGAGGATGTCACAGTTCCCAGAGGTAATCTGCCGGTACTGATAAAAAGGTGTAAGGAGCTGGCCAAGAAGTACAATCTTGAAATAGTCGCACTCGGTCATGCAGGCGACGGGAACCTTCACCCGGCAATCCTGACTGATATCACCGATGTGAACCACTACCAGAAGGCTACAGAAGCCATGGATGAAATTTTTCAAGCAGCCGTCGAATTTGGAGGAGTTATATCGGGTGAACACGGTATAGGGCTTGAAAAACAAAAGTTTTTAATGAAAACTATAGATCCAACTGTACTCACAATAATGAAAAAAATTAAAACTCTCCTGGACCCCAACAATATCATGAACCCTGAGAAAATTTGGAGTGAGAGCGACAAACCACCTCTTAATTTGAGATTTGATTAAAGCGAATGCACGTTACACAGCCTGCAAACAGGTAAGAAACGCCTCTTAAGAGTGGTGAAATGAACCTAAGAAAGATTAAACTCAAATCACACATTAAAACATCTGTAAGGTGGTCTCGCTGACCGTGTAATATCGGATAACCCATCCAACCAGGCACGTTTTTCTCTCGCAAGGGCGATCTTTAGGATGTTCTGGCGGGAATATTTTTTCATTCGTACTCCTGATGCAAAGCATCTGAACCGGGGTGTTTTCAAAGTGGATTGTTTTTCTTCGTGGAGCACCATCTGAGCCGGCAGATCAAGATTGGTGACGAATACGCTAAAGCGGTATTGTTCATCTATTCCATCCCAGAGCAAAAGCTTCTCAACGGACCTGGGGCGTTTTTACAGGTTTTTCCCACAGCAATCATACGCCTTTGTAGAACGTAACCGCATGAATGTAGTTGAGATTCCGTTCTTCACAGTACACCATGAAACCATTGGCGAAGAAGCCGCTGTCAGCCCGGACGAGCCCCACCTTCTTATTCGACAAAATAGAAAATGTCTCATCAAGAAACGATCAGTAGTTGCTCAAATCTGCTGTATTGCCAGGACGCAGCCAGGCGTTCACTACCATTCTCATCTCGGGTGTAAAGGCGACAAGGGGTGATGGGAAGGTTGCCCCGGTTTGGGGGGATTATACTCCCTCCTGTTCTTTCCGTATCTCGTGACAACGAGATCAAGGGTCATGTTAGCGGGGTCAAGCTATTCGAAGAACCACCATTGCAGGGAAGGGAATAGGTGAACTTATGGAAGAATCTGTACGCTGACCCAAAAGCTCTCAATGATATCGATCGGATCATATCCCCGGTTAGACCCCGGTTCAGGAAGATCGAGTGTGTTCATATATGCTTTGATTGCTGTTTGATCCACAAGATTCTTCATCAACTTCATCCCACCCCAAGGAGTGATGTTCCTGCCGCTGTATTCTATCTGGAGGTCTTCCATCTGTCCTTTTGTCCTCACCCGTTTGATGTAATGGCCATTGGTTAAAATATGGCGAAATGTTATCGGGTTATGTCACATAAAGCAAGTGGTATTGCGTGATTTGGGATAATCCTGATCCATTTTGAAGTTCAGATGCGTGCCTGGCATCTCTTTAGAAGCTTTTGGAGGTGTGGCAGGGATGGTATGTGGGATACTGCATGCTGAAGATTGGCCAGGCCGGCAGGAATATAATCGAGAAAGGCTGCAAGCCCTTTTTTGTGTCCCAGAAAACCGAAAGCACCGAGGGCCTGGATAAGTCGCTGCGTTGAAGCTTCCCAGAATGCCTTCTGAAATTCAGACCAAATCAGATCTTTTTCTGATAACTTGAAGTAAAACATTAATAGCTCGTCAATCTCTTCTTCTGAAAACTGCACATAGGGATCACAAAGAAGGGATCCCAAATCGTAAAAAGGACTCCCTATACGCATCCCCTGGAAATCGATAAGATAGGGCTCTCCGTATCTTATCATGACATTCTGGGACTGAAAATCACGGTGAACTAGGGATTGACTCGATGTATGAATGCGATCAGCGAGGGACTGAAGCTCTTTATCGAGCTGTTGTGAAAAGGCTGGTTGAAGCTTTATTTTGCAGACTTCAATCACAAAGTTGTCCCTGAAATAATCGTGTTCCCACTTATAGAGCTCGGGTCCAAAAGGCTCCATGAGTTTCACCTGTGCCACGGGGAAATTTTCTATTGGAAAGGTGTGAAGCACATGAATGACGTTCAAAGTCTTCTTATAAAATTCTTGACGAATGTCCCATGGCTCGTTTCTTAGCGACCAGAGATCAGTGTTTCCGAGATCTTCCATGACCATGATACATTGGTTAGAATCCTGACAGATCAGTGCAGGAACAGGGACGTTAATAGCTCTGAGGAAAGTAGCGATATCTCCATAGTAAGTGTTCTCAATGCGTATTGAATTGTAATGAATAAGGATTGCAGATCCTGTAGAATCCCAGGTGAGTCTGTAGAATATCCGGTCTGATCCACGACCGCCGAGAGGAGTAAGCTTCATTTCGACATCATGTGCAAGCCCCAGAGCTTCCTTTGCAAACTTGATCAATGTTCTGCTGGTAGTCATCGGGACTCCATATGTGCCTTTAGACCCTCATAGGCTTCGATGGATCCGATATCGTGCCAGTCACCTTCGTCCATGACGATACCCATTACTGATCCAGGCTTAGCAACCAGACGTCTCAGAAAAACTGGAATGATAGATTCTATTTTTCCTGCCTCGATAAAATAGAGAAGGGACGTTTCAACGGTATAGATGCCAGTGAAAAGGTAACTCCCCATCCCTTTAATGCCGAGGGTATGGCGCAAATCGACTATCTCACCATGGTTGTTGATATTCACATTGAGAAGGCCACCGCTGCTTCTGAGGCCAATAGCTGCTTCAGGCCTGTTCTTCTCATGAAACTTGATAAGCCTTTGCAGGGGAATGCTGCTCATGACATCACCGTTATAACAGATGATCGCTTCATCATCAGTCAGGAGATCTTCTATGTTTTTTAACCCACCGGCAGTTTCGAGAAGGACCGGCTCATGACGGAAGAAAATGGGAACACCATGCCATTGTCTCTCTGCGAACACCTTACTATATACCTCTGGACAATGGTGGGTATTGACGATGAAACGATCCACCCCAATTCCGATGAGATGGTCCATGGCATACGTTATTATGGGGCGACCATTCATGTTGAGAAGAGGCTTGGGGCAATGTTCAGTCAAAGGATGGAGCCGTGTTCCCAATCCTGCTCCTAAAATAAATGCAGTTTTAAATCTTCGTTTTTTCAATTAAACCCAACCCACCGTATACCTGCGAAAAGTAAACCCATTGTCACTCGCCCGTCCTGCAAGTGCACGCAGAAGGTACGGAGTTTTTTGTCCAAAGTTTACCATGAATTCGAGACTGTGGAATTCATGGTGATTCTCAGGTTCGATTTCTCTTAAAATCAGGTCGAAGATAAAAGGACTTCTCAGCGTGTTCTGTGGGCTCGAACGTGACCAGAAGAAGTCAGGACGAGTGGGCACGAGGTGATAATGAGATTCAGGTAAATTCATCAATATAATCTCTGTATCTCCGTGCCGGGAAAGTAGTGATTGAGAATCTCCCCGGCTGTAAATCCTTTGCTTGCCATGACAGCCGCACCGATCTGACAGAGGCCCACGCCATGTCCCCATCCGGATCCATAAAGAACAAATCGATCAATCTCTCCAAGTTTGTCACGATGTACTTTCACAACAAACGCACTGCTATAGAGATGACTTCTTGAGAGCCATCGCCGAATCTCAAGCTCTTTTCCAACGATAATACTTTTCTTTGAACCCACTATTTTTAACCTTGAGATTCGCCCTGACGGCCCACGGTGAAGCGGCACGATATTCTGAAGTGTCCCGAAATCAAAACCGGATTTTTCCTGAAGAATCATCTCAAGCTCTTCCCGTGCATATTCTATTTTCCATCGAAAGAAATCGCGCGTCTCCCGGTCAAAATCCCGTAGCACATTTTCAAGAAAGTCCGTATCATTCGTGTTGCAGTAAACCACTGGCCGCGAGCTTATCCAGTGCTCGGCTTCTTCCTCACTTCTTATTGCGCGGTGAGGAACCGACGAATCTGATATGCTTGTCAGATAATGGACCTCTCTATCGTCCCATGCTGTACCATAATTTTCTGTTAATCCGCCACATGCCTTGGAGTATCTGGCATCGCAGATGGTTTCCCCGGACGTGATGACCTGGCCATGCGTCTGGCGTACAGCATCTATAGCCTCTTTGGATATGATCTTTGTGATCCCCTGGTATCTCTGGCAGTGATCATCTGCACAGACATCATAGAGGTCATGATCTTCCCTGTCATACCAGCGGACAATCTCATGTTCGGTAATTTTTGTTGCTCCTTCACGGGGTTGATGTGGTACTTTTTTTCTGTTCAACGCTGCCATGAGCCAGCTTCTGGAAAGTATTGCATGAGCTTTGAGAAATTCCCTGGGAGCCCTGCTATTCATCTCGGAGGAAATGACACTTTTCAGATAATCCTCAAGATTGATTTCGTTGATGACGGCAATCATTCCATCTTTACGCAACTCCAGGATGAGGTTACCCTGAAAAACCTGCTCTTCTTTTCTTTCCCAGTGAAAGTCTATCCCGATAGTTACCTCTGATATATGGAATAGCGAGTCAGGTTGTGCCGTACATCTGATCTTTAGACCGTGGGTTATTTCAGTGCCATTGGCATCAGATAGAACGATTGCCCCGTTTTTCTCCCTTGCAGAAAAATTTCCGGAGAATTGACCAATACCTTCCACACCATAATAACCTTCAAAACAACCTGCGACTTTTTGCCGGTGGTCCATGATGCCAACAGTAATGGAGGGTTCGGTAAATGTGTGGGTCAGAGGGTTGCAAGAGAAAGGTGCCAAGAGGTTCTCTTTATAGTCTATCAAGTTTTTCTCTACTGTAGATTGTATCTTCAAAGACAGTGCAACATAATCATACAATCCACAAAGCAAAGCGTCAACTAAACTTCGTTATTCTTTCATAAGAGAATAATGGTTCTTCAATTAAATGATGCAGGCTAATGCTATTTCCATAATCTCGTTGCTTTTCCGACATACCAGGCCTGTGAGCTTATCCGGAAGAAATTATTGAATATCAATATCCAGCCACATTTTCTCTGCTCCAAGGACTCGGCGGGTCAGGGGTTGAAGGAGGTACGGCGACAGATAAATAGGAAATTGCGAGATTGCAAAATAAAACCACGTAAGCTCAGGCAGTGCTCCACTGGTTGCTGCAAGCATTAAGCCCATATTGCGCTGGGAAACCATGAATCCGAGTGCCAGGGCCTTTTTCCAGCCAGAGGAGCGAAACAAGAGTATAGTCAGAAACAGAATAACAAAAAACACAACAAATGCAATTGATGCAAAGACTACAAATATCATTGGTGTTGCGAGAACACTGGAACCAACACCTTCCATAATGGCCGCTACAAAAACAAAAAGCACAAAGATGTTAATCCCATCTATCTGGTATTTGTGGCGTTCTATAGTCCTCATACCAAAAAAATGACGCAGGCAGAAGCCAACTATGGCTGCGCCGGCAATGATTGCGACGAGTTTAATCGCAAGCATAGCTGGTGAAACTGAAAGCGTGGGCCCAATGAAAAGATGGGCAAACAGAGGTGCTGTGAAGGGTATGAGTGCTGTGCTTGCAATGAGTGTGATAAGTACGAGCGTGGTATCCAATCCCATCAAAGCTGCCAGTGCAGGGGCTGCCATCATCGGAGATGCAACTCCCTGGAGCATCAGCCCGAGAAATAACTCAGGAGCTCTCTCAGACAAACCTAATGCATGACAGCCAAAGCCGAATAAGAGTGGAATTGCCACAGAAGTCCATGCTGTTGCAACAATGATCAATGTCGGGTAGCGAATATGGGTTTTAATTGCCGAGATGTCCGTCCTGAGAAAGGCTATGCATAGCAGAATAAACACTGCCTCTGATACGAACGGTTTCAGTGCAGCGCCAATTGATGGCAGTGCAATACCGATAATGACAAGGGAAGCAACGGCACGCGTCCCCTGCCTGCCTGTCCATTCTAAAGGCTTAAGGATTGTATTAGGAATCAACGTTCAAAAAAACCCATGCAGGCGGATTGACATCCACGGTCGGGCATTATCTTGCCATATCTGCTTTAATCAGACTGACGATCTCTCCCTCATTGGGAAAGCGCTGCCCTTTAATTTTGTGTTTGGAAAAGATCAGCCTGTCATCGCACTTCACATCGAAGATGCCGCCGCTTCCCTTGACTAATGTAATTTTTGATTCAGGGTAATTTGCTTTCAATTCCGCTTCCACCCTGGAAGCATGAGGAAGATAGTTTCAGGCAACGCAATATTCAATAAAAATATTCATAACCTCTCCTTAATTGTTTTAATAATGAGCAAAACGCTCATCGACAAGTTGATTCATTTTGGTCATATCCTGCTGTCTATCAACACTGCCTTTGTTATTATATATACACATTTTAGACGGCTTTTTGGAATAGGGCAAATATCACCCTGAAAGTTTTCACAGATAGCAACAATTCTTATAGTATCTCATATTCTTCAGCTTGGTTTAGATGCGTTGAAGCACATAGAAGACGTACCCGTAACTGTCTTCAGAATGTGCGAAGACATCGATCTCCTTAATGGTCTCAAGTGCAAGGCTCCTCACGGAAGGATCAGGATGACTGACAAGAATTTTTGCCCGTTTTCCGAGAATATCGTAGAAGCCTTCAACCCATGCTTCTCTGGGCAGTGTGTAGGTTGCAAGTATTGTGTAGCCTGCTTTTTCAATAGCCATAAGGTTTTGCTGAATTGACTGCATGCCAGGATAACCTGATAGAAAGAACTCCCTTACTTTATCAGGGATCTGTTCGCGCACCCATGACATTTCACTGACAACAGCAAAGCCTTCTGGATTTATTGCCGGGGCCCAGGTAGCCAACGCATTCGAGAATCCCATGTTGTATGCCGCACCTTCCGACCACAGCAAGTCGATACGTTGAAAGACATCCGGTATATCCTTCATGTCCATACAATGTACCTGAACAAGATGCTCTATTCTCGCGGTTTTGGCACGCCGTATCAGGTCAGCCAAAAACGGCTCATGCACATCAATCGCGTGAACAAGCGTGTTGAGTTCCGTTGCCAACGCAATTGTCTGGCGACCTGTTCCGCATCCGGCATCAACGATAAGGCCAAAATGGCGTCTGGGAAGAAGTTTAAGAACATTTAGAGTATGAACATTGTCCCCCGGGCCAAGTTTTCCCATACCACTGAAGAGAAGGTCAATCGGGTTAAATGTGTTCACATGCCCCTCCGTATCAGACAGTCATTTTTTGGCTTCTTCATTGTCCCAGGTATTATTTGAATCGATCATCCGACCTTTTTCTTGCGGCAACCTTCCCTGTTCTTTCAAGCCAGCCAGTTCGTACTTTTTTCGGGCCATCGAATTTCGGGACATAGGGCTTAATATCCAGAAGAGGGGTATTATCAAGAATGTCCACATTCTGAATATGGAGGATACCGTTTTCGATCTTATCCAGTTGTACAACGGAAAGCCCTATTGGATTGGGCCGCTTGGGTGCACGGGTAGCAAAGAGGCCTCTTGGTTGGGAATCCAGGAATGGTACCACAGTAAGATTGAACCCGCTGCTGCCATGGAAGTGGTATATAAGTATAATGTGGGAAAATCCATCCAGGTCCTTCAGGCCCGGACGATATTTTTCGAACATCTCAACAGTACCCTTCACACCAACCGCGCCGGCTGGCTGGATCGGCATTCCTTCAAGGGCCTTGAAAGGTGTATGGATTATCCCGATAGGATTGAATGTAACTCCCATTTTAAACGTTTTTCCTCCCGGGAATAGACTTGATTAGATAGTACACCACAAACCCGCTCAAAAAACCATAGGCCATATTGGTAAGCAATGAAACGATCAATGTTGTGCCCATTGGGATAATGTCCCTGTCCCAATGAATGCCCCTGGCGAATTTAACAAGTTCAACCCCAACAAGAAACATCATGGCTCCAATAATGGCAACAGGAAAGACAGAGAAGAGTCCGGCAATGGAACCGGCCAGAAACAACCCCATGGCGATTTCAATCAGACCCTCGATAATGTTTGCGCCTCCGGTTCGTGCGCCGAAATAATACTGTCCGGCCAGACCTCCGGCCCCATGACATAAGGGCATTCCACCAAAAAACGGAAGTATTAAGTTCATGATGCCCATATTTAATGATAAACGGCTCTCGCTTACCGGTTTCTCCGGCCAATACGATTTAATCAGTGCTGACGTGGCAATGACCGCGTTGGTAGCAGTGAGGGGAATCTGGGCTAAACCAGCCTGCAGAAATGACTGCCAAACCTCCCTGGGGGAAAAACCTGTAATGATTGGAAGGGTCAGCCGTGGAGACTCAACGAGATTGAACTGCCCCTTAACAATCATAATCACCAGGCCAAGGGCCATAAGCACGATTGCTGCAGGGGCATAACGATTCCTTCCCAACACCAGACCTGTGATTATGGAGAGGACACCAATTATCCACCATGTGGATATCATTTTGATTGCCTCGATAGCCAGGATTATGCCCAGAGCTACCTGGATGCCGCGGATGACTGAATCGGGAGTAACCTTTGCGATCCATTTCATAACCCCGATAAGTGCAAATACTGTCCATACTATGCCCATACCGAAACCAGAGGCATAAACCATTGACGGTTCCCAGTGCTGAGCAATGGCAACTACAGCAAGGACCTTCATAGGTTCTATAGGTATGGGGAGCCGGTATAGAAGTCCGGTTACAATGTTGGCTACGCCCATCATAACGAGAAAGCCTGCGGGATTGAGGCCACAGACTGCTATATAACCAATTGCCAGCGGAAAGAGTGTGCCGAAATCACCCATGGAGCCGGCCAACTCTCTTAAGTTGAACTCAAAGGATTTGATCTTCAATGTGATATATTCATCATTGGTCACTCATTGTTGTATGCTCTAAAATGATCGCTATGATCCTGCCCCATTGATAAGAGCTTGCTTTCTATGGAAGGGAGTATAGGAGCGGCGGTCTTGTATGTCAAGAAAATTGTGACCACAAAATATAGGGTGCGCACCTCTGGCTTCTTTTGAGGCATAGTCCGGCACCCGTCCTTATGAGAAATCTGTTTACCTTACAACCGTTTCATCTGAAAAATAGTTGTTTTTAAGAGGATTCAGACAGTTCTCTTACCCATCTTTTTTACTAAATGAGTTATGTCTGAATATAATTTCCCCCAGTTATATTCCTGGGTCTCCGTAGATAATGTCAGAGTGTGGTTGGATTTGGAGGTTAACAGTGGCGTGTTTACGGCCTGGCAGATCATTGATTTTCGGAAGCGGCCTTGACCGGACATGCCAAGGCCCCGGATGTGTGAGGATGTCATGAATAACCTTCGCATCTTCAATAAAACTGATGATTCGCATAACTCCCATATATTCCGTGCAGACCGGGGAGCAACTTCATAAATCATCTGGATCAAACGTGCCCAATTTTTGCCAAAGGTCTTTGAATTTCCTTCTGTTTCGAGGATGCAGGGAATGGCGTCGTCTGTTCCGTTTTTTTTCGTTTTTCCACTTGTTACATCGCTGTTATAACCATAGTAACAAACCATATGTTCGCCACAGCTTGGAATGTATAAGCACATCGCCGCCAGCCATTCCAGGACGTACGGCTATATTTTTCAGGTAGTTTCGGTTGGCAAAAGAACTGTTATCTCATTGCAGTAACGCAATAGAGCTGACCAATTTTTTCAATGGTGAAATCACGGAAGCCTGCTTCCATGACAAGTGCCATCACCTGGCCTTTTGTGTAAAAAAAAGAATCGCATCCCTTCAGCCCGAGCTGGACTTTTCTGACGGGTGCCTTCCAGGTCCAGAGGAGAGGAAAGGACATGATCACCTTTCCGGTGACGGTTGCCCTCATTTTTTCTATGACTGGCAGAGGGTCGCGAATATAATCAAAGAGGCCGATACCGATACAGACGTCAAACTGCCGGTCAGGGTTGTATTGCATGAGATCGGTAAGCAGGAAACCGGTACGGTCGGCGGCACCCATTTTCATTGCACGTTCCCTGCATGTTTCGATCATTTTATCGGATACATCGATACCAACGACGAACCGGGCTCCTCTGGCTATAAACTCCAGCGAGTACCTCCCGGTACCGCACCCCACGTCAAGGAAGGTCCTGCCCGATATCGGCTCAGCTTTATCCATTGTGTACTGAAATCGTTTATACATATCCCAGCGAACGAGCCTGTCCACGAGGTTGCCTATGAAACTTTTCTCGTGAGAGTAAATGGAATCGAAATGGTCTATTGCCCGGTTCCAGTAGTCTTTCTGTTTCAGCAGGGGGTCACTCATATGCCAAGCACCTTTCTGATTGACGTGAATTGAAAATCCTGAAGCAGCCGTTCAAGCCTACCATAAGTCCTGTCAAGATTGGTATAGTGCCTCATGGAATCGATGAAGGGCATCTTCATCCTCGGCTGATCGGGATCGATTTCCCATGGGTGAAGGTAAAAAATGAAAGGACGGCCGTCTCTGTTCACCCTTCGCAAAAGGTGTCTTGTCAGATTATAGGGAAATAGGCGAAAGAAGCACCCGCCACTGCAGGGAACACGAAGGAAGAGGACTTCAGCGCAACTTAAGGGAAACTCGATAATACCATTGGTATGTCTGAATACCGCAAGGGTGAGGTTGGGAATTCCTTTGGAACCGGCGATGAAACTGATAGGGAAAACCGATGAGTCATATATGATTCCATGCTTCTTGAGCACGTTGAGTGCCCATAACGTGTCCGCGCGGATGCTGAAGGTTGGTGCCCTGAAACCGATGATGTCCTCCCGTATCAAGGGACGAATGATTTCTATTGATCGGGCGATGTCCCGGTCAAAGTCCTCGGCGGTCATCTCTGATAGTACCCTGTGACTATACCCGTGTGTTGCGATTTCGTGCCCCTCACTGTCAATGTCCCGGATCAGTTCCGGCAGTCGCTCTGCAATCCAGCCCAGGATGAAGAAGGTCGCCCGGGTATCATAACGTTTCAGCAGGGAAAGGATGCGCTTCGTGTTGTGATAAGCCCTCTGCTCCTGAAGATCCCATTCGTTTCTGCTGATAAACGGGCTGAGATTGCTGACGCAGAACCAGTCTTCAAGATCGAACGTAAGGGCGTTTATCATAACCTGCTCATGATACCATAATCGAAGCGCTCCCGCTGCTTTAAATTTATTCCCATGTGTGAGATCAATTACAACCGTTCGTCCCTCTATGTGGCGGAGGGAAAGGGTTACCGGCAGACGCAATGAACAACACCTATCATGATCCCTTCTATATCTTTGACAGAAAAAACGACAGGACCTTCCTGTTCCTGATTGTTCTTACGGTGCTTGTCTGGGGAATGCCGCTTCTCGTTGTACCCGAGGTTATCCATAATGACAGTGTTGAATATATCCGGCTGGCTAAATATATACTGACCGATACAGACGGGCCCAATGCCCTGTACCCGTTGCTCACAGTCACCTCCATGTCTTTGTTGGGGACTACGAGTTTGCCGGTATTCTTGTTTCCGTTATATTCAGCACGGTTATCGTCACTCCTGTCTACCATCTCGGGAAGAAGTTGTTCGATGCGCCGGCAGGTCTTGTTGGGGCCGGGATACCTTTCAAATATTCAACAATGAATTACACTGTCTGGTCAATAACAGCAACTCCTTTCTAACCCAAAAAACCTCCCCCGATGTTTGTGAATTAATGCAAAAGTGTTGCCCATATCCCAGAATAATCTGTTACCTGTGTGTCCGTTCGGTCAATTCATCCGTTTCATGTGCAAGCAGCACATCCCGAATCTCGCCTGGGTTGTGGACAACCGCTGCATGCCATTTCCCGAAGCCTCTGTGTGTGTTGACGGCCTGCGTCCATTCATCAAGATAGCGATGTTTCACTTTATCCTGTTCACTAACCTGGCCTTTCGTCTCCAGCACCAGAATGTTGCCGTTTTTCATGCGGATCAGAAAGTCCGGTCTGTATTTCCGAACAACACCACGATAGACATAGAGAATCTCGAAGGCCAGATGATCGTTCTTGACCCATGCTGCAACCGCATTGCCAGATGTGATGTCAAAAGATATTTTACCCGATTTCAGAGTTTTCTTCATGGTTATGGGTTTGCGCCTGAAAAGAACATATCCTACACAACCCTCTGGGTAAGCAGGTTTCTCGTCTTTTTCAATGAAAGAGAGGACCAGGGTGCTAGAGCGCTCATCCCCGAATCCCTTAACTCTTTAACAACGGAACACAACGCTTCTGAGTGGCAGGTGCGTCAGGCAGAAGAGGTTCTCAGGCTTTACCTGATCATTATGAAAGCGGGAACGCTGCAAGAGCTCCGGAAACCACAAAAGGATGGGATTGGTGAAAGCGCTATCCTGGAGGCAATGAAAAGGCGCATAAAGGTCAAATATTACTCCTATACGCAGATTGTACATACATCGACTGGGCGAAGCGTTTTCTTCGATACCTGGAACAGACAAAAAGAAAGGGCAGGGTTTTGTTTGTGAACCAGGCCGATATAAGGAGTTACTTGAGCTACCTGGCACTGCAACAGAGCGTATCGTCTTCCACGCAAAACCAGGTGTGCTACGCCCATACCCTGTAGCACAGCTTTGCCACCTATTTGTTGATGAACAGTGTAAACATCAAGGAGATTCTGGCCCTTCTGGTGCTTAAGAATGTAGAGATCACCATGATTTATCCCCGTGTGTTGAGAAATATGGCCAACGCACTGAAAGCCCCCCTTGATATAATTTTTTCAGACAAAATCGAGTGATTAAACCTGAAACCATGGTATGCTGATGTACCGGGTTTTGTTTTGATATAATGAGGATATTGTCAGATGAAAGCTGTCACCGTTGTTGCACAATATAGGACCGACCCATTTTTTGAAAAGGCTGTGCATTTAATCGAGACGTCCGGTTTAGTAGACAGGGTCCTGGCTGTAAGCCGGGAGTCAGCCAGCCAGAGGCTCCCTGCCTTTTGCACGCCTGTGGATGGTGAGATTCATGACAGGACAACCCTTATGCGTATTATCAACGAAACAGGCACGAACCATCTCCTTTTTCTAACAGGTGACGGGTATGTGTTCTTTGAACCTGGCAGCATTGAAAAGATGATAGCTGCCGCTGAATCGACAAAGGCAGGGATTGTCTTTTCTGATTTTTATGACCTCAATGAGCGAGGGAAAACAGTACACCCATTGAGCGGTTATCAGTCGGGAAGCGTCCGCGACGATTTTGACTTTGGTGGTGCATTGTTTTTTTCAACAGAGGCGATTCAAAAGGCGCTTCAAAAATATGGCCTCATACCGGATACACGCTATGCCGGTCTTTATGACCTGCGACTGAAGGTTTCCATTGAGTGTCCTGTACATCATATTCCCGAACCCCTCTACTCGATGATTTCTGGAAAGGCACATTCCGGCGATGGACAACTCTTTGCCTATGTTGACCCCCGGAATGCAGATGTTCAGAAAGAGATGGAAATTGTATTTACCGACTACCTGAAAAAAATAGGAGCCTATTTGTCTCCCGGATCATTGAGGCAGGCTGAACAGACACAGTACCGATTCCCGTTCACCGCTACTGTAGTTATTCCTGTCAAGAACCGTGTCAGCACGATTAACGGAGCGGTAGAGAGTGCGCTCTCTCAAGAAACAGATTTCCCTTTCAATGTAATCGTTGTTGATAACCATTCGATGGATGGAACGACAGAGATTCTCTCAGGCCTTGCCAAAAGATATCCCACGCTAAAACACATCATCCCCATAAGTACTGACCTGGGCATCGGCGGTTGCTGGAATGAGGCTATCAACTCTAAAATGTGCGGTCGCTATGCAGTACAGCTTGACTCAGATGATCTCTATAGCAGTACAAAAACTCTCCAGAGAATGGTTGATGCGCTTCGTGATGGGAAGTATGCTATGGTGATCGGCTCCTATACTATTGTTGACTCCCATTTAAAGAAGATTAAGCCAGGCTTGGTTGACCACCGTGAATGGACAGATGAGAACGGCCACAACAACGCGCTGCGTGTAAACGGCCTTGGAGCACCGAGGGGGTTTGATACAAACATTATCAGAGGAATAGCGTTTCCCAATGTAAGCTACGGAGAAGATTACGCGGCAGCCCTCAGGGTCTGTCGCGAGTACAGGGTTGGCAGGATTTACGACAGCCTCTACCTGTGCAGGCGATGGGAAGAAAATACTGATGCGGTGTTGACCATCGAAGAAGCAAACCGGAATAATGCTTTTAAGGATTCTATCCGCACTGAAGAGATACGTGCTCGCCAGCAGATAAGTAAAGGACCTAACCCTTGACCCCTCGAATCCTTGACCCCTCGAATCCCTCTTCTAAAGAGCAGAAAACCTTTGCCATATTTGATGGCTGCGAAAGCTTCTCAGGTCTTTCCAAACACTGTTTTATGCTCTTGTCAGAACAGAGGGAATCATGGCAGGAACTCAAGGATGCTTACGAAGCCTTAAAGACTGTGAAGACAAGGAAAGTCCCTTTAAAAGACTTTTCCATTCTCCTCTATTTCAATCCCGGCAGACTGATAAGTGCAACTGCTGCAGTAGGCAAGAAGGATATTCAAGAACGCCCCTGCTTCTTATGCCAACACAACCTGCCACCAGAGCAAAAGTGGATACTCTATAGGAACGAATACAGGATCCTTTGTAATCCCAGGCCTGTCTTGCAGTCTCACTTTACTATTTCTCATATTGAGCACCGCCCTCAGGCTATTCCAGATTGCTTTGATACCTTTCTCAACCTTATGGCTGACCTTGGCCCAGGCTGGATAACTCTTTATAATGGACCCAGGTGTGGTGCCTCTGCGCCGGATCACCTTCATTTTCAGGCTCTACCCACAGGACATATGCCGGTTGAACAGGAGCTGAATAAAGATAAAAAGTTTTTACTGGTTGCACGGATTGCTGGTATTTCTGTTTACATTGCAAATGATCTCGGGCGTGAGATGGTAGTGCTCAAGGGTGATGACCCTACATCATTGATAGAAGCATTTTCGAGGGTATTCGATGCTCTCAAGGGGGCCATTCAGACTGATGATGAGCCTATGGTGAATATAGCCGGCTTCTACGATAAAAGATCGTGGCTTGTGGTATTATTTCCCCGACAAAAGCACCGTCCAGATGTTTTTTATAAAGAAGGGGACGGGCGGATTATTGTCAGTCCGGGAGTGGTTGAGATGGCCGGTGTCCTTGTTACCCCAATGGAAACGGATTTTGAACGACTGGATGCAGCAACAGTAGAATCCATTTACCGGGAAGTATCATTGGATAACAGTATTCTTGTCAATGCCGTTGAAAATATGAGGTAGGGGGTATTAAGCTTTGGCAGGTGTTTTTTGACAAAAGCAGCTCGTTACCGCTGGGTGATATTCTGGGTACTGTCGTGCCAATATCTCATTGTTTATTTTCACAGGGTATGCCCGGCTGTTGTTGCGCCTGAGCTCATAAAGGCTTTCACCATATCGGGCACATCTCTCGGCATCCTTGCGTCGGGATATTTTTACTCCTATGCCATTACACAGATACCAGTTGGTTTTCTCTCTGACTCCTGGGGAACAAGAAAGACAGTTACCCTATTCAGTTCTGTTGCAGCTCTGGGGTCAATCCTGTTTGCTTTTGCCCCTAATTTTGGCTTTGCTGTATTTGCACGGGTCCTTGTTGGCTTGGGGGTATCTGCAACATTTGTATCGTCACTGAAAACACTTGCAGAATGGTTCAGCGGTCGTGAGTATGCCCGAATATCTGGTCTTCTTATGGCGATGGGAGGAATAGGGTGGCTCACCGCTGCAACGCCTCTTGCTTTACTTACAGAGGCATTAGGCTGGAGAGGTGCCTTTGTTATAATAGGTATAGTAACCATCTTCTTGGCGCTCCTTACATTCTTTATAGTTGTCGACAAACCGGATTCAGGCAGTACAACGAAGGTAAATCGAGAACTTGTCAAATCAGAACATAAATTGCTTATAAACTTATCATTTGTCATCAGGCAGAAACATTTCTGGGTTATTGCAGTCTGGCTTTTTTTCACACAAGGGACCCTTTTCAGTTTTTTCGCGCTTTGGGCAGGCCCATACCTTATTGATACCTACAATCTCTCTCAATCTTCTGCCGGGAATATCCTCTCTATGATTGCAGTCGGTATGGTATTCGGCAGTCCTTTTCTCGGATACCTCTCTGACAGAATCCTTGCAAGTCGAAAAAAGGTGCTCATTGGAGCTTCATGTGTGAATGTTCTTGTCTGGTGTATCATGACTGCATTCTATAAAGATTTTTCCATACCTGCTTTATTCGGTGTCTTTTTTCTCATGGGTATAACAACAAGCTCAATAGTTGTTATAGTTTTTACTGCTGTGAAAGAACTTTTTCCACTGGAGATGGCAGGAACAGCAATAGGAACTGCAAACCTTTTTAGTTTTTTTGGAGGAGTGGTGTTTCAGCCACTCATTGGTTATGTACTTGATATGGCCGGAAAGATACAGGGGGTCTACCCACCCCATGCATATCAATTGGCATTTTGGGTATTTTTAGGGATGAACACAGTATCACTGGTCAGTATCATTTTTTCGAAAGAGACTATGGGAAAAGGAGAGTAAATTCGCTTTACCTTGGGTTTTGCAGATCTTGCTTCCCCGCTATTCATATTCTTTCGGTACTGCACAAATCATCACAAAAGGCCGGGAGGAGGATTTGTTCTTATACTGGTGTTTCTCCCCGGGGAGAACGAGCACAAAGTCACCTTTTTTCACCGGTTTTTCTTCTCCCATTTGTGTTACAACGGCGCCTTCGCCATCGATGATATAGTTGAGATGTTCAAAGGCATGGGTATGGAAAGGTGTGTGGCCGCCAGGCTCAACAGTAAATACCCTGAAAGAAAATGTTGGCGAACCGTCCTGGCTTGATATGGGGAGCTGCTTCTTTACCTTACTTGCTCCTTCCATGGTTACCTCTGTCATTATTGTACTGTCAAGATTGGTGATCTTCATAACATCCTCCCCAAACAACGCTTATTACTCCCCTTGAACATGTTCAACTTCAAAGGGACTGTTCTCATATCAGGGTTGAGCAAAGAGACGAGAGATAGCTTAACAGAATTCGTAAGATTTCTACCACATAATTTCTGTTTATCAAACAAGTCGTTTTTGCAGCAGGTCATGGGAATTGTTATATTATATAGCCGTGATGTAATTTAAGACATGTTTCCTATTATGCGAAGAATCAGTAAAGTCTTTGTAAAACAAGGATATTTTCAATATGAAGACAAGGTTAAGCGGAGAGAGAAATCAGTGAGAACAGGGCTGTACCTTTCATTAAGTGTAGCATGTTTCCTTGTCTTTTTCGCAGTTAGCAACGCTGTTCCGATTCCACAGCCTCCCGATCAAAACAGACATGTACTCATTATTAATTCTTACCATAAAGGATATCCCTGGACGGACAACGTTCTTGCAGGTATAGAATCGGTTCTGAAAGATGGTAAAAGCAATATTACTCTGCACATAGAGTTTATGGATACTAAAAGAGTGGCGGATAAAAACTATTTCTACCACCTCTTTTTGTACTATCGGTCCAAATTTGAAAAAGTACGGTTTGATCTTATCATAGTTTCTAATAAAGACGCTTTAAACTTTGCTATGAGATACAGGGACTTACTATTTCCCAAGATACCTGTTGTTTTCTGCGGTGTGGACGCACAAAACGAGATACTGCGGCAAAAAGCGCCTCTTGTAACAGGAGTGCTGGAAGATTTTGACATAAAGGCAACCCTGGATATTGCGCTAAAACTGCATCCAAATACAAGAGAAATTATTGCAATTAATGATGGTACAGCAATTGGTGCCGTTAAAAAACAGATTTTCAAAGATGCCCTTGCAGCAACAGGAAAAAATCTGATTGCAACTATTATTGATGATCCTGTTTTAGAAGATTTCGAAAAACTGCTCAAAGATAAGGATAAAG